>FUFK010042802.1_pt1 | contig 19675 bp, 18 predicted proteins | sample 1021851 | NCBI WGS metagenome assembly FUFK01 (sample SAMEA51879418, study PRJEB19060) | metagenome
TGGTCGAACCCGATGTACGTGTCGGTCAGCGGCCGATGCTGACCGGCGTGACGGTCAACTCTTCGGTCGGCGGCTCGAAGCGGGTCAGGTCGATGCCGTCGACGGCAGCCTTGTACTCCTCAATGGTGGGCGTGCGCCCGAGTACCGACGACAGCACCACGACCGGTGTCGAGGCGAGCAGCGACTCGCCCTTCTTCTCATCGGAGTCGCGCACGACACGGCCCTGGAAGAGGCGGGTGGAGGTGGCCATCACCGTGTCGCCCGGCTCGGCCTTCTCCTGGTTGCCCATGCAGAGATTGCAGCCTGGACGCTCGAGATAGAGGATGTTCTCGTAGCCGGTTCGGGCGACGCTCTTCGGGTCGGTGTCGTCGAACTCGAATCCGGCGTAGCGGCTGAGCANCTCCCAGTCGCCCTCGGCCTTGAGTTCGTCGACGATGTTGTACGTCGGCGGTGCGACCACGAGCGGCGCCTGGAACTCCACCTCGCCATGTTGTGCTTCGAGGTTGCGCAGCATCTGGGCAAGGATCTTCATGTCGCCCTTGTGCACCATGCACGAGCCGACGAAACCGAGGTCGACCTTCTTGGTCCCGCCGTAGTGCGACAGCTCACGAATGGTGTCGTGGGTGTAGCGCTTCGACGGGTCGTCGTTGTTCACATCGGGATCGGCGATCATCGGCTCGTCGATCTGATCGAGGTCGACGGTGAACTCGGCGTAGTACTCGGCGTCGGCGTCGGGAGCCAGAGGTGGGCGCTCACCGCTCTCGATCTCGGCGATCCGGGCGTTGGCGCGATCGACGAGGCCCTGGAGCACGGCGTTGGCGTTATCCATGCCCTTGTCGATCATCACCTGGATGCGATCGCGGGCGATCACGAGCGACTCGACGAGGGTCTCGCTGTCGGAGATGTTGATCGAGGCCTTCGCCTTCATCTCGGCGGTCCAGTCGGTGAACGTGAATGCCTGGTCGGAGGCGAGCGTGCCGATGTGAACCTCGATGACCCGGCCCTGGAAGACGTTCTCGCCGTCGAACTCCTCCAGCATCTGTGCCTGGGTGGCGTGCACGACATCGCGGAAGTCCATGTGGGCGGGCATGTCGCCTTTGAAGGTGACCTTGACCGATTCAGGGATCGGCATCGATGCTTCGCCGGTGGCGAGGGCGAGGGCGACCGTGCCGGAGTCGGCGCCGAACGCCACACCCTTCGACATACGGGTGTGGGAGTCGCCGCCGATGATGATCGCCCAGTCGTCGACGGTGATGTCGTTAAGGACCTTGTGGATCACGTCGGTCATCGGGGCGTAGTTGTGCTCCGGATCGCGGGCGGTGATCAGCCCGAAGTCGTTCATGAATTTCATCAGGCGCGGGATGTTCTCCTGCGCCTTGGTGTCCCACACCGAGGCCGTGTGGCAGCCCGACTGGTAGCCGGCGTCGACAATCGGTGAGATGACCGTCGAGGCCATCATCTCGAGTTCCTGGGAGGTCATCAGGCCGGTGGTGTCCTGCGAGCCNACGATGTTGACCTCGACNCGGGTGTACGACCCGGCGTGGAGNGTGGCGCCGGANGTGCCGACGGCGTTGCGGTTGAAGATCTTCTCGACNGCGGTGAGNCCCTGGCCCTCGTGNGAGACCTCGTCGGACGGGGCGAACACCGCCGGGGTGTCGATGCCGAGCGTGTTCGCGGCGAAGGTCTGCAGCTTCTTGCCGAAGACGACGGCGTAGGAGCCTCCGGCCTTCATGAACTCGACCTTCTGCGGGGTGAACGCCGACGAGATGTCCATGACCTCGTTGCCATCGGCGTCGATCAGTTTCCGAGTGCGGGTGTTGATCGTGAAAACCGAACCGGTATCGACCGAGTAGGTCTGTTCGAGAATCGCTTCACCGTCGTCGTCGACGATGAGCTCGCCGTCGGCGTCGAACTGGGTCACCCAGTTCTTGAGGTCGAGGCCGATTCCGCCGGTGACGCCGACGGTGGTGAGGAAGATCGGGGAAATGCCGTTCGTGCCGCCGACGATCGGGGCGAAATTGATAAACGGCACGTACTCGCTGGCCTGCTTGCCGATCCAGAGGGCGACATTGTTTACGCCGGACATACGCGACGAACCCACGCCCATCGTGCCCTTCTCCGCAACCAGCAGAACGCGCTTGTCGGGGTGGGCGGCCTGGAGGTCGAGCAGCGCCTGCTGCTGTTCGTTGTTGTGCTCGAACATGCTCTGGCCGTGCAACTCCCGGTCGGAACGGGAGTGGGCATCGGCGCCGGGGGAGAGCAGGTCGGTGGAGATGTCGCCGACGCCGGCGACGAAGGTCACGACCTCGATCTCTTCGTCGATGTTGGGGAGNTCGGTGAAGAACTCGGCGTTNGCGTAGCTCTGCAGCACCTCGGTGNCGAGCGNGTTGCCNCCCTGGTGCGCTTCGGCCAGGCGGGCCATGTCCGCTTCGTAGAGGAAGACCTGAGTCCTGAGCACATCGGCGGCGGCTCGGGCCGAGTCCTCGTCGTCGCCGAGCAGGAGGTCGAGCAGGACCGCAATCGACGGGCCGCCCTTCATGTGCGAAAGCTGCTCGAACGCCGACTCGACCGAGATGCCATCGATGGCGCGAACACCGGTGATCACATCCTTGAGCACAGCGGCTTTGAGGCCAGCAGCACTCGTGGTGCCGGGGAGCACGTTGGAGACGAAGAAGTCGAGGCAGTCGGCCCGGTGGGGGCTGTCGGGGTCGGACATGTGCACAACGATCTCGGTCAGCAGGTCGGCACCGTCGATCGGCTTCGGGTGGAGCCCGTGCGCCTTCCGGTCCTCGATCTCGTTCAGATAGTCGTCGTACAGGCTCATGACGTCGGTCTCGCTTTTGCTGCTGTGGTCGTCGGGAATCCCCGGAAACGGGGATCATCGTACCTTGTATTGAAGTTGTATTGGACCGAGGTCGCNGCTTGCTCAGCTGTCGACACGGTCGGTGATCANACTGGTGTTGGCGGCGGACGCATCGTGAGGAGCAGCGCAGTGCCGAGCAGGCCGCTCACGAGCNCAGTGATCTGGGCCGCGGTGTGANCCGAGGCGTCGATGATCGCTCCGATGGTCGGCGGCCCGACGAGGCCGCCCACGCCAGCGGCCGTGTAGAGCGCACCGAGCACGCCGCCCATCCCGACGACACCGAACCGCACGGCGACCACGGCCGGGGACAGGGCGATGAAGCCGCCGTAGGCGACCCCGAGGACGACGGCGAAGAGGATCAGCAGGCTGTAGCTCGTGTCGGCGACGATCCAGAGCAACACACTGAGCGACAGCACGAGGAACGACAGTTGGTACAGCCCGGTGATGCCGATGCGGGCGGCGACCGCACCGAAGCCGAGTCGGCCTGCGATCGAACTCATACCGATCAACCCCAGCAAGACCGCGGCCGAACCGGTGCCGCCGACCGTGTCGATGTAGTCGGCGAGGAAGACGAANGGCGTGAACAAGGTGATCGAGATCAGGATCGATGAGACGTACAGAATCCAGAAGTCCACGCGGCCACGAATCGCCTCTCGGATCGGTACGGGCGACGCCGCTGAGGTTGGGGGACGGTGAGCCCCGATGGCAGCGACGGTCAGGAGCACGGCGGTCATGATCGCAAGCAGCCGATAGGCGTCACGCCAGCCCTGGTTGTCGATGACCCACTCGACCATCGGCACCATGACGAGCGTTCCGGTGCCGATGCCGGCCACGGCGAGGCCCAGCGCAAGCGTTCGCCTCGCTTCGAACCAGCCGCCGACCGNNGCGACCATCGGCACGTAGCAGCATGCGACACCGATCCCGACGCCGAGGCCGTACGTGAGGTAGCCGAGCTGGATCGACTCGACCTCGGCAGTGAGGAGGAGCCCGATGGTCATNGCCGTCGCGCCGAAGGCGACGACCCGGCGAGGGCCATGCCGATCGGCGATGCGGCCGGTCACGATCCCGAGCGCNAAGTAGGCGAAGGTCGTCAGGGCGAAGAAGAGCGCGGTTTCCGACCGGTCGGTGCCGAACTCGTCGGCCATCGGGCCAAAGAATTCACCGAAGCTGTAGGCCGCCCCGAACACCGTGAACATCGCCAAGAAGGCCGATGCCACGACGACCCACGAGCGCGTCGAATCNACGCCNNGGANCGATGGGNGATCGGTGGTCGTGGACTCGCTCAGCGGCGAGTCACCTTCACCGGCATGCTCGCGTAGCCATGGACGAACGACGAGAAGACCCGCTCGGGCTCGGCGAGAACCTCGATGGTCTCGAAGCGCTTGAGCATCTCTTCCCAGAGCACTCGGAGCTGGAGTTCGGCGACGCGGCTCCCCATGCAGAAGTGAATGCCATAGCCGAAGGACAACTGCTGGTCGGCGTTCTCCCGGTCGATGTCGAGGACTTCGGGGTTCTCGAAGACGTCCTCGTCCATGTTGGCGGAGATGTACCACATGAGGAGCTGGTCGTCCTTCTTGATCTCCTTGCCGTTCAGGACAGTGTCCTTGGTGGCCGTGCGGCGCATGTAGGCCAGCGGCGTCTGCCAGCGGATGACTTCGGGGACGAACTTCTCGATCAGCGACGGGTCGGCCTTCAGCTTCTCGAAGTTCTCGGGGAACTTGTGGAGGCCGTAGACGCTGCCGGTCATCGTGTTGCGGGTGGTGTCGTTGCCGCCGACGATTAGCAGCAGCAGGTTGCCGAGGTGCTCGAAGGCCGACATGTCCTTGGTGTGCTCGCCGTTGGCGAGCATGGTGACGAGATCGAAGCCGGCCTGGCCCCGACGCTCGTCCCACAGCTTCTCGAAATAGGCGACGCACTCGAACAGCTCGTCGATCTTTTGCTGCTGGGTTTCGACGACGCCACCGGGACCGGGGATGGCGAACACGATGTCGGACCAGCGGGTGAGCTTGCGGCGATCCTCCATCGGGAAGTCGAAGAGGGTGGCGAGCATGAGGGTCGTGAGCTCGATCGAGACCACGTCGACCCAGTCGAACGACTCGTCCTCGGGGAGTGAGTCAAGGAGGGCGGCGGTGCGCTCGCGGATCATCGGTTCGATGTTGCGAAGGTTGCTCGGTGCCGACACGCCGCGGACCGTCTTGCGCTGCTCGGTGTGGGTGGGCGGATCCATGGCGATGAACGGGGTGAGCTGCTGAGGAAGCACTTCTCCCCGCATCTTCTCGACCGACAGCCCGAGGGTGATGCCGCTGGCGGAGGAGTAAGTCTCCCAGTCGCCGTCGACAGCGCGGACATCGTCGTACTTGGTGATCGACCAGTAACGACCCGAGGTCTTGAGTTCGTTGAAATGGACCGGATCCTCGGCGCGCAGGCGAGCGAAGTGTTCCTGCCAGCGATCCTCGAGGAAGAGGTGGGCGTTGAGTGGGTTGACCTCCTCGATGGGCACGTCGTAGGCACCGGGGGCGTTGCGGCCCTTCTCCGCCATTTCCATCTCGGGGGTGACCACGTCGGGGTTGAAGATCTGACGTGTCTCTTCGGCCATGTCGGTCATCGGGGGTGCTCCTCAGCTCAGACTTACAGTGTAATCGCGTCACGGATGGCTCTTCCAGACCTGCTCGCCGGGGTTACGCTCCGCGCCATGACGCCCGACCGACTGGCTGCTGTTCGCACCGCCCTTCTGCGCGACATGACGATCGACATCGTCACGCTCGGTGCGCGAAGTGGCGAGTGGCGCACCACCGAGATCTGGTACGTCGTCGTCGACGGCCGGATCTACCTCTGCGGCACGCCCGGGGCCGGCGAGGACGAGCGCGAGTACGCACCTCGCGACTGGATCGCGAACCTCAAGGCCCATCCCGAGTTCCGCTTTGTGCTCAAAGAGTCGATCGATGAGACCCTCGATTCCCGAGCCGTGATCGTCACCGATTCCGACGAGCGACGACGCGTGTTCAGCGCCGATGTCACCGGGTGGTATCGCCGCCAGACCGGTTCTCTCGAGGCCCTCGTCGAGCACGGCCCGATGGTGCGGGTCGACCTNCTCGGTTCCGCCGCCGGCCTCGATCTGACAACCGCGGGTACGGTTCCACCACCGAGGGAGGTTCCATGACGATCACCGAGCAGATCATCGACACCGAGACAGCGGACGGCCCGATGGCCATCGTGCACGCGTCCCCGGAAGGCGGCAACTCGAAGCGGGTGCTGATCTTCATGGACGCGCCAGGTATCCGGCCGTCGCTCACGCACTTTGCCGTCAGGCTGGCCGAGGCCGGCTATGAGGTGGCGATCCCCGACCTGTGGCATCGCCACGGCCGCATGATCGGCTTCGACCCTGTCGACGACGCCGAGGCGAATCAGGCCAACCGGCTCAAAATTATGGAAATGCTCGGCACCCTCGACGACGGTCAGGTGCTGATGGATCGCGACGCAACACTCGATGCGCTCGGGTGGACCGACGGACCCATGGCGACCATCGGGTTCTGTCTCGGCGCCCGGTATGTGCACATGGCCATGCAGGAACTGCCGCACCGGTTCCCGACCGGTGCGATGTGGCACCCGTCGTTCCTCACCGACGACACCGAAGCGTCACCCCATCTCAGCGTCGACGCGATCGGAGAACTCTGGATCGGNATCGGCACCGCCGACAAGGTCCAGTCGATCGAGATGCACCAGCGCTACCTCGACGCCATCGAGGGGCTGGACAACATCACGCTGCGAATCTTCGACGGCGCCGACCACGGCTACACCTGGCCGGTCTCGCCGACGTATCACGAGGAAGCGGCGACGGTCGGCTGGAACGCCACCACCGAGATGTTCGATCGGGTGCTCGGCTAACCGAAAACCATGACGCCGTCGTCGACGGGTTCCTTGCCGATGAGCTTCATGTCCTCGCTCACCGACTGGGTGTTGAGCCAGGGGGCTCGATTGCCCTGCTTGGGCAGCATCGGCATCATTCGCTGCATATAGCCGGCGGGGAAGTCGTCGATGAAGGGGCGACGCGGCATGTCGAGATCGCTCGGGCGGAGACGCGGGGTGGCAGTGTCGGTGCCGGTGTTGCGCATGTGATTCAGCAGGCGGCAGCCGTACTCGACGATCAGGTCGGCCCGCAGGGTCCACGAGGCGTTGATGTACCCGAAGACGGAGATCAGATTGGGGATCTCGGAATAGCCGAGGCCCTTGTAGGTCCAGAGCTCCGAGAAGTCGATCTTTTCGCCATCGATGTCGAGGTCCATCTCGCCGATCGTCACCAGCTTGAGCCCGGTGGCGGTGACGATGATGTCGGCGTCGACATGCGTGCCCGAATCGAGTTGGATTCCCGTCTCGGTGAAACGCTCGATGGTGTCGGTGACGACGTCGGCCTTGCCGGCCTTGATCGCCTCGAACAGGTCGGCGTCGGGCACAAGGCAGACCCGTTGGTCCCACGGGTTGTACGACGGNGTGAAGTGGGCGTCGATCTGNTCCTGCGGCAGGTGCTTNGCGAGCTCNNNCAGCAGNCGTCGACGGACTCGGTCGGGGTTGGTGCGGGTCTGGCGATACACGTACTCGCCGAAGCGCCGATTCTTCTGGCGGGTGAGNTCGAACGCCAGGCCATTGGGCAGNACCTTCCGGAGNGCGTTCGCGATCGGATCCTGCGACGGCGCAGACACGACCCAGGTCGGTGTGCGCTGCACCATGGTCACGTGCTCGGCCCGGTCGGTCATGGCCGGAACGAGGGTCACCGCCGTGGCGCCCGACCCGATGACCGCAACCCGCTTGCCGGCGTAGTCGAGATCTTCGGGCCATTCCTGGGGGTGGATAATCTGGCCGCCGAACGCGTCAGCGCCGGCGAACTCGGGGGTGAAGCCTCCCCGGTACGAGTAGTACCCGGTGCACATGAACACGAAGTTGGCCGTGATCTCGAACGTGTCGTCACCATGATCGACCGTGAGCGTCCATCGCCGGTCGGTCCATGACCAGCTTGCGTTCGAGATGCGATGGTCGAAGCGGATCTTCTCCCCGATCCCGAACTCGTCGACCGTTTCGTTCAGGTAGTCGAGGATCGAAGGGCCGTCGGCGATCGCCTTCGGGTTGCTCCACGGCTTGAACTTGAAGCCCAGCGTGTGCATATCGCTGTCGGAGCGGACACCGGGATAGCGGAAAAGGTCCCAGGTGCCGCCGAGNGCCGACCGNCCCTCGAGGATCGCGAACTCGCGGTCGGGGCACATGGTCTGCAGGTGGTAGGCCGCAGAAATACCGGAGATGCCGGCGCCGACGACGACGACGTCGAGGTGCTCGGGAGAGAGGCTCATCACGAGAAGCCTACGGCGGCACCACAGGCCGACCCGCATTCGTCTCGATGGTCGCCGCGGTCGCTCAGGAACGAGGCACCTTCCAGTAGCCACGGATCGTCGTGTGCGAACGAGGAGTGGCTCGCTCGTCGAAAAGGTGGGTGCGGATCGCCTGCATCGATGCGGCCTCGCCGGCCGCCCAAACCCGGGTACCGCCCGTGACGGTGGTGCCCGCAATCGCTCGGCGCAACGAGGTGCCGGGTGGTTCGGTATCGACGGCGTGATGCCACACCACGGCCGCCGACGGGTGGTCGGGCAACGCCAGGCGAGCGTCGGGATGCTCGATCTCGAGATGGACGTCGACCTCCATCGATGCCGGGATGACCCTGAGTAGCTGCTCGATCGCCGGAATGGCGGTCTCGTCCCCGAGCAACACGTAGCGGTCTGCTGATTCGTCGACGGCCTCACCGCGGCCGGGCCCCGAGACCGCACACGGGTCGCCGGGCGACGCCGTCTCTGACCAGTCGGCGATCGCTCCGCCCCGATGCCGAACGATGTCGATGGTGAGTTCGTGATCGTCGAGGTGCACCGGGGTGAAGGTTCGGAGCGCGGGACGGCGACCATCGGCGAGGAGGAACTCGTTGCCGTTCCACGTCGGCAGATCGAAGGACTCACCCGGCCAGGGAACGAGCAATCGCACGCTCGCCGCCGGTTCGGGCAGCTCGAGTCCCTCGAGTTCAACCCCACCGACGACGACCCGCATCATCCGGACCGATCGTGGCTCGGTGTGGAGCACGGCGAGACGGCGGAGCGGCGGGGGTTCACGCCGGAGGCGGGTGGGGGCGTCGCTCATGGCCTGATCCTGCCACGACCGATCCGCCGAGCGGGTGGGACGCATCCGGTCGCGNGCTGCCGACCGTAGATCCGGGCATGGCCAGCATCACTGCGCCCCTCAACGCACCTGTGGTTTCCGACGACCGCATCGACCGCCTGCGACGGTTCAACCTCGTGATGGGTGTGCTCCATCTGGTCTCGGGTGGGTTCATGCTGCTCGTCAGCAACGACTTNTCACTCCCGGTCACCTCCTTCGCCACCAACGGGCCGCCGGGAACCCCACTCGCCGACGGCGAAATGGTCGAGGCGTTCTCGTACCCACTCGCCGTCGGCACNGCCGGCTTCTTGCTGCTCTCCGCCGTCGCTCACCTCTNNGTCGCAACGCTCGGGTTTTCCTTGTATGCGAGCGAGCTGCGGGCCGGTCGCAACCGNATCCGCTGGATCGAGTACGCAGCATCGTCGACGCTCATGATCGTGTTGATCGCCTCGGTGGTCGGCATCTACGACGCCGGCGCGCTGCTCGCGATCGCCGGGGCGAACATCGCCATGATCTTGTTCGGCTGGCTGATGGAGACGGTCAACCAACCGGGCCGCCCGGTGTACTGGTCGCCGTTCTGGTTCGGCTGCATCGCAGGTATTGCGCCCTGGAAGGCGATCACCGCCTCCGTGTGGATCAGTGTCGCCGTCGCCGACGACGGCCCGCCCGGATTCGTCTACGGCATCCTCGTGTCGATCTTCCTCGCCTTCAACTGCTTCGCCCTGAACCAGTGGCTGCAGTACCGCGGCAAGGGGCGTTGGGCCGATTACGCCCACGGCGAAACCGTCTATATCTGGCTCAGCCTGATCGCCAAGAGCCTCCTGGCCTGGCAGATCTGGGGCAACACCCTCATCGAGTAATCAGCCGCAAACGACGACGACCGGGCTGCGGCCGATCACCAGTCGGCCCGCCGGATCACTCGAACTCGGGGGCCCGTTTCTCGACGAAGGCGGCGACCCCTTCGAGCCCGTCGGCGCTCGCCATCGCCTTGGTGATCATCGCCGCCTCGAACTCGCCGGCGGTCTCGAGCGTGGCGTCGATGCCGTTGTAGACCACCCGCTTGGCTTCCCCCAGCGCCGACGTGGCGCCCTGCGCAAGGGTCGTGGCCAGCTCGACGGTGGCGGTGTCGACATCGTCGTCGGCGACAACCCGGTTGACCAACCCCCAGCTCTCGGCCTCCTCGGCGGAGAGGACCCGGTTGGTGAGGGTGAGGTCGAGCATGCGGCGCAGCCCGATGTGTCGGGTGACGAAGTACGACGACGTGCCGTCGGGGGTCACGCCCGCTCGGGTGTAGGCCATCGTGTACTTGGCGCTCTCGCCCGAAACCACGAGGTCGAAGGCGCTCATGAGACTCATGCCCGCACCGCCTGCGGCGCCGCGCACCCCGGCGACGAACGGCTTCGGGGTGTGGTTCATCATGTGGATCGCGGCGTGGAAGTCGATCAGCATGTCGTGGGCGTTGCGGGCCATCTGGTCGCCCCAGGCGTGGAAAAGTTTCAGATCGCCACCGGCGCAGAAGACCTTGCCTTCGGCGGTGACCGCCACGGACTTGACGCTGTCGTCGTAGTAGATGTGCAACATCGCCTCACGCAGCTCACGGGCGAAGGTCGGGCTGACGGCGTTTGCGCCCTCTGGACGGTCAAAGTGCAGTCGTCCGAGACGATCCTGGACGTCGTACGTAATGGTCTCGAACTCCATGACGCGCACCGTAGTGCGCGTCGGTGTCACTGACCTAAGAGCAGAGGATCTCGACCTTGCGATCGTCGAATCCCGGACCGGTGTGATCGGCGGCAGGGATGCGCCGCCCTNNGGNGAAGAGCATGGTCGACACAGCGGAGCGGTGGGTCTTACGATGCCGCAGCCAACGAGGGCACCAACAACAGGGGGACGGCCATGAAGGTCGGTTTCATCGGTCTCGGCAATGTGGGCGGAAAGCTCGCCGGTTCGTTGCTGCGCAACGGCTACGACCTGATGGTCAGAGACCTCGATCGGGAGATCGCACAGCCCTTCGTCGACGCCGGCGCGAGGTTCGCCGAGTCGCCCAGGGAAATGGCCGAGCAGTGCGATCTCGTCATCACGTGTCTGCCGTCGCCTGCCGCGTCGGCGGCGGTCATGGAGGCTGAGGACGGGCTGCTGGCCGGATTCGGCTCGGGGAAGATCTGGGCCGAGATGTCCACCACCGATGAGGCCGAGGTGAAGCGTCTCGGCGCCAAGGTGATCGAAACCGGTGCGTCACCTGTCGACTGTCCGGTGAGCGGTGGCTGCCATCGTGCCGCCACCGGCAACATCGCCATCTTCGCCGGCTGTGACCGAGACGTCTTCGAACGGATGCTGCCGGTACTCACCACCCTCGGCCGTCGAGTACTCCACACCGGCGAACTCGGCTCGGCGTCGGTGCTCAAGGTGCTGACCAACTATCTCGCCACCGCCAACCTGATCACGTGCGCCGAGGCACTCGTCACCGCCAAGGCAGCGGGGATGGATCTCAACACCACCTACGAGGCGATCGCGATCTCATCGGGCAACTCGTTCGTCCACGAGACCGAGAGTCAGGTGATCCTCAACGGCAGCCGCGACATCAACTTCACCATGGACCTCGTCGTGAAGGACATCTCGCTGTTCCAGGCGATCGCAGACCGTCACGACGTGCCGCTCGAGATGAACCCCCTGATGATTCAGATCTTCCAAGACGGCATGGAGCGTTTCGGCCCCCGCGAGTGGTCGCCCAACATCATCAAGCGGCTCGAGGAGGCCACTGGACTCGACGTCCTTGCCCCCGGCTTCCCGGCGGAGATGGTCGANCTCGAACCTGAGGAGCCGGGCTACGAGGTCATCCCCACCGGTACCCGATGAGCGATCGGGTGGGCCGGCTCAGTTCAATCGGGAACGGATCCACTCGCAGACCTCGGTCATCGATGCCCGGGCCTCGGGGAGCTCGCGATAGAACTCGAAGACGTGCCACATGCCCTCCCAGATCCGGAGGGTCACGTCGACGCCGTCGCTCCGCATCCCGGCCGAGATCCGAACGCCGTCCGAGAGCAGGAGATCCCGAGTTCCCGTCGTGATGAAGGTGGGTGGCAAGCCGGTGAAGTCGGCGTGCACCGGCGAGACGAGGGGATCGTCGACCGCAGCATCGCCGCGGTAGAGGTCGGCCATCACGCGCAGTTCATCGTTGTCGAGCACGAGGGTCGGGTCGCGGTTCGTCTCGTGACTGTCGCCCCCGAGCGCGAGGTCGCCCCATGGCGACAGCAGCGCAAGCGCATCAGGGAAGCGGAGTCCGGCGTCCCGGATCCGTTGCATGAGTGCGAGGGCGAGATTGCCGCCCGCAGACTCTCCGGCGACCACCACGGGGCCGTCACCGATCTCGTCAAGGACGCCTCGATATGCCGCCTCGGCCGTGTCGACCGCGGCGGGATACGGCTGCTCCGGCGCCAACGGATACCGCACGGCGATCACCCGTGCGCCACCGTCGACCGCCATCGGTGCCGTGATGACGATGTCCTCCTCGGGTGAGCCGACTGCGTGTCCGCCACCGAAGAAGTAGACGATCGTGCCGGTCGGCGTNTCGCCGGTGACCTCGAGACACGGCACACCACCGACCTCGATCTCTCGCTCGCTTGGCGCGAACTCGGCACGGGCCGCCGCCATCAACGGCTCCCAGCCCGANCGGATGGTGGCCCGGATCTCCGCAGCGTTGTCGAGATTGATCAGCGCCAGATCCATCGGCGGGTTTGCAGCCAGCCAGGCTCGTGCCTCGGCGCTGATGCCGGATCGCGACCATGTTCCGGGAGACTTCATGCCCCTACAGCTACCATCACCGCCCATGCGTCCGCAGAAGATGGTGACCCTCGATGTCGAGGGCGTGCTCATTCCCGAGGTGTGGGTCAACCTCGCTGAGCGGACGGGCATCGACGAACTCACGCGCACGACACGGGACGAACCCAACTACGACACATTGATGAACTACCGGCTCGCAATCCTTGAGCGGGAGGGCGTCACAATGGGTGATCTGCGGGACGTGCTTGCCGAGATGGGCCCGCTCGACGGCGCCCACGAGTTCCTCCAGAGCCTCCGCGACCAGTACCAGGTCATCTTGCTGAGCGACACGTTCCAGCAGTTCGCCTCGCCGCTGATGAAGCAGCTTGGCTGCCCCACGATCCTGTGTCATCAGCTTCGGGTGAAGGACGACCGCATCGTCGACTATGTGCTCCGTATCGACGATCACAAGCGCCGGTCGGTCGAGGCGTTCCGCTCGCTGAACTACCAGGTGGTTGCGGCCGGTGACTCCTACAACGACCTCTCGATGATCCGAGCCGCCAACGCCGGGGCGTTGTTCCACGCCCCACAGAACGTCATCGATGAGAATCCCGACCTGCCAGCGTTCGACTCCTACGACGAGCTGCGGGCGTGGATCGACTCGACTGATCCCAGCCCGGGGACCTAAGCGTTGATGACCGGCACCTGCGCCATCGCCTCGGCGATCGCGTCGTCGCTCAGGTCGTAGTCGACCATTTCACCCGAGAGGAAGCTCTCGTAGGCGGCGAGGTCGAGGTGGCCGTGGCCGCACAGTGCCGTAAGGATCACGCGTTCCTCGCCGGCCTCCTTGGCCCGGTTGGCCTCACGGATCGCAGCCGCAATCGCATGGGTCGGCTCAGGGGCAGGGACGATGCCTTCGGTACGGGCGAACTGCAGCGCACCGGTGAAGCACTCGGTCTGGCCGATCGCCTCAGCCTCGACCAGGTCCGTCTCGTACAGGTGCGAAACCAGCGGCGACATGCCGTGGTAGCGCAGGCCACCGGCGTGGATCGGATCGGGGATGAAGTTGTGCCCGAGGGTGTGCATCTTCACGAGAGGCGTCATGCCCGCGGTGTCACCGAAGTCGTAGCGGTACTCGCCCTTGCTCATCGACGGGCACGCCGCCGGCTCGACGCAACGGATCGTCGGGTTCATGTTGCCCTTCAGCTTTTCGCGAAGGAACGGGAAGCTGAGACCGCCGAAGTTCGAGCCGCCACCGGTGCAGCCGACGAGCACATCGGGCTGTTCGCCGACCTTGGCGAGCTGGAGCAGCGCCTCCTCGCCGATGATCGTCTGGTGCAGCAGCACATGGTTGAGCACCGAGCCGAGGGCGTAACGGGTGGTGGGATCCTCGACCGCCATGGCGACAGCCTCGGAGATCGCGATGCCGAGCGAGCCCGGATGATCCGGATCCTGAGCGAGCAGCTGGCGACCGAAGTCGGTCTTGTCGCTCGGTGACGGGTGCACGGTCGCGCCCCAGATCTCCATCATCGTCTTGCGGTACGGCTTGGCCCGGTACGACGCCGCAACTTGCCACACCTCGCACTCGATGCCGTATTGGGCGGTGGCGAACGCAAGGGAGCTGCCCCACTGACCGGCGCCGGTCTCGGTGGTGAGCTTCGTGATGCCCTCTTGATGGTTGTAGAAGGCTTGCGGCACGGAGGTGTTGGGCTTGTGGGAGCCGGCCGGGCTCACGCCTTCGTACTTGTAGTAGATGCGGGCAGGGGTATCGAGCAGCTGCTCAAGCCGTCGCGCTCGGAACAGCGGGCTCGGGCGCCACAGCTTGTAGACGTCGAGCACCCCGCCGGGGATGTCGATGTAGGAGTCGGTGGAGACCTCCTGCATGATCAGCGCCATCGGGAAGAGCGGGGCGAGATCGTCGGGGCCGATCGGCTCGTGGGTGCCGGGGTGAAGGGGCGGGGGTGGCGGCGTCGGCAGATCCGGNATGATGTTGTACCACTGGGTGGGCATCTCCGATTCGTCGAGCAAGATCTTGCTGTAATCCGCAGCCATGGGCGCCTCTTTCGCGTCGTTGGTGGGCGTTTTTTACACCACCCTTCCGTCGGAGGCCACCGGGCATGGGGCCAGGTGAGACGAGCCTGATCAGATGAGCCTGATCAGATGAGATGGAAGAGGTGGTCGCCGTCGTAGGCGGCGTCGGGGTTGTCGCGAACCCGACGATCGAGCTCGTGAGCGTCGTCGCCCACGAGGATGCGCCAGCGCCCGCCGAGCACGCCAGCGAGAATGACGGCGGCTGCCTCGGAAGCGGTCATTGGAGCTTGCTCCTCGAACATCTGGTCGACGGCAATCATGAACTCCGCCACCTCGGCGGTGGGTTCGACTGTGGCGTGGCGCAGGGAGTTGGCGACGATCTTNGTGCCGATGTGGCCGGGCATGACGACGTGGGCCGAGACGTGTGGGGCGTGCACCTGGAGGTCGGTGATCAGGGCTTCGGTGAAGCCCTTCACGGCGAACTTCGACGCCGAGTAGGCGGTGTGGGGACGGTCGGGTCCCACGGATGCGTAGAAGCCGTTGACGCTCGATGTGTTGACCACGGCGCCCTCGGATGCGGCGGCGACGAGTGGCAGGAAGACGCGACAGCCGAGGTAGACACCGCCCCAGACGACATCGAAGGTCCGTTCCCACGCCGGCCGCTCGGTCTCGAACATCGAGCCACCACCGGCGATGCCGGCGTTGTTGAACAGCAGATGGATGTGGTCGGTGTCGAAGCCGTCGACGATGGCGTCACGGAACGCCTCGAGATCTGCTTCCTTCGACACGTCGGCCATGTGGGTGAGTACCCGCACGTCGGGTGCCTCCTCGGCGACCATCGCCGCGGTCTCGGCCATCGTGTCGGGGGAGAGGTCGCAGAAGGCGACATCGCAGCCGCCGGCCGCAAGCTGACGCACGAGTTCGCGGCCCATGCCGGTGCCGCCTCCGGTGACGACCGCGATCTTGCCGGAAAGATCAGTGATCATCAGGAACTCCAGTTCACCCGCACGGGAAGGCGCTTGTAGCCGTGCACGAAGCTGGCCGAGACGACACTGCGGTCGCCGGCCGGTTCGATCGAGTCGATGCGTTCGACCATCTGCTCGAGCAGGGCGGCGATGCTCGCCTTCGCCAGATGGGCGCCAAGACAGTAGTGCTCTGCCCAGCCGAAGCCGAGATGCCGGTTGGGGGTGCGGCCGACATCGAAGCGGTCGGGATCGTCGAACACCTCCTCATCGCGGTTGGCGGCGCCGTAGAACATCGCCACCGCCTCACCCTTGCGGATCAGGGTGTCGTCGAGCTGGTAGTCGCGAAGCGCCGTGCGCTTCATGTAGTTGACCGGGGCCGTCCAGCGCACGATCTCCTCGACCGCCGTCTTGATCAACGACGGGTCGGCCTTGAGTCGAGCGAACTCCTCGGGGTGGTCGAGGAACGCCGCCATTGCGCCGGAGAGCGAGTGGCGGGTCGTGTCGTGGCCGGCATTGAACACGATCAGGTAGTAGCCGAGCGTCTCGACGAGGCCCATCGGTTCGCCGTTTTCGAGGGTGGCATTGGCGAGCAGCGAGGCGAGGTCATCGCGGGGGTTCGCTCGCCGGTCCTCGATGATCGTGTTGAACATGGTGAAGAACTCCATGCCCAGTTCCGCCGAGGCGGCGACCCGATCCTCGCCGGGGCGCCCGACGTCGGGATCGTCGAATGCGAACAGCTGCGAGGTGAGTTCAAGCAGGCGATCCTCGTCGGCNTCGGGCACGCCGAGGATCGTGCAGAGGACNCGCAGCGGGTGCCGCTGCGCNACGAGCTCGACGAAGTCGACCGGCTCGTCGCCGTGNTNGGCGAGACGATCCATCATCAAGGTGGCNGTNTCGGTGACGATCTCGTCGAGGCGCGTGATCCCCCGAGGCGTGAAGAATCCGCTGGCGACCTTGCGGAACGCGCGGTGGTCGGGCGGGTCCATCGAGATGATCACCCGCATCTGATTGAAGGGGTTCGACTCGTCGGCGATGACGTCCATCTGATCCTTGCGGAACAGGATGATGTTGCCCGCGGCGCTCGAGAACACATCCGGCTGCGACGAGATCTCGGTGATGTGGCGGTGCTTCGTGATCGCCCANAANGGCTGCACATTGTCGGCGTCGGTCATGTGCACCGGTTCGTTGGCGCGAAGCCATCGCCATTCCTCGTGCGGGAAGCTTCGCTCGCCGTACTCGTTGTTGAGCACAAGCCGATTGTCGAGGTTGTCGGGCGCCATCGTCATGNGACGATCGTAGGTTCGACGGCNCCCCTGAGCGAAAAGCNTCCTCGTCGANCGGAACCTTTGGGCGTTGCATCGTTCGACGCGATCGGCCAACGGCGACTAAGACGACGGGCATGGCGACCCCACGACAGCCCGGCCTCAACGCGGTCTTCACCGACCGAGGTGACGACGACGAGATCCCCTACATCAAGGTTCGCAGCCAGCGGAACGCCGACGGGACCGAGGTCCACGTCTGGGAAAAGTGGGTCGCCTTCAACGTCGACCCGCTCTACCTCGCCCTGTTCGCCCGCTACGACCCCGGCATGATCGTTCGTCACCACGGCCACCACAGTCCGCACACGCTGCTCGTGCTCGGCGGGTCGATTCGATGTGGCGATGTCGACCTCGGGCCCGGCGACCATGTCGAACTGCCACTCGGCGCCTCGTTCGGCCCGTTCGAAGCCGGCCCCGAAGGAGCTGAGCTCTACGAGGTGATGATGGGCGACCCTCGTTCCTGGTCCGACGATGAGGACTCCATGGTCGCCCTGCTCGCCGCTCGTGGTGCCGAACGCCTGCCCGACCCACCGATTGACCTCCCCGGCGGGCTCGAGGACCTCCGTCAGGTCTACGCCCGAGCCGAAGCACTCGCCGCGGAGGCCGACGCTGACTGAGCCTCGTCCCGGCGTCGGAGCGCCCCATCGTCTCGGCGTCGGAGCGCCGATGTGGGCGAACCGGGACTGGGTCGGGCGGTCGCTTCCCGCCGACACACCCGCCGGACGCGAACTCGATGCCTACGCCAGAGTCGTCAACGCCGTCGAGGGAAACACCACCTTCTACGCCACGCCCGACACAGCCACGATCGACCGGTGGCGTGCCGCCACGCCACNCGGCTTTCGTTTCGTCTTCAAGCTTCCCCGGGAAATCACGCACGACCGGCGTCTGCGCAATACCACTGCGGAGCTCCGGGCGTTTCTCGACCGCATCGAGCCCCTCGGGGATCGTCTCGGTCCGCTGATGATTCAGCTCCCGGCGTCGTTCGCTCCCGGCGACCTTCCGGTGCTTGCGGCCTTTCTTGACACCGTCCCGACCTCGTTCGCGTGGTCGGTCGAGGTTCGGCACCTTGCCTTCCATGCCGGGGGCGACGCCGAACGGCCGCTCAACGATCTTCTCCACGAACGGGCCGTCGACCGGGTTGTGCTCGACAGCCGCCCCNTCTTCGACGGACCTNGCGAGACGCCGGAAGAAATCGATGCCTGGGAGAATAAGCCGCGGGTCCCGGTGCGTGCGGTCGCAACGGGGGAGCAACCGATCGTGCGGTTCATCGGGCAGACCGACGCTGACGCCAACCCGTCCTACTGGACGAAGTGGGTCGACACCGTGGTGCGTTGGCTTGATCAGGGCCGCCGTCCGATCGTGTTCCTCCACACCCCCGACAACCTCGTGTCTCCCGAGCTCTGCCGCCGGTTTCACGCCGAGGTCGCCGNCCAAAGCGACGAACCAAACCTGCCGCCTGCACCGCCGGTCTCGACCCAGGACGGACTGGAATTGGGGTGAACCCGACCCCGACCCGGTTCGATCGAGTTGGTATCGTTCGACGCATGGCGACCCCCAACTCCGACGCTCCCCGGCACACCGGGCTACTGCTTNCGGGTCTGNTTGCGATCCCGTTCGCCTCGGTGACGGTCGCAGCGCAGTTGGGCGACATCGCCTCCACCACCGATCCCCGAGATGCGCTCGCCGGCGGCCTTGCCTTGCTGGCGGGNGTCGCGCTCGGTCTTGCCGCACGGCGCTTTGTCGCCACCGTCGATGCTCGTATCCGGGGCGCTGTTCGGCTCGTCGCTGCGGCGCTGCGTCCGCTGCCCGGTGCGATCGTCGAGATCGTCCGTGTCNCCGGNCGGTCGCTCGACGAGGCGACCATGCCTCGTCTCGTCTTTGTCCCCGCCGAAACTGGTCGACGAGGACCTCCGATTCACGTGCGCTGATCCATCGCGGCCGCGATCTCATCCGGCCGTTTCCCGCACGAATCGAATCAAGGAGATACCACTCATGCGCACGAACGCGCTGCGGCTGCTGGCCGCGCTTTCTGCCCTCTGCATTTTCACTGCCGCCTGTGGTGACGATGAGGCCTCGGAGGCCACCCCGCCCGACGACATGGCCGACATGGAGGCTGTCGACGAGGAACACGACCACGACCACGGTGACGACCACGCCGCTGGCGATCATGAACCGCACGACCACGGGTCGCCCGTCGACTTCGAGGGTGCCGACATCCCGACCCTTGACGTCAGTGTCGAGCCCGACCCGGCTGGCGGCATCAACATCACGGTCGACACGACCAACTTCGTCGTCGCTCCCGAGGCTGCATCCACGACGCACGTCGAGGGTGAGGGGCACTTCCACCTCTACGTCGATGGCACGAAGGTCCAGCGCTTCTACAACGAGGCGATCTATTTCGCCGGCGTGACCGAAGGCGAGGTCACCGTCATGGTCGAACTTTCGGCCAACGACCATCGCACCTACGCCGTCGACGGCGAGCCGATCGTCGCCATGGTGACCGTCGATGTGCCTCCTCACGATCACGGTGCACACAGCCATGGTGATGCCGG
>FUFK010054351.1_pt1 | contig 19650 bp, 19 predicted proteins | sample 1021851 | NCBI WGS metagenome assembly FUFK01 (sample SAMEA51879418, study PRJEB19060) | metagenome
CGATTGAGACGGTTGAAGTAAACGTTGGAGCAATAGCAGGATCATTTACAAAAGGACCTGTTCTTACACCAGTTCGTATATCATCCGAAGCTCAACTAATTGACATCTTTGGAGAACCATCTGAAGCAAACGCAGAGACATGGTGGACTGCATCAAGTTTCCTATCATATGGTGGAGTTCTTGATGTAGTAAGAGCATCAACATCTGGTCAGTTAACTGCTTCAGATGATAGTACAACTTCTCCATATCTTCTTTCTATTCCAACTAAAGAAATATACGAAGAGACATATTTTTCAGCATCAGCAAACCCATTTAAGTGGGCTTCAAGAGATATAGGTTCTATGTCGAATGCAATTAAGGTTGCAGTTATCGACAAAGGAGCAGACGTTACTCTTACTTTGGATGGTGCTTTAGGTACTGTTACGGTTGGAACACAAGTTCAGAACACAGCTTCGACTAAGAGTGGGTACATCTATGCGTGGGATGCAACCACTAATACAGTCTCCTTAATTACTTCTGATACTTGGGACACTTCTGATGTTGTAGAAAACGGTGTTACCGATAGAAATATCTCAGCAGTTGCTGACTGGTATGACAATCAATCAGTCTTTAGTGGACTACCTTGGTCATCAATCGGTCCTCGTCCTGGCACTTCACCTCATGTTGCTGCTCGTGGCGGTGCTAATGATGAAATGCACATTGTAGTATATGATTCAACTGGTGGGGTTACTGGAGTACCAAATACTTTACTTGAGAAGCACACATATGTGTCTAAAGCAAATAATGCTAAAACTTCACAAGGTGCAGGTAATTACTATCCTTCAGTAGTTCTTGAGAAATCAAACTACGTATACTGGGGTTCACATGAAACTGCAGTATATGATGTAAGTGCTAACCAAACAGCTACTGGTGGTAACATTGCTGGTACTGGTAACGCAGGTTCAGATAGCACAACAACTTTTGATTTATTTGGAGCACCTACAACTTACACCTTCCAAAAAGGTGCTGAGAGTGGTACTGCAACCTCAGGAGAAATCATTTCAGCACTTCAAGAGTTTGCTGATACTGAAACAGTTCAGGTTGATTACATTATTATGGGTCCTGGAGATCCTTCAAGTAAATCCAATACTCAGGCAATTGCTTCCAAAGTATTGCAGATTGCTGACACTAGAAAAGATTGCGTCGGTTTTCTTTCTCCATTTAGAGGAGATGTTGTTGGAGTGACAAGCTCTGCAACACAAACATCAAACGTAACACAATTCTATGCTAACCTTCAATCCACATCATTCGGTGTGTTTGATAATACATGGAAATATATTTACGATAGATTTGCTGATAAGTACAGATACATTCCCTGCAACGGAGACACAGCAGGTTTATGTGCTGAAACTACTGCAAACGGATTACCTTGGTTCTCACCTGCAGGTTTAAATCGTGGTTCACTTAAGAACGCTGTTAAACTAGCATACTCACCAAGCAAGTCAGAAAGAGATTCATTATATCAGAAGAGAATCAATCCAATTACCAGTCTACCTGGTCAAGGCATTGTTCTTTTCGGTGACAAAACAGCTCTCGCTTCACCATCTGCATTTGATCGCATCAATGTTCGTCGTCTTTTCAATGTGATAGAGAAGACAATCGGAAATGCTGCGAAGGGAGTACTTTTTGAACTCAATGACGAATTCACACGTAACAACTTCAAGAATATTATTGAACCATACCTTAGAGGTGTACAAGCCGAAAGAGGTATCACAGACTTCTTGGTTATATGTGATGACTCCAATAACACTGGTGATGTCATTGACGCGAACGAATTTAAGGCAGATTTCTTTATCAAACCTTCACGTTCAATTAACTTTATCACATTGACTTTCGTAGCAACACGTACTGGTGTTAGCTTTGAGGAAGTCGTCCCTCGCAGATAATTAACGGAGCATTTAAAAAATGACAAGCCCACTAGGAATTCTAGAATTCCAGAAAGCAATTAGAGGCGGTGTACGTCCTAACCTTTTCTCAGTAACCCATCCATGGCCAGCTGCTAACACTGATTTAACAGAACCAAATGTTGCTGGTGTTGCAGCATCCAAAGGATCTGCTGTTACATACATGTGTAAGTCTGCTGCATTGCCAGCAACTAATGTAGGTACAGTTGAACTACCATTTAGAGGACGTGTTATCAAAGTTCCTGGCGACAGAACTTATGAAACATGGACTGGTACATTCTATATGGATGACGCATTTGCACTAAGAAGTGCTTATGAAAAATGGATCGAACTAACTAACGCAGTTGACCAAAACACTGCATCAGCTGATATAGTAGATACATGGGAAGACATCAAAATCACACAACTTGATAAGTTTGGTGGTGACGGTGCTGCTGATGGTAAGTTAAAAGAACTACGCACATACAGATTGGTACAAGCATTCCCAGTTAGCGTATCACAAATTTCACTTGCTTACGACAACAACGATTCATACGAAGAGTTTGATGTTGAGTTTGCTTATCAGTACCATACCTCATTTGGAGAAGGTGGCAACGATATAGTTGACAGTTCTGGAAGCTAACTAAATAGTAAGGTAAAGAAACCAAAATATTATGGCAGAGTTATTCGGTTTCTCGTTTAAGAAGAAAGCGGTCAAGGAGCGTGCCCCGTCTCCTGTCCAACCTTCGAGCGAGGACGGAGCTACTAGTTATATCGCAGGAGGTTACTATGGTCAGTATCTTGATCTAGACGGTAACTTCAAGACCGAATATGACATGGTGAAAAAGTATCGAGAAATGGCGATGCATCCAGAAGTGGATTCCGCCATTGAAGATATTTTGCATGAAGCTATTGTTGCTGATCAGAATGATAGTCCTATAGAAGTTAACCTTGATAACCTTGAGGTTAGTGAAAGTGTCAAGGTAATGATCCGAGACGAGTTTGATTATATTAAAAATTTATTTGGATTTGATTCTAAAGCCCATGAGATGTTCCGCAGATGGTACATTGATGGGCGTTTGTATTATCATAAAGTAATTGATTTAGATAATCCAGCAGACGGAATTAAAGAAGTAAGATATATTGATCCATCAAAGATTAAGAAAGTAAGGCAGATAACTAAACCCAAAACTGCAGATGAGTTTATGAAGTATGACTTCGGATCTTCCGCAGAATACTTCGTATACAATCCAAAGGGATTGAACAACACTTCAGCAAATAGTGGTATAAAAATAGCGAAAGATGCTATCACTTATGTGACAAGTGGTATAATGGACACCAATAGAAATATTGTTTTGTCTTATTTGCACAAAGGAATCAAGGTACTCAATCAACTTAGAATGATCGAGGACAGTCTAGTTATATACAGAATATCACGTGCACCAGAAAGAAGAATATTTTATATTGACGTAGGTAATCTACCAAAAGTTAAGGCAGAACAATACTTACGTGAAGTTATGGGAAGATATCGTAACAAATTAGTATACGATGCTGCCACTGGAGAGATAAGAGACGACAGAAAATACATGTCAATGATGGAGGATTTCTGGTTACCACGTAGAGAAGGTGGTAGAGGAACNGAAATTACTACATTACCAGGTGGTCANAACCTTGGAGAATTGACAGACGTGCAATATTTCCAAACAAAACTTTACAAAGCGTTAAATGTTCCNGCAGGTAGATTAGATTCTNNTACANCATTTAACCTTGGAAGNTCATCTGANATCACTAGAGACGAATTAAAGTTCACTAANTTTGTGGGTAAACTCCGCAANAANTTTAGTGANNTCTTTAATGANACTCTAAAAACTCNANTNAATCCTGAAGAGTGTTATCACTCCTGAAGACTGGGAGGATATGAAAGAACATATCCAGTATGACTATCTTAAGGATAATCATTTCACAGAGCTTAAGAACTTAGAGATGAAGACAGAGCAACTCAATGTGCTTGGTCTTATGGATCCCTTTGTTGGTAAGTACTTCTCCATCAATTATATTCGTTCTGAAATTCTCGGTATGACTGAGAAACAGATTGAAGAAATGGATATGGAAATGACAGATGATATAGAGATGGGTAGAGCAATCAACCCAACTGATCTAGTCGCTGCAGATCAAGAACAATTAGATGCAGAAACAGATAATATAGAACTTGATAAGGAAGTTAAGAAAGCTCAAATTGCTAGTCAAAATTCAAAGACTGCAGAAAATGCAGCTAAGGCACAAGAGGCAAAGACCAACGGATCCGCGTCTACAAAACCTAAAGCTGATAAATAAATTACAGACAACGTTACATTATGGCAACACAAGAACGAGAAATCGTTGATTTACTTTGGGACAATGATAGAGCTGATGCTCTTGATAAGATCAAAGATATGTTACAAGTTAAAGCTGCAGCTGCAGTTGATGCTAGTAAATTAGATGTTGCGAATAGAATGTTTCCGCACGTCCCTGATGATGGCAGACCAACTGGATTACCTCCAGAAGGAGAAGCATCAGCAGATGAAACTGCGGAAGTAATCAACCGCAATGATGAAAACGAATCAGAGGAAAACGATGATGAGACTGATAACGGAACAGAACAATGATATAGAGGTTCTTACCGAAGACAAAGACGGTAAGAGTGCCACTTATATCAAAGGTATCTTCCTACAGACTGAAATTACTAACCGCAATGGACGCATGTATCGTTTCGATAGCATGAACCGTGAGGTCAGTAAGTACAACGAAGAGTTCATCCAACGCGGAAGAGCACTTGGTGAGTTAGGTCATCCAGAAGGACCTACCGTTAACTTGGATCGTGTTTCACACAAGATCGTTGAGCTTTACCCTGAAGGTAAAAACTTTATAGGTAAGGCAAAGTTGTTAGAGACCCCTATGGGTAAGATCGCAAAGAACTTGCTTGAGGAAGGGGTACAACTCGGTGTTTCTTCACGAGGTTTAGGCTCTCTTAAAAAAGAGGGTTCACTCCAAGTAGTCGCTGATGACTTTATCCTTTCTACTGCTGCAGATATAGTAGCAGATCCATCCGCACCTGATGCTTTTGTTGAAGGTATCATGGAAGGAAAAGAATGGGCTTTAGTCGATGGTAAGATTAAAGAAGCACAAATCGAGGCTATCAAGGCATCCCTTGATAACGCACCCTCACCCCAAGAACTTCAAGAAAGAAAGATCTCCGCGTTTGAGACTTTCCTAAGAAGTTTATGATTTATAAATAAATTATAGATTTATACACTAGTTTAAAATCCCGTAGGAGTACAAAGAATGTCTAGTATTGATGAAAAATTCCAAAAGGTGATCGCTGAAAAGACAGCTACTCCTGAGGAAACAGTCAAAGAAGATGCAGCAGTTGGCGACGCAGCTATTAAAAAAGGTGCAGTTCCACCTCAACCATCTGACCTTAAGAACGATGCCATAGAGGTAGGCGGTTCTACAAAAGAGAAGCCAGAAGGACCTGATAACGTCGGTGCTAAGGCAGCAGCTCCTGTTGCAACAACAGGTGATTCTACAATCAAAACAAAACCAAGCGGAGCTTCATCAGCAATGCCTGGCGGTCTTTCAGCGAAGATCTTTGATGAAGTAGAAGCAGACGGAGAGACAATCTCCGAAGGAGAGATCAGTGAGGACATCAAGGCAGTATTGTCTGGTGCAGATCTTGACGAAGAATTCCAAAAGAAAGCAACTACTGTGTTTGAAGCCGCTGTACAAGCGAAAGTCAACAACAGAATTGAATCTCTTAAGGAAACTGCAGAACGCAGGATCGGTGAAGAACTCGAAGGAATTAAAGAGGAATTCGCAGGTCGCGTAGAGAATTTCCTTTCATATGCTTGTGAAGAGTGGATGACTGAGAACGAACTTGCCATTGAAAGTGGCTTACGTTCAGAAGTTACCGAAGCATTTATGGACGGATTAAAGAAATTGTTCATCGAATCAAACATCAACTTACCAGACGAAAGTTTGGATGCAGTTGCTGAGATGAGCGAGAAANTNGATGAAATGGAGACCCGTCTCAACGAACAGATTGAGAAGAACGTTGGACTGTATGAGAAGGTAGGGAACTATCGTAAAAATGAGATCTTGAATGAGTATTCTAGAGGACTTGCAGAAGTTCAAAAGGATAAGTTTACTTCCCTAGCAGAAGCAGTCGAATTCAAAAACGAAGAGACGTATCGTGAAAAGCTTGGACAAATCAAAGAGAGTTATTTCGGTGCTAAGAAGCCTGAAGTAGCAGAAGAAATCTCAAATGATGAGCCAGCTAAAGTTGAAGCCATTAGCGAAAGCATGTCTTCCTATGTCGAAGCACTCGCTAAGAGGCTATAGACACTGTAAACCCTAACTCAAGAACGGAGTAAAACTCGCATGTTTAATGCAGAAAAACTCCAAGAGAAGTGGGCACCAGTCTTAAACCATGATGGTCTTCCTGAAATTAAGGACAACTATCGTAAGTCTGTTACCGCAATCCTCTTGGAAAACCAAGAGCGTGCTCTACAAGAAGAGCGTAACGTTCTAACTGAAGCACCAACAAACGTTGGTCCTATCAACACACAAACAACTGGAGCAGGTCAAGTATACGGTTTCGATCCAATACTTATCTCTCTAATCCGTCGTGCTATGCCTAAGCTTATTGCTTATGACATCGCAGGCGTTCAGCCAATGTCTGGTCCTACTGGTCTTATCTTTGCGATGAGAAGTAAGTACACAGCACAGAATGGCAACGAAGCATTCTTCNANGANCCAGANGCACAGTTCTCTGGTACNGANGGTGCTACTCCTCCAACAGCAACAACTGAGAAAAACCCNGGTTTNATCAACGATGCTACTGGTGGTGGAACAACTGAAGGCAACTATGACCTTGCTTCTTCTAAGTTCAGTACATCTGAAATGGAAGCATTGGGTGATGGTAATGCATCTACAGCGTTCATGGAAATGGCGTTCAGCATCGACAGAATTGCTGTTGAAGCTAAAGGTAGAGCATTAAGAGCTGACTACTCAGTTGAACTTGCTCAAGACTTGAAAGCAATTCACGGATTGGATGCCGAGTCTGAGTTAGCAAACATTCTCTCAACAGAGATACTTGCTGAAATCAACCGTGAGGTTGTTCGTACTGTATACAGAGGTGCAAAACCTGGTGCTCAAGCAAACGTAGCTAACGCTGGTGTGTTTGACTTAGACGTAGACAGTAATGGTAGATGGTCAGTTGAAAAATTCAAGGGACTATTATTCCAGATCGAAAGAGATGCCAACGCAATCGCACAGGAAACTCGTAGAGGAAAGGGTAACATCATCATCACATCTGCTGACGTTGCTTCTGCACTTGCTATGAGTGGAGTACTTGACTACGACTCAGGTATCGGTGGTGCTGTTGGTGGACTCGGAGAAGTCGATGACACTGGAAACACATTCGTTGGTACACTTAACGGACGTTTCAAAGTATACATTGACCCATATTCAGCTAACGTAAGTTCTGATCAGTACTACGTTGTTGGATACAAAGGTTCTAATGCATACGATGCAGGACTATTCTATTGTCCTTACGTTCCTCTCCAAATGTACAGAGCGATCGGTCAGGATTCATTCCAACCACGTATCGGGTTTAAGACTCGTTACGGAATGGTTCTTAACCCATTTGCTAAGGGACTTGCTGCTCTATCTGATTCAGATCCACAAGCTGCTGGTAACCTTAACGCTAACGCTTACTACAGAAGAGTTAGAGTTGCTAACCTAATGTAATCGGATATTACATATTCCTACAAGAGACCCTACGGGGTCTCTTTTTTTGTCTAGGTATAAACTCGTAGGCATTTCTTTTTATTACAATGTAGCGGTAAATACAGTGTTGATTTGCCTACATAATAGTAGGATTGGAGGAAAGGAAATGCAACCAAACCCTCTATATGATGGTGTAAAATAACGGAGGCAGTAATGCACAATAGAGTTTCACACAACCAACTAGCNGGTTGGAATATGACCGATGACCTTTCATCTCTAAGCGAAAGCAACATAACGAAGATCGACGATTATTTCGACTGCCTGATCGAGTGTGCAGACTTACCCCAAGCGTGTAGACGCATATGCAAAAACGTATTCGATTAGAACAATGCACTAAAACTTTTTGAAAGAGGTCTAAATAATTAGACCTCTTTTTTTATGCATGGATGCCATTACAGGTTTTGTTGAAGAGTATTTAAAAACATTTGATCCTCGTGATATAACAAAACCAGAAGGTTGGAATAGAAATTTTTTTGGTGTACCTAACTTCCATAGAAANGTTATGTACAATGAAGGACAGTATCAAGTTGAATGCCTGAACTGGCCGCCACACGCCATCATACCTGAGCATAGGCATCCAGACATAGATTCATATGAAGTGTACATACGTGGTAAGATAAGTTTTAGTCACGGTGGATATTGGATAGACAGTCATCCTGAACAGGAGAAGATCTGTAAGATGCGATCCGATTTTTTTACACTCAAGGTATACCATGATGATATACATGGTGCATTCATGGGTGATGGTAGATCTATATTCATGTCAGTACAGCACTGGCAGAACGGTGTCAAACCTAGTACAGTTGGTGAGAACTATGTTGGTGAATATAACATTGATGATGTAGAAGGGCAGAGTACCAGAGGTAAGAATGCTGAGTTGACATGGATAGATGCTGCACATAACGAAACACAGAAACCAGACTTCAGAGACTTCAGGTTTAACATCTATGACAAGATTAGAGATCCCGACGTTTTTTGGCTTGGATAAATAATACGGAGACCTGCGTGAACTAATGGCTTACGATCAAACACTATTCTCTCCTAATAACCAAAACTTTTTATCACCTGTAGGTTTTAAATTTATTATTGGTAGGACACCTAATGTAGATTTCTTTTGTCAATCTGCAGCTATACCCCAAGTGGAGATAGGTGTAAGGGAGATATCAACACCAGTAAAAGACTATTCACTACCAGGTGATAAGATGACATTTGGTGATTTGAATCTTAGGTTTCTGGTAAATGAAGACTTAGATAATTATTATGAAATTTATAAATGGTTGAAAGGACTTACCAATCCCAAACACCAAGAAAATTTTCGGAAGTATCTTGCTACTGTAGATGAGAAGGGTAGACCAGAAGAGTTTGATAAGATGATGAGCGATGCTCGTTTACTTATCCTCAACAGTAACTATAACGTTATATCAAATATTAACTTCTACAATATCTTCCCAACAAGTCTCACTACACTAGAGTTCGATTCATCGGCAACTGATATTACTTACCTCACTGCCGACGTTAATTTCAAATATACTCTTTACGAGATCACAGATAAAAATAATAATAAAGTATGAATCTAGAAACTTTGAATGACATGTGGGAGAAAGACTCACAACTAGACGATGAAAAATTAGACCATGACAGTTTAGAGATCCCCAAACTACACGCTAAATACTTACGACTTTACAACACTTTCAATACCCTACAGGGTCAACAAGAGTTGGAAGTCAAACGCACCTACAAAGATAGGTGGGAGTACTATACTGGTAAAGCGGAGAAACCATTTCCATTAAAACTCATCAAGACAGATGTTCCAATATATCTGGAAGCTGATGAAGTATACGCCAAGTCCGTTCTTAAACTGAAGTACTATAACCAAATGGTTGAGGCATTGAAAGCCATTATGCAGGCGATCAATAACCGATCCTTCTATATTAAGAATGCGATTGAGTTCGCTAAGTTCCTGAAAGGTTATGAAATCTAATGTATTCATTCAGAAGAAGAACGAAGTATATCTGACTGTACAATGTGAACCTCATGTAGGTCACGAGTTAGCAGACCAGTTTACTTTTGAAGTGCCTCAAGCCAAGTTCATGTCAGCGTACAAGAAAAGGTATTGGGATGGAAAAATTAAGTTATTCTCCCCAGGTACAGGCGAGATTTATGTTGGTCTTCTCCCTTATATCACTTCGTTTTGCGAAGAGAAGGGGTATGAAGTTATCCTTAAAGACAACGAATTTTATGGACTTCCATCAACAGTGGATGANTTCATTACTCCCNAAGGAATAGGAGAGTATGTCAAATCGTTGAANTTACCACATAAGGTAAGAGACTATCAGTACAAAGGTATCTACGAAGCATTACGCAACAAGCGTAAACTATTACTGTCACCTACAGGTTCTGGTAAGTCACTCATGATCTATGCTCTCACTAGATTCTGGGCAGCAAAGAAATTACAAACACTCATAGTAGTTCCTACGACATCNCTNGTNGAACAGATGTCTAANGANTTTNAGGACTATGGTTGGAACNCAAAGCATCANTGNCATAAAGTATATGCAGGTACTGATCCTAGGTCTGACAAAGATGTGATCATTACCACATGGCAGTCAGTNTANAAACTACCTAAGNNATACTTTGANAGNTTTGGTGCTATAATAGGAGATGAAGCACACNTNTTCAANGCAAAGTCATTGACAAGTATNATGAATAAACTACACGATTGCAAATATCGCGTAGGGTTTACAGGTACTTTNGATGGNACACAGACNAACCGCCTTGTTCTCGAAGGNGTNTTTGGNACTGTAGACAAGGTAACNAAGACTGANAAACTAATNAAGCAAGGNCANCTCTCTGAGTTTGAGATCAAAGTNCTACTTCTCAAGCATGACAAACAGAAGTTTGATACCTATCAGGAAGAGATGGACTATCTCGTAGAGCATGAAGGACGTAATAAGTTCATACGTAACCTAGTTTGCGACCTATCTGGTAACACTCTCGTCTTGTTCAACTACGTTGAACGGCATGGAATGCCCCTTTTTGAGATGATAAATAATAAAGTAGGAGAGCATCGACTAGTCTTTTTAGTTCACGGAGGGGTCGATACAGAAGACAGAGAGAAGGCAAGGCAGATTGCTGAGACTACACATGATAGTATTATAGTGGCATCTTATGGGACTTTTAGCACTGGTATTAATATTCGGAACTTACATAACGTTGTCTTTGCTTCGCCATCAAAATCGAAAGTCAGGAACCTCCAGTCGATCGGTAGGGTCTTAAGAAAAGGAGACCACAAGACAAAGGCAGTTTTGTATGACATTGCTGATGACATAGGAAAGAACTACACACTGAACCATCTTATAGAACGTGTAAAATTATATAATGAAGAAAACTTTAATTACGAATTTATTGATGTCCGAATCAGAGAGTAACATGGAAGANCAAAAGAAAGCAGANTTNTTAGCCGCCATNAAATTGGTNTCAGGTGAAGAACTTCTTGCTGTAATTGAACATGTACAGGATGAGAATGGCGACTACATGATAGTACAAAACCCTATAGAAGTTGAAGANGTCATGCTACAGGGTAATAANGCAGGTGCAAAAGTGTCACCTTGGATGAAATTTTCACGCGAGGAGGAATTTCTCATCCCCAAAGATAAAGTTATAACTGTNGTTGAAGTAGATACAGAGGTACAAATATTNTANGCTATGTCTCTAAGAAGACTNAATGGAGATACTATTACAGATAGTAGTGGTAGAATCTCTACTGTAGAGCAAGCTCGTATAAGCCTAGATAAGATATTTAAGAAGTAGCTATTCCTTGTCTTGAACTCGCACACTCGTATTGTACATCGAATTACAACACTTGTCAAGCCCCCATTGACTTTTGAATAGATTTTCGTTATAATAACAGTAACAAACCATACTAACATGGCAGTAAGAAGAAAGGTACAGAGTGAGCATTATGTAAACAATAAAGAGTTCTTGGAAGCACTCATCGTCTTCAAGGCGAAGTGTGCTGCTGCAAAGGAAGCAGGTGAACAGCGTCCTCAGATCAGCAATTACATCGGAGAATGCTTTTTAAAGATTGCTACACATTTATCATATAAACCAAATTTTGTCAACTACATGTTCCGTGAGGACATGATATGTGATGGCATCGAGAACTGTGTACAATACATAGAAAACTTTAATCCCGAAAAATCCAAGAACCCCTTTGCATATTTCACTCAGATAATATACTATGCCTTTCTGAGACGTATACAAAAAGAGAAAAGACAGTTAGAGATAAAGAATAAGATACTAACTAAGTCTGGATATGAACAGGTATTCCATACAGATGACAAGACAAGTTCATCAGACTATAATACAATTAAGGAGAACGTAGAAATAAGAATTAAGTGACATATCCTATTACAATCGTTGATGATTTTTTTGAGGATCCTGACGCTATTGTAGAAATGGCTGATGCTCTAAAGTATTATCATGGAGACAAAGGTAACTGGCCAGGTATGAGAACCAAGCAACTTCATGTAGTTGAAGATAGGTTCTTTAACTATCTTGGTGAGAAAATACATCTTCTATTCCATGATTCAGTTCCTGAGTATTGGAATATGCAAACTCATTTTCAAAAGATAACACCGTTCCATGAAGATCAATACGATAAACTTAATTGTGGTTGGGTACATCAAGACATTGATACTTACTTTGGTGGAATAATATACTTAACCAAAGACCCAGAACCAGATACAGGAACGTCGATTTTCAAGGTAACTACTGGATATGCCATGCAATATCCTGAGGAACTTAGGATGAAAGAAAGTCTCTATAAAGGAGAAGACATAGATCCAGAGGAATATTATAAAGCATATGATGCAGCACATGCACAATACGAAGAGACAGTGAAAATAGACAATGTTTATAACCGATTTGTCATGTTCAATAACAAGACACATCATGGTGTACAGACTTTTGGCACTAAGGAACGTCTNACTTTGAACTTCTTTGGTATGGAAGTNNCNGGTAAGTAAACCNCCNTTANTGAGGTCTAGATGAGATATCCAGGATTAATACCAGGCAAACAAAAAAACGTGGGCGAGCAAGAGTACGGTTGGGACTATGGCAGAATGACCTTAGATGGTAAGAAGTACATAGACCCTATGTTAAACTTCGGTTGCTATACATTAGGGTATGGTCGTATGCAGATCATGAACTATGTACGTGATAATATGTGTATCAAACCTGAGGTAGCAGAGAATTTTTTTGATGTTCAACCTCTCAAGTTAAACAATGCTGCATGGAAACTAGCAAAGACACTCAAGGGTGTCACAGGATATCGAAGTATCTTTGCACTGAGTGGTAGTGATGCTGTAGAAGGAGCAGTTAAACTTGCTAGTGCATATCAAGCACTTACTAATAAGAGAAAGAAGATAGTTACCTTTGAGNNTAGTTACCATGGATCTACCATGCTAACTCAGAGTATGGGTGGTGCTTTATTTGGTGACCCATTCTATACAATGGATCCTTATCAAAATATATTAAAATTACCAGTAGACTTCGATTTGAATCAATATGATTGGAGTGAGGTAATGTGTCTAGTAGTAGAGAGTTGCCCCTATGTAGACGCTCTCAGACCCCATACAGAGGAGTTCTGGAAGAAAGTGTCACAGATACAGGAGCAAGGTGTTATTATAATAATAGATGATATTTTTACAGGAGGAGGTAAGACAGGTAACTTTGTAGGTTGGAAGAAACTACCAGTGACACCTGACATCTTTACCATGGGTAAAGCAATTACAGGAGGTTACTTCCCATTGAGTATCACCTTATATAATGACAAGATACATCAAGCATTACCTAGAAGGTTTGACTGGGAACATGGATTTACTTATAGTTTCAGTTTACCAGGCATTCTAAGTTGTCTTGCATACATTCAAATACTTGAAGAAGAACTCCTTATGAAGAAGCACAGAGACATAGTAGTAAGGGCAGTTGACTTGTTTCAGAATTTAGGTTATACTATAACAGGACAATTTGGAACTATAATTGAGGTTGAGAGAGAACAGAGAGGAATGTACACCATTCCCATTGATGCTANTGATGAATANTANTATGTACTNGAGNNNCANNTGAAGTGAAGATNGCNATNATAACNGATCAGCACTTTGGTGCAAGGAAGTCCAGTAGGATATTTCACGACTTCTTCAAGANGTTCTATAGAAATGTGTTCTTTCCAACACTTAAAGAACGTGGCATNACNACAGTTNTAGACCTAGGAGATACATTTGANAACCGTAGGAACTTAGATATATGGGCAGCACAGTGGGCAACCCATAATTATTTTGATGTACTAAAGGACATGGGAGTACAAGTTCATGCCTTAGTAGGAAACCACACAGCATATTTTAAGAATACTAATCTAGTAAACACTCTTGTGACTACAGTTGGAGAGTATGATAACGTAACAATATACACTAAAGCAACTGAGGTGGAGATAGGTGGACTACCTATTCTATTCATACCTTGGATTAATGAAGAGAATCATGATGAGACATATGATCTGATAGGGAAGAGTAAGTGTCCAGTAGCAATGGGACACCTAGAACTTAATGGATTTGAAGCACACAGAGGTTACATTATGGATCATGGTGCTGCTACTGCTCCTTACAAAAAATTTGATAAGGTATTCTCAGGGCATTATCATCAGAGAAGTACTAGAGAGAACATCACATACTTAGGTAATCCATATCAAATTTACTGGAATGACTATAAACAGAAACGTGGTTTCCATATATTTGATACTGAAACTCAGCAATTGGAGTTTATACCGAACCCATATACCATCTATGAGAAGATATACTACCATGAGGATCGTGTAAATAGTAGTAAGTTTAAGTATACAGATTACACAAACAATTTTATTAAGATCATTGTAGAGCAAAAGAAGAATACAGATAAATTTGAATTCTTTCTTTCACAACTCTATGCTGCTGGTGTGCATGAAATCAAAGTCATCGAGGATCCATCATTTGAACAAGATTTAAGTGAGGAGATTGATATAGAGAAAGAGGATACTCTTACTATCCTTGAGAGATATGTTGATGACATAGAATATAAAGATAAGACTGCACTTAAATCTATTCTCAAAACCTTATACGTGGAAGCACTAGAGTTAGTATGATGTATGTTTTAGCAATTGCTGGTAAAGAAAAAGAAGGTGCCTATGCTATTCAAGGAAAGAAATCTGACAAGATGGTTTACATGTTCCTTGACAAAGACGATGCTTTACGCTATGCTGGACTTCTGGAAGCTGATGACTTTCCAGAAATGTCGGTGGTAGAGGTGGATGATCGTGAGATCATTCAAGCTTGTGTCACTAGCGGTAACGAATATTATGTTGTCACTCCTGATGATATAGTAGTACCCCCTAGGGAATAATTTTTGTCGAATGATTCTATTTAAAACTGTACGTTGGAAGAATTTTCTTTCAACTGGTAATGCTTTTAGTGAGATACAGTTAGATGCAAGTCCTGCTACTCTGATAGTTGGATCAAACGGTGCAGGTAAATCCACATTCTTGGATGCTATCTGCTTTGCTTTGTTCAACAAACCTTTTCGTAAGATCACCAAGTCGCAACTGGTGAACGCAGTAAACGAAAAGGATCTGCTTGTTGAGATTGAATTTAGTATTGGTTCCCGTGACTATATGATACGACGTGGATTTAAACCTACGTTGTTTGAAATTTATCTTAATGGTCAAATGCTTTCCCAAGAAGCAGCGATCAATGAGCAGCAAAAACATCTGGAGCAAAGTATACTGAGGTTGAATTATAAATCATTTACTCAGGTGGTGATCTTAGGATCATCATGCTTTGTCCCATTCATGCAACTTACACCCCCTAACCGTAGAGAAGTTATTGAAGATCTCCTAGATATTCGTATCTTCTCTACCATGAATACTTTACTTAGAGATAAGGTAAAGGTTGTTAGAGAAAATCTTAGAGAGTGTGAGTATAAAGTTGACCTTGCTAAGAACAAGGTCGAGATGCAACAAAACCTCATTGCTAATTTACAGGAGCAATCAAATGCAAATACCTCCAGACGAAAAGGAGAGATCAAAGATCTTGAATCAGAAATCTCTAGCACAATGGATGCAGTTACAAAGGGATTGGGAGAACTCTCGTCTAAAGAAAAAAGTTTAGAATCATATGGTGACTTAGATAAGGAGCAGACAGAACTCCTAGTATATCAGGATAGATTTAAAACTAAAAAGAAATCTTTTGATAAAGAGTATAAGTTTTTTGAGAAGAATGATACCTGTCCTACATGTCACCAGGCAATTACAGAAGAATTAAAACACGATAAGAAAAAAGTTATAAACCTTTCACTAAAAGAATTAGATGATGCATCAGTAGCACTACAANAGAAACTTGATATCCTACTNGAGAAANTTAGTGAGAGACAGATCGTATCAAATGAAATTAAAGAAATTAATGATAGGATTAGTTCTTACAATAAAGAAATACAATGGAAGAAAAAACAGATACAAGATATAGAAGAAAAAATTAATACAGGTACGGTTGTCTCTCTAAAGAAAGAGAAAGAAAGATTAAAAGAGATGGCCAAGGATGGAATGGTTGTAGAGGAATCCCTACTTGACACTAAGAAACAAAGGGATGACTACGATGCTGTTTCTAATATGCTCAGGGATACTGGTATTAAATCTGTCATCATTAAGAAGTATCTTCCAATCATGAATCAGTTGGTTAACAGATACCTTAAGGAACTAGACTTNTATGTGTCATTTGATCTCAATGAAAACTTTGAGGAGACTATTAAGTCTAGGTTCAGAGATGAGTTTACCTACTCTTCTTTTTCCGAAGGAGAGAAGATGAGGATTGACCTTGCTCTACTATTCACTTGGAGAACTATTGCCAAGATGAAAAACAGTGCCAATACTAATCTTCTTATCTTAGATGAAATCTTTGATAGTTCATTAGATGGTCAAGGTACAGATGACTTTCTTAAAATACTACATACAGTATCGGACAACACTAATGTTTTTGTAATCTCTCATAAAACAGAATCATTACAAGACAAATTTGCTTCAACTCTACAGGTTGAAAAGAAACAAAACTTCTCAGTAATTTCAAAGGAAGAGTAACATGACAACTTACAACGACGTTCCTCATGGAGGAAAATCATTCCATGGCACAAGTACATCTCAAGGTGCAGTAGATGGTAAATATATTGTTGACGGTGCAGAAGAGAAACAAACTTCTTGGTCTGTTCCTAATGTGACAGTACCAACACCAGGAGAACCTGAGTTTAGTGGTGACATAACCATTAATACAACTGGCACAGGTTTCCACGATCATGCTGAAATCTTTGCTAGACTAGATGCTATTGATGCAAAACTAGATCATCTTCTAGAACATGCTCATCAACCATATGAGGGTTCAATCACTNTAAATCCTCCTCCTAAAGTTCCATCAGGAAAATCATGAANNNACCNAANTGGCANCANCATTCNAAGAAGGAANNNAAACGNCANCTTAAACCACANGCATTGCGTCAAGCAAGGAAGCGACGCAACCAGTTAAAAAAGTGTCTACTCAACCGTCCCAAGGGGCGGTTTTTTGCTATCATAGGTATATACAAAACAAAACTGAAATGAACATCGTTAAAGAATCACTCGCTAAACTCCTTGCTCAAGAGGACTTGATTGTTGAAACTAGAAATGTAGAATCTGCACAGTTCAATGTCGAGAGCAGAGTTCTAACTCTACCCAACTGGAAGCATACTTCTACAGAAGTTGTTGATTCTCTTATCGCTCATGAGGTAGGTCATGCACTATACACTCCTAACGAGTGGGACTTTCTTAATGAGGTTCCTATTGCTTTTGTAAACGTAACAGAAGATATTCGTATTGAGAAATTAATGAAGCGTAGATACGAAGGTATTGCTAAGACATTCTACAAAGGTTACAAGAAACTTGAGGAAGAGGACTTCTGCAATATTAAAGGTAGCGGTGTAGATGTTGGTACATTATCATTACAGGACAAATTAAATATACATTACAAGATTGGTAACTTCGTTAAAGTTCCATTCAATGATGAGGAGANACCATTCCTTGCTAAGTGTGATGCACTAGAAACATTTGAAGATGCAGTTAATCTTGCTAAGGAATTACTTGCATACTCTAAGGAGCAGTTTGAAAAACTACAAGAGATGAATGCTAAGGAAGAGGAAGGACTTGGTACAGTTGACAAACAAGAAGGTTCATCTATACCAGATTTTCCAGAGGGNGAAGATCTATCAGAAGGTAAGAGTGAGAAGAGTGATGAGAAGTCAGAACCACAACCATCACAACCAAAGGCAGAAGATACTCCANAAGAGAATGGTGGAAGAGANGCAGGTAGAAATACAGATGAACCACAAGAGTTCAACCCAACTGTAGAAACAATGGATGCTCTTAATCAGGCACTTCAAAGTCTTGTTGATACTGATGGTCAAGAGTTTGATTACATCGAGTTACCTAAGACTATACCTAGTAAGCATTTCGTATCTAACAAAGAAGTTAGCGATCTAATGGATGCATTCTACACAGCAAAAGAGAACCTTAGATATGAGAAAGAGTTTGCTGATGAGTATGACCTAGCAATGTCAAGAGAGTATACTAAAAACATTGATACTGCTGATCAAGATTTTATCAAGTGGAAGATCTCTGCTAACAAAGAAGTTAACTACATGGTCAAAGAGTTTGAGATGAAGAAGTCAGCAGACAGTTATGCTCGTCAGACTATCTCTAAAACTGGTGTTCTTGATACTGGTAAGTTACACACATACAAGTACAATGATGACATTTTTAGAAAGGTAACTACTGTTCCTGATGGTAAGAATCATGGATTAATCTTCAACGTTGATTGGTCTGGTTCTATGTCTAATTGCATCCTTGANACAATGAAGCAAGTATTTACTCTTGTATCATTCTGTCGTAAAGTTGGTATTGCATATGATGTATATCTTTTCTCTGACAACTATGAAAAAGATCAGCACTCTTATGCAGGTAGAGAAGACATTAGTTTAGATGGTAAACTAATCTTACGTGACTTCCGTATGCTCAACGTACTTACAAGTACTAGCAACAATCGTCAGCATGACAGACAGATCAAGAACCTATTCCGTCTTGCAGGTTCATTCAGATATCACAGCAGTTGCGGTGTACCTCACAGAATGAACTTAGGTGGTACTCCATTGAATGAAGCAACTATTTCTCTAAATCACATTATCCCTGACTTCAAGAAGAGAACTGGTTCTCAGAAAGTTCACGTTATCAATCTAACTGATGGTGAGGGTTACTCAGTAAGATATGGTAAGAAGGTTACTTCTCACTATGATGGATCAACATATGTTAATAGCAGAGATTGCAATCCACTTTCTATCTTACGTGATCGTCAAACTGGTAAGCAATACACATTCAATGCTGACAGATACAATCAGACAGATACATTTGTATACCAACTACGTGACAGATTTCCTGAGTGTGAGATTATGAACATCCGTCTTGTTACAGGTAACGATTGGTACAGGTTCAAGCGTCAGTGCTTAGGTTATGAGTTTGATGGTAACCTTAACGATAACACTGCATGGGCAGAAGCAGACAAAGAGTGGAAGAAGACTAGATCTTTCATATGCTTATCTTCTGCATATACAGTACAGTATGCTCTAGCAATATCTGCACTTAATGCTGATGATACATTCGAGGTTAAAGAAGATGCTAAGAAGGCAGACATCAAGAGAGCATTCACTAAGTCTCTTAAGGGTAAGAAAATGAACAAGAAAATCTTATCCTCATTCATCGAAAGGATAGCGTAATTGTTACGCTTCCTTAACATGGTTGACA
>FUFK010068619.1_pt1 | contig 19650 bp, 21 predicted proteins | sample 1021851 | NCBI WGS metagenome assembly FUFK01 (sample SAMEA51879418, study PRJEB19060) | metagenome
GAATGTAACAAATGTCAATCTCAATATTATATTTTAAAAAAAAGGGATGCTTACGACTAGCCAAAAAAAAAGAGGGTTTTTATACCCTCTAGTCTTTTTAGTGTGAAGTGTAGGCGGTAAGGCGGTTCTTTAAGGAAAGATTACTTACGCTTTAATGATAACAATGTCACCTAGTCAACCTACATACTATGTATTACCAGAATCTTGGTTTACATCGTATTCTACAACTTCCCAAACTTGGATAAACGTCTGTAACCAATCTATTTGCTGTCCAGTTAATTTACCCCTATATGGAGGACTTGTTAAATCATCCGCTGACACATTAGGTAGATGATGTTTCTTGCAATAAGCTTGAAACTGTTCTACTAGCCATAGTTGTTGTTTAGCTAAAGTCATTTGTTAACTCCATTTAATTTTTCAATAGCTTGTTGTTTTCTTAAAAACTTTTCAAGCTGTGGTTTTAGCTCATCTACTACATCCTGTTCCTCATGCCACGCAGAGTCAAAGACCCCACGTTGCATATAGTCGAAGATTTCAATTAAGCATCTTGCAGTTTTTTTAGTGACTTTAATGTCCATTAGATTCCTCCATTAGTTCGATACCTTTAATTGCTGTTCTAATCCAGTTGTACGTTTCACGCTTTGTTAAGCCTGTTTCAAGTAAAGTAACACCTCCGCTTGCGTTTGCTGTGCGGTGGATACTTGTATATCCATTTTGATTATTAGTATGGATATTCCCTATGTTGTCCTCGTAAGGCCAAACATTTATAGGATTATTAGTTTTTTTATTGAGTATCTTTAGTTGACACTCAATATCTTTGTTTGTAATGCGTTCCATGTTAAATAAGGATTAAGAATAAAAGTAAATAAGGAAATAGTGCAAAAGCCATTATTTGTAACCGTCCCCATCAAAACCAGTAAAATGTGGCTCTTTTGCTGAGTAACCCCTAGCCATTCCTTCTAAAGTCTCTTCATCTGTAACCTCTGCAATGTGTTTAAACATCTCATAGTGTTCAATAAAAAGAGCTTGATACTTAACTCTGTGCGTTCTGTCAGCTTCACTATCAGAAGTAAATCTAGTAGGGAACTGATAAGTTTTGCCGTTGTTAAGATAAAAGAATGATTTTTTGTTAAATAATTTACCTAGATCTAAATCTTTGTGATTATCTTCTAAGTTCATTAAATGTCTTTTACCTTTATCAATTAATTTGCGATCACAAGCCTTGACACCATTTAAGATTTCAAGTTCTGCCTGTGCTTTACAGTTTAGGTACATATGTAATTTAGAATCGTTAAGAAACTCGTGTAGTTCTTGATTCGTTGCGTTGTACGTCATGTCTGTAGTTAATTTAATTAGTTAGGGAAACAATCGGTGCGACTAACCGATTAATATTAAGTGTATACGTTAGTCATACATATGTCAATAAAAAAAATTAAAAATATTGCGATTTTTCTTATATTTCTCTATATTATGGTTAATTTTATTCTTTTTATTAATGATTCCTATTACTCAGGTTACTAGAGAGTATGTTCAAGTAAATTCTGAGGGTTACCGTATTAATTCTTCTCATTGGAATTGCTCTATAGATCAATCTGTAGTTGATTCTATTTTATTGTTGAGAGATGAGTTTAATTTAGGTTATGGGACATTAGGGAAAGTTTTTAATTTACCCAGAGGTACAATTGCAAAAATCATTAAAGGACGTATCCGCTGTCAAACCCCAGATCGTTGGAAAACAATCTACAAAACTAGGACGTCCTACCGTAAAACCTGATCCTGTAATAGTTGAAAAGGTTTTAGAACACGTTGCTAACGGTGGTACTCTTCGGGCTTTTTGTAGGAAAAAAGGTATGCCTTCTTACAGGACTTTGTACCGTTGGATGTCTCAAGACAATAAAGAAAGTAAAGACTTTTTGTCACGCTTCACATACACGAGCAGATTCTTAGGAGCAAGGGCAATTGCGGAGGAATGTTTGGAAATAATAGACACGCTACCAACTGTCATTGGTGAAGGAGAAAACGCTAGATACGATAATGCAATAGTGAATTACAACAAGGCTCGTGCTGATGTACGTCTTCGGCTTCTGGCTAAGTGGTTTCCTCAGGAATATTCAGAGAAATTAATAGGAATTGAAACTAAAGGTGATATTAATGTTCAAGTAATTACTGGAGTTCCTCAGAAATAACAGCATCAAAGATAATGTGCCATCTATCGCTATCTCCATTGTTCTCAGCGGAGTGAAGAACTTTATTGTTAAACCACCATACNTCNCCTACTTCAAGGTTTAGAACCCAGTTNCCACTAGTNAGAAAGCAATGTTGATTGCTCCTNAGTACGATATGAAACCTCTCATAGTGATCNGCATATGTTCCTTGGTCGATGTGTCTTGTTACTTGACTAGTTGACTTCAAGTTAACTATTAGTACCCTTCCTAACTCCTTAACTTGTAGCTTGTCTAATATGGGTTTCATCAATGGAACTAATGCTGATTTGAGATATTCCATAATCGGATAATCATATGCTCCGATGTCGTAAAGAACATAGTAAGGAGACATNTTCAATGCNCCTCGAACATAGATAGTCTTNGTGTCTTTATGTGGTGANTTGGTNAATGTTTGTCTTGTTGTTATCTCATCCCATAACTCAGGTCTAGCATCCAACAACTCAAGCAATGGTTCAACGTCTAACCCATGAGCTATACGTTTAAAGTATTTTGTATGGGTCATAATCGGCCTTCTGTGTAGCTTCTTTACGTCTTTTAATGTATATGTCTTCGGGCTGTTTCTTGCCAACTGGAAGGGCAAATGTAAGAGCTAGAGCATCCGCAAGATCAGGTGAACCACCACCCTGTAATCTCTTCTTAATCTGATCCTTAGATTCGAGTACTCGCCTACCCACATTGTCGTACCAGTATATGGGTGTAGCCAATTCTTGTTTGAGTGCCACATTATCAGGTATCGCACCACCTTCTTCTACCCACTCCTTCATNAACCACCACATCTCTGTCCTACGATTAATGTACTTATCGGGATAGTTTGCCTTACCACCAAATGGTATTTCGATTACGTCATATCTAAGCTGTCGCAANCTATCAATNACACCACCTCCACCACCACTATCACAGAACACAGCATCAGGTTTATGTTCCTCCATAAGATTGGCAACCCTAGTAGCTAAGTCCATATTGTCAATTCCACGGTAGATGATGGGTTTAAATGCTTGTCTACCCTGTCTACGGAACACTACGGAACGATCATCCCCAAATCGTGCAATATCTACACCTAACACTACAGGCGAATGTTTCACATGATCTGGTTGATACACACGTTTAGATGCTTCTTCGGTATCTGCTAATGCTATTAACTGATCATCACCCTGTGCTGAGAAGTCGCATAAGTACTCCCTAGCAAAACTAGTCTCACTCATATCACGTTTAAGACGCTCTACCTCAGAAGGATGCAACGAATCTGTGTCATATACGGTATATCTAGAAGCTGTCCAATCATCTTCATCAAGTGCCTTGTAATACAACTCGCTAAATAGATTAATACCTGACGGTGTACCAATAAAAATGCACCAACCCAAACGGTCAGATAGACAAGGCTGTACGATGTCCATCCACAATTCTGGTTTTATATTGGCAACCTCATCCAAAATACAACCATCAAGTCTTAATCCACGCATAGCATCAGGATTATCACCACCAAATAACCTAATAATTGCACCGTTATGTTTAAATTTTATAGATAATTCACCTTCATTTATTTCTATAGCAGATCTTTGTCTTAATGGTTCTAGTTTTTGTTTTAATCTCGCCCAACTAATAGCTTTAGCCTGACGTAAGAAGGGAGCAACATAGGTAAATATGGCAAGATCTTTATCTGTTTTCATGGCTTTGTCTATTAATTCCATGATTGCCAGTTCAGTTTTACCTGATCGCCTGTGCAATGCGTAGACGCTAAATCTTTTTTTGTTTATATGACAAAGTCGTTGCCATTCACGAGGGGTATAATCAAGACTTACTTGCATTAATTAAAATTAATTCCAATAATAGTTATAAGTATTATATCTTTTATGACTAGTGTGACCGTAACTAATGAATCTGCTTGTACTGTAAACAAAAGTAGAGTGTCAAAACCTACGATTGAACTTGCAACGCTTTCTGATTGGAAGGACAAAGCATCACCATTATTTCAAGAGCATTACGAAGAGATTGCTCGCAACAAAGAATTAATGCAGTTAGATGTTAATTGGCCTTTGTATGAAGAATTAAATAATAAACAAGCATTATTTGTTTATTTGGCAATGCAAGACAACGTATGTATTGGTTATTCTCTTAATTTGATAACGTATCATTTGCACTATGCAGAACTAAAATACACTCAAAATGACGTTTTGTTTATCAAAAAAGAATTTAGAGGTGGACGTTTAGGATTGCAGTTAATCAAAATAACTGAAGATCATGCAAGATCTATCGGATGCAAAATGATGTTATGGCACGGTAAAGAAAACACCGCTTTATCAAAGTTACTACCAAAACTTAAGTATGGTGTACAAGAAATCATGTTTTCAAAGGAACTTTAATTATGGTATTTACAGCAGCTACAATTGCGGTTAGTGCATATTCAGCATATAAAACTGGCCAAAACCAGAGAAAGCAGATGAAGAAGCAGATGGAGATGCAACGTCAAGCTAATTTAGAAGCTAAACAAAGGGCAAAAGAGGCAAAAGAAAGATCACAAATAGATCAGAACAAAGCAAATAGAAAGAAGGCAGATGTAAGTGCATTGTCTCAAAAAGAAGAGCAAGCTGCATTAACAGGTCCTGCGGGTACAATGCTTACAGGTAATCAAGGTGTAGATCCTGAGAAGTTAAAACTAGGTGGTAACACATTATTAGGCGGTTAATCAATGAAAACAAAACGTGCTGATCTGTTAACAAGATGGGGTCATCTTAGAACTGAGAGGGCAACGTGGTGGTCACATTGGCAAGAAGTAACTACATATTTGCTACCAAGAAACGGACGTTATTTTGTACAAGACAGAAACAAAGGGCATAGAAGACATAACTCGATATATGACAATACTGGTACAAGAGCATTAAGAACACTAGGTGCTGGCATGATGGCGGGTGCAACATCACCTGCAAGACCTTGGTTTCGGTTAGGAACTAATGACCCAGAGTTAAATAGATATACACCTGTCAAGTTATGGCTAGATGATGTGACAGAACGTATGCAAATTGTGTTTGCAAAGTCTAATACATACCGAACATTACACAGTATGTATGAAGAATTAGGTGCATTTGGTACTGCAGGTTCTATTATTTTGCCTGATCCTAAAACNGCTATACATCATTACCCAGTAACNATAGGAGAATATGCAATTGCTACAGATTATCAGGGTAAAGTTAACACGATGTACAGAGANTTTCANAAAACTGTTAGTGAAGTAGTTAGAGAGTTTGGATATAACAAATGTTCAACGTCTGTTAAGAACCTGTATGACAGAGGTAGCCTTGATACATGGATAACTATCATTCATGCAATAGAACCAAGAAGTGATAGAGAGCGTGATTTTAGTAAAAGAGATAATATGAACATGGCATTTAAGTCTTGTTACTTTGAACAAGGTGGTGAAGGAGAACAGACGTTAAGAGAAAGTGGTTATAAAGATTTTCCTGTTGTTGTTCCTAGATGGGGACTAGCAGGTGGTGATATTTATGGCAATTCACCGGGGATGGAGTCATTAGGTGACATAAAACAGTTACAACATGAACAATTACGCAAGGCACAAGGCATTGATTACCAAACAAAGCCACCGTTACAAGTACCAAGCTACATGAAAAACAGAGATGTAGACAGTTTACCGGGCGGTGTTACTTTTGTTGATGGACAACANGGCAAAATTGAGACAGCATTTAACGTAAATTTAAATTTAAATCANTTGTTGGCNGACATACANGACGTAAGACAACGTATTAACAGTAGTTTTTATGCTGATTTGTTTTTAATGTTGGCAAATGCTACTGATACACGCATGACCGCAACAGAAGTNGCAGANCGNCANGAAGAAAAACTGCTTATGTTAGGTCCTGTACTGGAAAGATTGCANAATGAATTGCTAGATCCATTGATAGACAACACATTTAACAGGATGNTAGAAGCTAATTTAATACCACCTGCACCAGAAGANTTGCAAGGACAGGATTTAAGCGTAGAATTTGTTTCTATGTTGGCACAGGCACAACGTGCAATTGGTACAAATAGCGTAGATAGATATGTTAATAATTTAGGTATGGTTGCACAAATGAAACCCGAAGTACTTGATAAGTTTGATTCTGACGTATGGGCTGATAGCTATGCCGATATGTTAGGTGTTGATCCTAAATTAGTAGTTGCTGGTGANCAAGTAGCTAGGATTCGTGAAGAAAGAGCAGCCGCACAACAAGCAGCAGCACAAGCAGAACNACAACAACAAGCTGTAGAAAATGCAGTAAAATTAAATGACTCAAAANNTGGTGATCCATCTATGATGGATATAGTNGGTCAGTTTAGTGGCTACAATTCACCATCACCAATGGAGGTTTAAATGGACAAAAAAACACCAGACAATTTTAATTATGGAGACATGACGGCTGATTTCAGAATGAAATACAAGCAAATGTTAGAACGTCATAATGCTAGTAAGGGTAAAAGAAAAAAACAAAAAAGAAAGATTTAGCAGAAGAATTATACGGTGGTACAAATTAATGTTTGGAAAAAAGAAAAAAGAAAAAAAAGATGGAATTATAACAAACCTTCAACGTAGAAAAATACAAACATATAAAACNATGGANGAAGCAGGNATGCTNTCANACACAAGCTANAAAAGAANTNNANAAACTANAAANNCTTTATCCTTCAATGTTTTAATTATGGCTAAAAACGTAGGTCTTTGGGCGAACATCCACGCAAAACGCAAAAGAATTAAGGGTGGTTCTGGTGAAACTAAGGCACAACCCGGTGACAAAAATTATCCAACAGCTAAAGCATTGAAAGATAGTCAAAGCAAAAAAGCATGATGGTGTGACCGTAACCCAGTTATCACTAGATATATTAATACATGAGTGAATACAATCCTCTCGACCTCAAAGGTCAACAAAAATCTAAAGACAATAAAAAGTCTGAAGAAAAAATTGACCGACAAAATGAAGAGTCGGACATTAAATGGCTCATGAGCAGCAAGAGGGGTCGCAGATTTATCTGGAGACTTCTGGAAATGGCAGGTGTATTTCGATCATCGTTCAACACTAACGCAATGACAATGTCATTTGGTGAAGGTAACAGGAACTATGGTTTGCAACTCCTCAACCAAATCCACACTCTCTGCCCTGAGTTGTATCCGACAATGATTAAGGAGCAAAAAAATGTCAGACTCGCTGATGACAGAGCCAACCCAAACCAATGAAGGCAGTACACAGCAAGAAGTAGATACATCAATTGATGCAACTACTGAATCACAGCAGCAAGCTGAAACTGTAGAAGATCAACAAGATTCGGATGAATCCGCTGTTGAAAGTGAAACTAGCGAACCCGATGCACCACAAGGTGCGCCGGATGAATACGAGTTTAATAGTAAGGTGGCTGACGCACCCGAAGAACTCGACTCCGAAGTCTTAACTGCTTTCGGGGAAGTCGCTAAAGAACTTGACCTTTCACAGGAAGCTGCACAAAAAGTATTAGACAAAGTTGCACCTGTTATGCAGGCAAGACAAGCAAAAGTTGTCGAAGACGCTAAACAAGATTGGGCTAACGATTCTAAAGCTGACCAAGAATTTGGTGGTGAAAGNTTAGATACTAATCTTGAAATAGCTAAAGCTTCGCTTAATGCTTTTGGTACTGATGCTTTGAAGTCGCTGCTGTCAGAATCTGGATTGGGAAATCATCCTGAGATTATCAGGTTCATGTACCGAGCAGGTAAGGCAATTGGTGAAGATAGTTATGTTGGTAATTCTCAAGGTGCATATGCCAAAGGTGGTGTACCAAAAGATTTTAACGGCATAGCTAACGCACTATATTCTAATCAGCAAAATTAGTAAGGAGATTTAAATGGCTACTCTCTCATCATCAAACTTAACCCTAGCGGATTGGGCAAAAAGATCTGACCCAGACGGTAGAGTTCCAATTGTTGCAGAATTATTATCACAAAGCAACGAAATCCTAGACGATTGCGTGTTCAAAGAAGGTAATTTACCTACTGGTGAACGTGTAGTTATTAGAACAGGACTACCCGGTGTTTACTGGAGAGCATTAAACCAAGGTATTCCATCAAGCAAATCAACAACTGCTCAGATTGATGAAGCTTGCGGAATCCTAGAAGCTCGTTCTGAAGTAGACAAAGACTTAGCAATGTTAAACGGTAATACAGCACAATTCCGTTTATCAGAAGATACTGCGTTCTTGGAAGCAATGAACCAGACACAAGCTGAGACAATGTTTTACGGCAACCCCGGTACAGATCCTAAGAAATTTTTAGGATTAGCACCAAGATATGGCGATCTATCGGCAGATAACGCAGTTAACATCCTTGATGCAGGTGGCACAGGTTCTGATAACGCTTCTGTTTATTTAGTTCTTTGGGGTGATAATACTGTTTACTGTCCTTTCCCTAAAGGATCTAAAGCGGGTCTGACACACGAAGATCTAGGTGAGCAAACTGTTTACAACAGCGATGGTACAAGGCTACAAGCTTTTGCTACTCGTTACCAATGGAAGAATGGTTTAGTTGTTAAAGATTGGAGATACGTTGTTCGTATTTGCAATATTGACATTTCTGACTTAATTGGTTCTACAGGTACACAAGCACCTACTGCAGCTACAGCTTTAATTAAGCTTATGGCAAGAGCATTGTACAGAATACCAAACATGGCTATGGGTAGAGCAGCGTTCTATATGAACAGATCTGTACACTCAGGTATGGCTATTTCAGCACTTGATAAATCACAAAACGTCTTGGCTATTCAAGAAGGTCTAACACAGTTTGGTTCAGCACAAAGTTACTTATCATTCTTAGGTGTTCCTCTAAGAAGAGTAGACGCATTGCTTAACACAGAAACTCGTGTAGTTTAATTTATTTATTTTTTAGGAGTCTTAAAATGATTACAGACAAACTGCTGAGAGTAAGTGAAGATCAAGCACTTACAACAACTGCTGTATCTACTGACACTATTGATTTAGTTGTTGCTAGAGACATTGGAGAAGGTACTCCACTATATATGAACTTTGCTGTTACAACTGCTTTAGCAGGTGGTACAAGCGTTAAGTTTGAAGTTATTACTAGTGCAGCAGCGGCTTTAACAAGTCCTACTGTTATTGGAAGTAGCGATGCTATTCTTACAGCAGCACTTACAGAAGGCAAAAATGTAGTAGTACGTCTTAACCCAGAGATCGCTGGCAAAGGCCAAAGATATCTAGGTGCAAGATATACAGTTGCAGGTACTTACACAGGCGGTAAGATAACTGCTGATATAGTAGAGACTATAGGTGACGGTAGGAAGTATTATGCTTCTGGCTTCACCGTAGTATAATTAGGAGTGACCTATGCCAATTTACAAAGCTAAAACCAAATGTTTCGTGGGTAATTCTCTACGAGAAGTAGGTGAAGAGTTCGAGTATAATGGTGAATTTTGTAAGCATTTAGAGTTAATAAGCGGATCTGAAGCTGAACTACCTGTGCCGTCTAACACAACCGTGGATTCAGCTAAAGATCAAACTATTGACTATGAAGCTATGACAAAACGTCAGTTAGAGGAATATGGTCGTACTATCGGCATTGAGCTAGATAGAAGACAAACAAAAGTTTCTCTTATACAAAAACTTGAAGCAATAAGCAAATAGGCTAGGTCTTCTATTTAATTCATGGGGGGCTAGTAGTAAAACTGCTACCTCCCTCTTTTTATAGGATTTGTTATGGCAACCGAAGTAGATATTTGCAACCTTGCCCTTGCACATTTGGGTGATGATGCAACAATAGCTTCTATAAAACCACCAGAAGGTTCTGCACAAGCAGAAAAATCTGCACGGTTTTATCCAATAGCAAGAGATTCTCTGTTGCAAATGCACACATGGAACTTTGCAGCTAAAAGAGATAATTTAGCTTTAACGACAAATACCTTAGATCAATGGGATTATGCGTATCAAGCCCCTACAGATATGATGACACCTGTTGCAGTTATATCTCCAACAGCACAAAATGATTACGCTACAAGAATGTCATCAGGAGATACACCGGGTGGNATAACATCTAATTACGCACCAACAATTGTGGCAGGTCAATATACACCACAACAATTTGCAGTAGAAGGAGCATATATTTATACAAATCAAGAAAACGCAATGTTGAGATATCAAGCTTTTATAACTGATCCNACTTTATTTTCTCCTTTGTTTATTAATACGTTGTCTTGGCATCTTGCTTCTATGTTGGCAGGTCCTGTTATAAAAGGTGATCAAGGAGCAGCAGAAGCTAAACGCTGTACACAAACAATGATTTCATATTTAAGTACTGCAAAACAACAAGATAACTTACACAGAGATATAACAGTAGAGCATATAGTTCCTTGGACATCTGGGAGGTAATTAATGCCAGTTACACGCAATTTTAAACAAACTTTTTCTGGAGGGGAAATATCACCAGAAATGTTTGGTCGTATTGGAGATAATAAATTTCAACAAGGTGCGGCATTAGTTCGTAATTTTATAGTTAAACCACAAGGACCTGCACAAAACAGGTCAGGTTTTGCGTATGTAAATGAAGTAAAAGATAGTGCAACAAAAGTAAGATTATTGTCTTTTACTTTTTCTACTGTGCAAACAATGATTATTGAATTTGGCAATAATTATTTTAGATTTCATACACAAGGTCAAACATTATTATATTCAAACGGTGCTGCATGGAGCAATGCTACTGCATATACAGTTGGTGATATTGCTTTGCAAGGAGGTGTTAATTATTACTGTACAGTTGCTCATACAAACCAAGCACCTCCTAATACAGCTTATTGGTATGCAATGCCTGCAAATTATNTATATGAAGTACCGCATCCATATACAGAAGCAGAATTGTTNGATGTACATTATGTGCAATCNGCTGACGTTATGACGCTAGTGCATCCTAATCATGCACCAAGAGAATTAAGAAGATTAGGTGCAACTAAATGGGAATTAAAAGTAATAAATTTTGGTTCACCTTTGCCGACACCAACAAACGTGCAAGTTGCTATGTATATTCCAAGTTCTTCAACTACTAACGCTGATACTTATTTAACTCATAAATACGTTGTAACTGCAATAGGTNCTAATTTAGTAGAAGAAAGNAACCAATCATCTTCTGCGTCTGTTGATAATAATATTTTTGTTACTGGAGCAAAAAATACAATTACATGGAATGCTGTTACAGGTGCAACAAGATATAGAGTTTACAAAGAACAAGGTGGTATATATGGATTTTTAGGAGAGACAACTACAACTACATTAGTAGACGATAATGTTGCACCAGATTTTTCTAGAACACCGCCAATACATGAAAATGATTTTGTAGGTACTGGTAATTATCCGGGTGCTGTATCTTACTTTGAACAACGTAGAGTTTTTGCAGGTACTAATAATGGACCACAAGATATTTGGATGACTAAATCAGGTACTGAAAGTAATATGTCTTTTGGTTTACCAATACAAGATGATGATCGTATTGAGTTTAGAGTTGCTGCAAGAGAAGCTAATACTATCAGACATATTGTTCCTTTAACGCAGTTGCTACTTCTTACAGGGTCGGCAGAATGGAGAATAACTTCTATTAATAGTGATGCTATAACTCCATCTTCTATTTCTGTAAAACCACAATCTTATATTGGAGCAAACAATTCACAACCAGTAATTGTTAATAATAGTTTGGTATATGCTGCCGCTCGTGGTGGTCACGTTAGAGAATTAGGGTATAACTGGCAAGCTAATGGATTTATTACAGGTGATTTATCTTTGCGGGCACCTCATTTGTTTGATAATTTAACAACAATAGATATGGCATTATCTAAAGCTCCAATACCTATTGTATGGATGACTAGTAGTAATGGAAAATTGTTAGGTTTGACTTATGTTCCAGAACAACAATTAGGTGCATGGCATCAACATGATACAGATGGTTTATTTGAAAGCGTAGCTTGTGTTTCTGANGGTAATGATGATGTTACATATTGNGTTATACAAAGAANTATTAATGGTGNNANNAAAAGATATATAGANCGTATGGGTACAAGATTATTTAAAACACAAAGAGATAATTTTTTTGTTGATTGTGGTGCAACATACGATGGCACAAATACAGATACAAATAAAACAGTAACTGTATCAGGCGGTACTACTTATAAAAAAGGAGAAAGCATAACAATTACAACTAACTACAATTTATTTAATGCACCTCCAAGTGTAGACGATAAAGATGATGCAATTGTTTTAGTAGACGGATCTACGTTTTATCGTTGCACTATTTTATCTACTACTAGTCAAACAGTAGCAACTGCAAAACTTGATAAAGATTTACCAGTAAGTTTGCGTAATACAGCTATCACAACATTTGAAGTAGCAAGAAATAAAATAACAGGACTTAATTTTTTAGAAGGTAAAAAAATAAATATATTAGCTGATGGTGCAGTACATCCACAAAAAACTGTTGCTAGTGGAAGTATTACTTTAGATCGTGCGGCTAGTGTTGTACATCTTGGTTTACCTTATGAAAGTGATTTACAAACATTACCGTTGGCATTACAAATAGAAGCTTTTGGACAAGGTCGAGTAAAAAATTTAAACCATGTGTGGTTAAGAGTATTAGAATCATCTGGTATTTTTGCAGGACCTAGTGCTGATAAATTAATAGAAGCAAAGCAACGTACTACAGAACCATATGGAACTCCACCTAATTTAAAAACAGAAGATATAAAAATAATGGTTACTCCTACATGGCAAGATAATGGACAATTATTTGTACGACAAACAGATCCATTACCATTAACTATTGTAGGTGTAACTTGTGAAGTAGCTGTGGGTGGATAGTGTAACCGTAAAGCGATAATATAATTGTATATTTAAAAAATATATAGGTGTTTTAATATGGCAAACACAGGTGGAACTAGTTGGTCAGACCTGAGTAGGTTAGGAAAATTTAGCATAGGAATGCAAGCGTCAGGTGCATTATCAGGTGTTATTGGCTCGTTTTTTAGTGCAGGTGCAGAGAAATATAAATATAAAACCATGGCTTTACAGCTACAGCATAAAAAAGACATGGCTTTATTTAATAGAGACATGAAAGAGAGTCAGGCACAGCATATAAACATGGTCTTTAATAAAAGGATGCAAATGTTGTCGTTACAACAAGCTGCTGCAAAAGGAAAAGGAAGAGTATCAATGGCGGCTAGAGGTGGTCAAAGAGGTGTAGGTAGTAATAAAGATGTCATGGTTAGTAACGACATAATGATGGAAATTGATAAACATACTATGAATGCAAATAAAGTTAAAGCTATAAATGATAAACGATTAGAAGGTGTAGGACTAGGAATACAAGCACATATGTATGGAGTAGGTGCTAATAATATGTTTGCTACAGCATCATCAATAAGTCCTTGGATGAATATGACTAGTAGTTTATTAACAGGAACAAGTAATGTAATTAGCAGTTTACCTTCATCAATGTTTATCAAGAAAACTTAATGGTAAAACGAGTACCGTATCAATCAGTTCCATCTGTAGAACTTCAAGCAGGTTCTGAAGTTCAATTTTCTGGTGGCACAGTAACACCAATGCAAGATGTAGTTACGGATGATATAGAAAGATTTAGTAAAGCACAAACACAGTTAGGACAAACACTTACTAAATTAGACGATGAATTAAATGACGCAGAAGCAAAAAAACTATATAACGCTTTACATGAAGATATACAAGCTGAAGTTGATAATTATACAAATTTAGAAGGAGCAAACGCTGTATTGTCTAATGGCAAAACTATTGANGGTNANCCTAAAAATGCTTTTGACGATACNAANAAAAATATAGAAAATATTTTAAAAAAATATACAGACCAATCAAGTAATGGAATGGTNAAATATATGCTTGAGAATATGTCTCAAGTTAGTATTAAATCTGCACAAAATAAAATTACACAACATTCTATAAAGCAACAANGATTATTAAAACAAAAAGAAAGTNAAGCAAAAATNAACACTCATAAAATAGATNCAATACAAAGTATTACACGTTTTAATGAACCGGGTAGTGATTATTGGACNAGTTTTGGAAGTGGTATAGCAGAAATACAAGCATATGCATTAGATCAAAATTGGAACATTGATCCTNCAAAAGGTGAGGTTAGTTATCAATATTTAGAAATGCTACAAGAGTATACAAAAGGTATATATGATTCGGCATTGGAATGGTTTGGACAAGATGAAAAAAAATCAGAACTAGGCAAAAAATATTTTGCAATGCACGCACAAGGTATGCCAATAGGTGGAACATTAATACAAACTATAGATGGCCAAACAACTGTACAAGCTCTAGCTACTTTAGAAAAAAAACAAAGCGATGCTTGTGCTGTAAAAATATGCAATAACATTTTGGAATATGAAGGTGATACAAACAATAATAATTTTTTACATTCAGCAAATTTTTTAATGACATTAGACAGTAATAATACAACTGATAATGGTAATGGTTCAGCAGTTATAGACGGTCAAAATGCTGATCAAATGGAGAATGTAGAAGCAACAAGTAGTGAAAATATTGAATCTTTACAACAAGCTAGAGCAACATCAAAATATTATAATCCTGACTCAACATCATTTGGAGGAATTATACCTCAACATCAAACTGTACATTTGTTTGCAATACAAAAATTAGGTGTTGAAAAAGCTGATACACTTTACTCAAATGCAGTTAAAGATGCAGATATAGATCAAGATAAATATGAAAACGATCAAACGTATTTTGTAGCAAAAAATAAGGAAATTATAGCTAATTTTAATAAATCATTTATTGCTGAAATAGATAAAGCATACACTCCAAAAGTGCAAGAAATAACAAAAAAATTAGAAAAGCTAGAAACAAGAGACAAAAATATGAAAAGTAAAGGTGTTTATGTAAAAAAGAAAAGAGAGTTAAAAGTAAAAATTGCAGAAACTAAAGAAGAATTAAAACTTGCAAAAGAACAATCAAGTAAATATATAGATACAACAACTAATGATTTATTGATAGTAAATAAAGAAATTAATTATGATCATGTAAATGGTCAGACTTATGTTGCAGTAAATCCAAAAACACAATTACCTCCATATGAGTTTTTTGAAAAGAAAATAATAGCAACGATAAAAGATCCCGAAAAACAAAAAGTAGCTCTAGAAGAATTAAAATTTAATTACCGTAAAAAAGAAGAAGAAAGATTAAATAGATATAACGGTGCATATTTAAATGCACAAGACATTGCTTTTTCAGAACCAGATGGTTGGAAATTATTAAAAGCAAATGGTATNGATATAAATATGTTTACAAAAGAAGATCAAATTGCATTAAAANNAGGACATCCANCTGAGTCAGATACNAATGCACTTGTAGAAATAGAACAAAATGAAGAAGAAATTTTGACAGATGAAAATAAANTAAAAGTTTATATGCCTAAATTAANTAAAGGACAATTTGAATATTATGTAAATCAACTAAATAAAAACAAAACAAACANNNCAAAANGCNNAGGNTTAANAGTAGATCCAGATATTTTCCATGAAGCATTAATAGAAAATGATCTCGAATATTTAGTAGACGCTAAAAAAGGTGACAGAGATTATAAAAAATATATAAGATTAAAAATGGGATATAGGGATCGTTTAAATTTTTATTATGACAATGGTATAGAAATAGATTACAACAAAAGAAAAGCAATAATTAAAGAGATATTAACTGATGAAGTTATCTACGATCGTAAAATTGGTAGTTTTGATTCTACAAAAGCATTTTATGAATATAAAAAATCTGATTTTGATCAACTTTATATTAAGGTTGATACAAAAGATGGCAATACGGTGTCAGTTTATTTAAACGATATACCAACGAATTTACAATCTAGNATACAAAAANCTTTATTAAATAGAGGTATAGCTCCAACATATNAAAATATGGCACAAGAATATTNNGATACAGGTANACCTAAANNTACAGATNNNTNTGANAAANNTTTAAAAATAAATATGATGAGAGGATATTAAATATGGATGACAAAATAATTAAGTACGAAGATATAGGTGATTATGAAAATGATAATTCATCTAATGTTTTTAATAAATCTGGTGATGCATTAGATATTGAATATGCAAAATTTGAACAAGATAGGCAATGGAATAATATAAGACAAACTTTAAAAGCCGTTAGTGAAATGGACGGTGATAAAGTTGGTGAAATACAAAAATTTAAAGAACAATTTAATTTACCAGCAGATTTTGAATTAAACAATGATGACGAAACATTTNNTTATATAAAAAAAAGAAAACNNGAAGAATATATTCTTAATCAAAATTTTGCAAAAATAAATCCAATATTAGCAAGACAATTAGAAGATCCTCGGTTTGCTGCATTAGCACATGACAACATAGAACATTTACAAGAATATTACACAACTGGTAGAGCTTTAACTATGCCTTTTCGATGGATATACGGTGGAGGTGTTGGGCTACAACAAGGTATACATAAAGGTTGGCTAACTAACGAAAGAGGATTATTAGGATATCAATTAATGACAGGTGATCCAGATAATGAATATCACCAAGGCGATAGAATTAAAAAATTTATAGCAGCTGACATATTTGGTGCTTTTAGTGAAAAACAAACAAGAGAAGAAAAATTAGCACGGATAAAAGAAATTGATGCAAAAATTGCAATGTATAACGAGGATGGTGTTAATTGGATAGAAGCAGGTGCGTATTACGCGGGTCAATGGTCAAGACAACTACCTGCGGCTGCAACAACAGGTATAGTTACTGCAAAAATTAATGCAAAGATTGGTGCAATAGCAGGTAGTGTTGTTCCTGTAAAAGGTACTGCTATAGGTGGAATTATTGGTGCTACTACAGGATTACCAGCCGCATTTAATTATATGGCGATCAATTCATACATGGTTGAAGGTGGTAATTCTTATTTAGATGCTATAACCAGAGTTGGTGGATTATCGCATGAAGATGCTGCAAGGCAAGCTCATATGGTGGGATTCCTTGCGGCTGGTGTAGAACGTATTGGATTGCCATTTTTATTTAAAGGCACATCTAGTTTAGCTAGTAAAGGTTTAGTAAAAATAGGAACTAATAAATGGTTGCAAGGTTCATTAGGAAGATCTGGATTAGGTCCTAAGTTAGAATCTTCTTGGGTAATGTTAAATAAAAGATTTCTTAGAAGATCTGTTAAAGATTCTTTAAGTGATAAGTTTCAACAACTCACAGTATATTCTGCTACACAAGATATATTTAGAGACATAGCAACTAATATATTGTCAGAAACTTCAACTGAAGTAGTTCAAGAATTAATTAATATTATTGGTTTTAACATAGCTGCAGAAATGGCTACATATGAAACAAATCCTGTTGATATGGAAGAAGGTATGGACAGGATTAAAGGAGTCATGTGGGATACTTTTAGAGGAATGGTTACATTTGGAATTGTGACTTCTGGTGGTGGATATATGCGTACAGCAAATAATGTTAGGCAATCAGATAGTGATCAACAATATATTGAACAAATGCTTGAGATAACAAAAGATGATAAGACAAAAAAAAGAAACAAAAATTTATGGCAAAACTATATGGATTTAGTTGGAGACAGATTTGGTGTTAAAGATTGGTATGTAGATGCAGAAACTTTTCAACAGCAATTAGATGAAAATGATATTTCAATGGAGCAATTAGAACTATTTGATAATAATTTAAGTAGTCAATTAAGAAAAGCAACTGATGAAGGTCTAGTTGGTAAAAGCATAAAAATAACTCAAGGTGATTATTTAGCTAATATTGCAGGTTCAGATTTCCACAATATATTAAGGCCACATCTACGTCTTGGCAATAATACATATAGTCAAAAAGAATTTCAAGAAGTATATAAAATTAAAGATAAGATGTTAGACCAAACATTAAAAGATATAAAAACAAAAACAGCAGAATTTAAAGAATCACAAAGAGAAGCTAACGCATATAAAGCACAAATAAAAGAACAGCTAGTAGCTACAGGTAAATACACTAAAGAAGTTGCCACACAACTAACACATTTACCTTTAGCTTTTGCTTTGACATTTGCAAAAAGAAATAATATGAATATCAAAGATTTTATAAATAAATATTTTTATAACGTAATTTATGAAGGTAAACCACAAGATTTTGGTAATGACTTTTTTAATCAAAATGGTTCTGTAAAAACTGATAGTGCCTTGTTTAAAAATTGGTTTGGTAAATCAAAAATGAAAAATGCCGATGGTACACCTCAAGTTTTATACCACGGTACTACAAGTAGTTTTGATCGTTACAATTTAAAAAATACAAATAGACCTGACATAGGAATTTTTGGTAGAGGTATATATCTTTCATTAAATGAAAATAACGCTAAAACATACAAACAACAAAAGAATTTAGATCCTGATGTTATGCCCTCATATGTGCGTCTAGAAAATCCATTTAGAGAAACTAATCCAAACATCAAAGAACAATTGCAAAAAGGTGGTAAAGGAGCAAAAACTAGTTACAGAAAAAAATTAATACAAGAAGGACATGATGGTGTATTAGTTGTTAATCCTGATACTAACGAAGTTACAGAAGTAGTTGTATTTGACAGTAATGCAGTTAAATCGGTTAACGATAAAGACAATTGGTCTAGAGAAATTGACAATATATATGAACAACAATTAGAAACTTTTGAACAACGAGGTCAACAAGAACAAGGAAATGTTGTACCGCAAGCTGTATATCAAATTGCCAAAATTGTAGAAAATTTTGATTTTGCAAAAAGTAAACCTTTTAAAACTAACAGACAATTTAAATTAGAAATACAAAACCGTGTTAAAAAAGAAGCTAAGAAAAATAATGTTGATCTTTCTAAATTTACAGTAGAAGCAGAAAAATATCTTGTACAAACATTATTAGCAGATGCAAGATTTGCATTAATAGAAAACCCAAATGCAGTTGGTTGGTATGACGAAAAAGTAACTAAAGCAGTACGAATACTTGCCCTTAAATATCCTAAAGTTGCTACTGATATTAGGCATGGTTTTATTTTTAAATGGGCTTTAGCAACAACAAGTAANGGNATTAAAGTAGATAAAAACTTTGAATATGCANCAGATGTATATGAAAAATGGTTGATGTCAGAACAAGAATTAGGAGAAGGAAAAGGACGTTTACCAGAATTAATGCTTAATNAATTAGGTGAAGAAACAGGTGGTGAATCCAGAGCAGCAATGGAAAAATCTTTTAGAAGACTAAATGATTTGTTAGATAAAAAACCTTTTGCAGAATTAGAAAAATTTATGAGAACTAAACATACAGGAAAAGAAGTGCAAGAATTTGTTGGTCTAGATAGAGATGGGAAACAAATAAAA
>FUFK010072086.1_pt1 | contig 19646 bp, 20 predicted proteins | sample 1021851 | NCBI WGS metagenome assembly FUFK01 (sample SAMEA51879418, study PRJEB19060) | metagenome
CTCTGGTTTGAGAGAACCGCTTGATTGATCTCCGGTCACGCCGGTGACGTATCATCCTGCGGATTCTTCCCATCAGACTGTATCTTCCTCTGACCCGTAATAATCTTTAGGCATACCCTGATTAAGTACGAGGTCATCGAAAAGAAATTGGGTTAATAGGTAATGCAATAACGATGCTTCGTCTGTGTTCATTTCAACAGACCAATCGTATGGGTACACTTCGCCGGTGTCGTAAGTAATTAATACTTTACTATCATCGGTGAGTCCTAACCTTACAGGCTTGTTTGTGAAAGCCGGATGGTATTGCATATCTTTGTAAAGTGTCATGCCTTCCTTTCTGGGNTTACTATAATTGTAGCACACTGTCATNAGATGTCAAACATCGTCAGACCAGTTAGCTCCGTTACAGAATTTACAAGTAGGATAATTCTTACTTATCCTGTCAGCGTAGATAGCTCTGCAATCTAAACACCTAATCCAAGAGTCAGGTTTTTTGTATGCAGCTTTACGCCTTTTAGGTTTCTCTGGTGAGAAATCAAAGTCCATGTTTCCTTCTTTCTTATTTATTATTTTAATTTTGGACTAGTAGCGCTTTTACGGCGTCAGAAGCCCAGAACCATCTTTCTGGTTCTACCATTCCATGATACCGATGAGTCTGTTTAGCAAGATGCACTATTACTTCTTCATCATGATGCACTCGATAAGGGTGTCTGCCATCATCGTCAATGCGCTCTAGATGAATCATCTCTCCATGAATAAATTCTATGTTATTGGCAAAAAAGATTTCTTCGCCTATTTGAATAAGGTCACCATTGCATAAATTTTTAGCTTTCATGTTTTTTCCTCCTTTCTTTTTGTTAAATCCTTTTTAACAGGGTATCACACGCTGTCAAGTCGGGCCTTCATCATACGCCAACGAAAGCGCTCCGATGCAGTCATTCCATGTCTGAAACCCCAGAGTTGGAAAGGGTCTGGCTCATCCTCAACAGACGTAGCAATACACTGTTCAAACACAGGACAAGAATCGCAAATGAATCTACACCTACGATGCTGGTCTGAATAGAATATCGTAGTCATGCCACGACAGCCAGCTTTCTCTCTCCATTCCATCTTTTTATTTTAGTACAGGTAAACCCCCCATACAGGGAAAGAAGGACCAAACCCGTATGGGGGGCAATGAATAGCTTATCCGAAGACAAGCTCTCCAAACAACCCGTACTGGACAATAATATCTGTCCATTCGACATCGTACATGTTGAGAAATTTCTCATAGTCGTCTGTCGCTGCTGCTTCTTTTAGAACTGCAACAACTCGGCTGATTAAAGAACCAGCTTCGTAAAAGACACCTGAACCTTCAGGTTGCATTACTTCAGGTTGCATTACAAGACGTTGTGTCCCACTCATAACGGTCCACCAGTCAAGCACAGAACCAGCACCATCTTCATAGTAATCGTTAGAGACGGTCAGCTTGGCGTACCAACCACGACCCTCATCATCAGATACCTCATAGATGTTAGCCCAATAATTAATACCGCCTTCAATGGCAGTTTCAAATACGTCTTTAGCGTATTGTTCATAACTAATTGTCATGTTCTTTCCTTTCTTTTTTATCTGAAACACCGTCAAGCGTTTCCCACTACCCACCCTACGACAGGGGACTATTTTCAGATGGGTAGGGAGCTACGCTCATCAGCTCTAGGATTTACTACCGTGCGTCTGCTCGGTTTACCTTGAATCGTCAGAGTTTGCTAGATCAAATGGTATATCTTCTGCTTCTTTATTATAAATAAGCAGGTTACTAGGCTCATCTGAAAAGAATACAGCTTTAATTCTTTCTATTGCCCAGTCAATTTCTTGTTCTGGCATTATCTTTCCCTTCTTAGGCCATACAAACAGTAGACCAATAAATTGTTTCAGAATGCGATGCTTCAGCGTGAGCGTCAGCGACATCAACTGCTTCGTAAGCAAGATCAACAGCTTCATCTTCACTGTCAGCTTCAACTTCTACTTCTACTGTAGATTCAAACATGACTTTCATAGCAATTGTGTAAGTTTCTGACATTATCTTTCCCTTCTTTATTTATTGTTTAGGCCGAGAAACTTATATCAAAGTCCCAGCTACCATTATTAATAACAGAATCAATGCGTGATTCTATTTCTTCATCAACCCAACCTTCTCTTAAACAGTGCCTAAGAGCTTCTGCGAGAACGTCGTTGTCAAGCTCATTGTCCTCTTCACCTTTGAAGAAATCAAGTTCTTCAGGGTTAAGGTTTTCAATGACTAAAGGAACTAACAATTTAGCCAGCTCGTTTAGTAGTGGTTGCATGTCCATATCTTTTCCTTCTTTCTAGCGCTTTATCTAAGCACTGGGAAAGGCACTGTTTCCAATGCTCAACCCACAACTTAGCTACCGCTATACTAGGGATACCCCGTCCCAATACTCTTTCCTTACACTTTTGAATTTTTTTGATTCAATGAAATCTTTTATTTCTGATTTCAAATAAATACTTCCTCTTGCCTTTTTGATAACTGGCATTGGGAAGTCATCGTATCTGATAGACCAGTTCTGAACTCTGGCTGGACTACACATAAAATAATTAGCGATGTCGCTCTTAGTCCATAGCTCATCGTTACATTGTTCTAAGAATCTGCGTATGTCGTCGCCATCGCTTGGTGTGTAGTATTTTGTCATAATCTTTCCCTTCTTTCTTCTAGGTTTAACTAGATTCTTCGCTCAACTCAGTAGGAAGTTTAGTAACTGCTTCCCAAATTTCTACTAAGTCTTTACGCATGGTATCGGGTACGGTTATCCAACCGTGACCCCATCTTAAAGCGTCCATATCTTTTCCTTCTTTCTAGTGCTAAGCACTGGGAAAAGCACCATCGCTGATGCTCAACCCACAACTTAGCTACGGCTATAACCGTGAGTTTCTTCACTCGTCGGCATATACTCCCGAAGCCATTGCGCCCAAGCATGTTCGCTAACGTCACGATGAGCGCCATCAAACCAATCCATGAACCAGTACTCTATCGTACCGTCTGCAAAGAATCGGAACTCATCAGACGGACCGCCCCAACCCAATTGATATCGGGCATAATCTGGACCTGTCCAGCCATAGTCCTCAGTACAAACATAATCTATACAGAGTCCATACTCATGGTTGAGTTCTCCGGTTTCATACATCGGTAGAATATCCTCAAGCCTACCGGCTAGGTATTCATCGATGCGACTTTCGCAAGTCTGATCTTTGGTTTCCATATCTTCCTTCTTTCCGTGCCACTAGGCACTACTAAAAGCACTCTTACGAATGCTTAAAGCACAACCTAGCGAGGCAGGTACGTATCCAAGTGAATCATAAGTTTATGGTAATCACTTAGTTCACCTTCGGGAGTATCCGCAGCTTTAAAAGCTAGGTAGCGGATATGCTCGGCGAATGTAACCACAGTTGCACGCCAGCTAGCGACGGTCATATCTTCGGGCCGTGCTTCTAGTATTCGGCTTGCAACGTGCGAGCCAGTAGTTAAATAGTCCGGCTCTATGTTGATAGTGAACTCTTTCATTATCTTCCTTCTTTCTAGTATCTTGTGGATACTACTAGGGGCACTCTTGCGAATGCCCTAAGCACTAGCCACAAGTATTTGGGCCTTGAAACAGTGCCAGACCACCAGTCCCTAGAGACTTAACACCCTCTAGGCGTGAGTCCGGTTGCCACGACTGCGACCTGTGAGCGATGCGGCCCCGTGCTATTTCTAGCCGGTGCTTATTTCGCTTACGCTCTAGATCTAACCGTCGCAACTTGCGCTCTATCTCTTCCATGTTCCCTTCTTTCTGCATCCCGTGAGGGTGCTCGTCAGTACGGTTAACTCCGTAGAGAAGGAAAGAAAGACTCGCTGTTTTACCCTTAGGGCCATACGGCCTCCATCAGTAGTATCCCGCCTGTTAGCTGTAGTGCGGTTGAGCCAAACACGGCCGAGCGTTACGCCCCACATCTGAAGCGAATACCCGTTCGCTTTCCCGTTACCTTAAGGTCAGCTACTTCTCGGCTATCTTGGGGACTTTCAACCCTAGGAAGACTTTAAGTACTAGCCGGATGTCTCCGCTTTGCCTTCTTATTCCCGCCGGTCTCCGCTGTATTATCTCGGACCGGATTATCTTGGCGGTTTCTTCCAAGTCGGTGATTCAATTAGAGGCACACCTTGAAGACGATTACCAGTCACCCACCCAGATTGTAACATATCTGTAACATAACGAACGTTATACGGCTGGGGCGTTTATAGCTCCAACATGGGTGGCAGTACCGGAGAACGTATAACAGCCGTTAGAACGCATCCTAGACCCCATACAGAGAAACACCGAACAAACGTTCGCTTTCAAACCACACATTAAGCTAACCTGACAGTAGGTGTTCTGTTTGATTAACCACCCCTATCAACCTGGCTTTACAATAAATGTTAGGCATACCTAACAGATTGCCTTGATACCCCCCATATCCCTAAGTTATTAGCGGTTTGTTGGTTGTTTTGGTTTAGTTGTTTGTGTGTTGTTGGGGGTTTTTTGTTGTGTGTTTTGGGTGTTTGTTTTTTGGTGTTGGGTTGTTGTGTTTTGGGCGTGGGATCCCTTGGGAACCTCCCAAGCATTTAGGCTGCTTTGGCCTTGTAGTCGCTTTGTCCTGTGCGCTACGCCCCTATGCGCTCATTCCTGTTGCGTTGTCATAGGGGGCGGTTACCCTTCTGACGGGTGACGCACCGAGGGTTAGTCGGGCGCTTCTTACAAGCGTTGCTGTGGTGGGTCAAGGGTCCACAGTACCCGTTTGGGATTAAGTTATGTTGTAGAGTATCTCGGTTGTTTCTTTTTTGCAACAGTATGACGAGGAGTTTTTGTGTTTTTTGAAGATTTTGATGAGGTATGGGACGTGGAGGACGATGAGGTGCTAGAGTGTGGGTTAGAGAATCCTGAGTATTGTGAGAGTTGTCAGTAGAGGGCGTTATGGGTATAAGCCATATTAAAAAAAATATACATAAGAAAAAGCGTAAATTTACTTTAGGCGCTGGGTCGGTTGACGCTGCGTACCGTAAAACTATTAAAGCGCAGGAAGCTAGTTATGGTCGTGCTAGGCAAAGAGCTACGCAACGCCGTATGAAGAAAGCACGGGGAGGGTTTTAATGGCGTATGGTTATGGTAAGCCTATGAAGGCTAAGAAAAAACGTAAGCCGAAGAAGCGTAAGAAGTAATGCCTTCTAAGAAAGATCCTCGTTTAGCTAGGGCTGGCGTGTCTGGGTATAATAAGCCGAAGCGTACTCCTAAGCATCCTACAAAGTCGCATGTTGTTGTGGCTAAAGAAGGTAATCAAATTAAAACTATTCGTTTTGGCCAGCAGGGTGTGTCTGGCGCTGGTAAGAATCCTAAGTCTGCTAAGGATAAGGCTAGGCGTAAATCGTTTAAGGCCCGCCATGCGAAGAACATTGCTAAAGGTAAAATGTCGGCTGCGTATTGGGCTAATAAAGTTAAATGGTAAATGGGTTCTGGTAAAGCTACCCCAGTAGAAAAATGGGCTGAGTACTTGTTGCTACGCCGTAGCATGAGTATATATCAGGCAGCGAAACAAGCTGGCGTTAATTACCATTCAGCTAGAGATAATGAATCTGGGCGTATATCTACACGCAATTATGTTATCGCTAAGGAACAAACAGAGCATGTGGGCGTTTCGACTATTCCTACGTATGCGGAGTTACCTGAGGAAGTGCAGGAATGCTGGGACAATATTGAAAAATTTGCTTTGCGCTATTTTGGTATCGTGTTGCAGCCTTGGCAGATAGAAGCCACTGAAAAAATATTTGAACTTTTTGAAACGCCTTTAGAGGAGTATTGTGTTATTAATGCACCGCCGGGGAGTGGTAAGTCAACGTTTTTTGCGAAAGTGCTTCCAGCATGGGCAACAGTCCGTAACAGGGCGATTAGAGGGATGCTCGGTTCCTCGACGCAACGTCTCGCTGAATGGTATACACGGCGTTTGCGTGCGGAGTTTGAACGTGAGCATGTTGCCCGTGCTGAGTTGAACGATTTGAAATTGGGTTTGGCGGTTGATGCTGAATGCACTATGCAGCAAGATTTTGGCCAGTTTAAACCTGACGCTAAAGAGATATGGCGTGCGGAGGCGTTTACTGTTGTGCAGCAGGGCGACGTGCCGTTGTCTCAGAAGGAGCCGTCGTGGTCTGCGTTTGGTATGGATTCTGGTTTTTTGGGTGGCCGTTTTGATCTTATTATTTGGGATGACGTTTGGGATCCTCGCAAGATGCGTAATAGCGAGTCACGTGCTGACATGTATCGGTGGTGGGATGAGGTAGCTGAAACTCGTTTGGAGCCTGCTGGATTGCTTATTTTGCAGGGGCAGCGTATGGCTTCTGACGATATTTACCGTTATGCGTTGGATAAAGTTGCGCCTGTTGATGACGATATAGAAATTGAAGAAATTAATGACGGTAAAGTAGATCTTGAAGGCGAACGTAAATACACTCATCTTAAATTTAAAGCCCATTATGAAGACAGGTGCGAGCAGTTACATAAAGCTAGTGACGTTGCTTACCCTGAGGGTTGTTTGTTGTATCCTCGGCGGTTGCCTTGGCGACGTATACGACATATTAAAGCGCAAACACCTGACCGTTATGAAATTTTGTATCAGCAGGAAGATACTGACCCGTCGTCGGTGTTAGTTGACCCTCTTTGGATTTCTGGCGGTACTGGCAATAACGGGGTTGAGTATATTGGGTGTTGGGATAATGACCGTGATTTGTGGGAAGTGCCAAAGTATTTGGCTGGTGATGTGATGGTGGTTGCGTCGGCTGATCCGTCTCCGTCTAATTTTTGGGCGTTGCAATGTTGGGCGTATTGTCCTGAATCTGAATACAGGTATTTGTTAGAATCGCATAGAAAAAAAATGGACGCTCCTTCTTTTTTAGATTGGAACCATGATACGCAACGTTTTACTGGTATAGCTGAAGAGTGGTGGCAAATAAGTAACGATATTGGCCATCCGATTACGCATTGGATAGTTGAAGCGAACGCTGCTCAGAAATTTATTTTGCAGTACGATCATTTTCGGCGGTGGTCTGCGTTGCGTGGTGTAGAGCTTATACCTCATTATACGCATTCTCGCAATAAGGGTGACCCTAAGTATGGTGTGCAGATGTTGGCTCCGTTGTATCGTTTGGGTCGTATTCGGCTTGCAGGGAAACAAGGAACTAACGCTAGACCTAATTCGTTAAGTTTAGTTAATGAAGTAACAAAATGGAATCCAGAAGGCACAGGGTCTAGAACTGATGACTGTGTAATGGCACAATGGTTTGTAGAACATAATCTGGAGAAACTATACGTACCTGCAATTAAGCCGTTAAAGCAATGGCGACCTTCGTGGGTAACAGCAGAAAGCTAAAACATTGAAAACAGCAGAAGAAATTGTAGACCTGTACTACACCCGTTCATCTAATAATGCTGGTGTAAAAGAAAAAATGCGGCATATACGTGACCATTACAATGGCGATGTTATTGTTCCGCTTCCTGAAATAGATACGACAGAATCTTCTGCTGTAGCTAATTTATTGGCGCAGGGTTTAGATCAAACTGCTATGCGTATAGCGTCAGTTACTCCTGATATTATTTGCCCTCCTGAAGATGAAACATCTAAACAAGCTCAGAAATATTGCTGCGATTCGTCGTAAAGCGTTGTTTGGTTGGTGGCAGAACTCAAGAATCGACATGCAACTGGCTAAGAGAGCACGTCATTTAATTGGGTATTCTAACACTATTGTTCAAATACGTTTTAACCAAGAGAAAGGATGCCCGACGTGGCATGTTCGTGACCCGTTGACAGCGTATCCGTCTAATTTACGTGGCGCTGATGATATGACTCCTTCTGATTGCGTGTTTGGGTATGAACGTTCGTATGGTTGGGTTAGGAAATCTTATCCTGAAGCTGCTTTGCGGTTTGCTGGCGTTTCTAACGCTCCATTGGATAATGATAGGCCGATTGAACTTATTGAGTATGTGGACCATAACGAGTATGTGCTTGTAGCAGTCCGGCATCCAGCGAATAGCGTTGGCATGTATTCACGTAATAATGATACTGGGCCTGTTGTCGCTGAGTTAGAACGAACACCTAACCCTACAGGCGTATGCCCTGTAATTATGGCAGAACGTATTTCTTTAGATCAACCTAACGGCCAGTTTGATGGCATTCTTGGGATGTATCAACAGCAGGCAAAACTTATGGCGTTGGAAGTAATAGCTGTCCAGAAAGGTATTTTTCCTGATACGTGGCTTGTTGGTCGTGCTGGCGAGCAACCAAATATTGTTAACCCTGCAAATGGTTTAACTGGAGAAGTTGGTGTTATTCGTGGCGGTGATTTAAGAGATATGCAATTAAATGTAGGGTTTATGACAAACCCTGCTATTGATCGTTTAGAAAGAGCGCAGCGTTTAACTGCTGGTGTTCCTGCCGAATTTGGTGGAGAATCTACTAGCAATATTCGTACTGGTCGCCGTGGCGACGCTGTGCTTTCTGCGGTTGTTGATTTTGCTGTGCAAGAATCTCAAAAAATACTTGCTCGTTCTTTAGAAGCAGAAAATAAAATAGCTATTGCTATGGCTAAATCGTATGCTGGCAATAAATCTAAATCGTTTTATGTTTCTATGGATAAAGTGAAAGGCAAAGTAGATTATGTCCCTAACAAACATTTTACAACCGACGACAACGTTGTCTCATACAGTCAAGCAGGCGCTGATATTAACAACCTTGTTATCGCTGGTGGTCAACGTTTGGCTATGGGTACGATGTCAAAAGAATCGTTTATGAAAATAGATCCTCTTGTTGAAGACGTTGAAGCTGAACTTGACTCTGTTACTGCGGAACAATTAGAAGGAAGTTTGCTTGCTAGTTTGCAGCAACAAGCAGCAGGAGGGGCGATACCGCCTTCTGACCTTGCTCGAATTATTGATCTTGTTAAATCAGATAAAGCTGAACTTGCCTGAAGCTGTTGAAAAAGTACAGCGTGAAGCGCAAGAAAGGCAAGCCACAATGGTTTCGCCTACATCCCCTGAAGCACAAGCTGGTATAGCCCAAGCCGGAGCAGGAGCAGAGGCAATGGCTAGTCCACCTCCTCCTGCTCAAGGTGGGGCTAGTGGTTTGCGTGAGTTGTTAGGAGCGTTGTAATGCCTAGAAAAGGTAAAGGACAAAAAATTCAAACTGTTGCTGACCAACAGTATGGTAAAGTTAAAGAGCAACGTGAAGCGCAAGCTGTTGTTCCTTTGCCACAAATGGAAGAACCTCCTAGAGTTGCAATGAAAGCTGGTGAAGTTCCTTTTAATAGGCCAACAGAACGACGCAACGAATCTGTGTTAACTCCTCAATCGACAAGACCTGCTAGTAGGCCAATATCAACAACACGTAAATTTCAAATGTTGACTTCATTGCCTGTTTTAGAAAAAATGGCTTCTCAACGAGATGCTTCACCAGAGTTGAGGCAAATAGTTCGTGAGATGCGTGTAGCGATTGGACCTATAGAAGAACTAGGTTCGTAACGTGGGTTTATACGATTGGCTTAAAGATAAAGCAAGTGACGCAGAAAATCTTATTGACAAGGTTGTTCCCGATCCAATACAAGAAGTAGCAAAAAGTATTCCTATTTACGGGACAATAATTCAACCTGAACGTGCTGTTACTGAAACGCTTAGACCTTTTGTAGCTACTACTAATCTTTTTCGTGGCGCTGGAGGCACGATTGGTGTAATAGGTAAAAATCTTTTGTTTGATACTGGAATGCAAATTTTTGGTGATGGCGACAGAGTAGCGCTTTGGGAAGACCCGTTAGCTGCAATAATTCAGTACGGTAGAGAAGACATAGCACGTGATATTTTAGGTTTACCTCTTGACCCTGAAAATGAAGGTACAGGATCTGGCTATGGATTGTTTGCTTCTAAAGGTTTAGGTGGCGGTACTTTTGGTTTAGTTCCAGAAGAAATACGTGATATTACAAGACCTGCTGTTCAAGAAGGCGTAGAAGGTTTGCATTGGGCTTTTAATAATTTAGTAGATAATCCATTGTCAATGACATTCACGATGATAAATAGAGTGCAAGACGCAGCAGGAAATAATCCTTTAAAGTTGCTTGATTACAATACGTACAATGTTTTATTTGACGCTAACGAATGGAAACAAGCATACGATGTTGCATGGGTTCAAGAACGTTCAGCAGGTCAAGCGTTAGCTACTGGTTTATATGCAATAGATCCATTTGATGAAAAAGCTTATAACGCTATTAAAACAAACGATTTATTTACTGTTATTTCAGGTACAGCAGATTTAATTAAAGAATGGAAAGATCCTTTAGAAAGAGCTATTAGAGGAACTAAAAACATATCACGTGGTGAAACGGCAATAGTTAAGTTAAACGACGCTGGAGATTTTGTAAGAATATATGATTATGGTGTTCCGTTTATACCAGTTCGTCAAGCTATGCCTAATAAAATATGGGTTGTTGAGGGAACTGGTAATGTTCGTAAAATTGTTTACGATAAAGATATAACAACGTCAGCGATTCAAAAACCAGATAGTTTAAAGCCTCCTCAAGGGATGGTTTCTAAAGTTAAAGATCGGTTTAATAAGCCTAATAATTTAACTGAACAAGATTTAGCGTTGCGTAAAACTGTTACAACTGAACAAGCTAAAGGTATGGCTGAAAGCAAATGGTTTAATGACACGTGGAATACGGTTATGGACGCTGTTCCTGATAATAAATTTTCTGCACAGTATAAGTCTAGTAAGATTGTTTCTACTGACGCTGACCAAACATTAATTAATGAACGTAGTGTTCGTTGGAGACAAGCTGCTGGTAGGAAAAATAATACTAAATTACCTGAGCGTGTGCAGACAGCGTTAGCTACTGCTCCTAGTAAACTTGCTGCTCAAAGAATTTTGCGTGAGTATTTAGGCGATACAACTGTTAAGGGTGAAATAGAAGAAGTTATTAGGCAAGCTGGCGCTGTTTTAATAGATAGTGATTATGGTAAAAGAATTAAATTATTAGATGACGTTGATCGTGCTATAACTAGGGCAAGAAAACGTATTAACGGTACTAACGGTAAAATATCTACGTTAAGAAATAGGATTGAAAAGTTACAAGAAAAACGTGAATTAATTTCTACAGAAGTTTTGCCTATTGAAATACAACAAGCACGTAGAATTTCTGATTCGTTTGAAGGTGGTATTGAATCTGTAGATGCTACTCGTCGGCGTATTCTTAAAACTAGGCGTGCTGCTAATACTAGAGAAATAAATGCTCTTAAAAAAGAAATAGAAGATTTAAAAGTTGAACGAATTAAAGATGAAAAATTTGTTCGGGAAGAATCTGTTAAAAACGATGCGTTAGAAATAGAATTAAAAGCTGAAGGTCAAGTTTTTAATGATGTTCATTGGGAATACCATTTTGATTTTTATAATCAGCTTAAAGTATCGCAACAAAAGAAAGTTACTTTAGATGCTAACGGCGATGTGTCGCTTCCTAAATCGCAAGTTAATGAATGGGATGATTTAGATAGAATTACTGCTCAAATTATTGTAGATAAAATTGTTGAAGATGCTTTGTTGGCTGACAATATTGTTAAATCTGTTGGCAATAGAAAAATTTATCAACCGATTGGAGTAGTTCATAGGAATCATTTAAATAAAGTAAAAGAAACTACTGGCAATAAATTTACGTCTAATCATGACACTGTTGTTACTACTTTTGATAAGGCGTATTCGAATCCGTCTGTGTTTTTGCCTTTGGGAATAAAAGCTTTAAAAATATTTACTAGCCGTGTGCCTCAAGGTTTAATTCATTTTACTGATTTAGGTGGGCAATCTACGGTTATGTTTGAGCGTGTTATTGAAGACGCTTCGGAATTTGTTATTGGTGGGAAAAGATTGCTTTCTGAAAAAGAAGCTGTAGAGATTTTAGGCAAATGGAATGAATATGTTTTTAGAGGTGAAGATTATTCAACGTTTGTTGAATTTTATACAGCAACAATGAACAAATTGGTTTACAAGGCTGAAGGCATGATGCGTAAACAAGATATTAAAGTTTATGACGATACAGGCGCATTAGTTGATATACCTAAAGACTATCTTGTTAAGCAATTAAATGGCGCTCAAAAAGATTTTCTTAATAGGTTAGATAATAAAGAATTTAAACCTATTGATATGAGTGAAACTAAGTACACTGTTGATGAAACTGGGATGCGTGGCAAACGTATATACGATGAAGATGGTCAACTTGTAACAGAACGTAAAGCGTATACTGAGGAGCATACGTATACTAACGTTCCTGTTAATGAAGGCATACATACGTATACGTATAATTTAAGTTTAGCTCAGTTAGCTGAATGTTCTATTATTCCTAGATTTGATTTGTTGCAACGTGAAATTAATAGATCAATAAATAGAACTAATTATTTTGGTGGCGGTAAACGTGGAACGCAAAAAGAAGGAAAGTTAGTAGATCTTAAACGAAGCAAATACGCTAAGGCAGTTCCTGTGGCTGCTAAAGGTTTACAGGAAGTTTGGACTGCTGGTAAATTGTTAACGCCTCGTTGGACTGTGCGTGTGTTAACTGATGAAAAGTTGCGTGCTGCTGCTGTCATGGGAGTACTACCTATGTTAGGTACGCTTAACAAAGGGTTTAATCGTTGGGTTCAAAATATGCAGGCACGTGGTTTGAATTTGACTGATGAAGGTTTTTCTGTTGCGTTGCGAAATGAATTAAATAAAGATTTTGCAAAAAGTAAAGACGTGCCAAAAGTTTCTAATGACGCGACGCTAATAGATATAGTTAAATTTGTTGAAGAACGAGGTTTAAATTTAGAAGCTGTTATGGACCGTGCTTCTGCTCGTTATATAGAAGACGCTTTAAGAGCTAAAACAGAAGCTACTAAAATAAGCCCTTCACGTAGAAAAGGTCTTGGCGTAACTGCACGTGCGCTTGTAGGGGGTATGGTTAATCCTTTGCTTGGGGCTGGTTGGGGTTTTAGATATTGGAAAAACCGTACTAAGAATTTACAAAAGTATGCTGTTAAAAGTTCAGCAGCGCAATTAGCGAATGCGTTTCAAATTGACGCTGCACGTATAATAGGAGAAGCAGCAGATGATATAACTGTTATAGAACTTGCTGAACGTTTAAGTTCTAGTGGCGATGAGTTGTTAAAAGATTTAGCGTGGCTTGAAGATGAATATAATTTTGGTTTGTCTTGGGCTGATAAAGATAAGGTTGTTAGTTTATTTGACCAAGCTGATATGTGGTGGGAAAAAGCTGGTTACCCTAGACAAACTATTGGTAACGCAACTTTTGGTAATGCGTGGGGTTCTGATTTAAGGTTCCAACGCATGTCTCAAAGGCAGTTATCTAGCGCTAATAGTCTTGACACATCTATGCGTGGGCCTGTTGCTGCTGCTAAACGGCAAATAAATGAAAACATAGGTGAAAGATGGGAAATTGTTGATGTTCTTAAAGAAGGTGTTACTGCATCTCAAATGAAAACAGCGTGGACACGTACCTATATGCAGATGTCACGTACAGGTACTAAAGAAATACAATTTTACAACATTATGTATAATGACAGTTTGTCTCACGTGCAAAAAGTTGAAGCTATTGCTGCTTTAATTGAGAACACGCCTCGTTTGCAACGTAAGTATCAAATAAAAGGTTATGAAGGAAAAGGCGCTGATAGAAAAATATTTAAAGAAATAGCTGAAGACGCTATTGATGAAGTTAATGATTTTCTTCCTCCTGAATATTTCCCTGATTTGCGTGCCAAAGTGCGTGCAGGTGAGGAAATTAGTTGGGATGATGTTAAATCGACATTAACTGATCCAGAGTTTATAGCTAGACATGGATTTGATGGTAGTACAGCTAACGAAATTATTGCTCAAATTCGTATAAAAGATAGCTCTTCACGTGGAGGGTTTGGTAAAGCTAGAGATTCTATTAGTCAACCATCAGCAAAACGAGAAGGTTTTATAAAATGGACACGTGATTTGATTGATAAAACATTTCAAAATCTTGGCACAGGCGCAGCAGATGATATTTCAAGAGGACCATTTTTTGAATCTAGGTATAGGACGCATTTAATAGATAGCGCAGCGCCTTACGCTAAAGCTGACGGCACGTATGATTTAACGCCTGCTGATATTGTGCGTATGGAAGACGAAGCACGTAAAGCAGCTTTTAAAGATACTAGAGAAGTTATGTATGAGCTAGCTGAACACAGCGAANTTGCTGAAATGNTTGGTTTTATGTCGCCGTTCTTTAATGCGTGGCAAGAAGTTATNGGCAGGTGGGCTGGGCTAGCTATAGAAAACCCTGCGTTTGCTTACAAAGGTGTCCGGTTGTTTACTAAAGATGATGTTGAACTGCCGATCCTAGGGTTAACGCAAGAAGAAGATCAATACGGAAATTTGAATGTTGTGTTTAGACCTAAAGATAGCGCTCTTGCATCGTTTCTAGTTAATCCTAAATTTACTAATAGTATTAGTGACGCTGCTAATCAGGTGTTGCCTAGTTCTCCTATTGGTAGTGTNGGTGAGCTTGTTGACGAGGTTGGAATTAAGTTAGATAAAGATGGNNTGTNNACGATGTTGACTAAAACAACTCCTAGTGCTGGCCCGTTTATTACGTTGCCTTTACGAACGTTTATGTTTGATTTTAAAAAACCTGAAATAGAAAAAGTTGCTGGATGGATGTTCCCATTTGGCCACCCAGATGGAAACTTTATTGAACGTTTTGTTCAAGAATTTACTCCGTCATGGGCCGATCATTTATACTACACAGCGTTAGATCCAGATAACCCTTTCCGTTTTGGCAATAAACAAAACTACGGATTGACCATGATCGATATGATAACTTACCTTGACGTTAAAGCTAGAGAAGCAGGAACTCCTTACGACTACACTGACCCTGAAGTACAAAGTAGCGTTATAGCTAAAGCTGAAGAAATGACACAAAGTGTCGGGTTCTTAAAGTTTCTTGCAACTACTGTAATACCTGTAGCTTCTGCTGAAGGTTCTCCGTATGAACCGTATATTATAAAATTAAATCAATTAGAAGAACATGGTAGAGTTATAGGAAAAGAACCTGAATGGGCTGTTAACCAATTCCTCAGTATTTACGGTGAAGAGTTTTTCTTTCTAAGCGGTAACGCAACTAGAAACGCTAAAGGTGTTGCTCCGACAATAGAGTCGTTTAAATTATCTCAAGAACATAAAGATTTTATAGAAAAATATCCTGTAATGACTTCTGTTGTAACTAATTCTTTGCGTGTTAGCGCTATTGAAGATGGGGCGTTTTCACCGGCTGTTCAACAAATTTTTATGAATGAAGGATGGCGTGAAATTTATACGCCTGAAGAATTTATTAAACAGACAGAAGTGTCACGTGGGTATACTGAATTAAACGCTTGGAAAGATAGTCCGATAGATGGTGTAGAAGGAAGCCCGTCTTATAATCAGTTGTTGTATGCTAATGATGGGTTAAGTAATTCGCCTTCTGCTGCTGTTCATTCTGGTTTGAAGCTATATTATGATCTCAAAAAAGCAGAACTTAGTGAAAAATATCCGTTGTTTGGTGAAGCGATTAAAGAATTTAGTTCTTCTAATTATATTGCTGAGGTAATGGAAGGCGCTAGGGCTTTGGTTGAAGAACCGTCGTTAGCGTATAAGCCTTGGATTGGTAGCCTTGTAGAGTATTTAGATATTCGGAACGATTTTGAAAATGATTTGAGAAGGTTGCCTGATAGTTCTTTGGAAGCTAATAACAATAGGTTATTAATGTATGAGTGGGATCAAGTTAGATCTGAGTTTGCTACTAGGCCAGATTTTGCTTTGTTTTATTCAAGGTTTTTAGAGAATGATCTTATTCCCAAGAACAGTTGGGCAGACTAGGATAGTGTTATGGAGTTAAGCGATAAAGCTAAAGATAATTTAAAAAGAATATTCGGCGACAACGTAGGTGAGAAATATATTGCACTGTATGAATCTGTTGAAGATTCTATAATTTTTAAACAAATTGAACAAAGTTGGGAAAGTGAAATTGCAAGTACCGAAGAATATGATGCAAACTCGTTGCTTACACAACCAGAAATACTTGGAGTTTTTAATCAAACAATTCTTGAAAATAATAAATTAATAGGACTTAGTTCAGCAAATCCTGAAGGTGTTACTAAAGATCAATTAGATAGTTTTCTTATAGAGGTAAGAGACAGCGATGAGTTTAAAAGTGTTTTGTCGTTAACTACTCCTACTTTGGGAACAATTAATCCTGAAATGGTTAGAGAAGGATTTATCCCTGAAGGCAGAGAAGTAACAATTGAAGCTGGATCTATGGGGGCTAGACCTACAACAGAAATTATTTATGATGTTGATGAAGAAGAAGCGTTAGCTGAGCTTTTTTCTGAAACTGATGAATGGTTTATTAAAGAAAATATAGGTGAAGTACTTAATTATTTGCCTGATGACCAGAAAGCATTAATAGCTATTGAATTAGCGTTTGTGAATATTGGCAATATGGGCGATATTTTTAAGTCTGATGGTTCGTTTGACAATATTGCGTTTAATAACCAGATGCTAGAAGCGTATAGAATGATGGAAATTGCTAAACCTACGTTGCCTGTTACTGATGTAGGTGGTGTTCCAGTACCTGCCCAGTTTGGTACTGGTGATCCGACAACGTTTAATATTTTAACTGGTCAAAGTGGAAGAACAGTAGAAGAAATACAAGCTTTATTTGAATTAGGTATAACTCAAGAACGAGAACAAGAAGGTTATAAAGATTACGACCCTGTGTATTTAATGGATGCTGTTAATAACAAAGCTGGCCAGATGTTAGGTATTGAATTAACAGAAGCGCAGAAACGAGCGTTTGTTGTTTTTATGAAAGAAACAGTTGACCATTATTATACTGATAATATGCAAATGCCTATGGTAGATGCTCAAGCTAAAAAGTTTGTGCAAGAAGAGTTTCCTAAATTGTCTCTAGCTGAAGCTGAGGGTTCGACTATTAGAGCTATTGAAGCTGCTGTTAGGAATATGTAATGATAGATTTGGGTTATGTTTTTGCGTTGGTTTGTAGTGTTGTTGATGGGAGGCACTATGGCTATTCCTGATATTGATTGGAATGAGTTTGAAAATTTAGCTGAAACTGACGGAGATTATAAGTTTGCGCTTGAGTTGATTAGGTCGTTTGATGCGGAAAAAGCTACGTTAGATTCTGAAAGAAGAGTTGAAAATGAGTTGCGTGATTCACGTAATCAAAATATAGAGTTAGAACGTGCGGTAATTATGGCGCATGAAGGATTCCGTGAAAATGCTTATGCAGATCCTTTGCGTGGCGATAATGTGCCGACTATAGGGTTTGGGTTTACTGGTGGCGTTCGGATGGGCGACACTATAGATAAAGAAACAGCTCTTGCTCGTTTAGATAAAGAAATTGAAAAACATAGAGAAATTTTATTTGCTGAACTTGCATTAAATACCGCTAGTTTGCGTAAAGGTAGTAGCGATCAAGATTATATTAATAGGTTTGGTGATGGTTGGCAGTATGATTTTATTAGTTCGGAGGCTGATGGTGAAGAATACGCTCCGTTGCCTTCAGGTGCTACTGAACCGTATGTTGAATTAGATCAATATGGCCATGTAACTATTTACGGGTTTGAAAATAGAGAAGAGTTGTTAGCTGCTGGGCAAGAAAGGTATCAGTCTTTAGATGCGAATACGCAAGCTGCGGTTATGTCAATTACGTATAATTATGGTTCTGCTGGTGGCCCAGATTTTGTTAAAGAAATTAATAAAGCTGTAGATACTGGCGATGTTTTAGCGTTAGCTGATTATATTGATAATACAGAATATGGTTTAGCTGCTAGTGATGGCGGTGCTTTGTATGGCAGGCGAAATGATGAAGCTAATCTTATAAGAACTGGAAAAAGTAAAGAGGTTGCTGCACACGCATCTACTGGCACGTTAAGAAAATTTGGTATGGGAGATCCGTTTCAAGGTGGCAGCGCTGCTCTTCCTAAAGACACGGGTTATGTTGGAGCTACTAAATCTCGCAATCAAGGTACTGGTCAACAAAAACGCAGGTCGTCTAGGGCATTTATGGCAGATGGTTCTTTGCCTCCTTCTGGGACGCAAGCTCAACCTGCTCAAGAAACAACTTTGAGTGGTAGCGGACCGTTTTTAGGGGTTCCGCTTTCTGGGGATACGTTAGGGGATGCGATTGGTTTAAGTGAACAATACGGTGCGTTTGGTTTCTTTATGTATGACCGTGATGAAAGAGGAGATTTATTTATAGGGGTTGATATTAATGGCAATCCTGTTGCATATAACGACCCTTCAGCTTTAACACAAGTAGACGTTGTTAGTTATATAGAAACAATGACTAATATAGACCCGACAACAGATATAGCACAAACAGTTCAAATTCCGAGTTTGTTGCGTAAAACTCAATGGGGTATAGAAAATAATTCACGTATGCGTCAGTTTGATGTTGAGTATGAAAAGAAAAGTGAAGCAGATCGTTTAGAATTTTTGCAAGCAACTATAGATCAAGTAAGCGATAGCCTTAGAGGTCTTGGGTATGAGTTATCTGACCAAGAAGTTTATAATTTAGCTTATCAGTTTCAAAGATTAAATGGTCCTGTTACACAAGCAAATACTGATACGTTGTATAAAACTATTTTTGCTGAAATTGAAAATAAAGAAATGGTTAATGAGTTAAATGAATTTCAAGGAATGGTAGAAAATACTTTAGTAACTGCTGGCGATTATTATTTAAATATGAATGAAGAACAAGCTAGAGAATATGCAGAGCAGTTGCTTACTGGTGATTTAACTCAAGAAGAATTTAAACAAATGTTGCAGGATCAGGCGTATATTGCTTATCCGCATTTAGAAGAGCAAGCTACAAAATTAGGGATAACTCCTAAGCAGTTACTTTCACATACTGAAAGTAGTATTGAAAATTTGTTAGGTAAAAAAGTTGATTTGCGTGATAGTAAATGGAATCCGATTATAAATTATGTTGATAATTCAGGTAAACCTAGATTGATGACTAGTTGGGAAGCGGAAAATTATGTGCGTTCTACTGGAGATTATTTAGGTAGTAACAAAGGGCAAGAAAAGATATATAGTCTTGTTAATGCTTTAGCTGATTCGTTTGGAAGGGTTTAAATAATGGTATTTCTTGATGTTCCGCAAGAAGCTATTGACGCTGTGGAAAATAATGATCCTTATGGTGTAGGCGATTTTATTGGCATAGCTGGTGACACGACTGGCGCTGAAATACAAGATAATCTATATGTAGCGCCAAATCCTTTTATAAATCAAGATACACCAGTATCATCTACACCAGAATATAATGCAAACGAAGCATACGACATACTTGAAAATTTGTTAAATCAATATGATTTACCTTTATCTTTAGTAGGTAAAATTAAAGAATGGGTTTCTTTAAATCTTTCAGTTCAGCAGATGGAAATTCGGTTACGAGGAACAGATGAATATAAAGATCGGTTTGCTGGTATGGGTATTCGTAGAGAAAACGGTTTGAATCAAGTTTCAGAAGCTAG
>FUFK010040337.1_pt1 | contig 19645 bp, 37 predicted proteins | sample 1021851 | NCBI WGS metagenome assembly FUFK01 (sample SAMEA51879418, study PRJEB19060) | metagenome
GCTGGTCAGATATTAAACGACTCTTTGCGTGATTTTGATGCTACTTTAAACTTTAATAAGTCAAAAGATGCTGGTCTTACGTTTGTCAAATACTATGGAGATGTAATACCCACAACACGACAGATTTGCAGAAATATCGTAAATGGTGTAATAAAATCTAAGAGACGAGATGGTCTTTTTACGATTGATGAAGTTAGACGAATATGGTCATCAAGAAGTTGGTCAGGCAAAAAAGCTGGAGACCCACTTGTAGTTAGAGGTGGTTATAATTGTCGTCATCAATGGAGTTACGTCAATCCTGATTGGTATGATAGTAGCGGTGAACTAATAATATAGGAGTAAAAATGTCAGAAGAAAAAAAACAAGAAACTTCAGCACCTGTTGAAGTAAAAGAACAACCAAAAGAAGAAATAAAAGCAGAACAAAAATTGTTCACACAAGAACAATTAGATAACATAATTCAAGCTAGAATTATGTCAGAACGTAAGAAGTATGAAAAAAAAATAGAAGAAGAAGAAAAACAAAAAACAGAACTTCTTAAACAAAAACAANTAGAAGAAGCTAAGTCAAAATCAGANATNGAAAAGCTTATGAAAGAACGAATAGCTGAAAAAGATACTGAAATANTNAGATATAANAATGAGATTAAAAAAGAAAAGATTGATAATTCTATCTTATCTGTTGCATCAAAGAACAATGCAATCAATCCTCAACAAGTCGTTCAATTAATTGAAAGAGAAGTAAAATTAAATGATGATGGAAGAATAGAGGTACTTGATAATAATTCTAATGTAAGATATAACCCAAAAGGTGAACTCTTAACAATAGAAGATAGAGTTAAAGAGTTTTTAGATACGAACCCACACTTCCGCAATGCAACAGTTCAAGGTTCAGGAAGTAAAGCAAGTATCGGTGGTAATACTGTAAAACCCTTTAAAATTCAGGACTTAGATATGAGCAAGGCAGAAGATCGTAAGCGATATGCAGAATATCGTAAAGAACGAGACTCAGCACCTGTTCAGATTAATTTAACAAATAACAAATAAGGTAAATAACAATGGCAAACGAAAGCACAAGTTCTACACTATCGGAACTATATACAGAGATAGTGGCAGAGGCATTATTCGTAGCAAGTGAAAGATCAATCATGAGACCACTTGTAAGAAACTATGCCGTAACAGGTGGCGGAAAGTCAGTTGAAGTTCCAATATACTCAGCAGTTTCGGCGGCGGCAGTATCGGAAGCATCTGATTTATCTAACACAGCTATTGACCCAACATCAAAAACAATTACTTGTTCAGAGCATGGGTTAATGACAACTCTTACAGATTTAGCAAGAAATTCAGCACCAAGAAATGTTGCTGGAGATATTGGTAGATTATTCGGAGAAGCAATCGCTAAAAAAATTGACACAGACTTAACAGCTTTATTCGGTGGTTTTTCAACTACTGTTGGTTCAGCTTCAACAGCTATGTCAGCTTCTTTAATCTTCCAAGCAGTTGCAAAATTAAGAGCAAACGCAGTTCCAGGAGATAATCTATAATGCGGTTATCCACCCACAAGTAGCATTTGACTTGAAATCAGGTCTTACAAANACATTTGCTAACCCAAATCCAGGTGTTGGTAATGANNNTTTAAGATCANGTTTAGTTGGTCAAATTGCTGGTGTAAATATATTTGAAACTTCAAATATGGCGGACTCATCAGGTAATAATCCGGGAACAACAGGTGACTATAAAGGTGCAGTATTTCACCCTGAAGCACTAGGACTAGCAATGATGCAAGACCTCAAAATCGAAACTCAAAGAGATGCTTCTCTAAGAGCAGATGAGATTGTTGCAACAGCAGTTTATGGTGTAGGTGAATTAAACGACACTAATGGTTGTGAGATTGAATCAGACTCATCAATCCAATAATCATAATTTTATTAGGGCGAGAAATCGCCCTAATATCAACTAGGAGAACTTATGGATATAAAATTAACAAATGGTAGAAAAATAATAGTAAAAGAAAAGAAGTATTACGAAGCTAATCTAGCCCACTTTACGAGAAATGGTTTTTTCCCTGTCAAAGATAACGAAATAAAAAAAGCGACTAAAAAAGATATTTCTGATAAAGTGGTTCAGTTGAAACCGAAAAAGAAAAAAACAAGGAAGAAAAAATGAAACATTTAAATAAATACATAACATTAGCAAAGCAACACCCTAAGATAGCTGGTGGTATTGCAATAGCTTTAGTTATAATAATTTGGGCTTTATAATATGTCGAACTATACAGGTGCAAATGTAATAGTCGCTGGAGATGTAACTAAGTATCAACCTGATGCTTTTGGGTTTGGTATTGCATCAACAGATACAGAAGCTACAAATTTCTTTGCACAAACAACAAATGATATTTTACGACAATTAAGAATAGAATGGTGGCCTGTATATAAAACAAATGTATATACTGACATCACAGTTCTTGGCACTAACGAAATGGAGAATACAAAAGTTAATTTAGACCAATTTGAACGTGCTGGAGTATATCTATTTCTTGGTAGGTTTCTTTGCCCAGCTTTAACAAAATTTAGACCTGAGACAGAAAAAGATAGATTTGAAAGAATGGCAGAACATTATATGTCAGAATACAATAAAGAATTTGATTCTATTTTAGAAGATGGTGTTGAGTACGATACAACAGGTGATGGTAATATTGTTAAAAGTGAAAGAGAACCTTTACACGGAACTAGAAGATTAGTTAGATAATGGCACTTAGTGTTAAGATCAAAACAAACTCAAAACACATAGAAAAAAGATTTCAAAGACTAAAATCTAAGTTTCCAAGTATTATTGATAAAGGAATATTGCAAGCTGGTTTTCAATTACTTGATATTATTAGAACAAAAACTGCAAAAGGTATTGATATAAATTCAAGTAAATTTGCACCTTATAGTACAAGCTATCTAAAAAAATTAAACAGAGAGGGCAAAAAAACAGCAGTAGATTTATTTTATACAGGTAGAATGTTAGGTGCTTTAACACCAAGTGGTAAAACTGTAAGAAAAACAGGTAAGCATAAAATTACATTAGGTTTTAGCAATGCACAAATGAGACAGAGAGCATTATTTAACCAAGTTTTGAATGAACCTAAAAGGGTATTTTTTGGCTTTAATGATAGAACAGAAAAGATTATACAGAATACATTTAACAAATTTGTAAAAAAACAATTTAAAAATATGAAATTATGAGTGTAAGAGAAAACATAGCATCAAATTTATTATCAACTATTTCAGGTATTAGTAGCCCAATAACAATTAAAAAAGCTACTAGACAACCTTTTCCTATTGACGAACTATCAGAACAACAATACCCAGCAGTTATTGTGCAAACATCAGAAGAAACAAGAGATGACTCTGAATTAGGTAGTGGAGCAAGAACAAGACATGGAACTATTGATTTTATAATATCAGGGTTTGTTAAAGGTGCTGAATCGAATATTGACACTTTAAGAAATCAACTTATCACAGCTATTGAAACTGCTGTCGAATCTGATATTACTAGAAGCAACAACGCATTAGATACAATGGTTGTATCTTGTGAAACTGATGAGGGTTCTTTATTCCCTGTTGGTGGTATAAGAATGACAATCAGATGTATGTATGAGTATCAATCAGGGACACCATAAGGAGTATAAATGTCAGATAAAATAATAAATAAAATTCAAAAGAAAATAGATGCAATAGAAAAATTACACGATAAAGAGAGTCTTATGTGTGAAGAAGTTAAAGACTTACTTGAAGAATTAAGAGAAAATCAAGTAGAAGAAGAAAATTTAGATGATGAGGATTTTGACGAAGAAGAAATTGACGAGGACGAGGATAAGTAGTAAAAGGATTTATTATGGCTAAAGACATTAAATTATATAAAGATGGTAATGAGATAACTATTAACGAAACTCAACTTGAAAATTTTATAGATTTAGGTTGGAAGCAAGAACAAGATAAACAATCAACAACTAAAAAGGAAACTAAAAAATGGCAACACATCACGGAAAAGAAGGTGTAGTAAAAGCTGGTGGAACTGGGATCGGAGAAATAACAGGTTTCACTTTAGAAACTACTGGAGATGTTGTAGAAGATACAGCTTTGACAGATGCGGATAAATCATTCTTGGCTGGAAGAACATCATTTTCAGGAACTTTAGAAATGCACTATGATGAAACTGATTCACCACAACAAACTTTAACAGTAGGAAGTTCAATATCTTTTGTTTTATTACCTGAGGGTAATTCATCAGGAGATGAAAGCTTTACAGGTACAGGTATTGTAACAGGTATGTCTGTAAATAATGCAATGGACGCAGTAATTTCTAGATCAGTTACTTTTCAAGGTACAGGAACATTAACTAGAGGAACTGTCTAATATTAATTTATGTCAGTAATTGACCGAGTTAAAAGCCACTTCGAGTCACTTCAAACGATTACGATTGAAGTTGAAGAATGGAAAGACGAACACGGCAATCCCTCTATATTTTATTCTGAACCTTTAACATTGGAAGAAAAGAATATTATCTTTAAGAAGTCTAGTAATTTTCAAGACTTAAATGTTCTTGTTGATTTACTTATAATGAAACTTCAAATTAAAGATGACAAAGGAAATCTTAAAAAAGCTTTTCAACCTGAAGATAAATTTACTTTAAGAAAAAAAGCAGACTCTAATGTCATTGCTACTGTTGCCAATAAAATACTTGTAGATACTAATTACGAGGAAGCCGAAAAAAAGTAAGTGGCGACCCTGATACGAGGTCGCTGTTAGTCATAGCAGACAGATTACATCTCACAATTCAAGAAGTTTTAGATATGCCTGTAAGCCATTATAATCTTTGGTTAGCTTACTTGAAAAAAGAGCAAGATGAGTATAAAACAAGAACATCACTAGCTGAAGCAAAAAGGTATAAAACATAATGGCACAACGACTTAATATAGACATAGTAGCACGAGATAAAGCGACTAAAGCTTTAAATGGTCTAAGAGGTGGTTTAGCTAGAGTAAGAGGTGCAGTTTTTAATCTTCAAAATGCTTTTATTGGTTTAGGTGCTGGATTAGTAATTAGAAATTTAGTCAATACAGGAAAAGAACTAGAAAACTTACAAGTTAGATTAAAGTTCTTATTAAAAGATACAAACGAGGGTGCAAAAGCTTTTGACAATATGGTCAAATTCGCTTCAAAAGTTCCTTTTTCTCTTGAAGAAATACAAGCTGGTTCAGGTATATTAGCAACAGTTACAGATAATGCAAAAGACCTACAACAAATGTTAGAGATAACAGGTAATGTTGCGGCAGTTACAGGTTTAGATTTTAGAACAACAGCAGAGCAAATACAAAGATCATTTAGTGCTGGTATTGGTGCGGCAGATTTATTTAGAGAAAAAGGTGTCAGAAATATGCTTGGTTTTCAAGCTGGTGCAAATGTCTCGATAACTCAAACAGCAGAAGCATTTGAAAGAGTCTTTGGTAAAGGTGGAAGATTTGGAAAAGCAACAGATGATTTAGCCCAAACTTTTACAGGTACTTTATCAATGATTGGTGATAAATTTTTTAACTTTAAAAAGGTATTATTAGAAGCTGGATTTTTTGAACAATTAAAAAAACAATTTGGAGATTTAGACAAATCATTAGCAGAAAATGGCGAAACATTAGACAAGATAGCTGTAACTATTGGAACAGTATTAGCAACAGCAGTAGAAAAAATTGGTAATGGTTTTAGAATATTAGCAGATAACGCAAATAAAGTTATGTTTGCTTTTAAAGCTATTGTAGCAGTTGGTATTGTAAAAATGTTTATAAATTTAGCAAGAGCAATAGTTCCTATTGTAGCTGGTCTTAGAGCAATAGTAAGTTTATCAGGTGTTGGAATACCATTAGTTGCGGCTTCAGTTGCGGCAACAGTTGCTACATTTAAAGTATTAGGAAAAGAAATAGATAAAATAGCTGAAAGCATTGATAACAATTTCCATAGAATGAAAAACAATGTCAAAGACTTTGAACACGAAATGTCAATAGATACAGATGGTGGATTTAAAAACTCTATGATTATTGCTAGAGAATTTGAACACGAAATGTCTATTGCCATTCCATCTGCAACACAAAAAGCTATAGATAAATTTAAAGAATTAAATGATGGTGCTTTAGAAAATATGAAGAAAAAAATGTCTAATATAAAAATGATTATCGCTGAGGGAATATCAAATGGAATAACAAAAGTATCTGAGAGCATAGCAAGATCAGTTATTCTTGGAGAAAAACTTGGTGATGCTTTTAAAAAAATAGCACAAGATGCAGTAATAAGAATATTAAGTGGCTTAATAGAAATGGGTTTAAGAATTGCGGCAAACATTGTTTTAGAAGAAATATCTGAAAGAATAGCAAATAGACGAGCAAAAAAAGAAGAAGACATAACTAATTCTTTACGATCTCAATTTCAATTAAGATCATCTATGTCAGCAATGAGTGTTGCAAGTTCTTTTTTACCTTTTTTACCTAAATTTGCTAAAGGTGGTGCAGTAGCAAAAGGACAACCAACTATTGTAGGTGAAAGAGGTGCTGAAATGTTTATTCCAAACCAAACAGGACAAATTACACAATCAGCTAGAGGAACAGGAACAGGTAATGTAAATGTGAATTTTACAATTAATGCTGTTGATGCAAGTGGTATTGATAGGTTATTAGTTGAAAGACGAGGAACTATATCAAGAATAATAAACGAATCAGTTAATGAAAGAGGGAGTAGTAATTTAATCTAATGTCAGGTGCTTTTCCTATATCAAATGCAAAGTTCTCAACTATGGGAATAAAGTCTATACAAAATACAATTATTTCTAAATCAGATAGTGGTAAAAAATTAGCAAGACAAATAGACGGACAAAGATTTGCTTTTACAGCAGAAATTATTACAGGAAAAAGATCAGATGTTTATGGTGAGTTAATGGCATTTATTGTTAAACAAAGATCAGGAAAAGAAAATTTTACAATTATCCCACCTGAGATTGAAGATGCTAGAGGTTCTGAAACAGGAACAGTTTTAGTTAATGGAGTTCACTCAGTAGGTGATACAACAATAGCAATGGACGCATTCGCTAGTGATGGTGCTGGGCGATTTAAGACGGGAGACTTTATTAAATTCGCCTCGCACAATAAAGTATATATGGTTGTTGCAGATGTAACTTCAAGTTCTAATGCGGCTACTGTTACGATTGAACCACCACTTACAACGGCTTTAGCAGACGACTCAGTTGTAACNTANGACAATGTTCCTTTTACTGTNTTTTTAACAAATGATATTCAAGAGTTTGGTGTAGTAGGTGCAGACAAAGATGGNANTNTNTTATANNNATTTCAATTAGATGTTGAGGAAGCTTTGTAATGAAATACTTAGTAAGACATTGGATTAATGTTGATATGATAGCTGAAGAAGTTATTGATGGAGACGGAGTTGATTTAAAAACAAATAATATTGGAAAACATGAAGAACCATCTGATAATGCAACTTATATTGTATCAGATTATATAAAAGTAAAAAGGAGAACAATAGAAGATTATGACGAGAAGCTTAACGACAGCGATAAAAAACGAACTAGCAACAAATGATCTTAGACCAATACATCTTATTACAATCGGTTTTAGTAGCCCTGTCAATATTACTGATTGTTCATTTCCTTTAACAAGTTCTGTTTCAGGTTCAAGTGTTACTTACAGTTCATCAAGTTTCATAATGGGTCTTTCTAATTTTTCTGAGGAAGTAGATATTACTAAAACAACTTTAAATTTAGGACTTTCAGGTGCAGATCAAACTTTTATCTCAACTGCTTTAAATGAAAATGTTGTCAATGATTCTGTTACTATACATAGAGGATTTTTAGATGATTCTAATGCTTTAATATCTGACCCATTCTTACTTTACAAAGGAACGATTGATACATTTGAAGTTTCTGAAAAAGGTAGTGATAGCAGTATAATTTTTAAGATTGTATCTCATTGGGCAGACTTTGATAAACTTAATGGTCGTAAAACAAACAATACATCTCAACAAAGATTTTTTAGCACAGATGTTGGTATGGATTTTTCAAGTCAAACTGTTCAAGATATTAAATGGGGTAGAGCATAATGGAACAGATTATAAAACTATTTCAAAGTTTTGATAAATATAAAAATAACACTTATCAGGAATTATATTATCATATATTGCCATCAATAGATTTAAAACAATACAAAGTTTTTAAAGACAATAAAGGTATTTATGGTTTTGTAAATTGGGCTAAATTAAATAATGTAGATGAAGATTATTACACTTCAACAGGACATTTATATAAAAGTCAATGGAATACAGGCAATAATGTTTGGCTTTATGATATTGTAATTTTAAGAAAAGCTAAAGAAGTTATGAGGTGGGTTTATAATTATTTTAAAGGTTATTTAAGAACTAATGAATCTATTAATTGGTTAAGATTAGATAAAGATAATAAAATTTATAGAGTTGGTAAAAAATATAAAAGGGAGTTTCATAATTAAATGGGTGGTGCAGTAAAAAAAATAATTGAGATTCCTGTAAAGATAGTATCAAAAGCTTTATCTTGGCTTATACCTCAACCTGAAATACCTGAGTTTGGTGAGACAGATTTTGATTCTCACGAAAAAGGTATTCTTTTAAATAAACAATCAAATGATGCTACTATTCCTGTTGTGTATGGAGAAAGATTGGTTGGTGGAACTAGAGTATTTTTAGAAACCTCAGGAACAGATAATGAGTTTTTATACATGGCTTTAGTTATGTGTGAGGGTGAAATAAACTCAATAGAAGAAATTAGAGTAGATGACAAAACAGTAAGTTTTGATGGTGCTTTATCTGATAATACACAAAGATCAGTAGCAAGTTCAGATGGTAACTTTTATAAAGATTCTGTTTCATATATTACAGTAGAACCACATTTAGGTTCAGATGGTCAAAGTGCATCTAGCTTACTTTCAACATTATCAAGTTGGGGTAGTAATCATAAGTTATCAGGTTTAGCTTACTTAGCTTTAAAGTTTAAATGGAATCAAGATATTTTTGGTGGCATACCAAAAGTTCAAGCAAAAATAAAAGGTAAAAAAGTTGTTACATTAGCTTCTAATCTTTCAGAGTCCTCTCCTACTTTTTCATCTAATCCAGCTTTTTGCTTATTAGATTATTTAAGAAATTCAAGATATGGAAAAGGTTTAGCAACAACAGATATTGATTTACAAAGTTTCTATGATGCTTCACAAGTTGCAGTAACACAAGTAACACCATATTCAAGTGCATCTAATATAAACATATTTGATTGTAATGCTGTTCTCGATACATCAAAAAAAATAATAGAAAACACGAGAATTTTACTTAGAGGTTGTAGAGGTTTTTTGCCTTATAGTGCTGGTAAATATAAATTGATTATAGAGACAACGGGAACTGCATCTATTACTCTTACAGAAGATGATATTTTTGATGGATATTCTTTAGCAAGTGAAGATAAAAATAATAAATACAACAGAGTTATTTGTAGTTTTGTAAATCCTGATAGGAACTTTCAAGTAGATGAGGTTCAGTTTCCACCAATAGATGATTCAGGTTTAGCAAGTGCAGATCAACACGCAACTATGAAAACAGCAGATGGTGGTTTTTTATTAGAGGGTAGATTTGATTTTCAAACATTAACTTCACCATATCAAGCAGAAGAAATGGCAGAAGTGATATTAAGAAGATCAAGAGAAGCTTTAAAATTAAATATTACAGTTGGCGGAAATGGTTATGATTTAAGCATTGGAGATATTGTAAATGTAACTCACGCATCTTTAGGATTTTCTGCAAAACCATTTAGGGTAAATAGCATCTCATTTAATGAAGATTTTACGTTAGGTTTAAACTTAATTGAACATCAAAACTCTCATTATACTTGGGCAACAAAAGGGCAAGTTGCAAGTACACCAGCAACTAATTTACCAAATCCTTTTTCTATTCAACCACCAGCAAGTGTAACTCTGACAGACGAAATGATTGAATATGCTGATGGAGTTGTATTAACAAGATTAAATATTGTAGTCGGTGCATCACCTGATTCGTTTGTTCAATATTATCAAGTTGAAGCTAAGAAAACATCAGAGTCTAATTTTAAATTAATTTCAAGTGGAACAGAATTAAGACACGAATTTTTGAATGTTGTAGATGGTGAAAATTATACTGTAAGAGTAAAAGCTATAAATGCTTTTGGTGTATCTTCATCTTTTACTTCCGCAACGCATGATGTTGTAGGTGCAACAGAAACTCCAGCAGATGTAACAGATTTATCAGTATCATTAGTAGGGTCAAATCAAATGGAGTTATCTTGGACTCCTGTTGCAGATTTAGATATAAGCTGGTATGAGATTAGGTTTCAAGATGTAACAAGCGGTGCAACTTGGAATGAAAGCACACCACTTGCAAAGGTAGTTAGAAGAAAATCGAATGCTTTAGTGGTTAATGCACAAGTAGGAAGCTTTTGTATAAAAGCGGTAGATAAATTAGGTAATAGTTCTGCAAATGCTAGTATCGTTTCAACTAATATATCAGGACTACAAAATTTTATAACAACACAAACCTTTAGTGAATAATGGCAAATTTTTTAGGAACAAGAGGAACAGGAGTAGCTTTATCAAGAGATAATGCAAATAGACTTGTTCTTATTTTAGACACAATTACAAATGTTGATAGTTTAGTCGGAAACATAGATAGCCCTGAGGGATTATTTGATTTAGGCGGAACTGACCAAACTTCTAATCCTACAAACTTTGAAGGTAATATTAGGGCATCAGGAACTTATGATTTTGCAAACACTTTATCATTTGACGCAATTTATGATGTAAGTTTAGGTGCTATTTTAGGTATGTCATCTGAAGATGAATACGATTTATTTGACTCAGGTAGGGGTGCAACTTTATTTGAAGATGCAAAAGCACCTTTTGATGGTAGCCCTGAAATACAATGTGGTGCTGAAATACAAGTAGGTTCAGATAATACAGATTTAGCAAACATTACAACTTTTAGAAAGATCGCACAACAAAGCACAATTAAAGGTAGATTTTTTAAATTTAGATGTAAAATAACTTGTGAAGATTCTAAAGTGAGAGCAAAAGTACATGATCTTAAATTTACAGTAAATTTTGAAAAAAGAACTGAAACAGGAGAAGATGTAGTTTCTTCAGCATCAGGTTCAACAATAACTTTTACAAATGCTTTTTTTGCAACTCCATCAATAGGTATTTCTGCACAAGGAATGCAAGTTGGTGATTTTTTCACAATATCTTCAAAATCAAAAACGGGCTTTACAATTCAGTTCTTTAATAGTAGTAATACAGGTATAAGCCGAACTTTTGATTTTCAAGCAATAGGACACGGACTTAAATCTACAAGTTAAAAAAGGATTATAATATATGGCACAAGTTTCAGATTACACTCTCGATAATCAGGGTTTTGCTTCTTTTAGAACAGAACTAAACAATATTTTATCTGCAATCAACACAAGCAATTTAGGAACGTCTGCACCATCATCAGTTGCACAGGGTACTTTATGGGTTGATTCAGGAACATCAGGAAAATTAAAAGTAAAATTGAATGACGGATCAGATAACATAGAGTTATTTGAAATAGACATTTCATCAAACGCAATAACAAGTAATATGTCCGTAACAGGAACAATAACAGAAGCTGACCCAAATGCGATTCCATTTGCGGTAGCTTTAGGAAGTTAAAATATGGCAAACAATTTTGATGATGCAACAGTAGCAATCTCTAATAACAGCTTAACGGATATAGTAACTGCTAGTTCTAAATCTTTAGTAATTGCTGGAACATTATGTAATACAGGGGGAACGTCAATAAACGTAACTTTAAAAAAGTATGATAATGGAACAACAACTGCTTTCACGATTTTAAACACAGTTCCTTTACCAAGTGGCTCGTCATTAGAAATACCTAAGATCGTTTTGAATACGTCTGATAAAATACAGGCACAATCAGACGATTCCTCAGGTAATCTTACAGTTGCGTTGCAATTATTAACACAGGTATCGTAATGAGTTACATAGGCAGAGTTCCAACAGCAGTACCACTTGCAGTTAGTGACATTCCTGATCTTCCAACAAGTAAGATCACATCAGGAACTTTCGCTGATGCACGAATAGCGGCATCAAATGTATCTCAACACGCAACTTCTTTTGATGATAATGATATAGTAAATGATTTATGTACTTTAGGATTAAGAGTACACACACAAGAAAATCTTAATGCAAGTAATTCAAACTCTGCGTCTTTTGATGTATTTCAAGATAGTTCAGGTATTACAAATTTATCAGGCACTTTAAGAGATAGTGCAGAGTTTGTTTCTTCCGGATCAACAGGACAAGTTAACACTACTGCTTATAGATATTATAGGTTTGATTATACTGTTCCATCTGTAAATGGTCACCCAAAAATTTATGAAATATTTTTTTATCCTAATGCAAGTGGTGGTGGCTCTGAAATTTCTAAAAGTGGAGCTACTTTAACACAAGTTGTAGGTTCTCAATATTCAAGTTCTAATGGAACAGCCGCCGCTCTTGATGGAAACACAGGAACTGTTTTTTGGAATGAAACAGGAACTGCTAATTTAAGTTATAAAGTAGATTTTGGTTCAGGTGTTACTCAAACTGTTAAATCAATTAAATTTCATTGGCAACAACACGCTTCAGTTACAAACATTAAAGTTTATGGTTCAAATGATGACTCAACATATACGCAAGTTATGGATCAAGATGGTGACGAAAGCGGTGGTGTATTTTTAGAAGGGCCTGGTGGTGGTTCATTATCTCCAGCTTATGAATTTAATGATGCAACAGTTGTTAATGCCTCAGGTTCTTTTGAGGGTGTTGCTATAACTGCATCATCAACTTCATCAATGGGAGCCGTCATCACATACCAAGATACAATAGGCACGAATACCTTAAACACGGATATAATTTTAAAACTTTCAGCAGATAATGGCTCAAACTATTCAACAGCTACACTTACAGCTTTACCTGACTTTGCTACAGGTATTAAAATGGCAAAAGTAAATGATCTAAGTGTAACTGCTGGAACTCAGTTAAAATATAAAATAGAATTTGCTAATCAAAATTCAGCAAGTAAGGAAGCAAGAATTAGAGGAGTGTCTTTACAATATTAATATGGCTATAATTAAAATAGGAAATAACGCAGTACCAGCATCAGCAGTTACACAACACGCAACTGATTTTGATGACAACCAAATTCAAACTAATCTTGCATTGTTAAGTTTTAAAGCGGCAGTTAATGGTTCTTTAAACAAATACAATTTGCAAGACAATGTTGTAGATGAATTCAATGACAATTCAGGAATTGATACAAGTACTTCAACAAATGAGGCATTATCAGGTGGAGCATTTGCTGGAGTATTTTCTTTTGATGGCGCACAAACTCAAATAGCACAAGGAACAGGAACACCGATTGGAGATATGACTAGCGGTGGCGGTATAGCAAATGCTTTTAATGGAACTTCACACCCAGCCGCTTCAAGTGCCGCATTTAAAAGTACAGATAGTTCTGTTAATTTTGCAGTCATTGGGAAAAATTGGGGTACAGGTAATTCAAAATCAATTTCAAGATTCAAATGGCATTCTAGTAATAATGATGGTTTTCACACAAACGGAAGTAGTGCTAGTGTTGGTAAAATGCAACTCTTTGGAAATAGTGTAAATGATTTTGGTACTGCAACAGCCATTGGTTCAGAGTTTAGTGTTTCAAACATGAGATCAAATTCGGCGGCTGAAGATAAAACATTAGACGGAAGTGGTTTGTTTCAATATCATTGGGTAAAAATATCAACGACTACTTCTCTTAATGGAGATTTTATTTGTGGAGAGTTAATTTTTTGGGAAGAAGCATTAACTTCTGCTGGAAATATGACTTTAGTTTCAAACGCAACAACTGCCGCAACTGCTCCTACGACATCAGATTTAATTTTTTTAATGGATAACAATGTCGGAACGGCTACTTTAAATACTGATGTTAAAGGTTTCATTTCAAGAGACGGCGGTTCTAACTTTACAGAAGTTACTTTAGTTGATGAGGGAACTTACTCAGGAAACACTAAAATTGTAGTTGCACATGATGTTGATATTTCTTCTCAACCAAGTGGAACATCTATGAAATATAAAATACAAACATTAAATCAATCAGGCACAAAAATAACAAAAATTAGTGCTGTGCATTTAGGTTGGAAATAATATGACAAGATATATAGGAAAACAACCAGCTTTCGGAAACTTTGTTAAACTTGATGCAATAAGTGCAGTTAATGGTCAAGCCGCTTACACTATGCAAAATGGTGGTTCTAATTTTACAAACTACGATAATGTTAATCAATTTATAGTTTCACTTAACGGAATAATCCAAGCACCGACAGATTCATTTACAGTTTCAGGTTCTACAATCACGTTTGCAAGTAATTTAGCAACGGGAGATAGTATCGACTTCATTTTAGTTTTAGGTGATGTGCTTTCAATAGGAACTCCAAGCGACAATACTGTTTCAACTGCTAAAATACAAAATACTGCCGTCAATGCAGATAAACTAGCAACAGATGCAGTACAAACTGCAAAGATTCAAGATGATGCAGTTACAAAAGCTAAAGTTAATTTTATTTCAGATGGTACTGCTGGTGTAGAAGTGAAAGGTGATGGGGGTTCAAATGATGGATATATAGCATTAAATTGCAGGTCTAACTCCCATGCGATAAAGCTGAAAAGTCCGCCACACTCAGCCGCACAATCTTACACTTTAACTTTTCCATCTACTGCTCCAGCAACAGATAAAATTTTACAAACCAACTCATCAGGAGTTTTAAGTTTTGTTGATACCCCCTCAGGTGATATGGTAAAATTAGCAAGTGTTAGTGCAACAGGTTCAGCAAGTTCTATTACAATAGACAATGTATTTACATCTGATTATGATATTTATAAATTTTATTACACTAGAATGAATCCAGCATCTAGCATAGATCACACTCAATTTAGAATGAGACTTTTAGATTCTTCAGGGAGTGCAATAACGAGTAGCGATTATCAAAGCGGTTACTTGTATTATTATTTTAATAGTAGTAGTGACACATTATCAACTGAGAGACAATGGAATTCTGATTTTGTTAAGTTACACCGAGACCATATTGGTCAAGCGAGTGATAATAATAAATCACACGACTTAGAAATGACATTATTTAATCCATTAAGCACAAGTTACAAAACTTCATTTGAATGGAATTGTAATTCTGATGATGGGGGAGGGACATCTGATTATGTAAATATAGGCAGAGGTTTCTCCAACGCTTCAGCACAAGCAAATAGAGGAATTCAATTTTATACTTATGATGGAGATAATATTGATGCTAATGCAAAAGTAATTTGTTATGGTATAAAACATTAAGGACTAAATATGACTTATAAAAATTTAATTGTATCACCTGAATTTCCAAATGGAAAAGTTAAAAATTACACAAAAAAACAAATAGAAGAGTGTAAAGCTGTTAAAATTGAAGAAGATGCTAGATGGGAACAAGAAAAATTAGACAAAATAACAAAAGAAGAAAATAAAGAATCAGGGAAACAAAAGCTAAAAGACTTAGGTCTTAATGATGATGAAATTGATGCTCTTGTCAATTAATGTTAAATCTTTTACATATTCTATTAAACATAAGGAGTAATATATGCAATCAGTTAAAGATAGAGTCAAAGCACATGAAGGTTATAGAGATACTGTTTATTCCGATAGTTTGGGTTTTGCAACTATTGGTTATGGTCATCTTGTTTTACCCAGCGATAATTTTGTTGAGGGTGTTAATTATCCTAGAGAACAGCTTGAAGCTTTGTTTGACAAAGACTTTGAAATTGCTGAAACATCTGCAAACGAACTCTTACAAGGAATAGAACATAACGAAACTGTAAGAGGTATAATAACTGAAATGTGTTTTCAGTTAGGTAAGCCAAGAGTTTTAAAATTTAAAAAGATGTGGTCTGCATTAAGAGATAAAAACTTTGAAGAAGCATCTAATCAAATGATTGACTCTGCTTGGCACAAACAAACAACAAAGAGATGTGAAAGTCTTGCTAAACTAATGAAAGAGAAAGGTGGTACTGAGTGAAACTAACAAAGAAACAAAAAAAATTGCCAATGGCTTTACAAAAAGCTATTATGAAAAAAAAGAAGAAAACTAAAAAGAGGAGATAAACTATGCCATATCATACAGGTCATGGAATGAAGAAGAAAAAGAAAAAGAAGAAAAAAGGTAAAAAGAAAAGATAATGGTTAAGGTCGCATCAATAAAGAATATTATTAAAGACCTTACACCAAGACAACAAAAGACCATGCGATCTCATGCTAGACACCANACNCTAAAACACATGAGATCAATGGCAAGATTAATGAGTGGTGCTAATGGAAGAAAAAGAACATTTGCACAAGCACACACAATCGCAATGAGGAGAGTTGGTAAGTGAGTGGATTTACGACAACAGCTACATTAGCTGAGATGATCAATAAAAGATCAATGAGAAAACGGAGAAGAAGAAGTGGCAAGAAAAAGAAAAAGAAGAAAAGTAGCAAGAGATAAAGAACTTGATCTGCCTAAGAAATATTTATCAGGACTTAAAGGTAGCAAGAGATCAGCTAGAGCAAGTTTAATTAAATCTATGTCAGCTTTATATAAATCAGGTGCTAGAATACCAGCATCTATGTTTAGGGCTAGGAGAAAATAATGGCAGTACGGAGACGACCTTTATCTAAACAAGTTATTTCTACACTTAGAGCAAAAGCAAAAGGTAGAAAGAATATTACTCTTGGTATGCTAAAAAAAGTATATCGTAGAGGTCAAGGTGCTTTTTTATCTGCCGGTTCAAGACCTCGTACTTCTATGGCTAGTTGGAGTATGGGTAGAGTAAATAGTTTTTTAAGAGGTTCAAGAAAACACGATCTTGATTTAAGAAGAAAAAGACGTAAAAGGTAGTTATGAAAAAAAACTTTACAACAAACGAAAAGTTTATTGAGATTGATGGAAAGATAAAACTGATTCATCAAAAGATTCATACTATCGAAACAAATCATCTCAAACATATGCAAAGAGATATAGATAGAATTTTATATGTTATCTATGCTGTTGCAGTAGCCGTCATCTCCCAATTCCTTTACATTATCTCTAATTAATAGTACAAGTAAAACTTGTATGACTCACAAAAGAATTTTAGTTATTTCTGATATGCACTTGCCATATCATCATAAAGATTCAATCAAGTTTCTTAAAGAAATCAAAAAACAATTCAAACCTGATACAGTTATCAACATTGGTGATCTATTAGATTTTCACGCAATATCAATGCACTCACACGACCCTGATTTATTTTCTGCTGGACATGAACTCAAAGAAGCTAGAAAATATGTAAAAGAGTTAGAGGGTTTATTTCCGAAAGTAGTTGAAGTAGATAGTAACCATTCAAGTTTAGTATATAGACGAGCATTGAAGTATGGAATGAGTAAAGAGTTTTTGAGAGACTACGGAGACTTTTTAGGAACTAAAAAATGGAAGTGGGTAGATGATTTAACTCTTAAAATGTCTAATGGTCAAAAATGTTTTTTTACTCATGGAAGATCAGCAGATATTTTAAAAGTTTCACAAACACAAGCTATGAGTACAGTAAGCGGACACTATCACACCAAATTTTTAATAAGCTGGTGGGCTAATCCTGATAATCTATTTTTCGCTATGCAAGTAGGTTGTTTAATAAATCAAAAGTCTATGGCTTTTGCATATGCCAAAAACTTTAAAACAAGGTTCATTTTGGGTTGTGGTGTAATATTAGATGGTATTCCAAAACTTCTACCAATGGTTCTAAACAATAAAGGTGATTGGATAGGTAAGATAGTATGAAAAAGTGTTGTTTAAAAGCCCATAGAGCAACGGAGAGTGCCTTAGATAGACAAGTGGGCAGTACCCAGCACTATAAAAATTTTAAAATACAACCTATTGAATTTATTACTGCTAACAAGCTTAGTTTTATTCAAGGTAATGTAATTAAGTACATCTGTCGTTTTGATAAAAAAAATGGTAATGAGGATATAGATAAAGCAATACACTATTGCGAATTATTAAAGGAGTTAAAATAATGTGGTTCGGATTAGCAAAAATAGCATTACAAACAGGTGCTAAAGTTTATGCAAATAAACAAAAACAAAAAGAAGCAATGTCACAAGCGGCTCTGCTTACAGCAGAAAAGATGGCAAGAGGAGAGACAGAATATCAAGGTAAATTATTAGAAGCTAGACAAAACGATTATAAAGACGAGTTTGTTTTAATTATATTGTCAGCACCTATCGTTGTTCTTGCTTATGCAGTTTTTAGTGATGACCCAGCAATGATGCAAAAAATAGAATTATTTTTTCATCATTTTGGTAATTTGCCTGTTTGGTTTCAGACTTTATGGATTACTGTTGTAGCAAGTATTTTTGGAATAAAAGGCACACAGATATTTCGTAACGGAAAAAAGTAATTTAACTTAATCTTAAATATCTATATTGTGAAGTATGGCACAAGATATAGATTTTGTTATTACAGAACTTACAGTAGATATTACAACAGCTACAAATATTGGTAGAGCAAGTTTTATATTTATAGATCAGACTCCACACTTTCCAAAAGTGAGTAGCACCTTAGAGCAGATTAAGCAAAGAGATGATGCCTATGTTACTAATTATAGTATTGCCACAACTGAGATCACAGAAAATACTGATCTTACAGGTTTAGAATATACTAAGCACTAAGCAACAGATATACATAGAACACTAGCAAACTAAAAAAAGTAAAATAAACAAAAGTCTTTGCGATTATAGACTTCCAATTTACTCTCTCTTTTTCTCTTTGATAATGACCATTGTTATCTAANTANAGTTTTGTCATTTANCCCTCTTGTTTNTTCATNAATGTTAAATCTCTTTTTAATTCACTTTGTTTGAGACTCGCATATCTATCAAGGTTGTTATAATGCAGTTTAGCTTTTATNAGATTACTCTCAGCNTCTGCATAATGTTTNACTATNTCTGTGTATTCTTNATCTGTNCTAGCTTTNTGTTCTGCTTCTATTACTGTTTTAGATTCAAGCTTATGTTTTAAAAAACATTTAGAGAATATAGCTTTTTTTCCCTCGTCTAATACTATGGTTTTACCTTGCCAATCTTTCCAATCTCTACTTGCTTTTTCTAACTCTAAATATACTTGCTTACTATTTAAATGTTCAAATGTTTGTGTCATATTATCTCCTATGGATAATCGTAAAGACTTTGTATCAGTTCTTTATCATCTTCTACTTTGTCTTTAAGTTTTTTGTTTTCTTCCTCTAATCTACTTATTCTTGTTCTTAATTGACCATTAATAGTTTTGTGCGATTTGTTTATAGTTTCAAGTCTATCAATAGTATTTTGTTGATCTTTCAAATGTTCTTTCAGTTGTTCATTATGCTGTTGTAATGCTCTTATCTCAATATCACTCATAAATTAAAATGGTGGTAAATCATCATCTAATTC
>FUFK010041612.1_pt1 | contig 19632 bp, 14 predicted proteins | sample 1021851 | NCBI WGS metagenome assembly FUFK01 (sample SAMEA51879418, study PRJEB19060) | metagenome
GGGGATGTTGAAGCGCCTTATTGAGGATGGCGAGAGCCGGCCTTGTGGGAGCGAGCCTTGTGGGAGCGGGCCCCGCCCGCGAAAGGGAGCGAAGCTCCCGGCAGGATACCAGAGCCTTTTCTAANGGCCCNGCNCGCNACAAGGNNNCNNNGNTCCCNGCNGGATACCAGAGCCTTTNCNNNCNNNNCNCNNNCAAGGCCTCTNNGNTCCTNCNAGCCGGCTCTAGACAGTTCGCTCGGGAGCGCTGACGCGCTGAGAGGTTTGCCAGTCGTCCGGGGCGAAGCTGGGGGCGTCGCTGCGCAGCGGCGTGCGGCCGAGAATATGGTCGGCGGCTTTTTCGCCGATCATGATGGTCGGCGCGTTGAGGTTGCCGTTGGTGACGGTGGGCATGATGGACGAGTCCACCACGCGCAGGTTGCGCACACCGTGCACCCGACACTCCGGATCCACCACCGCCATGGCGTCGGTGCCCATGCGGCAGGAGCCGGCCGGGTGGTAGGCGGTCTCGGCGGTTTCCGCCAGCCACTGGTCGATCTGCGCGTCGGTTTGTACGTCCGGGCCCGGGGACACTTCCTTGCCACGGTATTCGTCCAGCGCCGGCTGGGCGAAGATCTCGCGGGTCCAGCGCAGACCTGCGCGGAAGGCTTCCTTGTCCTCTTCTTCGGCGAAGTAATTGAAGACGATTTCCGGCGGCGTTTCCGGGTCGGCGGATTTCAGCTTCACCCAGCCCCGGCTCTTGGGTTTGTTGGCGCCCAGGTGCACCTGGAAACCGTGACCCTTGAAGGCGCTGGAGCCGTCGTAGGCGATGGCGCCGGCCAGGAAGTGGAACTGGATGTCCGGGTACTTCATGCCGGCGCGGCTGCGGATGTAGCCGTTGGATTCAAACTGGTTGGACGTGCCCAGGCCCCGTTTCAGGAACAGCCAGTTGGCACCGATCCAGGCTTTCGCCAGCGGCCCGAGCCAGCTGTTCAGGGTGATCTTCTGGGTGCACTCCTGCTGCACCCAGACTTCCAGATGATCCTGCAGGTTGCGGCCCACGCCGGGCAGGTCGTGCACCACCTCGATGCCGTGTTCCTTAAGATGGTCCGCCGGACCGATGCCAGACAGCATCAGCAGCTTGGGCGAGTTGAACGAACTGGCGGACAGGATCACTTCCTTGCGCGCCCGCACCCGGCGGGTCTTGCCGCCCTGGCGGTATTCCACACCCACGGCGGTCTTGCCGTCCATGATCACCCGGGTGGTCAGGGCGTGGGTCTGAATGTCCAGGTTGGGGCGGTTCATGGCCGGCTTGAGGTAGGCCATGGCGGTGGAACAGCGCACGCCATCGCGCACCGTCATGTCCATGCGCCCGAAGCCTTCCTGGCGGTAACCGTTATAGTCTTCGGTGTAGCCGTAGCCGGCCTGCTCGCCGGCCTTGATAAAGGCGCGGTAGAGCGGGTTCTTCATGTTGTTGCCGTTGCAGGTGGTGAGACCACCCTGGTCGCCGCGATAGGCATCGCCACCGTAGACGCAGTCCTCGCCCCGTTTGAAGTAGGGCAGCACGTCCTGGTAGCCCCAGCCGGCGGCGCCCAGTTCCTTCCATTCCTCGAAGTCACCGGCGCAACCGCGCACGTACACCAGGCCGTTGATCGAGGAGGAGCCGCCCAGCACCTTGCCGCGCGCCTGGTGCAGGCTGCGTCCCTTGAGACCGGGCTCCTTTTCGGAGTGAAAACCCCAGTCGTAGCGCTTCATGTTCATGGGAATGGAAAAGGCGGTGGGCATCTTGATAAAGATGGAGTTGTCGCTGCCGCCGTATTCCAGCACGCGTACCGAATGGTCACCGCTTTCGCTGAGCCGGTGGGCGAGCGCGGCGCCGGCGGAGCCGGCACCGACGATCACATAATCGAACTCGGCGTCGTAGGCCGTCTCGCTCATGATTCACCCTCCTCGTAGTCGCCGCGTATTTCCGAAGCGCCGCCCGGGCTCTTCTCACGGCGCAGATGCAGGTACTGCAAGTGGCTCTCGAAATGATCCACCACGTCCTCGATCAACTGCTCTCGGGAGTAGCCCATCACGTCATAGCCCAGGCCGCCTTCACGCAAATGCACTTCCAGGCGGTAGTAGACCGAGCGACGCTGCTGGGCACGGATGGTGAAAGAGGGCATGGCGCACTGGCGCGGCCAGAGCGTATAGGCGAAATCTTCCTCGCCGCCCAGGTCGACCACCAGGCCGAGATGCTCCTGATCACCTTCGCCGGCGGAAATCTCCACCTTGTGGCCTTTCTCCGCCAGCGCCGCTTTGACGTCCTCGAAGGCGGGCCGGGCGGTGCTTTCCAGGAATTTCTGAACCTGCTTCAGGCCCGGGAAGCTGATTGCCCGGCTCAGGCGGTTCGCCCAATTGCTGTGATCGCGGGCGGAGGCAATGCGCGCCGACAGATGGCCGGCCAGGGCGTCGCGGTTACTGGTGGTTTTCATACCTTCGACTTTGAGCGCCTTGAACAGCCCGATCATCATCAGGAACAGCACGAACGCGAACGGCAGGCCCATGATCACCACCGCGCTCTGCAAGGCGTTGAGACCGTCGGTCGACAACAACGCCACCGTCACCAGGCCGATCACGGTGGCCCAGGCGATGCGCATCCAGGCCGGTGCGTCGTTGGCCGGGTCACGGATAAAGCAGGTGAGGTTGGACAACACCAGCGAGCCGGAGTCGCCGGACGTCACGAAGAACACGATCGCCAGTATCGTCACCACCACCGTGGTCACCGTAACCCAGGGCAGATTTTCCAGGAACAGATAGATCGCCGAGCCCGGGTTGCCCACCGCCTCATTGCCGAATTCAGTGGCGCCGTTCATCACCAGGTCGATGGCCGAGTTACCCATGATGGACATCCACGCCATCATGAAGGTGAGCGGCAGAATCAGCGTGCCGGTCACGAAGGCGCGGATCGTGCGGCCACGGGAAATACGCGCCAGGAACAGACCCACGAACGGCCCCCAGGCGATCCACCAGGCCCAGAAGAATACCGTCCAGGCGTTGAGCCAGTCCTGCGGCGGATCAAAGGCGTAGGTGTCGAACGACATGGGAATGAAGTTGGAAATATAGTCGCCCACGTTCATCACGAAGGCGTCCAGCAGGAAGCGGGTGTCGCCGGCGATCAACACGAACAGCACCAGCACGACGGCCAGCAACATGTTGAATTCCGACAACCGGCGGATGCCTTTCTCCACCCCGGTGGCGGCGGAGATGGCCGCGAACACAACAATCGCCACCGCCAGCAGCGCCTGGGTCAGCGTGCTTTCGGGAATCCCGAACATGTAGTTCAGGCCGAAGTTGAGCTGAATAATGCCGATGCCAAGACTGGTGGCGACACCGAACACCGTGCCCAGCACGGCGGCGATGTCCACGGTATTGCCGATGCTGCCGTAGATACGTTTGCCGAAGATCGGATACAGCGCGGAGCGGATGGTCAGCGGCAGGCCGTGTCGATAGCTGAAGAACGCCAGGGACATGCCCACCAGGGTGTAGATGCCCCAGCCGGACAGGCCCCAATGCAGGAAGGTCAGCTGCATGGCTTCACGGGCGGCTTCCACGGAGCCGCCCTCGCCCACCGGGGGCTGCATGAACTGGGTTACCGGTTCGACGATGCAATAGAAAATCAGATCGATACCGATACCCGCGGAGAACAGCATGGCCGCCCAGGTGACGATGTTGAATTCCGGTTCGGAGTGGTCGGGCCCCAGTTTGATCGAGCCATAGCGCGAGCAGGCGATGGCGATCACGAACACCAGGTAGGCCACCACGGCGAGAAAATAGAACCAACCGAAGCTGTTGGATATCCAGGCCAGCGCCGCGTAGATCACGGTGCCCGCGGCTTCGGTGAAGAACATCGCCCACAGGGCGAACAGGAGAATGGCCAGGCCGGAACCGTAAAAAACAACCGGGTTGATGCGGTCCTGTTGATCCAGGGATTCCGATTCCTGGGAAGGAGATGAGGTGGTCATCCGGAGCTCCTTTGGCAAGCGTCGCTCGAAATCATACGGTGCGTTCCCAGATTGGGAGGCCGTCTTCGCGGGCCTTCCCATCATTGCCCCAGTATCGGCCTCCGGATCGAGAATAACAGCCTTCTGTTACAGCTTTTTACCCGTCGCGCGGCTGCTCACGGGAACTTGACGCCGGCGGTCAGACAAACAGCGCCACGCCGGCGGCGGTGATCACGCCGAACAGAATCGAAAGACCCACCAGGGTTCCCCAGGGAAATCGCCGCGGCTCCTCGGCCCCCAGCTGCTTGAGCAGGTCCTGACGCACCAGGCGGGTATTGCGGGTGTTGGCTTTGAAAATGGCGTCGAAGGCGTCGCCGACCACCGGCAACAGACCGCCGACGAAATCCACCAGCATATTGCGCAGCATGCGCCGCTTGGTGGCGCCGCTGACACCGGCGCGCTGGGCTTCCAGCAGCACATACCCGGACAGTACCAGGCCGGCGGCGTCGCCGATCACCGGCACCAGGCCGATCAGCGCTTCGGCCCCCAACTCAAACCGGGTGAAAGGAATACGAATGCTGGAATCGGTGAACCGGCTGAAGCGCTCCAGCCGTGCCAGGGTGGCCTGCTGACGGGCCCGTTTCTGATCGTCCATGTCTTATTCCAAGTAAGTGTAACCCGCCAGACCGTCCCGGATTTCACCCAGGAAACGCTGACGCTCATCGTCGTGNAGCTGGGATTGCTGNCAGCGGTCTTCCAGGGTCGCCAGCAACCGCTCCGGATCAAAATTCACGTAACGCAGCACCGAGCTGACCGTGTCGCCTTGAATCGCATGCGTCAGTTCAATCTCGCCGCGTTCGTTGAGGTTCACGTCCACGGAATCGGTATCGCCGAATAAATTGTGCATATCACCGAGGATTTCCTGGTAGGCCCCCACCATGAAAATACCCAGATGCCCGTTCAGCGTTTCCGGCAACGGCAGGGTGGCCTCCACCCCTTCGCCGTCCACGTACTGGTCGATACGACCGTCGGAGTCACAGGTGATGTCCTGCAGCACACCGCGCCGGGTGGCGGGCTGATCCAGGCCGGACAACGGCAGCACCGGGAACACCTGATCGATGCCCCACACATCCGGGACCGACTGAAACACGGAAAAGTTAACGAACAGTTTGTCGGCGAGAATTTCATTAAGTCGGTCAAGCAGATCACGCTGCTGGCGGCGGCGAGGGTCGAGACGGGCGCGTAGCGCCAGCAGCCCGTTGGTGTAGAGCTGTTCGCCGCGGGCGCGGCCGCGGATATCCACTTCACCGTTCAGGTAACGCAGGTGCAGGTCCTGCCACGCGCCGAGCAGCTCCGGGTGCACCTCAAGCAGATTGGGGTGCTCGCCGCTCAGCACCTGATTCAGCCGCCAGAGCTCGTGCAGCTCCACGCAGTCGGAATCGCCGGGGGCGGTCACCCGCGCCGTCGCCTGGCGCTCCTCGTCGGTGATGTTGACCAGCAGCACCGCATGGTGGGCGGTGAGCGCGCGCCCGGATTCGGAGATCAAATGCGGCTCGGGCACGTCACTGCGGCGGCACTGCTCGCTCAGGGTATGCACGATGTGCCAGGCGTAATCCGCCAGATTGTAGTTCATCGAGCAGTAGGAGCGGGAGTGCGTGCCTTCGTAGTCCACGCCCAGGCCGCCGCCCACGTCCACGGTATCCAGGGCGGCGCCCAGTTGACGCAGTTCCACATAGTAGCGGGCCGCTTCGCGCATGCCCGCCTTGATGTCCTGGATGTTGGCGATCTGCGAGCCCAGATGGAAATGCAGCATGCGCACGCAGTCCAGCCTGCCCGCGCGGCGGCAGTGCTCCACCGCCTCGATCAGCTGCGGCGCACTGAGACCGAACTTGGATTTTTCGCCGCCGGTGTTCTGCCAGTTGCCCTTGCCGATGCTCATCAAGCGCACCCGCAGACCGATGCGCGGCGACACCTCAAGCGCCCGCGCTTCCTCCAGCAGCATGGGCAGCTCGGACAGCTTCTCCACCACGATCTGCACCTGGAAACCGAGCTTCTCGCCCATCAGCGCCAGGCGCAGGTATTCACGGTCCTTGTAGCCGTTGCAGACCACCACGTCACCGGGGTTGGAGAGCGCCAGCACCGCCAGCAACTCCGGCTTGGAGCCGGCCTCCAGGCCCACCGGCTCGCCCTCCTCCCGGGCGCGCAGAATTTCATGCACCACGCGCCGCTGCTGGTTGACCTTGATCGGGTACACCGGCGTGTAGCGGCCCTGGTAGCCCTGCTCGCCGATGGCCCCCCGGAAGGCACCGGCCAGGCGCCGCACCCGGTCGCGCAGAATGCCCGAGAAGCGGGCCAGCACCGGCGTGCGCAGCCCGGCGGCGCGGCACGCCCGCAGCACCGCTTCCAGGGTCGCTTCCCCGCCCTGGTCGCCCTGGGGGCGAACATGCAGATGGCCGTCCTTGCCGATCCGGAAATAGCCGTCACCCCAACGCTGCACATTGTAAATGGCGTCGAACGGGCTTGGGGGCTGGGTCATGGGCGGTTCCTTGGCGGCTGCTTGCTTTGCGGCATTATGCCTGCCGGGGCCGCCGGCGGACAAAAATAGTTGCTCGGATACCGCGCCCGGGCGCTTCTACATTGACGCCGAAGGCTTACAATAGCGGCCTTCTGTGAAGCGTTTACCGGACACCCTGTTATGAGCTCCGAAAAAGACAACTGGTTCATCGAGCATTTCGACTCCGCCGGCACCGCCTTCGGCCTGCGTCTGAAACGAAAACTGGAATCGGTACAGACCGACTATCAACACATCGAGATGTGGGACACCGATACCTTCGGTTATCTGATGACCATTGACGGCGCCACCATGCTCACCACCCGGGACAATTTTCTCTACCACGAGATGATGGCCCACCCGGCGCTGTTCAGCCACGCGGCGCCGCGCAACGTGCTGATCATCGGCGGCGGCGATTGCGGCACCCTGCGCGAAGTGCTGCGCCACGGCGAAGTGGCCAGCGCCGTGCAGATCGATATCGACGAACAGGTGACGCGCTTTTCCGAGAAGTATTTCCCCGAGCTGTGCGAGTCCAACAGTGATGAGCGGGCGGAGCTGCGCTTCGAGGACGGCGTGAAGTTCATGCAGGAGTGCGAAGCCGGTCGCTTCGACGTGATTATCGTCGATTCCACCGACCCGGTGGGCCCGGCGGAGGGTCTGTTCAAGGCGGAGTTCTTCCGCCACTGCCACCGCGCCCTGGCCGACGGCGGCGTGCTGGTGCAGCAGTCCGAATCACCGCTTCTGCACAGCGACACGATCATCCGCGACCTGCACGCCAACATGCGCGAGGCCGGCTTCAGCCATACCCGCACGCTGCCGTTCCCGCAGCCGGTGTACCCCAGCGGCTGGTGGAGCTGCACCCTGGCGGGCAAGGATCACGACGTGGCGGATTTTCGCCAGGCGGACGCCACCGGCAAGGGCTTCGAGACCCGCTACTACAGCGCCGAGATCCATAAAGCGGCGCTGGTACTGCCGCCGTTCATGGAACAGGCGCTCTCCTGAGCGACGGCCCGGGCCAGGGCGGAGGCATCAAATCAGCCGCCCACGGCCACGGCGCAGGCCACCGCCCCCAACACCAGGATCAAGAGCACACGACGTATCACCATCGGCCAGTTAACCAGCCAGAAATCCTTTAGCCATCCCATTTTTTGTTATCCCCAAGGTTTTTATTTCCACAACCAAAAGTGTGACCCAGGTCACACTCGGGAGAGTGCTACCAGGCCCCGGGGATATGCAATAAGGCGAATTCTGTAAGCGTGAAGGGGACGTCAGTGAGGTGGCTTAGCAGGGTTCACTCTGCTGGTCCGCCAGCATCGCCATGACCCTTTGTCGCAGCCAGGTATGCCCCGGGTCCGCGCTCTGGTCCCGGTGCCAATAGAGATGCAGTTCCAGGCCAGGAACGTCGGCGGGCAGCGGCTCCACGTGGCTGCCGGCGGGTGCCAGCTGGCGCGCCAGCAGGCCCGGCAGGGTGAGCAGCAGATCCGAGCCCATCACCGTGGACAGCGCCGCCATGTGGTGCTGGCAACGCAGGCGAATATTGCGCCGGTAACCGAGGCGCGAGAGGCCGAAATCCTCCATGCCCGGCCCTTCCCGGCGCGAGGACACCAGCACGTGCTGCGCCGCCAGGTAGGCCGGCAGGTCCAGTTTTCCGGCCAGCGGGTGGCCCGGCCGCATGAGCACCACCAGCGGTCCGCTCATCACCGGGCGGTGTTCGATGGCGTCTGGCAGCGGCAGCAGCACGTCGGCGGCCAGATCCAGGCGGCCGCTGGCCAGTTCCGTGGCCAGTTGCCGGCGCGCCACGGTCATCGACTGCAGCCGCACCCCGGGGGCCTCCTCGAGAATACCGGCGGTGAGCGGCGGCAGCAGGCACCCCTCCAGCCCGTCGCGCAGCCCCACCACGAAGGTGCGCTCGGCGTCCGCCACGTCGAAGCCGCCCTCGTCGCTGAGACAACGCTGCAGTCCGCCCAGCGCATGGCGCACCGGGGTGATCATGGCGCGTGCCCGGCTGGTGGGCACCATGCGAGCCCCCTGGCGCACGAACAACGGGTCTTCGAGACGGTCGCGCAGCCGCCCCAGGGCGTGGCTCACCGCCGGCTGGGTCAGGTTGAGCACGCGCGCCGCGCGGGTCAGGGAGCCTTCGGTGTAGATGGCGTCGAAGACCACGAACAGGTTCAGGTCGAAGCGGGAGACATGCATGGGGCTTATCCAGGTGTATTTTTCAGATTCATTAGATTAATTGAAAACCGCCCCCTAGCATGGGGTCAACTTCCGGGAATAAGCAGAGACCCTTGATGCCAGTGATTTACCTGATCCGTCACGGCCAGGCCAGTTTCGGCGCCGAGAACTACGACGCCCTGTCCGAGGCCGGCTGGGAACAGAGCCGCATCCTCGGCCGCCACCTGCGCGAACAGAATCTGGGCGCGCCCCGGGTGGTGTGCGGCGCCATGCAGCGTCACCGGGAAACCGCCCAGGCCGCGCTGGAAGCGCTGGGGCTGCCCCAGGAATGGGCCACCGACACCGGCTTCAACGAATACGACCACCAGACCCTGATGCGGGTGCACTGGCCCGAATCCCAGGACCGGGCGGTGCTCACCCGCTGGATGAACGAGCAGGACAACCCGCGTCGCGCCTTCCAGGCGCGCTTCGAGGAGGCCCTGCGGCGCTGGCAGCGCAACGAGGACGACTACCAGGAAACCTGGCCGGCGTTCCGCGAACGGGTACTGGCCTCCCTGTACAGCCTGGCCAACCGGCTGGAAAGCGGCGACAGCGCCCTGGTGTTCACCTCCGGCGGCGCCATCAGCGTGGCCATTCAACACCTTCTGGAGCTCGACCAGGAGGCACTGATTACCTTTAACCGGGGCCTGATCAACACCAGCGTCACCCGGCTGCTGGTCAATACCGGCCGCCTGCGTCTGGCCACGCTCAACGAGCACCTGCATCTGGCCGGCGACATGCTCACCTACCGTTAACCGGCGATCACGAGGCTCATCATGGCGTTCACCCACCACACCACCGAATTGAACGGCCAGCGCTACGCCTACCTGGACGAGGGCGAGGGCCCGCTGGTGGTGTTCGGCCATGGCGTGCTGGCGGACAAATCCATGATCGAGGCGCAGATCGAGGCGCTGCGCGACCGGTACCGCTGCGTCAGCCTGGACTGGCCCGGCCACACCGGTTCCGGCTACCGGGAGAAAGGCTGGAGCTTCTACGACATGGCCGACGACAGCGTCGCCCTGCTCGATCAGCTGGGTTACGAACAGGCGATTTTCGTGGGTTTGTCCCAGGGCGGCATGACCTTCATGCGGCTGGCGCTCAAGTACCCGGAACGGGTGCGTGCCCTGGTGCTGCTGGACACCTCCGCGGACCCGGAAGACGCCGACCTGCTGCCGGTACACCGCCAGCAGCAGTCACGGTTCGCCCACGGCAGCGAGGCCGAGCGCGATGAGGTGGTCACCCGCATGCAGAAGTTCCTGTACGCCAAACCCTGGCGCGACGCCAACCCGGACGGGGTGGCCCATGAGAAGGCCCTGATCCTCGCCCACGACCGCCACGGCATTGAGCTGGCGCTGGAGAACGTTTTCACCCGTGACGACATCAGCGGCGATATCAGCGCCATCAGCGCGCCCACGCTGGTGATCGTCGGCGAACTGGACCGGGCCACGCCGCCCGGGAAGGCGCGGCGGATCGCCGACGCCATCCCCGGGGCGCGGCTGGTCACGGTGGCCGATTCCGGGCACCATTCGCCGATAGAAAACCCCGAAGCGGTGAACCGGGCACTGTCCGATTTCCTCGCCACGCTGTGATCGGGGTCCACGCACGCGACAAGGATAATGCCATGAGTACCCGTTCCAATATTCTCATCACCGGCGCCAGTTCCGGTCTGGGCGCCGGCATGGCGCGGCTGTTCGCCGCCAGCGGCCGCAACCTGGCCCTGTGCGCGCGGCGCACCGACAAGCTGGACGCCCTGAAAGCGGAACTGGAACAGGCCCACCCCGGCATCACCGTGCTGGTCAAACCGCTGGACGTGAACCAGTACGATCAGGTGTTCGACGTGTTCCGTGCGTTCCGTACCGAGCTGGGCAGCCTGGACCGGATCATCGTCAACGCCGGCATGGGCAAGGGCCAGCCGCTGGGCACCGGCTATTTCCACGCCAACCGGCAGACCGCGGAGACCAACTTCGTCGCCGCCCTGGCCCAGTGCGAGGCGGCCATGGAGATTTTCCGCGCCCAGAACAACGGCCACCTGGTGGTGATCTCCTCGATGAGCGCGGTGCGCGGCATGCGCAAGAACATCAACACCTACGCCGCCACCAAGGCCGGCGTGGCGAGTCTGGCGGAGGGGCTGCGCATGGAAATGATCGGCAAGCCGATCACCGTGAGCACCATCTACCCGGGCTACATCCGCTCGGAGATCAATGAGAAAGTGGAAAAGGCGCCGTTCATGGTGGACACCGAGACCGGCTGCAAGGCGCTGGTCCGCGCCATCGAGAAAGAACCCGCCAAGGCCTATGTGCCGTCCTGGCCCTGGGCNCCGCTGGGCTTCGCCATGAAAGTGCTGCCGCTCTCCCTGGTCAAAAAGCTGACCTGACGCCGGCCGGCCGCTGAAAACTAGTCCAGCGGCCCCGGGTTCTTACGCCGCTTGGGCTTGGCGAAGCCGCCCTGGGTATCCGGCGCCGCCGAGGGCGCCGCCCGTTTGCGCGCCACCTTCTTCTTCGGCGCCGGTTTCTTGCCGGCGGCCTTGGCCGACCGGGCCAGCGCTTTCTTCTTCAGCTTCTTGTGCTTGCTGCCCACCGCCTTGCCGGAGCGCTTGCGCTCCTTGGGGCCCAGGTAGCGGCCGCGCAGCGCCTCCACCACCCGGAACTCGAACTCCTGGCGCAGATAGCGCTGGATGCTCGCCATCAGGTTCCATTCGAAACTCTCCACCAGCGAGATCGCCGCGCCCTCGCCGTCACCGCGCCCGGTGCGGCCGATGCGGTGCAGATAGTCGTCGCCGCTGCGCGGCATATCGAAATTGATNACCAGCTCCAGNCCNTCCACGTCCAGNCCCCGGGCGGCCACGTCGGTGGCCACCAGCACCGTCACCGCGCCACTGTTGAGCCGTTCCAGCGCCAGCTTGCGATCCTTGGTGTCCTTGTCGCCGTGCAGCACGAACACCTTGTGGGCGGTGGAGCGCAGCACCCCGCCGAGCCGATCGGCGGCGGCCTTGGTGTTGGTGAACACGATCGCCTTGCGGTGGGGCTCATGGGCGAGCAGCCACTGCACCAGACGCTCCTTGTGGGAGCGGTCGTCGGCGGTGATGATCTGCTGGCGCACCTGCTGGTTCAACTCGCGCACGCTGTCGAGCAACAGCGACTCCGGCTCGCGCAACACCCGCGCCACCATGGCGTCCATGGCGGCGCCGCCCGGCGTGGCGGAGAACAGCAGGGTCTGCCGGGCCGGGTTGCAGGCCGCCGCCAGGCGCAGCACGTCGTCGCTGAAACCCATGTCGAGCATGCGGTCCGACTCGTCCAGCACCAGCACTTTCAGTTCGGACAACGCCAGGTTGTCGGCCTCCAGATGCTCGATCAGCCGGCCCGGCGTGCCCACCAGCACCTCCGGGTTCTTGCGGATACGCGCCGCCTGCACCTTGAAGTCCTCGCCGCCGGTGACCGCTTCCGCCTTGATAAAGGTGAAGCGCGACAGCGCCTGCACCTGCTTGAGCGTCTGCCGGGCCAGCTCCCGGGTGGGCGCCAGCACCAGCGCCCGGGTGCCGATGCCCCGATCCTTCTCTTCCAGCAGCCGCTGCAGCATGGGCAGCACGAAGGCGGCGGTCTTGCCGGTGCCGGTCCGCGCCACCACGCGCAGGTCCCGGCCCGCCAGAGCGGGGGGAATAGCCGCCGTTTGCACCGCCGTGGGCTCACTCAGCGACAGCTCTTCCAGGGCGCGCAATAAACGTTCATGGAGATTCAGATCAGCAAACACAGACACTCTACTCGGTGAAGAAATGCTTTCAGGAACCGCTAGTGTAACTCAACAGGCGCACAAACCGAGCGTCGAGGAACGGTTCGTCGCCAGCGATAACCCGCGCCCCCGCTGGAGAGAACCAGCCCGCTAAGCGCGCAGAACGAAAAAAGGGCGCCCGAAGGCGCCCTGTATGTTGGAGCAAGACAGATTGTAAGGAGACAGACTCAGCTCTTCACGAACTCCGGGTACGCTTCCATACCGCAGTCCACGATATCCATGCCTTCGTACTCGTCCTCTTCGGAGACGCGGATGCCGAAGATCGCCTTGAGGATGGCCCACACGATCAGGCTGGCCACGAACACCCACACGAAGATGGTCAGGGCGCCGATCAGCTGGCCGGAGAAGCTGGAGCCGTCGTTGGTGATCGGCACCAGCATCAGGCCCAGGAAGCCGACCACACCGTGCACGGAGATGGCACCGACCGGATCGTCGATCTTCAGCTTGTCCAGGGTCACGATGCTGAACACCACCAGCACGCCACCGATCGCGCCGAACAGGGTGGCGGTCAGAGCGGTCGGGGTGGACGGCTCGGCGGTGATGGTCACCAGACCGGCCAGGGCGCCGTTGAGCAGCATGGTCAGGTCGGCCTTGCCGAACAGGAAGCGACCCACGATCAGCGCGGCCACGGCACCACCGGCGGCGGCGGTGTTGGTGTTCAGGAACACCATGGCCACGGAGTGCGCGCTGGCGGCATCGCCCAGCTTCAGCACGGAACCGCCATTGAAGCCGAACCAGCCCATCCACAGGATGAAGGTACCCAGGGTCGCCAGCGGCAGGTTGGCACCGGGAATGGCGTGGATCTCGCCGTTCGGGCCGTACTTGCCTTTACGGGCGCCCAGCAGCAGCACACCGGCCAGGGCGGCGGCCGCGCCGGCCATGTGCACGATGCCGGAACCGGCGAAGTCGGAGAAGCCGAGATCACCCAGGTTATACATGCCGAACACGTCGTTGCCGCCCCAGGTCCAGGCGCCTTCCATCGGGTAGATGAAACCGGTCATGACCACCGCGAACGCCAGGAAGGCCCACAGCTTCATACGCTCTGCCACGGCACCGGAAACGATGGACATGGCGGTAGCGACGAACACCACCTGGAAGAAGAAGTCGGACGCGCCGGAGTAGACCGAGCCGCCGTCAAAACCCGCTTCCGCGGAGTCCGCCAGCACGCCGGCGAGGTCGAAGGCTTCGATGCCGTCCAGGAAGATGCCGCCGCCGTACATGATCGAGTAACCACAGACCAGGTACATCAGGCAGGCGATGGCGAACAGCGCCACGTTCTTGGTGAGAATTTCGGTGGTGTTTTTAGCACGCACCAGGCCGGCTTCGAGCATCGCGAAGCCCGCCGCCATCCACATTACCAGCGCGCCACACACCAGAAAATAAAAGGTGTCGATGGCGTACTGAAGTTCAAAGATTTGATTTTCCACGTTGCAACCCTCCGAGAATTGGAAGCGTGTTCAAGACCTTGGCATGGGTCGTGTTACACATTTCTCTAAACGTAAGCTTCTTAAACTTTAGATCGCGTCCTCGCCGGTCTCGCCGGTACGGATGCGGATGGCCTGCTCCAGAGTGGTGACGAAGATTTTGCCGTCACCGATTTTCCCGGTATTGGCCGCTTTGGTGATCGCTTCGATAACCTGATCCAGGCTGGCCTCCGCGATGGCCACTTCGATCTTCACCTTGGGCAGGAAATCGACCACGTACTCCGCGCCGCGATACAGCTCGGTGTGACCCTTTTGACGTCCGAAGCCTTTCACCTCGGTAACGGTGATGCCCTGAACGCCGATCTCGGACAGTGCTTCACGCACGTCGTCCAATTTGAACGGCTTGATGATGGCTGTAACCAGTTTCATTTCTATCTCCTTCAAACGCTTATAACGCGTCCGTTAACGTCCGTTGGGTTTCAGGCCCCTCTTTGGTTCCCGATCCATCCACTCGCGCGAACGCTCTAGCCCGTTAGCTGCACGACCCATGCCAATTTTTAAAAGTCACGCATTTTCAGAGGGTTAGAACTGCGACCCCGGGGTGTTCCGGGGTCGGTGGCGGCAATATAGTGCACCATTGCGGGGCACTTCCCAAAATGGTGCACGCCGTTACGGTGCTCTTATGACGCCCCATAACATCCAGGGCGGTGGTACCATCGCACCCTGACCCGCCCGTGTTGCAAATAGTGGAGCCTGTGGCCATGCAAAGCCAAGCCTTTCTCGACCGTTTGATGAGCGACATCAGCCGCCATCTGCCCGGAGATCTGGGGCAATTGCGCCAGGAGGTGGAGCACAGCGTGCGCGCCGTGCTCAACGAGACGCTGACCCGGCTGGACTTGATCAGCCGCGAGGAATTCGAGATTCAGCAGCAGGTACTGGAGCGCACCCGCGCCCGGCTGGAAGCTCTGGAGAAGGAAGTGGCGGCGCTGGAAAGCGCCGCCGGAGAGAAGTCGTAGAGGAAACCCGCGGAAAGGGGTTCAGAACGTCCAGCCGAAACGGATCTGACCGCCGTGATCGGCACGGCCGTCACCGGTCTCGCCCTGATAGCCCAGGTTAAGGGTGGCGCGCGGCGCCAGCAGCCAGGTGAGGCCGGCTTCCATCACCAGGGTGTCCTCGGCCAGCGGCGCCCCCTCGACGGTGAAGGCGTCGCCACCGGCGAAGCGCAGGGACGCTTCCGGTGTGGTGTCGCCAAACGCATGGCGCCAGCCTAAAGAGCCGTACAGGCGCGTGGCCGGATTGCCGGGCAAGGTGACGAAGGCACGCGTGCCCAGGGTGGTGAAGGTGGTGTCCAGGCTGTCCCGGTCACCCTGCAGGGCGGCGTCGCCGCCACGCTCATCGCCGTCACCCAGGGTCACCCGCACCTGGGCCAACCGCGCGAAGGGCTCCACGCCCCGCTCCACGCCGAAGCGGCGTGCGCCTTCAATGAAGGCCTGCCAGGTGTCCGCCTTGCGGTCACTGGTGAGGGTCTCGTCCATGGCGCCCACCACGGCCCGGCGGCGGCCGTCGATCCGCTGGTGGCTGTAGAAGGCGCCGCCACGCAGGGCGCCGGCGCCCAGACGCCGCTCACCGAACACACCGGCATGAACGCTGTCGATATCGGCGCGGCCACGCTGTTCGGCGAGCGCCAGATTGGTTCGACCGTAGCCCACCAGCATGCCGGCGCGTCCGCCGTCGGCGAACACCCGATCCACGCCCAGCAATGCACCGTGCGTGTCCCGGTCCCGGTGGGCGGTGCCGGCATCTCCGTCGGTGCCGCCTTTATTACCGTAGCCGCTCACCCAGGCGGTAACGCCTTCGCCGCGCGCCAGTGTGGTGGCGGCGGCCCGGTCCTCGTCACGGAAACGGGCCATGGCGGCGTCGCGCAGCAGTTGGCTGTCCTCCGCCAGCGCGCCCAGGGCGCTGGCGTGCAGTTCACCGGACAAGCTGTCGTAGGCGGCGGCCAGAGCGCGGGGGGAGACCGTCTGCATCGCCACTTCATCATGCAGCGCCTGACCGGCGCCGAGACTTTCCACACCGCTCGCCGCGGCACGCTGATTGGGTGTGCGGGCGAGGGCGGCGAACCGCACGTCGTTGCGGCGCAGTTCCAGATCCACGTTATTGGCGTCGTAGAGCAGGCTGGCGTCCAGGAACAGGTAGTCGGAATCGGCGGCGTCGAAACGGCCGCTCAAACCGCCGTCGGCGGTGAGAATACGGTAGCGGCTGATCGGCCGGTACTCACCGGCCTCGCCCACATGCACCACGGAACCGTCCAGGGTGGCGACACCGGTAACCCGCACGTGGTCCGCGGCACTGCCGGTGGGGTCGACCTCCACTTCAAACCCGGCCCCGTCCTGAAACTGCAGGTCGCCGTTAACGGTCAGGGCGCCGATCGAATTGCCCGGCGCCAGCGCCGCGCCGTCGTGAATCACCGTGCTGCCCACGCTGCCGCTGCCTTGCAAGCGGGCGCCGTCGTACACGTCCAGCGTGCCGGCCAGGGCGCCGTCCACCGACAGTACACCGGCGCTCACCTGGTGATGGCCGTTAAAGCCGGCGGCGTCGCCGGTGAGCGACAAGGTGCCGCTGCCGATCATGTCCAGGGCACCGCTGCCGGCGCTGATATTACCGCTGAACACCGTATCGCCCGCGCCGTCCACGGTGAGCAGGAAATCGTTCAGCTCCAGGTCGCCGGTGAAAGCGGCGGTACCGGCGCCCGCCAGCAGTGTGGTGTCGGTGTTCTGCACGATGTCGTTGCCCAGGGTCACGTCACCCCGGGTCGCCAGGGTGCCGCCGTCCAGCTCCAGGGTGCCGTCACCCAGGGCCTGGTCCGCGGCCAGCGTCAGAGTGCCGCCGGAAAGCCGGGAGGTGCCGGTGAAGCCCGTCGATTCACCGTTCAGAACGGTGTCGCCGGCGCGGTGCTCGATCAGCCCGTCGCCGTTGAACACCGGCAGGAACTGATAGTCCTGACCGGTGTGGTTGAAGACCAGGGTGCCGTCGCCGGCGCCGAAACGCACCTCCTCGACATCCAGCACGCCGGCGTCGGCGGCGGCGGTCTCACCGCCCAGATAAAGCGTGCCCTTGGAGCCGGCCAAACCGGCAATCGCCACCAGGGAGGGCGCGTTTTCTCCGGGCGTGATGCGCACGGTGGCGCCATTGGCCACGGTGGCCAGCCCCTCGCCGGCATAGCCAACGTATAAATAGTGGCTGCCGGACCAGAGCGTGTCGGCGCCGGTCATATGGAGTTCACCGCTGGCGGTGGCTTCCCAGCCCAGCAGGCCCTGGGCGGTCTCCATGCTGGCGCCGTTACTCAAGGTCATCAGGCCCTGACCGTCCTGCCCCACCGCGGTGTAGTGGGCGCTGCTCAGTTGGCCGCCGTTGAGGTTGATCCGACCGGAGCCGGTTTGATAGCGCCCGAGCACCACATAGGCATCGGAATGCACGCCGGCGTCGACGATGGTCAGGTCGCCCTGGCCGCGCTGACCGACGGTAAGCGTGGCGGCGATGCTCCAGTCGGTGTCCTGACCTTCCACCAGAACGGTGCCCAGGCTCCCTTCGTTCTGGCCCAGACCGGTGGCGTTGGACACCACGGTGGCGCCGTCGGCGAAGTGGACATGGGCAATGCCGTCGCCGCCGTACACCTGACCATCAACGCTGGTGAAGCGCGTGTCCGGGCCGGTCACCGACAGGGCACCCTCGGCGTCGGCGAAGTTCCCGACCACGGTGAAGCCCGCATTCACCTCGGCGCCGTCGCTGACATTGAGCATGCCGGTGTCGTTGAAACCGACGAACAGGTGGCCGCCGGTGGTCCAGGGGTCGGGCCGGTCACCGGGCAGATTCACCACCTGGCCGTTATCGATGACATGGTCCGCCGGCGCACCCACCGAGGACCCCGCGGCAAGCAGTCCGCACGCCAAAAGCATGACGCGCCCCGAGCCCGCGACCGGGCGGAAAGCGTAAGAAGATTTCATTTTTGTTCCCCACAACCTAAATAAAGCGTTAGGCGCCCTGGTCCGGCGCCTTATTTTTTTGCAAACCAGTTCACAAAACCAATTTGCATTATTGCCTTGAATTCTGATCAGTAAAATAAGGATATTTACTTAGCTCTTTCTTCAGCGGCCACGCTCTCTTATCTCGGGCAGCGGACGGCACGAGGACTACACCACCGGCGTAACAATATTGAAGCCCGGCTCGAAGCGGTCGAGCATGAAGAACAGTTCGCTCAGCCGGCCGCCGTCGCCGGACACCTGGATCAGCCCGTCCTTGAGCGCCTGTTCCAGGCTGATCTCGCCAAGCCCGACACGATCCAGATCCGCTTTTTGCATGCGCACCTCCGCATCGGGGCCGGCGTGACGGTGGTCGGCGAGGTGGGTGAGCACCCCGTTGCGCACCGTCAGCGCGTAATCCTGCTGCAAATCCGGGAAGTGCCAGTTCAGCGTCATCGGTGACGATGCGGCCGCCTCGCTGTTCAAGCGCACCGCCAGGAACGAGAAGAACAACGACGGCGTCAGGGCGCGCACCAGATCCGGCGGCTGCCCGCCGCGCACCCGTTTGACCCCGCCGCGCAGCTCCTGGGCGCCGGTCAGGTAGGCGTTCCGCCAGGTGGTGTTTTCACACTGGTAGCCCAGCTGTTCCAGGGCATCGGCCTGCAGAGCGCGGGCCTGATCGTTGGCGGGATCGGCGAACACCACCTGGTTGACGATCTCGGCCACCCAGCGGTACTCGCCATCGCGGAAGGCGGCGGCGGCTTTTTCCAGCACGCGGTCGGCGCCGCCCATCCATTCGATGGTGCGCCGGGCGCTGGCCACCGGCGGCAGCGGGTTGAGATGGGCCGGATTGGCATCGTAGAACCCCATATAGCGCTGGTAGACGGCGCGCACATTGTGGCTCACGGAACCGTAGTAATCGCGCGCGTACCAGCGGTTGGCGAGCGGCTGGGGCAGGCTTTTCAGCCGATCAGCGATATCCAGCGGCGTGAGGCCATGGTTGAGCAGGCGCAGGGTCTCGTCGTTCAAGAACGCGTACATATCACGCTGGTCGGCGAGAAACTCACGAATATTGTCGCCGCCCCAGGTGGGCCAGTGATGCTGGGCGAACAGCACATCGCTGCGGTCGCCATAGCGGGCCAGCGTCTCCCCCAGGTAATACGACCAGACGCGCGGGTCACGCACCAGGGCACCGCGAATGGTGAGAATATTGTGCTGGCACTGGCAGGCGTTTTCCGCCACACACAGGGCCCGCCATTGCGGGAAGTACAGGTTCATTTCGGAGGGCGCTTCGGTGCCCGGGGTGAGCTGGAATTCAATCTCCACGCCGTCCAGCGTGTGCGTTTCGATGGGCTCGACGATGGAATGGGTGGGCGGGATCAGCGTTACCGTGCCCCGCGACGTGCCTTTGCCCAGGCCGGCGTCCACCTGACCGCGCGGGCCGCGCGGCAACAGGCCACCGTACATATACTGGGCGCGGCGGTTCATGGCCGGCCCGGCGAACACATTCTCGCTCACTGTCTCTTCCATGAAGCCGTCCGGCGCGTACACGCGCACCCGGCCCGCGCGCACGTCTTCTTCGCTGACCACGCCCTTCACGCCGCCGAAATGATCCACATGGCTGTGGGTGTAAATCACCGCCACCACGGGCCGACGCGGCCGGTGCCGGTAGTAGA
>FUFK010050982.1_pt1 | contig 19623 bp, 15 predicted proteins | sample 1021851 | NCBI WGS metagenome assembly FUFK01 (sample SAMEA51879418, study PRJEB19060) | metagenome
GCCCGCCATCAGGGCGTCCCACTCATCGCGGGTCTTGGTTTTGATCACCTCACCCAATTTTTGCTTGAGCTCCGGCCACTGAGCAGCCTCATGCTGCGCCTGAAATTGCGGATCCGTCACCTCCGCTCGAGCCAGCAGCTCGGCATAAAACTGGGGTTCGATCGCGCCGATCGCAACGTATTTTCCATCGGCACATTCATAGGTGTCATAAAAGTGAGCGGCGCCGTCGAGCAGATTTGCCTCGCGCTCATCCGCGTTCCAGGCGCCGATCTGCTGGAATCCCTGCATCATCCACATCAGTTGCGCGGTGCCGTCGACCATCGCCACGTCAATCACCTGACCCTGACCCGACTTGGCNGCCTCCAGAAGACCTCCCATCACACCAGTCACCAATAGCATGCCGCCGCCGCCGAAGTCCCCCACCAGATTCAACGGCACGACCGGCCGCTCACCGCGGCGCCCTATGGCGTGCAAGGCGCCAGTGATGGCAATGTAGTTCAGATCGTGGCCCGCGGCCTGCGCGAGCGGACCCGTTTGCCCCCAACCTGTCATCCGCGCAAAAACAAGCTTGGGATTGCNCGCGAGACACTCGTCAGGCCCAAACCCCAGCTTTTCGCAGACNCCTGGACGGTATGGATCGATTAGCGCATCAGCCTGCTCGATCAAGGCCATCAGCGCGGCTTTTCCCGCATCNTGTTTGAGATCCAGCACGACCGATTTCTTGTTGCGGCCGCTNATCGGNTCAGCCACCTTGGGATCTACCGCGCCAGGACGTTCAATCCGGATGACCTCGGCGCCCATGTCCGCAAGGATCATGCCGCCCATCGGCGCGGGGCCAATCCCCGCCAGTTCGATAACTTTATAACCGCTTAGCGCGCCCATATTTGCGCCCCTTAGAAATTACGTTGATTAAAGGGGTCGTAATGATCCCCCAAACAGTGCCTGCCGATAATCAGCTTCATGATTTCCGAACTGCCTGCGTAAATGGTGGCAATTTTCGCATCCGCCGATTGACGACTGATGGGATACTCATCCATAAATCCGGCGCCACCGTGTAGCTGCAGACCCTCGTCGGCCACGCGCTGCTGCAATTCAGATGTCTTGAGCTTGGCAGCCGCGGCGTCCTCAGCCGAAAGCGTGCCTGCATTAAAGGCAAGCGCCGCCTGATCGACGAAACACTGTGCAATATCAAGCTCGGCGCGGAGCTCCGCCATTTTGAATTGCGTGTTTTGCATGGCCGCCAATGACTTGCCGAACACCTCGCGNTCACGCACAAAATCCGCAGTCAAATCCCAAGAAAGCTGCGCTGCCGCCAGATAACCCATAGCGCCGAGCAAGCGCTCTTCCGCCAAACCCTCCATGAGGTAGTAAAACCCTTTGTGCGCCTCGCCCAACACATTGCTCTTGGGCACCTTGATGTTATTGAAAAAGAGCTCCGCCGTGTCCTGAGCCTTGAGGCCTAATTTATTGAGATTGCGGCCGCGCTCGAAACCCTCCCACTCTGCCTCGACCAGAAACAGCGTCATCGCATGGGGGTTGTTCTGTGGGTCGGTTTTGGCGGCAACGACCACCAGATCACAGTTGATGCCGTTGGAGATGTAGGTCTTTTGGCCATTGAGGATCCAGTGATCATCTTCCTCGACGGCATGGGTGCGCATCCCCGCGAGATTGCTGCCCGCGTCAGGCTCTGTCATCGCCACCGCAAGAATGATGTCTCCTGATACGGCGCCCGGGATATACCGCTCAATCTGATCCTCGCTGCCAAAACGGGAGATGTAAGGCGCGACAATACGGCTATGCAGGGAGCCAAACCAGTCGCTGCAGCGCGCATAGGCCAGCTCTTCGATAATGACCTGCTCCCAACGGATGTCGTAATCATCCATGCCCCCGTAGCGCTCCTCCGGCCACACCATGAGAAAGCCCTGCTCGCCCGCCTTCTTAAAAATGTCGCGATCCACAACGCCCTGGTCGCGGAAACGCTCCATGTGGGGCACTACTTCTTCTGCAAGGAACCGCCGATAGGCCTCCCTGAACATCACCTGCTCTTCCGTAAACTGCCTGGTGAGCATGTCGCCCTCCTGATGTTGCGTTAGTTGCGTTAATTAACAGTGTTTTTCGCCGGTGATCTTCCACCACCGGTTTGGCATCAATACCTCATATCCATATCTACCGAACCAAGCCAGTCCTCTCCTTTTTTTACTCGACAATGCGCTGCCCAGCAGGGCTTGGCAGTAGCGGATTTGCCATGTTGAGCCGTTCACGCTCACAGCGCCGCAACATCTCTATTCATGGCCCATGCTCGAGAGCAGCGAAGTCCAGCGCTGACATTGCGGACTCAATCGGCCGATGCGGGATCCAGCACCTCTCTCAGCTCACGCTTGAGGAATTTGCCGTTGGCGTTGCGTGGCAGTGGCTCGGAGAGGAACCACACATAACGCGGCACCTTAAAGGCCGCGAGGCGCGAACCCATATGCTCGCGCAACCCGGGCGCATCCAGCAGCGCATCGGGCTTCAAGTGCACGGCAATACCTACCTCCTCACCGAGACGATCATCGGGCACCGCAAAAGCAACCGTCTCCAACACGGCAGGGTGTGTATACAGCGCGCCTTCCACCTCGGCACAGTAAATATTTTCCCCCCCGCGCAGAATCATATCCTTCGCCCGGTCGACCAGATATAGAAAGCCGTCTTCATCGAAGTAACCGATATCACCCGTGTGCAACCAGCCATCTACGATGGTCTCCGCGGTGGCCTCCGGGCGGTTCAGGTACCCTTTGATCACGGGCGCGCCTTTGACCAGCAGTTCGCCGGCCTCACCCACGGGCAGGGCCTCACCCGCCTCATTGATCACCTTGCCTTCCAGCGTCGGCACCAAAGGCCCACAGCTCTCTGGCCGCGCCAAAAACAGGTCGCCGGCCGTATAGGTACTGATTCCGCAGACTTCCGTCATGCCGTAACCCTGAGCCGGCTTGGCGCGTTGCGTGCTNTCAATCACCTTACTGGGCAGATCGGGATGCATCGCCGCGCCACCACCACCGAGTGACGCCAAACTGGAGGTGTCGTAATCGCCAAAGTTAGGATGCGCTAAGAGCTCTCGGGTCATCATCGGCACTGCGCTCAAAGTATTAACCTGCTCCCGCTCGATGAGCTTGAGCGCCTCCTCGGTATCCCACTTGTACATCAGCACCAACTTGCCGCCGCTCAAGGTCGCCCCGTGCATTACGCAGTTATTGGCCGTGACGTGAAATAAAGGCGTCGCCACCAGCGACGTCGCCGGAGGGGCTGATACGGGTGCATCGACCGCCTCTCCGCGACCGAGAGCCTGAGTCGTCGCAAAAATCTGCCCCATGGCCGCTACGTTCATGATGTTGTGGACGCAGCCACGATGGGTGAGCTGTGCACCTTTAGGGCGCCCCGTGGTGCCGGAGGTATAAAAAATACACGCGTCGTCANTGGTATCGATCGGCGGCATGGGCAACTCACCGGGCTCGCTCACCGTATCGGCCCATTGCGCCGCCTGCACGGGCGGCGAGGACTCGCGCACCGCGACGACAGCCAGATCAGGGAAATCCCCTGCAATTTCAGAGAAAACAGCCAGTCGCTGATCGTCAGCTACCAGCAGCTTCGGCGCGGAATCGCTCAGTGCATAGGCCATCTCGTCAGCAACCCACCAGGCGTTCATGCCCACGACGACCCCGCCGACCGCGATCACCCCCCAGTAGGCAAAGATCCACTCGGGGTAATTGCGCAAAGCGATCGCCACTCGGTCACNGGAACCNATGCCCTGGCTTTGCAGCCACGTCGCAAAATTAGCGACCAATTGACCGGCCTCGGCAAAAGTCCAGCGCTCATCGCCGTAAACGATGTACTCTTGATCTGCATACCCCTGACCCAACATCCACAAATCCCGCATGGAACCGGGAGCGTGCTTGTATGCTTTGAGAGTTTGGCCCCCAATGCTCGATCGTCGTCAGCTCGAGAAACGCATCGGGCGCGGTGACCATAGCAACCGCGCTGCGATAGTTTTCCATGACCTGATTACTCATCCTGAATGCCCCTCGCTTTTATAGGTCGATGTTGTTAGCTCGCAATATGGCGTTGTGTGATGAAGCGACCGCACGATACCCTATGCGCCCCGTAACAACCAGCTACCACGGCGCCAGTATTGGCAGATATCATGCCAATACTTGAGAGCGGATTCCAGAACGCGCTACTGTCCGAAAAAGCCGCTTCGGCATCACATCATAGAGGTCTGTCATGAGCACACAGGAACTTGAACTCTCCCGGCTGGAACCCTGGCTTCGCGCCAATGTTCCGGGCTTTGACGGGCCGCTGAGCGCTGAGAAATTTCCGGGCGGACAGTCCAACCCCACCTTCAAGCTCACGGCAGGCGAGCATGAGTATGTGTTGCGACGCAAGCCACCNGGCGAACTGCTGGCCTCTGCCCATGCCGTGGACCGCGAATACCGGGTGCTGGATGCACTACGGGACACCGATGTACCGGTTCCCAACGCGGTAGTGCTTTGCGGGGATGACGACATCATCGGCTCCATGTTTTATGTCATGGAGCATCTCGAGGGTCGGATTTTCTGGGACCCGGCAGTGCCAGAGGTGGACATTGCCGAGCGGACCGCAATTTACGATGAAATGAATCGCGTGCTGGCCGCACTACATTCGGTGAGCGTTGATGAGGTGGGCCTATCCGATTATGGCAAGCCGGGTAACTACTACGCCCGACAGATAGGTCGGTGGACAAAACAATATCGCGCCTCAGAAACGGAAACCGTTGCCGACATGGAGGCGCTGATGGAGTGGCTTCCGAATAACATTCCCGAGGGCGAAGAAACCGTCGCGCTAGTACACGGGGACTACCGNCTCGANAACATGATCTTTCACCCGACAGAACCNCGCATCATNGGGATCCTCGACTGGGAGCTCTCCACGCTGGGGGACCCGCTGGCGGACCTTGCCTACCAATTGATGGCCTGGCAATTCCCCCGCGAAGGTGGCATTGCAGGCCTTGCAGGTCTGGATCGCGCCGAGCTAGGCCTACCGTCTGACAAGCAATACATTGCAGCCTATTGTCAGCGCACAGGTCGGAGCAGCATCGATAACTGGCCTTTTTATATGGCGTTCTGCTTTTTCCGCATTGCGGCCATTCTGCAGGGCATCAAGAAACGTGCGCAGATCGGCACCGCATCGAGCGCAGAGGCCGATAGCCGAGCGATTATGGTGGGGCCATTAGCGGCGCTGGGAGCGGCCTNCATCCCNTAACTGGCAGGTCAATGGCNGCTAAGCNAGCGCTAGGCGATACTGCGCTTCTTGGCTGGGGCGGCTGACCGAGCTGCCCCGCGGGCGGTACTTGCGCGGGAAGCCTTAGCCGAGCGCGATGCCATTTCAGACTTCAACGCTTTTTTCTGCGCCGCAGTGGGAGGCGGCCTGCGNCGGGAGCTCTTGGGACGGCGGTAGGTGCCCGGCGCCGGTCGTAAATCACCGTATTCAAAGCGATGCAGGATCTCCTCCAGGGTTCTGGAGATTTGTGTGCACCGCCTGATCGGTTCGATCCGGCTGTAGGTAGCGCGCTCACCCTCTTTTACCAGCTGGCGCAGCTCTTTCTCGTTGGGTTGTGTGATGAGATTTAGCGGGTTTTGAAACCGGAATTTCGGGACGATATTAATGTCGCCGGAATACTCCTGATCAAGTAACGCATGAACACCGTGCATCATCATGTTAAATTTGGGCCAGTTATCGCCATATTTTTTGGCGACACCCCTATAGAAATTCAGCATTTCCCGGCCGATCCCCATGCCCAAAAAGGTCGCCGCCTGCCGAAGCGGCCGAACCTTGTCATCCCGGGGCAGAAACGCCCGCGCAATAGGGTTCACCATGCTCACGATGTAATGATTGGTCGAAAACAGGCGCGACAGACGCTTGGCGGGCAGATCATCTGCAACAGAGCCATCAACCCATCGCCGCGCAGGCAGATAAGGTTGCGACTCGCCCAGCTCATTTTTGGCCTGCAACATCACCGCAGGAAACACCCCGGGAATGGCGCAGGAGGCCATGGCGGCGGAGCGCAGGTAAACGTTGGGTGAGGACACGGCATTCAGCAGTCGGGACCGCTGATGCGGCTCAGCGGGCGCCACCGTAATACTGACTTGACGCCCGGTTTTGGCGTAAGCCTCGGCAAAAGTGAGGTCGGGAATAGTCTCGGCAATCAACTTTTCGGTGTCCTCGGCCGTGAGTCGGCTGCCCATCCCTGACACCCACTGCCAGAGAACGCTTTTACTACCATCATCTTCGGAGTCCATCATCCCCACGAGATCGAGCTCTGCCATTTCCTCATCGGTATAGGCCGCCAGCGCCGCGGCCACAATCGAACCTGCACTGGAGCCGGAAATGACTCTGGGCAGGAGACCCTGTCGGAGAAGCTCGCTGACCACACCGACATGTAAAAAGCCGAGAACGCCCCCGCCACTAAGCATCAGTGCGGAGCGCCCGTAACAGACATTACTGCGATAGAAAAAATCGAGTTTCTGCTGGGTGGGGATGGTCTCATCGGGCAGCTCGGCCAGCAGCCTGAGCGCGTCGTCGATTTCCTGAATGTACTGCTCTACCAATACTTTGGTGCCGGACTTAGCCTGGCGGTAGAGCACGCTCTTGCCCATACCGCCCATGTTGCCGTGGATGCCTTCATTGAGCGCATACAGCAAACCGGTCCAATCTTTTTGCTTGCGGAACTTGCGAAGTCGATCCAATCGGTAGCGGATCTGCGCGTGGTCATAGAGCTCCGAGGGCTCTTCTTGCCGCCACTCCGCTTTACCGGTCAGGGCGTCATGGTCGTGGGCCGCCGACAGCCAGTCCTCGTAGGACGCCGCTGTGTCCATCTGATCCTCGAGCTGCCGCAACTCAGACTTACTGGCCAATTACCGCTCCTTGACTACTCGCTGCCTATACATCTATACGCAGATCACAGCATAGAGGCTCATCGCGTTTCATAACAGCTTGACAGCTAAGAAAGTCACATCGCGTCGCGATAGGCATCCTGCAGATGTCGTTTGTAGAGCTTGCCGTTATCCATACGCGGCAGCTGCTCAAGGAAATCTACTTTCCTCGGCACCTTCACGCTCGACAGGCGCTCCCGCATCCAGTCAATCAGCTCCGCCTCGGTATCGTCGTTTGCATCCGTCCAGTCGAGGGGCTGNACCACCGCCATCACCTCTTCCCCGAATTCCGGGTGCGGGATGCCAAACACCGCCACATCCGCCACCTTATCATGGGAAATCAGCAGACCTTCAATTTCGGCCGGATACACATTCACCCCACCGGTGATGATGGTGAAGTTTTTACGGTCGGTGAGNTANAGAAAGCCTTCTTCGTCGAGGTATCCCACATCCCCCATGGTGCTCCAGCCATGCTCATTGAAGGCGTTCTTGGTTTTCTCGGGCTCGTCGAAGTACTCAAAAGGTCGACTGTTGGCGAAGTACACGTCACCCACCTCGCCCGGCCCCAGCACCTCGCCGCCCTCGCCCAAAATTCTCGGCTCGCCGATGATGGCTTGGCCGACGGAGCCCTTGTGAGTGAGCCAGTTTGCAGAATCGATAATGGTGAAGCCGTTGCCCTCGCTACCTGAGTAATACTCGACAATCACTGGCCCCCACCAATCGATCATTGCCTCCTTGACATCGATNGGGCANGGCGCCGCGGCATGAATCGCGCACTTCATCGAACTCAGATCATATTGCGTTCGTGCGTCCTCGGGCAGCTTCAGCATGCGCACAAACATAATCGGCACCCACTGACTGTGGGTCGCCTTGTATAGCTCTATCAGTGCCAGAGACTGCTCCGGATCAAAGTGCTCCATGATCAGCGAGGTGCCACCGAGACCAAGCACCATAATGTTGTAGTGCAAAGGTGCCGCGTGATACAGCGGCGCAGGCGACAAATAAACGGTGTCGACACCAAAGCCAAAGAAAGCGCCGACGCTGCCGGATAGAGGATGATCGGTATGGATGCTCTCTGCGTGGGGCTCCCAGTAGACGCCCTTGGGTTTACCGGTGGTGCCTGATGAGTACAGCATGGGCGCGCCCAGAAACTCATCCTCAATCGGTGTTTCGGGCAAACTCGCCAATTGCTCGTCCAGTCGTTCAAAACCTGCAATATCGCCGCCAACGGACAGGCAGCGCCCCAACCCGCCAGCAGCCGCAGCGGCTGCAGTCGCCACCTCTGCAAGGCTCGCAGAAGCGACGAACAACTTGGCTTTGCAATTGGTGATGATGTACGCCGTCTCATCCTGCTTCAGGTGCGTGCTGATCGGCGTGAAGATAATGCCCGCGCGAAGCGCACCCTGAGCCACCTGCAAAAACTCGGTACAGTTCTTCATCATGATGGCGATGTGATCACCGCGATTCACGCCGGAGGCACGCAACAGGTGCGCAACCTGGTTCGATCGACGGTCCAACTCAGCGTAGGTCACAACCTCACCGGAGTTGGCCATAATGTATGCCGGCCGATCTGGGGTTTCGGCGGCAAAGGCAGAAAAATGCGGCATGGCGTCACTGTCTTTTGGGCGTATGATTCGTAGGCACTATACAAGTTCGAGACCAAGATGGTAGCGGCAGAAGAGCGCATGACGGGGCATGAAATCCGAGGCCAGTGCAGGACGGCAGACTTCACGCAGCAGACCTCCGGCCTGGCACCGGGCTATGTGCAATGCAATATCGTAATCCTCCCCGCTGGCGACGCCGCGCATTTTGAATCGTTCTGCACGCTCAACCCCAAGCCCTGCCCACTGCTGGCAGTCAGCAAGCAGCCCGGGGATCCCTCACTGCCCCGGCTGGGAACCGACATCGATATTCGAACCGATGTGCCCCAGTATCGTGTCTGGCATGACGGCATGCTGACCGAGCAGCGACGCGATATCGTTGATCTCTGGCAGGATGACTGGGTGGCGTTTGCCCTGGGATGCTCGTTTTCCTTTGAGGAGGCGCTGATCGCCGCGGGCATAGAGATCAGAAACATCAGTGAAGGGGTCAACGTCCCGATGTATCGCACCCATATCGACTGCGAGAGCGCCGGCCCTTTCGGCGGCAAGATGGTGGTGAGCATGCGGCCGATGCCTGCCGCAGATGCGATCGAGGCAATCCAGATCTGCTCCCAGTATCCATCGGTCCACGGCGCACCGATTCATCTGGGTGATCCGCAAGCCATCGGCATTGCTGATCTGGCACAGCCCGACTTCGGTGACCCCGTCACGGTACGGGCCGATGACGTGCCCCTCTTCTGGGCTTGCGGGGTGACACCGCAGGTGGCGCTGGAATCAGCCCGCTTACCGATCGCGGTGACTCACGAACCGGGGCACATGCTGGTCACTGATTTGAAAAATGCAGAGTTGGCGAGTTAGCCATGACAAAACAACTGACACTTAACTGCGATATGGGAGAGGGTTTTGGCCCCTGGGAAATGGGGGACGACAAAGCCATCATGCCGCTCATCGATGCCGCCAACATTGCCTGTGGCGGGCATGCCGGCGATCCCGGCACGATGCGTCATTGCGTGGAGCTGGCGAAGCGCCACAAAACTGAAATCGGAGCTCACGTCTCCTACCCGGATAAGCAGGGCTTTGGTCGACGGGCAATGGACCTTCGCGGACAGGAACTCGTCGATCTCATGCTATATCAAATCGGCGCACTCGACGGTATCGCAAGGGCTTATGGGTCACGCGTAACCTTCGTCAAGCCACATGGCGCGCTGTATCACGCCATGCTGGCCGACCCGGGCATCATGAACGACATCATGAGGGCCGTGTCGTACTGGCACGCGGACCTCGAGCTAGTGGTGTTGGCGACTCCGAGAGACCGTAAGACGCTCCAACTCGCGGTGGAGCATGGGCTGACACTGCGTTACGAAGCCTTTGCTGACCGGGGTTACACCAGCCGGGGCCTACTACTCGGCCGAGACAAGCCCGGTGCATTACTGAGCCCCACCGAGGCAGCNAAGCAAGCGGTCGCGATCTCCCAGAACAAGCTGAGAACGGCGAAGGGTAAACGCATCCCGGTCAATGCGGATACGTTGTGCGTGCACAGTGATACCCCCGGGGCAACCAAGATGATTCGGGCAATCCGTCAGGNACTGGACGGCAACTGAATGAATTTTGAGCTGGGCCCGGCGGGTGAAGCGGCGATGCGTCTTGTTTTCACCGAGGTGCCGCAGCCTGCGCTCACCAAAGCGCTCATCGAAATCGAAAACCAGGCGCGACAGCACTTTGGCTCGACGTTGACAGACAGTGTTATCGGATACACCACCCTNACCCTTTTCTTCTCGGCATCGACTCTGGAAAGAGACCGCACCGAGGCATGGCTCAAGGAGCAAGCCGCAGCCATCGTTTTGGTGGACCACTCGGGCCCTGAGCATTCAGCAACCGATGTTGTGCTACCAGTGCTCTATCACCCCAGCGTCGCACCAGACCTCGAGTGGCTCGCCGATGACCGCGGTCTCTGCATCGACGACGTCATCGCCCTGCACAGTGAAGCCACCTATTTCGCCTATGCGACCGGATTTGCACCAGGGTTTTGCTACCTCGGCACCCTGCCCGAGGCACTGCAAACGCCGAGACTCGATACACCCAGAGCAACAGTCCCCGCGGGGGCGGTCGCCATTGCCGATGCGCAAACCGCGGTCTATCCCTGCGAATCACCCGGGGGATGGCGGCTCATCGGCGCCTGTCCCGAGCCGCTTTTTAACCTGAGCAATGCGCCACCCTCCCTTCTCACGGTCGGGGCCACTGTTCGCTTTGAGCCGATCAGCGAGACGGATTTTCGGGCGCTGGGGGGCGTGATGCCATGAACTGCTTGCAGATCCATAAAGCCGGTATCGCCAGTAGCGTGCAAGACAGCGGACGAGTCGGCACGTTAAGTATCGGCATTCCCCCCTCCGGCGCTATGGATCCAAATGCACTCCTGAGTGGGCAACGTCAACTCGGGCACTACCGTGATGAAGCGGCCATTGAAATGGCTTACGCGGACTTCGCTGCGACACTGACTGAGACGCATGACGTGGTGGTCACCGGCGCCCCCGTGCAGCTCAGTATCAATCAACAACCCGTCAGATCTGAGGGCGTGCATCACATCGAGGCCGGTCAGACGCTAGAGATCAAAGCCACAAACGAAGGCGTCTACAGCTACCTCCATCTNTCGGGTGGTGTGATGACGACACNGCAACTCGATAGCCGCAGCACGTCTCCGCGGGAGGGCATTGGGGGTCTCGATGGCGGCTTTCTGAAAGATGGCGATATGCTGCCCCTGCGTGCGTCCAACAGGGCCGTACTCGCGGCGGATCCTCAACTGACTATCGGCAACCCGAGGGGCGTCTTAGAGCTTCGCTTTGTTGCCGGCTTTCAATTCAGCGATTTCGCTGATGAGGCCATCAAGGGCCTGCTGGCGGAAGAATTCACTGTCACCGCCAGGGCTAACCGAATGGGCGTCGCGCTTGACGGCACCCAACTCCAGTCAGGCATCACCTCGTTGTACTCCGAGGCAACCTGTTACGGTGCGATTCAGGTGCCCCCCAACGGCAACCCCATCATCCTGTTAAATGACCGACAAACCGTCGGGGGCTATCCAAAACCGGGGGCAGTGATCAGCAGTGATTGCCGCCGGCTCGCCCAATCGCGACCCGGGCAAAGGGTGCACTTCACGCTGTGTAGCCCCGACGAGGCAGACCGCATCGGCTGGCTGGAGCAGCACTACTTGGAGACCCGTTTGCGTGACACACACTAACGCCATCGCCCTCTCTGCCAGTATTGAGGGGACGCTGGTCGCCCGGAATCATCGCGGTATGGCAAACGTGCGCGAGCAGATGACTCGGGGCTATCTGCTGCGCGCCGCGCAACTGATCAGTCAGTGCGNAGGCCGCGTCTATATCCTGACGGGTTTTCCGGTGGGAGAGTCATTTGAGACCGATGGACCGGCAGGTGCCATGGCACTTTACCGCCTGTGCCGGCACCTTGGCAGTGACCCNGTGATCCTCTCTGATGCGCAGGTCGTGGCCGCTCTGCAGGAAGACTTCAACTGCCAGTCGCTACTGACCTCTGCAGAAGACGGCGCGAGCGCTGCGGCCGATGCGCTGTACCGATCGCACCCACCCGCATTATTCATCAGCATAGAACGGCCCGGTAGCGCATCAGATGGGCGCTGCTACAACATGGCCGGCACCGACATTACCGCGAGATGCGGCGGCGCTGAACCCTACCTTGCTAAGGCTAACTGCCCTACCATTGCCATCGGCGACGGTGGCAACGAACTGGGGATGGGGAACGTGCTGGACAGCTTGTCGAAGCTCAATATTCAGCCTGCTGTCAGCACCTGTGACGAGTTGGTGGTGGCGGACGTCTCCAACTGGGCCGCCTATGCACTATGCGCCGTCACGCACTGGCTCACTGACTCAAAACACAGCGCTGAACACCGTATTGGTGAAGATCTGGCATATCTGGTGGCGCGCGGCGCGATTGATGGCGTGACGGGTGAGGCAACCCCCNCCGAGGACGGGTTTCCCGCCGAGGAGGGCGAGCGTCTCATGCAAGCGGTTCACTACACGCTGACATCAGGTGTACAGGCATGACGATCGCCTACCTCAACGGTGACTTCGCGCCCCTGGCCGACGTACGCATCTCGCCAATGGATCGCGGGTTTTTGTTCGGCGANGGCGTCTACGAGGTCATACCCTGCTACGACGGGAAGATGGTGGCCTTGCAATACCACCTTGAGCGGCTCCATCAGTCACTGGATGGTATCGCGTTAACCCAGCCCCATTCGGACGGGCAATTGATCGGCATCCTCGATGATATCGTTGCACGGAACGGCGCTGGCGATCTGGGAATCTATCTGCAAATCACCCGCGGGGTGGTGGAAAAGCGGCAACACGCTTTTCCTGAACATCCGCTACCGACGGTCTTTGCTTACGCCTTCGACATCAGCGCACCCTCCGACGGTTCACCCGAGACAGCCTCGTGTTTTCGTGCCGTGACCCGACGAGACCAGCGTTGGGGGCGCTGTCATATCAAATCGACCGCCTTGCTGGGCAACGTACTGCACATGATGGAAGCCGTTGAAGAGGAGGCCGAGGAAGTACTGTTATTCAACGAACAAGATGAGCTCACCGAAGCGGCGGCCTGCAATGTCTTCGTTGTGCGCGGCGACAAGATTCTGACCCCAGAGCTCGACCATCAAAAACTGCCGGGGGTCACCCGACGACAGTGCCTTGAACTGCTCGAGGCGCATACAGACTGGTCGGTCGAGGTCCGCCCGGTGAGTCGTGACGAGGTGCTCAGCGCGTCGGAAATCTGGCTGAGCTCCTCTACCAAGGAGCTCGCGCCCGTGGTTTCTTTGGACGGCAAGCCAGTCAATGAAGGTTGCCCGGGGCCACGCTGGTCAGCAGCACAAAAACTGTTTCAGCGACACCGCTTCAGTAGTCCCTGATGTCGCGCACAACAACGGTTCACATCGATCTCACCGCCATCGGCGAGAACATTCACACCCTTCGGGGGTCGCTGGCAGCGCAGCGCTTTATGGCCGTGGTGAAAGCCGATGCCTTCGGTCATGGCGCTGTTCGGGTCGCACAACATATTCAGCACAGTGTGGATGCCCTGGCGGTGGCGTTTACTGAAGAGGCCGTGGCGCTCCGCGAGGCGGGGGTTGACGCCCCACTACTGATTCTGGAGGGGCCCCATACTGCCAGCGATCTCGCTCTGGCCGGCAAACTGAACCTTTGGCCGGTCATACACTCCGACGAGCAACTAGAGTGGTGCAAAACGCTGGGGGCAGACCTGTCTCAGGCATGGATCAAAATTGATACCGGCATGCATCGGCTGGGATTTGCAGCCGAGCGGTACGCCGGCATCCGAGACACCCTACTCTCGTATGGCATTGGTGAGATCACGGCCATGTCACACTTGGCATCTGCGGAGGAACCGGACGACGCACTCACCCGGGCACAACTCCGAAGCTGGGAAGAAACGGTCCGTGACGGGCAGGACACCACCAGCCTGCACAACTCGGCGGCAACGCAGCACGCGCTGCCTGCGCCCAGCGACTGGGTAAGGGTGGGTTATGCGCTGTATGGGGGACAAATCAAAGGACTTTCGAGCCCCGCACCGCTCCGCCCGGCAATGCGATTCTCCAGCTCGGTGATCGCGCTGCGCAGCGTGCCAGCCGGCGAGTCCGTGGGTTATGGGGGTCGCTGGACTGCCCAACGCGACAGCNTGATCGCCACACTGCCGGTGGGATACGGTGACGGCTATCCTTGGAGCGCGGCTGACGGAACCCCCGTCGGGATCAATGGCCAGATCGCCGCGCTAGCGGGCCGGGTCTCCATGGACATGGTGACAGTGGATGTAACAGACTGCTCGAACCTGAGCTTGGGCGCACCAGCTGTACTCTGGGGNGATCAGCCATCGATCGATGACGTCGCGGCACACAGCGGCNCNATCGGNTACGAACTNATGACCCGCCTGACCCCGAGAGCNACCCGCGTCTATCACACATGAGCGATGCTAACAGTGATGCAACCAGTGCAGACCCGATTTGCCGATTTGCAAGAGCCCGGTCCTGCTATGAATGACATCCAAGACAACCCGGAATCACTCCTTGCTGCNATTGATCTGGGCAGCAATTCCTTCCACCTGATAATCGCCAAGTTGGATTTCGGAGAGCTGAGACCCGTTCAGGCGCTGGCCGAGAAAGTGCAGCTGGGCGAGACGTCTAGCACCGCGATGCTGACCCCCGGCGCGATAGAGCGCGGGCTAGCCTGCCTGGAGCGATTCAAGCAGNTGATCGACAGCACCGCGCCCGCCAAACTGCGTATTGTCGGCACCAACGCACTGCGACGCGCAAAAAATCGGCAGGACTTTATTGAGCCTGCAGAGCAGATCCTCGGTGCACCGATCGATGTCATCTATGGTCGAGAGGAAGCNCGACTCATCTATCTAGGCGTCGCCCACACGCTCTCCGACGACGAGGACACGCGACTGGTAGTGGATATCGGTGGTGGCAGCACAGAATTCATTCTCGGAGAACGATTCGAGCCTTCGGGCCTGGAGAGCCTGCAAATGGGCTGCGTCTCCTACGGTGAGGCGTTCTTTCCCGACGGCAAGATCACCAAGGAGCGTTTCGATGCGGCCTATCATCGGGCGCGCATCGAGGTGTCGCACATTCGCCGCAACTACCACAGCGGATCGTGGCAAGAGGCCGTCGGGTCATCGGGCACGCTGCGCGCGATTGAGACGCTGATCATGACCGCGGGGCACCGCGAGGAAGGCATTGATCGGGCAGCGCTGGGCGAGCTGAAAAAACAGCTGCTCGCATTCGCTCACGTCGATGACATCAACCTCGAGGGACTCAGCGAGTCTCGCAAGAGTGTCGTCACCGCGGGTCTCGCGATCACGATGGGCATCTTTGACGGATTACAGATTCCCCTAATGCGCACCTCAACCGGGGCGCTCAGGGAGGGCGTGATCTACGACCTGATTGGTCGATTCAGCCACGAGGATGTCCGCACGCGGACCATTTCGGCCATGCAGCAACGCTACTCGGTCGATCAGACTATTGCCGATCTGGTGACGCACCGGGTCGTGTTGCTCGCTGAAGCCACGCGCGAAATCTGGCAGCTGGAACCCAGCGATATTGCACTGCTTGAATGGGCCGGGGCGCTGCACGAGATCGGTGTAGCGGTATCACAGAAAAATTACTCTCAGCACTCCGCGTATCTGGTACTCAACACCGACCTCCCGGGATTCGCCGAACAGGATCAGGCCGTCATGGCAGCCCTGATCGCGGGCCTTAAGGGTAAAGTCCGCTCCGAGCTGCTAGACCCGATCTCAAAACGGAAACGCCAAACGGTGGCCAGAATGATGGTGTTACTCCGCCTCGCGGTGATTCTGAAGCACGTCGAGGCCCTGGAAGCCTTGCCCGACTTGAGCGTTTCAGCGGCAGAAGAAACCTTAACCTTGACCTTTCCGGAGCAATGGGGAACTGATCATCCCCTGACCATCTGGGAGATTGAGCAGAGCACCCCAGCCATGGAGCGACTGGGGGTATCGGTGGTGCTAAACGCCAGCTAAATGCCGTCAGGCTTAGAGGTCGTAACCGCGCTCGTCGTGGAGAACAATATCGAGACCTGCGGTTTCATCGTCCAGATCCACCCGCACGGTGACGATGGCATCCACAACGCGCAGCAAAATCCAGCTCACAATTGCGGTATACACNAAGGTGGCAGCGATGCCGGTCAACTGAATCCCCAGCTGCCCCCCTATTGTGCTGACGCCGTCAGAGAAACCATTGCCGCTAAANATCCCCAAGGCGGGCGAGCAGAAAATACCGGCCATGAAGAGCCCAAGCATACCGCCGACCCCGTGCACCGGGAAAACATCGAGGCTGTCGTCGATATTCAGCCGGTTCTTGAGAGTAATCGTTGCAAAGTAGCAGATCACACCAGCAGAGAGACCAATCACGACAGCACCCGCTGGCCCCACTGAACCCGATGCCGGCGTGATGGTTCCGAGCCCGGCCACCATGCCGGTCACAATACCTAGCACAGAAGGCTTACCGTGCCGAAGCCATTCCATGGTCATCCACGCCAAGGAGCCACACGCCGCGGAGAGATGGGTTACCAGCATCGCCATAGCGGCACTGCTGTCTGCGGCCACCGCCGAACCGGCATTAAAACCAAACCATCCCACCCACAGCATGCCCGCGCCTGTCACTGTCATGGTCAGATTGTGAGGCGGCATCGCTGTTGTGCCAAAACCCCGCCTACCCCCCATTGAGGTGGCCGCGATCAAGGCAGCGACGCCAGCCGTAATATGGACAACCGAACCTCCAGCGAAATCCTGAAGCCCCATGTTACCCAGCCAGCCTCCGCCCCAAACCCAGTGACAGATGGGCGCGTATACCAGAACCAACCAGAGAGAACAGAAAATCAGCATCGCCGAGAAACGCATCCGCTCAGCAAAACCACCGACGATCAAGGCCGGGGTAATCACGGCGAAGGTCAGCTGAAACATCACAAACAGCGTCTCGGGGATGGTGCCACTCATGCTGTCCATCGTCACTTTCGCGAGAAACAGATTCCCCAGATCGCCGATCCATGGGCCCTGTTCGACCCCCGATGAGCCAAACGCAAGCGTGTAACCCATGACAAACCACAGCACCGACATCAGTGCCGTGAGCGCAAAACATTGCATGAGCACCGACAATACGTTTTTGACCCTCACCAAACCCGCATAGAACAGGGACAGTCCCGGGATCGTCATGAACAGGACCAGCGCGGTCGAAGTCAGCATCCAGGCCGTATCAGCACCCGAAAAATCGTCCGCTAGCGCACGGGTGCTGATCAGGAAAGGCAGGGTCAGAGCAATAAACATTCGGCTGGCGTGTCCAGACATCGGTCTTTTTCCTTAAGGGATAGCTAGCGGTCGAAGGCGGTGAGTGTGCCACACGTCGATGCGCAAGCCCACCGGCCGGCGCGCCGGACTCATTGAGAATCTCCTCACGCAGGATTATTCTCCGCCCTCTCCCGCAAATGATGCCACGCCACGTGCACAAACTTCTTTGCCTGATCATCGCGCTGAGCGCCGCTCNCGCGGCAACTGCTGAAACCGCCGTAAAGAGCCGGAACCTGATCCTGATCATTGGAGACGGCTTCGACGATCAACATGTCACCATGGGGCGCAATTACCTTGTTGGCATGAGCGGCAAACTCATCCTCGATACGATGCCCTATCGGGCATCAGTGCAGGTGGAGACGGTTTCCGAGCAAGGGCAGCCTCTATACGCCGCCGATTCCGCCAATACTGCGACCTCGCTGGCGACCGGCCAGGTCACACAGATCGGCCGCATCGCAACCGACATTGAGGACAACGACCTGAACACCATCGCTGAACGAGCACTCGACAGCGGCTTCCGGGTCGGGCTGGTCACCACATCATCACTGACCGACGCGACACCCGCGTCGTTCCTTGCGCATGTCTCGGCGAGAAGCTGCGAAGGCCCCGAGGANGTGCTGGGCAGCACCTATTACGGCATNCCGCAGCCGGCCTGCCTCGATGATGCGCGAGATAACGGTGGGCCCGGATCCATTATCGAACAGTTGGTNAATAGNGGCGCGCAGGTGCTGCTTGGCGGGGGCACCAAGTTCCTCGAACAGACTACCATCGATGGCGNGACCGTGGCCGCNATGGCGACTGGGCGGGGGTATCGCATTCTCGATCGCGACACTGATTTGAGCGCGGTAACCCATGAAAAATCGCTGTTGGGCACCTTTGACGAGGAGACACTGGAAGTCAGATGGCAAGGCACCAATAAGCGGGTTGCCGAAGAGACCGAGACGAGCTGGCTACATCATCTATCGGATTACCTCGGCGACACTGAGGAACCCGAACCGATGTCTTGCGAGCCCAACCCCGACTATGAGGGAACGCCCTCTCTGGCGAGCATGACGGACCTGGCACTGCGACATCTGTCCCNGGACAACGATCNTGGCTTCTTNTTGATGATCGAGTCGGCCTCGATCGACAAAGAATCCCACAANCGTAANCCCTGCGGTTCAATTGGCGAGATTGAGCAACTTGAAGAGTCTCTCGCGCTGGCGCTCTCATTCGCAGCACAGCATCCGGATACCGCGATCCTCGTCACAGCGGACCATGCTCAGGCCGCGCAGATCCTGCCCGAGCCCAGTCTTTATTCGAATTATCCGATCCCTATCTATTCGCCGGGGCTTACGGCACGCGTTGCGACCCCCGAGGGCAGCATGATGCGCATCAACTACGCGACCAACAATGGTTTCAGTGAGGAGCACACCGGTGCCAACGTACCGCTGTTTGCCAACGACGTCGCCGGCCCATGGCTGAGCCCATTCCTCAGGCAGCGTGAGGTGCACGATGCCATGAGTGCGTTTCTATTCGGCACTCGAGAAATCAACAGTGAGTGAGCGCAGCGCAGCGACTGAATCAGTCGAGTTAGTGGGATAAACGTGGCACGCACTGCGTTTCGATTGCGGACCTCTCGGGCCTCACCACAGCCTCGGCTTTACAGATTCACCCAGGTATTCAGGGCCCGCAGCCTGAACGACACCCCATTCACCCGCAAAATGACGCTGTCTACCAAGATATCTTCCACCGTGATCGCACCCGCCCGTTGACCTGGTCTCAAACGCTGGCCGTTGAGCTCGACCGACGGCGCAGCACCCTCGGCATAAACGTGTTCGCTGTAGACGATCGTCGGGATCTCGTCTTTCTGCTGCTGCGACAGGTTTTCTAAGAGCACTGTTGGGTGAGGAACAAGATTCGGCTCACCCACCTCACGCGCGGCGCGCTCGATCGCCGCGACCAAATCGATCGGCGGTGCGATCGAAGGCGCGTCAGAGGGAGCACTCGACGAAGCAGCAGCGGATACCTCTTCAGACCGTGCGGGCTCATCCGGGTTTTCCGCGGCCGGGTTCGGCGCACCATTTTGATCGGATCCAATCCCCTCGCCTTCAGAGAGGGAGGCTGCATCCGACCACATTTGCCGGTGGAGCGCCGCAATGCGCTCACTGTCTGCCTCAGCCGCATCGGAGGTGCCGTTATCCTGC
>FUFK010043332.1_pt1 | contig 19621 bp, 24 predicted proteins | sample 1021851 | NCBI WGS metagenome assembly FUFK01 (sample SAMEA51879418, study PRJEB19060) | metagenome
CAAGGACGTTGGCTTGTTCTTGACCCAGTATTCATTGAAATGCTGAAAGACGAAGATTCACGTCTTCTAAATTCAGATTTTGGTGGTTCTGGACTTCAAAATGGCCTTGTTATAAGTAACCTTCACGGTTTCCAAGTTTACACATCTAACAACCTACCGTCACTAGGCACAGGCCCAGCGACAACTGGTGGTCAGAATGCGTCAAACATGGGCATTATCGTGGCTGGTCATTCTTCTGCTGTTGCAACTGCAGAGCAGATTAACAAGACTGAGACTTATCGTGACCCGGACAGCTTCGCTGATATTGTCCGTGGTATGCATCTGTATGGCAGAAAGATTCTTCGTCCTGAAGCAATCGTAACTGCCGCTTACTGCTTGGCATAGGGGAGGGTTAAGAAATGGCTGCAACAACAACTTTGTTGGCAACAACTAATACTAACCATGGCCCTAGCTATGGTAGAACATCTAGGGTACGTCCCTATCTCGTAGAGCAAACCATTGACTTCTCTGACCAAAACATTGATGCCAATGGAAGCACAATCGAGTGCTGTGCAATTCCTGCTGACCATTTAATTATGTATGCAGATGTCGAAGTAGAAACTGCTTTGACTAACACAGCTTCTGACGCTACCATAGATATGGGTCTATCAGGCGGCGATGCCGACTATTGGGTAGACGGGTTTGATATTGACGGTGCTTCTGCAGGAGCATACGCAGGAGTGGACACTGCAACAGCAGGCGTTCCTCTTCTTGTGACTGCAGATGGTTCGTTAAAACTAACCTTTGCGGGAACGGCTGGCACAATTAGTGCTGGTGTAATTCGGGTCTTTGCAGTCTGTATGCCTATTGAGGGCAACCTCTTTAAGGCTACAGATGTAGATAGAGACACACTCGCATAACATAATGTGACGGGGCAGGGCAACTTGCCCCCTCACTTTCTTTAAGGAAAAAACATGGCATATGATTTTCTTGGACTTGTGAATGCAGTTAATAGAAGGCTGAATGAGGTAGAACTCAGTTCAGCTAATTTTGCTACAGCCACTGGTTTTTACTCACAAGCTAAAGATGCGGTCAATGCTTCAATTAGATATATAAACCAATCAGAATATTTTTGGCCTTTTAATCATAATACACAAGAACAAAACTTAGTTGCTAACACTACTAGGTACGCATTCCCTACAGATGCTAAAGTAATTAATTTTAATACCTTTAGAATAAAAGAGAATACTACATTAGGAAATGCCACTACACGCATCACTGAAATTTCATACGAAGATTATTTAGACAAATATGTAGAGCAAGAATATAGTTCTGCTACAGGGTCAGGTGTTCCCACTATGGTGGCACAATCGCCAGACCTTAAATTTATTTTAACCCCAGAACCAAACAAAGCGTATAATTTAGTTTTTGAATACTATGCGTTTCCCACAGATTTAGCTGGGGCAACAGACGCACCTACAATACCAGAAAGATTTCAACATATTATCGTAGATGGCGCAATGCACTACGGTTATTTATTTAGAGGAAACACGCAAGATGCGCTTGTTATGAAAGAAAAGTTTGATGAGGGTATTAAGCATATGCGTTCACAGTTAATTAACAGAACACCATATGTAAGGTCGTATATGCTTACTGGTGGTACAGGTGGAGCAAGTACAGGCTTTAATATATAAGAGGCTGACAAGATGGATGCATGGCAAACCTATCCAGTTGAGTTTCGTAATGGCCTCATAACAAACCTTTCTCCTTTGCAGCAAGGTACAAATGCACCGGGTAGTGCGAGAATATTACGTAACTTTGAACCGTCTGTTGAGGGTGGTTACAGACGCATAGAAGGATTTGATAAGTACGACAGTAACATTATCCCACCGTATGGCGCACCCGTTGTTCACGGTGCTAGTCAAACTGGCACAACACTAATAATAGCTGCCATACATACTACACCCGTTGCAGGTGATACTTTAGAAATAGCAGGGGTTACTGGTACTTATACTATTGCATCTGGCGGTGTTACATACGATGCTACAAATAATAGAGCNACNNTAACTCTNTCAACNNCNNTNGNTAGNAGNCCNGCAAANGCTGCTGCTGTTACNTTTAAAACAACAACATCNAACTANTTAGCTATNGGTGTTGCATCNTGGGAAGACAGTGCTGTTGTCTGTAAAAACGCAGACATATTTAAAAGCGGCGGCAGTGGGTTTACAAAGATTAACGTGCCAGACTATGGTACAACTCTTGTAAATGGTGGTAGTCAATCTGGTGGCACATTAGCTATTGATGGACTAACCTCTGCTCCACAAGCAGGTGATGTATTTAAGATAGCGGGTGTAGATTTAGTATACACTGTAACTGCTAACGCTACTGTAACTTCTGGCGGTGCTACATTAAATATAAATCCTAATTTGGCTAGTAGTCCAACAAATGATGTAGCCGTTACATTTTTATCTACAAGCAGAGAGAGTGCTAGTCGCACAAGATTTGCTAAGTATAATTTTAACGGCACAGAAAAAATTGCAATCGTTGATGGTTTAAATGAACCTGCGCTATATGACAATACTACGTTCACTGTTTTAACAAGCGCACCCACAGATGTTATAGGGGCAACATTCGTAGCAGAAGTCAAGAACCATTTATTTTTTGCTAAAGGTTCTACCGTAACATTTACTGCACCTTTTTCGGATAGTGACTTTTCTGCAGCAAATGGTTCTGGTAATATTAATGTTGGTGGCACAGTCACTGCACTAGCTGTATTTAGACAACAACTAATTATATTTACAGAGTCTAGCATACATCAGCTAACTGGTAACACAATTGCAGACTTTACTTTACAACCAATCACCGTAGACATTGGATGTATTGACTCTGACACAGTGCAGGAAATTGCTGGTGATATTATGTTCCTTGGTCCTGATGGACTGCGCTTACTAAGTGGGACAGATAGAATAGGAGACTTCGGACTAGCATCTGTATCAAAAGCAATTCAAAGCACTATGACAGGTTTTGTTTCTGCTAATACTTCTTTTAGTAGTTGTGTGATACGAGAAAAATCTCAATACAGATTGTTTGGTTTTAACAATAATATTACTAAAGAAAACGCACAGGGTATATTAGCAACACAGTTTGCACCTCAAGGTGGAGAGGGTATGGCTTGGGCAGAGACACGTGGCATACGTGCGCATGTTGCAGATAGTAACTATAATCAAAATGTTGAGGTAGTGTTATTTGCTAACGATGACGGTTACTTATATCAAATGGAAAGTGGTAATTCATTTGATGGACAAAACATTAAGACAACATTTGCTACACCACATTTACCAGTAAGTGACCCACGTAGACGTAAAACATTTTACAAACTGTTTTTGTATACTGACCCCCAAGGAAGTGTGCAGTTTACAGTAAGTTTAAAGTTAGACTTTGATAGCCAAGGCACAATACAGCCAGCACCAATAAGTGTACAAAACACACAAGGCACAGTTGGATTTTTTGGCACAGGCACATTTGGCACAACACGTTTCGGAACAAAGCTACTGAAATTATTTCAGACACAGGTTGTAGGCTCAGGCTTTACTGTATCATTTCAGTTTGAATCAGATGACCAAAACCCACCATACTCAATAGACGCTTTGACTCTTGAATATGGATTAAACGATAGAAGGTAAAAACTATGGGAACAGGCTACACTAGAACCGATACCATTAACAATATCGCAGATGGTAACATTATTAACGCCTCAGACTTTGACGGTGAATATGATGCCATCGAAGCTGCTTTTAATAGCAGTTCAGGACATACACATGATGGGACATCTAGTGAGGGTGGTCCCATTACAGTGCTTGGTCCTGCACAAGACTTTGTAGCCAGCACAACAGAAATAAAACCTAAGAGTAATAACACACTTGATATAGGAACTACTGGTCTAAAGTTTAAAGATATGCACTTAGCTGGCACAGCTAATCTTGTAAACGTAACTACCACTGGTGATGTTACTCTTACGGGTGCAGCTAACAATATTGTGTTTGATGCTAGTGACAATGCACTGGAATTTGCTGATAGTGCTAAAGCTACATTTGGTGCAGACGCAGATTTACAAATCTTTCACGACACATCAGATAGTATTATTAGAGATACAGGCACGGGCAAACTTGCATTAGACGGTAGCACAGTTGAAGTCAGAAAGAATGATGGCTCAGAGGTTATGGCACAGTTCGTAGAGGACGGTGCTGTAAGTTTATACCATGACAATTCTGTTAAACTAGCAACGACAGCAACAGGTATCACTGTTACTGGTAGTATAGCTATGGATGGTTTGCATCTTGATGATAATGAAAAACTTACGCTTGGTAATAGTGCCTCTCCTGACTTAGAAATATTTCATAACGGTAATAACAGTTTTATTTCTGACACAGGCACTGGTTCTTTAGTACTAAGTGGCACTCAAATAAATATTCAAAACGCTGCTAATGATGCGGTTCTCGCTGAATTTATACAAGCGGGTGCTGTAAATCTTTATCACAATGGCAATGCTAAATTTGCTACAGATGCAGATGGCGTAAACGTAACTGGTCAGGTTGACATTAGCACAGACTTAAATGTGGGGGATGATGTAAGCCTAACATCAGACGCTGCAGTAATTAATCTTGGAGCCGATAGTGAAGTAAATATAACACATGTAGCTGACACTGGTGTAACACTTAATGTAGAAAATTCAACAACAAATGCTGTAACTGATGTTCTTAAACTGCAAGCACAAAGCAGTGGCACACCCGCTGCAGGCATTGGTACAGGCATTGAGTTCTCTACAGAAACTGCTGCAGGAACTCTTGAGATAGGTGGTGTAATTGAATCGGTAACAACTGGAATTACACCTACATCTGAAGAGTTTGACATGGTATTTAAAACCATGTCATCTGGTGCCACAGCAGCAGAACGTCTAAAGCTAAATGGTAGTGGTGCTACTGTAGGTAATATAAATCTTAATGCTAACACACTAAGTAGCACTAATACTAATGGTAATGTAGTTATAGCACCTAACGGAACAGGAGATGTCCAGCTAGATGCAGACACTGTACGTGTTGGTGATAACAATGCTAACGCAACAATTACCACAAACGGCACAGGTGACTTAATATTAAACACTAATGCAGGTTCAAGTTCTGGTTCTATAACCATAGCAGATGGCTCTGCAGGTGACATTACTATTAGTCCTGATGGAACTGGTTCAGTTGATATCAAGAAACTAAAGATTGCTTCTGGTTCAACAGCTATTACATCTATTCTTGATGAAGACGACTTTGCGTCTGACAGTGCTACAGGTTTGGCTACACAACAATCTATCAAAGCATATATTAATGCTAACGTATCAAGCGTAACACCCACAAGCACAACTACTTTTACAAATAAAAGTTTGACTGCCCCTATCTTAACAGGTTCAGCTTCTTCTGCTGGTTCTATTATATTTAAAGAAGATACAGACAACGGCACAAACGCAGTAACTTTGGTTGGTGCTGCCACTACAGATGACGTGACTGTGACTTTACCTAATGTAACTGGCACAGTTATAACTACAGGAAATTTAGTTTCAAGTTTAAGTGGTATAGGTGAAGCAATTGCTGACGATGATGAAATATTAATACAGAATACTTCTGGTCCCGGTTCAGCAAAGGCAACATTTACTCAAATACAAGCAAACTTAACAAGCGCAGGGTTTTCAAAAGATGACCCTACCGCATTAGCAATAGCACTTGGATAAAAAGTGCTTGACAAAACATTATGATTGTGGTATAATTATAGTGTTATAAGCCTTAATTAAAGGAGAAGGACAGATGGCAAACGATGCCGTAATATCCGTACAGGCAACGGTATTGCCTGATGAAATTCAAAAAGTTATTTCTGGTAGTCTTACTGTATCACAAGGTAGCAGCAATCAAGGAGATAAGTGGTATTATCAACTTACGCAAGTAAGAAATACAAGTGACCAGCTTATTGAAAATGGTAGTAAGTTTATTGATGTAGATGCTATAGCTACAGGCGGTTCACCTGCTAGTATTGACGTGGCTGATACAATTCAATTTGTATTTATTAAAAATACAGATGGGAGCAATGATATTTATATAGCACTAGATGGAACTGCAGCTACTTCTTCCAGAGAAGATGGTATTAAAATTCCAGCAAATAGTTCATGGTTCGGACACATTCCAAACTGTCGTGTGGATGATTTAACCTGCATCACTAGTTCTAGTACTGTTAATTGTGTGGTTGCTGCTCTTATAAATGATGCTGCATAAGGAGTAGGTGATGGCTAATACATTTAAAGTAAAAACATTCGATGGCTCTAGCACTAATGCTAACACAGCCATGAATGTCTACACAGCAGATACAACTAATCTTACTGCTACTGTTGTTATTGGCCTGACTATTGCTAATACATCTAGCAGTCAAATACTTGTAGATATTAAACTAAACGCTGGCGCAAACGTATTCTTAGCAAAAGATATTCCTATTCCTTCCTCATCATCGTTTGAATACATGGCAGGTAATAAGATTATTATGGAAGCTAATCACACTATTAGCGTTATCTCAGATACAGCCAATAGTGCTGATACAACTTTGAGCATCATGGAGATTACAACCTAATGCCATATATCGGTAACGAACCTGCAGTACTAACTACCACCGTTGAGTACCAAGACCTTACTGGTGTAACAGGTGTACCTGCAAAACGTGGGTACACGTTAGACCACTCTGTTGGTGGCCCAAACGAGATTGAAGTATTTGTAAATAACGTCCGTCAAGAGCCGGGTGTAGCCTATAATACGTCAGGTGGCACTACTCTTACCATGACAGGTGATGTAGAAACTACTGATGATTTCTATGTTGTGTTTCAAGGCAAAGCTATCGGCACAACTAGTAGTTCTAGTTCTGGCGGCGGCGGTGGTGTGTTCAAAGGTGACAATGGCACAGTTAATAGCGGCAAGGAAGGTGACATCTTTCGTGTGCATCAGCAACAGCTAGACACAGACACGACCATTGATGCAGATGAAAATGCACTAGCTGCAGGTCCATTGACTGTAGCAACAGGGGTAACACTGACGGTAACATCCGGTGGTAATCTGGTGATAGCATGAGTGAAGTAAGAGTAAATACAATATCTGCAGCGAATGGCACAGACCCAGTCACGTTGACGAAGCAACATGCTGCGAAGGCGTGGGCAAATTACAGTCAAACAGATGATACGGTTAGAGATTCATTTAATATATCTTCTGTGGCAGATGATGGTCCTGGAATACATACCTATGTATTTTCTAATAATATGAGTAATGCAAATTGGGCGGGTGGTTTTATGACCAGAAACAATAGACATCAATGGAATACAGATGAGGGGGCAACAACTGGTCGTAGCGTTAGAGTAGCGGGTTCAGATAATGGCGTAGCAGATTGTCATAGTAACACTATTATCTGTATGGGAGACTTAGCATGAGTGAGATAAAAACAAACAAACTCACTGGCGTAAGCACTGCTAAGACTGTTACCGTGACGGTTGGTGCTAGTGTTACACAGTCTTTGGAACAGGGGTTAATTAAAGCATTTGTTACCTATGATGGAACAATAAGTGCATTAACAACTAGAGACACCTTTAATCAAAGTGCTTTAACCGATAATGCAAACGCTGACCACACGGCAAATCACGTTAGTCTTTTCAATAACGCTACAGATTATCTTGCTTTAGGCACAGGTGGTTATACATCAGATGGGCAAGCAGGTGGTCATCTTGGATTTGATAGGATTTCAAGCAATGGTAATGAAGCAGAACCCACGACATCTACACGGCGTATTTCACATCAAAAAACCACAACAATTGACGAACAAAAATATGCTTCTATAGCATTTGCGGGAGACTTAGCATAATGGCAGGTAAAATTGTAGCAGACCAGATTCAAGGTACTACGACAACTGAAACTGTCGATGGTTCTAGTGTTACTATACCAAACGTAATAGACACAAAGTACGTTGTTAATGGTACTGCAAAAGTGTGGTGTGCTTTTAACACGGCAACGAGTCACTCAACATTTGATAGCTTTAATAGTTCTTCTTTAACGGATGAAGGTGGGAATGGTGATACAACCATTTCATTTATCAGTAATATGGCAGCAGCGAAGTCGTACATTGTGACAGGCGTGGGGGCTGATGCTTCTGATGTTACTAATTTTATATACGGAAGTCATCCAAAGCAGGATGATTCTGTAGCAACTGGCTCAGTTCGTGTAGTTCAAAAATTTGTGGGTGCTTCATCGGCAGGAATAGGTGATCTTGCATACGTTTGTAATGTAATTCACGGAGACTTAGCGTAATGCAGACACCAGAGTTTCAAGGCATACACTTATTTGACCGTCTATGCTGGGCAAAGGAAAACCTAGATGGTTTACCGTCAGACTATCGGGTAGTCTATGAAGACAAGATTGATGAGTGCGCTAAGATACTTGTGCCTGACCCAAATTGGATGGCGTGTGCTTTGCAAGGCGGTATCTTGCCACCTGTGTGGGTGTACTGGGAGTTGGCAAAGGATGAAGCACAACCAGACTTCAAGAAGCATACTCGTGGCTATCTTTTGCACCAGACAGAACCTATTGGTCCAATGACAGAAGAAGAAGCAATTGAATATCTGATTCAAAAAGACATACCACAACATGTGTGGAAATCTTGGAATGAGGGAAATAAGCCCAAGATGGTAATTTGTAAAAAGGGACAGTTACCACAAACACGGGAATGGCGCAACTCATGGCGCATTTCTGATGATTTAGAATTAGCAGCATAAGGAGTAAATCATGGCTGTAACAACATATATTGTTGACAAGGACGGTAATCAGATTGATGCCTCAACTGCTACTGTTCCTGCCAACAGAGACTTTCGTGGCGCATGGTCATTGTCTGGCACTGTAATTACAGAAGACCTGACCAAGTCAAAAGAATTATTTAAAGATAAAATTCGTGAGGTTCGTCAACCTTTGCTTGATGCAGAAGACGTAGTGTATATGAAAGCATTAGAAGCTGCGGATAGTGATGCACAAGCGGCCTCTATAGCTAAGAAGAAAGCATTGCGTGATGCACCTGCTGCAAAAGCAATTACAGACGCAGACACGATTGCAAAATTAAAAGCAGCTTGGGACACAAGTGTGCTTGGTGATAGCCCATACGCATAAGAGGTAGTAATGGCACTTTCAGAAGTAGATTTTGCTCAATTAGATGGTGAGTATTTTCGGGCAGATTTAACATCATCTCAAACAGGCATAGCAGATTCGGCAGAAGCCACTGTAGATTTTAATAGCAATGGCGCTGTTGCTTACGATACAAAGTCTAAGTTTGATGCAACAAACAACGCATACGAATTTGCTAGTAACGGTGGAGTTTATCTTATTAGCTTTGGTTGTTGTATAGCTTCTGACGCTATCAATACTGAAAGAGTGAAAGATGCTGGCGCACAAATTGAAGTGGCAACAGATGGTTCAACATTTGCTGGTTTATTTGGTGCGTATTTTAGACCAATGATTGGATCAGTTGGTGGATCAAACACTGAAGGTCAGGGAAGTGTTCATTTGGCAGGAACGTATATTTACAAAACAACCACTGCCACAACCAAAATTAGACTAAGGACTAAAGCTGATTTGCATGACCCAGAAACATATGAAATAAGAACTGGCGATAATAATATGCAAGCCCTTACTTTTACAGCTACTAATGGCAGAGGCACATATATGAATGTAGCGAGGATAGCCTAATGACACAAGCACGTGATTTAGCAGATTTAGGGACAGCAGGTGGGCTGGTTTTAATAGAAAAGAAAACTGTGGCACAAGGTAGTGCATCCACTACAGCTTTTGATTTCACAAATTGTTTCTCCTCTACTTATGACCTTTATCAAGTATATTTTGATATTACAAGAAATGGTAGTAGTGCTGCTGTGCATCTTTTCGCAAGTTTTTCTAATGCCAATACTCGTTTGACAAATGATGTTGTGGGAATGTCAACTTTCGACCAAGCGGCTGGAAGCACTAATGGCAAATCAGTATATCAAAGTACTGATGGGGTGCATCAACTGGCTGGAACTATATCTTCATCAGGGAACGGAAACTATAGAGGGATTGCTAGGATTCACAATACCCTTTCTACAACCACAGCTAATCAAATAACAGGAAACTTGGTGATGAACCAACAAGATACTTCTGATGTTGATTCTGTTTGGCGAGAAACTTTTGTTTCTGCGGATGAATCAAATGATTTATCAGGGACATCAACAGATATTCTTTTTGGCATAATACAAGGAGCTGGAGATGCCACAAATATTTCATTTTCAGCAACACAGGCTCCTGTTTTTGGAACTGTATCTATCTTTGGCATTAAGGGTGTTTAGTTATGAATAGTAAAATCGTATCTCAAAATCTTCTTGCTTCAACTGATTGGACACAATCACCAAATTCAGGTTTAACTGCTGATTGTGTTTCTGCGTTNGCAGCTTATAGAGCATCTTTACGTGCTATAAGGAGAAGAGATAATGCTAGCGTATTCTGATACAAAATCAGAAACATGGCCCACTGCGCCTAAAGAGGAGTGGTCATAAATGCCATACATAGGTAAATCACCAACAGGTTCAGGCGTAAGACAACGCTTTCACTTTACTGCTACTGGCGGTGAAACATCACTGTCTGGTGCAGATGATAATAGTAAAACACTAAAGTTTACTGACGGTGAATTTTTAGATGTATACCTCAACGGTGTTTTATTAGTACAAGGCACAGACTATGGCGTAGGAACAACGAACACAATTAGCAGTCTTGCTGCTTTGTCTGCCGGAGACATTGTAGAGATTATTGTTTACGACATATTTAATGTAGCTAAGATTAACAGCGAGGCTGTACGTGCAAGACACTATTTCACAGCGTCTGGAGGTGAAACATCTATAGGTACATCACAAATAGGTGGCCTGTCCTTTGCTGCCAACGCTGACATTGACGTAAGCCTAAACGGTGTTTCACTTGTCGCTGGTTCAGACTATAACACTACAACTGCAAACACTGTAGGTGGTCTGTCTGCGCTGACTGCTGGGCAGGTAGTTGAGATTGTTATATACGAGAAGTTTCAGCTTGCTGATACAGTAAGTAAAGCAAGTGGTGGTACGTTTAATGGTCCTGTCACATTTGCTGGAGATGTAACAGGTGCAGTCCAAGAATATTTTGAGGTTGTTCTTACTACCGCTCAAACAGGCGTTACTGATGACACTCTTATCACTGTAGACCTTGGGGGCAAGGGGACTGTCGTACATGATACGAAGTCAAAATTTGACACAACAAATGATGCTTATGAGTTTGCTAGTAGTGATGGCGTGTATTTAATTTCTTATTCTGTTGCAGTTAGAAGTGACGTTGCCACTACATCAGAGATTATCGAAGCAGGTGCAGTAGTTGAATTTTCAGCGGATAATTTTTCAAGCACAATAACTGACGAAAATATAGAGTTTGGTTCAGCGACTAGACATAATAGTGTATCTGGGGGTGAAGCAGGTTCAACAACGTTAGTGGGAACCAGTATTTATAAAAATACTGCAGCCGGAAGAAAAATAAGACTTAGAGTGTATGGTAATTTAACAGGGAGTGACGCACATACTTTTAATATTGAGGATAATATAGATGACTTAATGGGTGGACCAACATTTAGTGGGTTAGAAACTACAAGATGCACTCGTCTAACCGTGGTGAGGATAGCATAATGAGCAGAGCGAGAGTATTAGCAGATTTTATTGGCGGCACTACCACAATCAGTGGCAATCCCACGTTTTCTGGCACAGTTGCTGGTGCTGGTGCAATGTCGCTTGTTCATTCTTCTACAGCAACGTCTGGAACAACTTTAGATTTTACAGGTGCAACAACAGCATTTCAGACTTACTTAGTTCTTTACGGTATTGACCCCAGCGCAGATGGCGGTTTAACAGTTCAATTTTATGATGCGGCTGACACTCCCTCACTCTTAACTAATGCTGATTATGACCAAGGAGGTGTTAATGAAGGTGGAGGACAGGCTCCCGGCAATGCACACAATCAAACCGACCTTGAAATTCGCACAGGAATCGGCGGTGCTTCGGCAGGAGAATTTTATACAGGTTCTTTCTTTTTTCAAAACCCAATGGATAGCGCACATTTGACATCAATACACGGTATGAATCATGGTCAAGGCACATCTGGGGTACATGTTTGGAACGTATATGGTGGACAAAAACAAACTGCAGAACAAAACAAAGGGTTCCAACTGCAATTAACTGCTGGAGCTATAACAAGTGCCTATCTTAAAGTATTCGGTATAGAGGGTTAATAAATGCCATACAATAGATACGCAGAAAGTTAATACATGGAACTGTCAAGCATGATGTTTTGGAACATTATCCTGACGCTAGTGATTGCACCTGCGCTGTGGATGTTCCGCAACCAGATGTCAGAGATAAAGCGTATAGATATATTACTCAATAGAACACGTGAAGATTACGCTACAAAAAATGAATTAAGAGAAGACATGAATCGTGTAATGGAAGCATTGCATCGTGTCGAAGATAAACTAGATAGGGCGTTAAGTAAATGATGCAATTTAAAGCATTCAAGCCTAGCGGCATGGAAAAGATAGCACGGTCTATGGGCTATCAAGGTAATATGCAAGGGTTCCAAAACTTTTTAGCTACTAACCCTGCTAGACAACAGCAGATGGATATGTACACTAACAAAGCTATGCAGATGGCTAGAGGTGGAATTGTAAAAAGACTTGCTGTAGGGGGGACTGTAACAAACCCTGAAGAAACACAAGCAGAAACACCCGTGGTTACTGGACCAAGTGAGCCAGTAGAGGGTCAACCCGGAATAGGGCAGTTTTCTGTTGAACAAATGTATACACCCGGTGTTCCTATTGGTGGCACAACCATAGCTGCCTCAACACCCATGGATGCTTCTCAAGACATAGCAGAGGGCACGGGGCAATTAACTGGAGATCCGATAGATGTAACTCCGGCAGAAGCAAAGACAACAACAGCCACTGCTGCAGAGCAAACATCCGCTAATAAAATGGAAGCGGCGCAGGCTGCACCCGGTGTAGGCGTAGCTTTGCAAGCAACACAAGCAGCGCAAACAGATCCTAATGACCCTCGCGCACAAATTACAGCAGCGCAACAGACCACCTCTTCTGTAGGAAACTTACAGGCTGCACAAGGTAATGCTTTCCTTATAGACAATCCTGTACAAAGAAAACTACAAAATGGTGAATTAATAACAGGCACAGGTGTAGATGCTGCCGCCGTTTCTGCATTGACAGCCCAGACACAAGCAGCATCTGCCCAAGCTAATCCTAGCCAACAGGCTATGGTGCAGGGACAACTCAGCGACTTAATGCAAGACTTTGATGGTGCTAATCCACCAGCATGGGCTGCAGGGGCCATGAGAGCCGCTACAGCGGCGATGGCGGCAAGGGGATTAGGTTCATCATCTCTCGCTGGACAGGCCGTTGTACAGGCTGCTATGGAGTCTGCACTACCTATTGCACAAGCAGATGCTAATACAGTTGCCAAATTTGAATCACAGAATTTATCAAACAGACAACAAGCAGCAATGCTGGCTGCAGAGCAACGTGCTAAGTTTATGGGTCAAGAGTTTGATCAAGCCTTCCAAATGAGGGTAATGAATGCTGCTAAGATTAGTGATATTGCTAATAAGAACTTTACAGCAGAACAGCAGGTCCAACTAGAAAACGCTCGTGCTGTCAACACAATGAACCTGCAGAACCTATCTAACTCACAGGCTCTTGTAATGGCTGAAGCTGCAGCATTAGCACAGTTAGATGTAGCTAATTTAAGCAATAGACAACAAGCCGCCGTGACAAACGCTAAAAATTTCTTGCAGATGGATATGGCTAACTTGTCTAACAGGCAGCAAACAGAACTATTTAAAGCGCAACAAAGAGTGCAATCTTTATTTACTGATCAGGCTGCAGAAAATGCTGCCAGACAATTTAACGCATCAAGCCAAAATCAGATAGATCAATTTTTTGCAAACCTGTCTACCCAAACATCACAGTTTAATGCTTCTCAGGCTAACGCACAATCTCAATTTAATGCAGGTCAGGCTAACACTGTTGAGAGATTTAACGCAGAACTAAACAATCAACGGGATCAATTCAACGCTACTAATCATCTTGTCATAGCACAAGCCAATGCACAGTGGCGTAGACAAGTTGCAACGGCAGATACTGCTGCAATTAATCGTGCTAATGAATTAAATGCTAATGCAATACTTGACATAAGTAAACAAGCGTATGATAATCTATGGAATTACTATGCCGACACAATGGAGTGGGCATGGAAAAGTTCAGAGAATGAGTTGGAAAGAGTCAATGATATGGCTATTGCTAAATTAAATTCAGACTCAAACACAGACCTTTTAAAGTTTAAAGAGGATGCTGCTACATCACAAGGCTATGCATCTTTGATAGGGTCTATTTTAACGGCTCAATCAGGAAGTTTCTTAGGTAGTATATTAGGATTATAAAATGGCAAAAACATCTTACGCAGCAGAAATGTACAACAGAATAGACAAATTCATAAAAGAAGAAACTCAAGACTCTCCAAAGTCTTCGGGTTTGTTAACACGATCAAATAAAAATAATACTGCAACAGAAAATAAAGAGCCAATAAATATCGTAGCAAACGCAGTTGCGGCAATACGTAAAAAGAAAGAAATGATTACATGAGAGATGGATTACTAGATGCCCCAATAGCGGGTATGTCTCTAACACATGAATTGGGGGACAGACCGTGGCAAACTCCCCCAAAAGCAGTGACTGTTGGCGAAGCTATGGAAACATACTTGCCTGCTTTTGAAAGTGAAGAGGTAGTTCCACAGATAATTAATGTTCTTGAATCCGGCATTCCTGTTACCACTATTGCTGAGTCAACAATGCTTGGTGGGGTTATGGAAGGCAGACACACTATTGATGTAGGTATTCTTATTTTACCTTTTCTAATGGAGATGATTTCTTATGTAGGCGATCTAGCAGGTATTGAGTATACGATGGGTACAAGCAAAATAAAGTTAAAGAACCCAGAGATGATGCCGCCGACAGATCAAGAAATATCCGTAGCAAAGAAAAGGCTAGATGAAGCTAAATCAGAAATAGATATAGAAGAAGTCCCTATTGAAGAAGAACCACAAGAAGAGCCAAAAGGCTTGATGGCTAGGAGAAAGTAATTATGGCGATTAATTTTGGTATTTTCGCTGGTACGTTAGCAAAGTATTTTGATGCAGAAAATGAACGTATAACCGCATCAACAGACAAGGTGCTAGACAGTCTTGCTAATCTAGTCATTAGAGAAAATGATGCTAGACAGAAGAAAGTTGATTTAGCGAAAGAGTCAATATCAAGATTAGAAGCACTAGGATTTAATCGTGCCAAAGCTGCCTCTATTGCCCGTGGTGGTTTATATGCTGTTAATGATGCTGCTAATGCTGCCACTAAAGCTAAAAACTTAGGCCAAGATGTAAACACATACTATGCCGCCACTTCTGAATTTAAGCCAGAAGATTATGCTGAATACACGGTTGCAGAGCTTGCTCAATCTATCGTGCCTACATTAAACATTGACAAATCAGCAGAGGCTCTTACAAAGGGCAGGCAGATTAACACTGAGACGTGTCAACGATGCTGTGGCTAAATATAGAGGAAGTCAGATAACACCTACAGATATTACATTGCCTACGTTTGCACAAAACCCTGAAAAGTTTGGCGGTGGCAAGTTTACTATAACAGAGTTAACCTCAAGTAGTAATTATCTAAAAAAGAAAATACAAGAGGCTGCAGTCGCGGCAGGTGTGAGTAATAGTGGGTATTCCGTGTCAGAAATTGATGGAAGGAGCGTGGGAGTCACCCAAGACGAAACAACATATGCTAAATGGCTGACGGAAAACCTTCCTTTAATTTTAGAAAGAGAAAAAGAAAATGTTGACCCAAGGAGTGGGAGACTATTAGATGCGGCGGCTGCTGGTTACTTAGAGCAAGAGGCTCCAAGTATTACTATCGGAGAAGATGGCAAGATCATAAGCTCATTAAAAGTAACTCCAAAGGGCGGTGATAAGGCAAGAGATCCCGCTAAAATTAAAAACGTAATAGCAGCAGGAATTAAATCCGGAGACTCTTACGAAACACTAAAAGCAGAAGCTATTGAAGATGGTGTTGACGGAGTTTTATTTGATCAACTCTATGAAGAAGTAACAAAACAGCCCGGAACAGGTAGAAACGCACCAAGAGGTAGACCTAATGAAGCACCTGTGGTGGAGCAGCCTGTACAAGCAGCATCTCAACAATCTATCGGTCAAAGTAGAAGAGCATCAAGGACAGGAAATTAACATGGGTCGTTTTGCAGACACCTTTGTTGATGAGGAGCCACAGGTTTCCGCTAGTCAAACATCAACTTCTAAAAATAGATTTTCTGACACTTTCATAGAGAGTGACAAAGATTTAGATTTAGATAATTTTACGTATGACAAATTTAGACAGTCTCCAACTCTAAGAAGGTCAGCAGTTAGATTTGCTAAAGCACACTTAGGATATGATAATCCTAGTGCCGAAAAAGCCATAGACGAAACTATAGAACATTTTCGTGAGTTCAACGTAAATGAACTTACTGCAGCAGGAGATTTTAACTACGTAAGTGGTTTAAAAGCTGATGCCGAAGATACGGGTGATTACACAAACCCAGAAGCGGCAGAAGCACTGCAAGACTATAAAAAATTATATGAAGCATTCGATGCATTACCTAACTTTGGTGGGGGTTCTGCGCCGGGTGCTTTTGTTGATTATGCGGCAGGTTTATTACAGGCACCGTCTACATATGCAGGTGTTTTGTTACCCGGTGCAGGTAAGGCAGCAGGNGTAGCCGCACAAGCTACCTCAAGACTTGCTATTGGAGCAGCTTTACGCGGAGCCACTAAAACACCGTTACGTGCTGCAGCAACTGCTGCTGGTATAGAAGCTGGTGCTGGTGTTTTACAGGACGTGTCTGCACAAAAAGCATTGATAGAGGCAGATGTACAAGAAGAATATTCTTTTGGGCAAACAGCTTTTGTTGCAGGCATATCTGCTGCTGTGCCCATGGCACCGGGTCTTGGCTATCTAAAAGATAAAACATTTAAATATATAGAAAGAGATACAGGGGATTTAGTGAAAATTTCTCAGGATGCCATTCAAAAACGAATAGACCGGGCAAATAGAAATGTAGATTCACTAAAGAAAGACAACAGCAAGGTAGGAACCTTTAACACAATAAGTGAAAGACTAAAAGCACTTAATGAAGAAGCCGTAACTGCAGGCAGAGAAACATTAGGAGATATGGCTAGGACAGAGGGGCTAGATAAAAATATTCGTCTAGCTGTAGATCCTAAAAAATTAGAGCAAGTATCTGCTGCCCTAACAGATATTTTAGCAACTAGAGGTGGTTTGGAAGAAGGAGAGAGAATAACAGAGGGTCTAGCTCGTGTGTTAAGAGGCTTAGACGATAAAAACATTTCTAAAGAAATAAGCGATATATTTGATGAAACACTAACTAAATATAATTTAACATTTGACGATCTCGCTAACATAATTATGGCAGACGTATCTGATTCGGCACGTGTATTACAACAGGCGGGTCAAGCAAAGAAAAACTTAAAAGCACAATTAGGCAACTTTAGTAGAGCGTTAAACGATGTAGCTAATTATGACTTGTTTGGTTTTGACAGAGAAGTAAGAGAAGCTGCTATCAAAGCTAGAGAGGCAGTAGATGAAAACGATGTTCGTAAATACCTAACAGAAACATCTCGTGCTAGAGAAGTTGATGCCGCACGTCTAGCATTTATGACATCACAAACAGCCACCACAGTACGTAACGTAATTTCTGGCGCAGCTAGAGTGGGATTTGATACAATAACAAGAGCCACAGATAGAGGCCTTCGTAAGATTACAGGACAAAAGATTACAACTGCTGGACAAGATGATATATTTGCCGTGTTTGGAGCGTTGACAAATGAAAAAGAAGCGGTAGCTATAGAAACTATTTTTTCTATGGGTTTTGAAAAAGAAGCAACTAGACTGTTTCGTATGTTGCAAGATATAGGTGATGCTTCATATGCACCAAATAAAATGACTAGGCTTGCTAATTTTTCCAGACAAGTAAACGCTCTTAACACNATAACAGACAACGTGTTTAAAAGAGCAGCNTTGGTAGGTAATCTAAAACGTGCTTTAAANGANNANTANNCNAANACTTTAAGAGANAGAGATNNNCTACTTGCTTTCCAANAANAGTTTGGNAAGATGCCNACAGAAGAAGATTTTAATCTTGTAGAGNTTATGAAAAAAGGTAGATTTAANGATGTNTTTGGNTCNGAAGACAGGAAAAGANNNNCTTAAAAATGCTATAGATGAAGCNTTATACTTTACGTATCAAAAACAGCCAGACAATGAACTAGGACAGTTTTTAATAAAAGCAGTACACANNGTGCCTTTNTTGGGCACNTCNTTTATGCCNTTTCCAAGATTTATAGTAAACGCCTTACGACACACGTATGAATATTCTCCTGTNTACTTTTTAAATCCTTTTGAAAAAGGTTCACAAGATGCGAGAAAACAGATNTTAGCTAAATGTNNTNAAGCCNNTNGTTGGCATGTCTCGTGATGAAACTATAAAGTCATATGAAAATGCGTCAAANGGTTTGGTTGGAACAGTTTTTTTACTTGGGGCGGCGGGATTCAGAGCGAGTCCTTTTGCCGGAGAAAACTGGTATGAGGGCAGAACACCAGATGGAAAAACATATGACTTACGCCCCTTCTTCCCCGCTGCACCGTTTTTATTTTTCGGAGACTTACTTTTAAAAACTTATAAAGAAAGAGTTTTGGGCGAAGATCAAACCTTTATAGGAGATAAAAGCATAGTACAGGATGCCATTCAAGCACTGACAGGCACCCAGTTTAGAGCAGGTATGGGCTTATATGCGTTAGACAAACTAGCAGAAGATTTGCCTCGTGTTTTTGGTGCTGGGGATGAAGGAGACACAGGCGTGACTGCCGCTGCAGAAATACTTACAGAGGGCATGGCTAACATTGTTAGCACCTTTACTATACCGATTACATTTGGTCAAGATATGTATAACACATTTTTAGCACCAGACGATGAACGTATCGTCCGTGATCTACAAAGTAGAGACATGATGTCTTTATTCATAAACAAATCTCTTGCTCGTATACCCGGAAACTACGCACTAGAAAAGAAGCTAGAAGAGTCTGGTTTAAAGAATATATTCACGGGTGTAGAGTACGAAGCACCTAAAGCTCGTAAGCCAGCCACTAGGCTAGGAAGACAGCGTAGAGTCACGCCTATAACAAGACAAATGATGGGTTTGCTAAAAGCAGAAAAGAAGACTGCTTTGGAAAAGGAATTGGACAAACATAGAATTAGAAGAAGCGATGTTTATGGTGGTAGGACAGAAATACCAGAGTATGATGAATTATATGCTGTGCTATTAGATAATTTCATAGCAGAAAAAGTTGAGCCGTATGTAAAGAG
>FUFK010041167.1_pt1 | contig 19617 bp, 24 predicted proteins | sample 1021851 | NCBI WGS metagenome assembly FUFK01 (sample SAMEA51879418, study PRJEB19060) | metagenome
AGAAATATTGGATGTAGAGATGGTGGTAGTATTCAAGAGATTGGTGGTGATGTTATATTTTTAGCACCAGATGGTTTAAGAACTATTGCAGGTACGGCAAGAATTGGTGACGTTGAACTTGGATCTATATCTAGACAGATACAGTCTAGAATTGATGAGATAGGATTAGACAGAATATCATCAATGGTTATTAGATCTAAATCACAATATAGAATATTTTATCCAACAACAGGCGGATCACAAGGTTCATCAAAAGGAATTATAGGTGTATTAAAAAATAATCCTAATAGAGGATCTATTGGATTTGAATATGCAGATATGGTTGGTATTAAACCTGCATGCACAGATTCTGATTTTATAAGTGGAACAGAAACACAAGTATTTGGTGGTTTTGATGGTTTTATTTATAAAATGGAAACAGGAAATACATTTGCTGCAGGAACTGCAAATAATACAATTCAAGCTGTATATAGATCACCAGATATGGTAATGGGTGACCCAGGTTTAAGAAAGTATATGCAAAGAGTTAATCTTAACTATCAAGGTGAAGGGTCAACTATCGATGCAAGTTTAGCATTAAGATATGATTATGATGATCAAGGCACACCACAACCTACAAAAATAAGTTTACCAAATGCAGGTGGTGCTGGTCAATATGGAGCAGCTTCTTATGGTGGTTCTCTATATGATGCATCAGGTGTACCACTATTAAGACAAAGTATTGAAGGATCTGGTTTTGCAGTTGCATTACAGATAGATGATCAAAATAGTGCAGATTCATTTTCAGTCAAAGGCTTTCAATTAGAATTTACCCCAGGAGGAAGAAGATAATGGCAGGATATTCATCACGACAATCCACATTTACAACAGGAGATACTATACTTGCAGCTCATTCTAATGATGAGTTTAACCAATTATTAGCATCTTTTAATGCAACAACAGGACACACGCATGATGGAACTGCGGGTGAGGGTGGACCTATAACATCTATTAGAGATGCAAACACTTTAAATAAAGTATTAGTAGACTCAAGTAATAATCATTTAGAATTTTATGTAAATGTATCTTCATCATCTGTACAACAATTAAGAATACAAGATGGTGCTATTGTACCTATTACAACCAATGATATTGATTTAGGTACAAGTTCATTACAATTTAAAGATGTATTTATTGATGGGACATTAGAGGCTGACGCAATCACATTAGATGGTACAGCATTATCGTCTACATTTGCTGTTTTAGCAGGTGCAAATACTTTTACAGGTAATATAGAAATAGATGTAGCATCAGGAGATCCTGCAATTATATTAGATACACAAGGTGCAGATAAATTTCATTTTGCGGTAGATGATTCAGATTCAGATAATTTAGTAATTAAATCAGGTGGAACTGTAGGTTCAGGAAGTGGATTAAAATTAGATAGTTCAGGTAATTTAACTGTAGATGGAGACCTAACTGTATCTGGTGATGATATTACTATGGGTACAAATACTGCAGGTAATTTATTAATTGCAGATGGTGCAAATTTTAATTCAATAGCAGTAGGATCATTAACAGAAATATCTACAGTTGCAAATGATGATGTATTTTTAGCAGTAGATACTTCAGGTGGTGGACTTAAAAAAATTCAAAGATCAGCAATTGTAGCAGGATTAGCTACATCTTCAGCACTATCAAATGTTGTAGATGACACTACACCACAATTAGGTGGAGATTTAGATATTAATGGAAATGATATTGTATCTACATCTAATGGAAATATTGATTTACTTCCAAATGGAACTGGTAAAGTTATCATGGATGGTAATGGTAGTTCTGGTGGTGTATCAGTATCAGATGGTTTAATAGATATAAGAACAGGAACTGGTAATGTTGCTAAAGTTAAATTTTACTGTGAGTCTGGAAATGCTCATGCACAGACCCTACAAGCAGCCCCACACTCAGCTGGTAGTAGTGCAGTATTAGTTTTACCTACAGCTTCTGGTACTTTAGTGGCTACAGGTGATACAGGATCTGTATCAAATGGTATGCTAGGAACTGGTATAGATGCTGCAAAATTAGCAGATGGATCTATATCAAATACAGAATTTCAATATTTGAATGGCGTAAGTTCTGCTATTCAGACACAAATAGACGCAAAAGCTAGTAATGGTTTTGCTGTTGCTATGGCGATAGCACTTTAATATTGACTTTTTCGCAAACAATGGTATAATATATATTAAGGAGAAAATAAATGGCTCAAGATTTTGAAAGGGTTTATGCCTCATCAATATCAAATAACTCAGGATCCCCTACAAGTATATTAACATCTAATTCTGACGATGCATTAATCTCAGTAAGATGTGTTAATAAACATAGTTCCAGTGCAACTGTGACTGTGGTAATAAGTAGTGGTGGTACTGATTATAATGTTATCAAAGGTGCACCAATTCCAACTGGTAGTTCCTTAGAGTTAATTGATTCAGGCAGTAAAATCGTAATACAAAATACTGACGTAGTAAAAGCATTTTCGGACACAGCTAGTGCGATAGATGTTTTAATAAGTTNCGTTGATACAATAAGTTCATAAGGAGAATAACATATGGCATATGTGGGACAAAAACCTGCAGATAAACCTCTAACATCAGATGATATACAGGATGGTACAATACTTAATGCTGATATAAATTCATCAGCAGCTATTGCTACATCTAAATTAGCAAGTAATGCTATAACTATAAATGGATCATCTGTGTCATTAGGTGGTAGTGTAACTACAGCAACTATACCAACAGTTACAGGAGTTTCTCCATCAACTATAACTAATGATGCAACAAATGTAACTATCACAGGTACAAATTTTTCTTCTGCTATTCCACGGGTAGAGGCATTAAATCCATCTACAGGAATTTATTATACAGCAAACAGTGTATCATATTCAAGTGCAACATCAATAACAGCAAATTTTACTTTAACAGTAGATGCTTCATATAAAATTATAGTAATTAATCCTAATACTGGAAGTTCAGGAATTAGCAGTAGTGCTATACTAACAGTATCTGATGCACCAACTTTTTCAACTGCAGCTGGATCTTTAGGAACTATTGCTGGTAATTTTTCAGGTACAGTTGCGACAGTTGCCGCATCATCAGATAGTTCAGTAACTTTTAGTGAAACAACAAATGTATTAACAAATGGATCACAAGCTAATTGTACATTAAATAGTTCAACAGGTGCAATTACTACAACAGATTTTGGTGGTGCAAGTACAACAGCAACAACATACACATTTACAATAAGAGCAACTGATGCTGAAGGTCAAACAGTAGATAGAGAATTTACTTTGACATCATCGTTTGGTTCAAGTGGAGGAGGACAATTTAACTAATGGCTAGTACAAGTATTCAAAGAAGCAGAACTGCAGGATCTACAAAAACTAAATTTACTATATCTATGTGGGTTAAAAAATCTGCAAATAATGCAAAATATTTAATGGTGAATTATACTGATGATAGTAATAGAGGATTGTTTCAATTTGGTGGAAGTGATGAACTTTTATTTCAAAGTAAATATTCAAATAGTAATAATGCTGTATTACAAACTAATAGAAAATTTAGAGATGTCTCTGCATGGTATCATTTTGTTTTAACTGGTGATAGCACATTATCAACAGCAGCAGACAGATTAAAATTATATGTAAATGGTGTTAGAGAAACTTCTTTTGCATCAGAAACACAGATTTCTCAAAATGGTGATTTTTATATGAATGAAGCTACTACTAATGGTTTTCGTATTGGTGAAAAAGGTGATGGTAGCGATTATTTTGATGGTTATATGTCCCATGTTCATTTTGTTGATGGAGCAGCTTATCAAGCATCTACTTTTGGCTCAACCGATGCAAACACTGGTGAGTGGATCATAAATACTTCACCAACTGTTACTTATGGAACTAATGGTTTTTTCCTAAAAATGGAAGATGGAACTAATATGGATTTAGATAGTTCGTCAAATAATCTTACGTTTTCAACAAATGGTAATCTTAATTTATCACAAGATAATCCAAGTAATAACTTTCCAATAATTTCTATAATTACTGGTAATGCCTTAGAACTTCAAAAAGGTGGATTAAAATCAGTTACAAACAATGGTGAAACATCAACTAAAAATCCAAGATTTATTTCAACACTTGGTTACAACACAGGAAAATTTTATTGGGAAACAAAAATATCAACTTTCTCAACTGGATCAGGACACTCAATAGGTTTGTTAAGAACAAGTACTGGTCATTTACCAGTTGTAGGAGGTGGGAGTGCAGACACTGGTCAAGGTGTTGGTTCAAATCATATCTCATTATATTTTGGTGAGAATACTCCATATATAGGTCATTATGGAAGCAATGTTCAATCGGGTGCAGTTGGTAGTTTTTCTAGTGGTGATATTATTGGTATCTCTCACGATTTAGCTAATGGTAATTTTATATATTATAAAAATGGATCACAAATAGGAACAACTATAACTTCAATGAGTTCTTCAGGTGATGGTTATATGTATTTTCCACAGTGGACTTTTGAAAGTAAAAGTAGTGGTAGGTATTGTACTATGGAATGGAACTTGGGAAATGGATTTTTTGGAACTACGGCAATCTCTAGTGCGGGAACTAATGCAAGTACTTTTGGAATATTTGAATATGATGTTCCAGCAAATCACTCAGCTCTTTGCACAAAGGCATTAAACTTATAGGATATATTATGGCATACACAACAATCGATAAATCTACAAATTATTTTAATACAGTAAGTTATAGTGGAACTGGCTCAGCTCAATCTATAACTGGAGTGGGATTTAGACCAGACTGGCTCTGGATTAAACACAGAGAGGATGTATCAAATCATAAACTACAGGATGTAGTAAGAGGTTCAACAAAAGTTATAGGTTCAAATGAAGATACTGCAGAGGCAACAGTAGCTCAAGGAGTTACTTCATTTGATAGTGATGGATTTAGTCTAGGTACGGATGCTTCAGTTAATGGTACTGGTGCAGCAGGAATTGTAGCATGGAATTGGTTAGCTGGTGGTAGTCAAGGTTCNTCAAANACAGATGGNTCTATAAANACTACNTACACNTCNGTAAANACNACAGCAGGTTTTTCTATTTCACAGTANACTGGTACTGGGGCATCTGGTGCAACTGTTGGTCATGGATTAGGTGCTGCTCCTGGACTAATTTTTATAAAAAATATAAGTGCTAATAGCACTAATTGGGGTGTATATCACAAAAGTCTTGGAGGAACTAAAGCTCTATTTTTAGATTTATCTGCTCAAGCAGATACAAATTCAAAATATTTTAATGATACCAACACAACATCTTCAGTATTTACATTAGGTAATTATAATGATGAAAATAGTAGTGGAGAAAACCACATAGCTTACTGCTTCGCAGAAAAAACAGGCTATAGTAAATTTGGTTCTTATACTGGAAATGGAAATGCAGATGGTCCTTATATTTATACTGGATTTAGACCAGCTTGGGTTTTAGGTAAAAAAACAGATGGTACAAATAATTGGTATGTATTTGATACTGTAAGAGATCCTCATAATTTAACACAAAGAAAATTAAGACCAGATACAAATGCTGCTGAAAATAATAATTCTTCAAAAGCAATCGATATATATGCTAATGGTTATCAAATCAAAAACTCTGATGCAGAATTTAATGAAGCTGATGGTGCATACATCTATGCGGCTTTTGCTGAAATGCCTATAGTTTCATCAGGAAATATTCCTGCACTTGCGAGGTAATATGTCAATAATTAAAATAACAAACGCAGCAATATCAGGATCATTATTAGATTCACAGATACCTAATCTAGCAACTTCAAAGATCACTAGCGGGACCTTCGCAGACGCACGAATAGCAGCATCTAATGTATCCCAACACGCAACAAGTTTTGATGATGATAAAATAGTTAATGATTTATCTACTTTAGGATTAAGAGTACACACACAAGAAAATCTTAATGCCTCTAATACAAACTCGGCTTCTTTTGATGTATTTCAAGATAGTTCAGGAATTACAAGTTTAACTAATGTAACAAGAACTTCAGATGAATTTGTTGGAACAATAATTCCTGAAGCAGAAAGACTTTATAACGAATCAAGCGAACCAACTTACACAGGAACTTATGCAACAAGTGGTGGGTCATCATATTGGAATGGTGGTGCTGTAATGAGAAATGGTGCATCAAATGCTGAAAGTGGAGTTTGGAGAACTGCATCTGCTGGAAGTGGAACGATTAAAATAGATTTTGGTTCAGTTGTCACAATAGATAAATTTATTTTTGGATTTAGTAGAAATGCTGGAGTGGTTAGATCTATGAATGTTACAATTAGCGATAGTGAAAGTTCAGGATATTCAGGAATAGATTGGACTAGTTATTCAACATCTTCTCTTTATCAAGATGGTTCGTCAAATGCTCTTTCATCAGCTACAAGTGGTGGACGATTAAATTTTGATGGTGGTCTATCAAGTAGTTCACACAATAATAGATTAGATATTACAGGATTTAGTCAAGTAAGTGGTAGATATATTCTTTTTGATGTTGACTCACATGATTTTCATGATGCTAATGCACACATAACAGAATTTAGAGCATATAAAACAGCAAGTAATAATGCTACAGGTTCATTTGAAGGAGCAACAATAACTGCTGGAGCATCAACTTCATCAATGGGAGCAGTAATAACTTATCAAGATAATGCTGGAACTAACACATTAAATACTGATATAGTGCTTAAATTAAGTGCCAATAATGGATCAAATTACAGCACAGCTACACTTACAGCTTTACCAGATTTTGCTACTGGTATTAAGATGGCAAAAGTAAATGACTTATCGGTCACTGCGGGGACCCAGCTGAAGTACAAAGTAGAATTTGCTAATCAGGCTAGTGGATCAAAGGAAGCTCGTATTCGGGGCGTTTCGTTACAATTTTAAAGGAGAATAAATGCCATATATAGGACGTGGAATATCACAATTACAAACAATAGACAAACTAGATGCTATAACACCTAGTACCTCAACAGGTGCTGGTCCATATAATTTAACACAAAGCTCATCTGCATTTACTCCAATAAGTGCTAATAATTTATTGATATCAATCAATGGTGTGGTGCAATATGGAAATTTTACAGTAGCAGGTTCTACAGTAACATTTACTGGTGCGTTATCAGATTCAGATACTTGTAATTTTATATTGCATGTAGGTGAAGGTGTTGTCAATACACCAGGGGCTGGAACTGTTAGCACATCTACAATAGCTGCAGATGCAGTTACAGGAGCTAAGATAGCTGATGATGCTATAGATTCAGAACATTTTACAGATGGTTCTATAGATACAGCTCATATTGCTGCAGACGCAGTTACTGGTGCTAAAATAGCTGATGATGCAATTGATAGTGAGCATTATACAGATGGGTCGATAGATACAGCACATATAGCTGATTTAAATGTAACACAAGCTAAAATTGCAAATGAAGCTATTAATGAAGCTAAACTACAAGTTAGTAATACCCCAACAAATGGATATTTTTTATCAGCACAATCAGGTAATACAGGTGGATTGACTTGGGCAGAAGCTGGTGGTGGAGCTTATATTCATTTACAAACACAAACTGTTTCAAGTGGTGTTGCACAAGTTGACTTTACTTCTAATTTAGCAACTTATGATACTATTAAATTTGTTTTTAGTGGTGTTCACCCAGCAACTGATAATGTTACTTTTCTTGCATTGGTATCAACTGATGGTGGTTCAAGTTATTTAAGTACAACATACAATGCTGCTGGAGCATATCTTTTTAGTGCAAGCAGTAATGGTGATCAGGGAAATGCATCAGATAAAATTATTCTTAATGGTGCTTGCGGAAATGCAACTAATGAAAGCCAAAGTGGTTTTTTAGAAATGAACAATTTAGCAAGTACTACTTATTATAAAAATACACAATCTTTGGTAACTGGTGTGCATGATACAGGAGCATTGATTGCAACTCATGGAGGGTGTTCAATACACCAAACATCAGCAATAAATGGTGTAAGATTTAAATTTAGCTCTGGAAATATTGATGCTGGTACATTTTCACTTTATGGAGTTAAAAGAAGTTAAGGAATAATTATGACAAGATATAAATTAGTAAATGGAGAAACAATAGAATTAACAGCAGAAGAAGAAGNACAATTAAATGCTGAAGAACAAGCATGGGCAGATGGTGCTTTTGATAGAGCAATAAAATCTTTAAGAGAAGATAGAAATAATAAATTAAAAGAAACTGATTATTTTGCTTTATCAGATGTGACAATGACAGATGAAATGAAAAATTATAGACAAGATTTAAGAGATATAACAGATGGTCTTACGACAGAAGAAGAAGTGAAAGCAGTTGTATTTCCAACAAAACCTAATTAAAATTTAAATGGCTCGTGTTAATTTTAAAAATTTTACACCACGACCTAAACCTAGAAAAAGACCGAGAAGACATAAAAAAAATTTAAATAAAGCAGAAAAAAGAATGCAAAAAAAATATAGAAGACAGGGGAGATAATGGCTACGACACTTCAACCAGGTGCATTAACACCTTCACAAACTCAACAAACTAGCAGTAAAAAAGCTGTTAGTTTAATAGATAGTTTATTAACACAACCGAGTTTACCTCAAGGTACTAGTATTACACCTCAAGTACAAAATGTACAAACTAATGAATTATTAACTACACCAGGTGTAACAGGAACAGTTGCTGCACAAAGTGCTGCTGCTACTGCACCTACTGCTGCTGGNGTGACTGGTGCTACACCTACAGCTGTATCTACAGTAACACCTGCAACAGCTGGACAAGTAACCCCTGCAACGATTGGAACTGCATCTCAAATGCAAGCAGCACAGGGAACTGTTACAGCCCCTATGACTGCGGCTACCCAATCACTATCTACTTTAGATCCAAGAGCAACAGTACAGGGACAACTAGAAAATATCTCTACTGATATACAACAATCATTACAACAAGGTACACCATTACCTGCATTTGCTAGAGGAGCTGCTGAAGCTGCAAAGGCAACCATGCAAGCTAGAGGATTAGGTTCCTCTACAATGTTAGCTGAAGCATTAGCAGAAGGTATATTACAATCATCAATACCTATAGCACAAGCTGATGCAAATACATACAAACAAGTTATATTTCAAAACTTAGCTAACAACCAACAAGCTGCTGTAACAAATGCACAAGCATATCTACAAATGGATATGGCTAATCTATCTAATAATCAGCAAGCTAATTTACAAAATTTACAATCAAGACAACAAGTATTATTAACTGATAATGCAGCTAGAAATGCAGCACTACAATTTAATGCAACAAGTCAAAATCAAGTTAATCAATTTTACAATAGTTTAAATAGCACGATTCAAGAGCAAAATGCAAAAAGACTTGATGCTATGAATCAGTTTAATAGTGCTGAGTTAAACAAAGTTTCAGCGTTAAATGCTAAAAATGCTACGGCAATAGCAGATGCTAACGCACAAAGAAATGCAGCTATCTCACANTTTAATGCAACATTAGAAGATCAAAGACAAAGATTTAATACAGAGAATCAAAGAGTTATAGATCANTCTAATGTNACTTGGAGAAGACAAATTAATACTGCTAATACTTCTGCTGTTAATGCTGCAAATCAAACTAATGCAGAAAATTTATTAAACTTAAGTAACTATGCATTATCTGCACTATGGCAACAATGGAGAGATGAAGCATCTTGGGTTAATACTTCATCAGAAAATGAAAATAATAGAAATCATAATTTAGCTGTAGCTGCACTAGAAAGAACAACAAGTTTAGATATACAAAACAATGCACAGAAAGCTGCACTATATGGAATGTTAGGNCAGTTTGGAATGCAAGTATTTTCTAAATTTAAATAGGAGAATAGATGATAACTAAATTAAAAAATTTATTTACAAATGCTGCACAAAATACAGGATCATTTGTAAACGGGGCAATAAATTATTCTGAAGGTGAAGAAGTACCTAGACTACCAAATCCAGGTGATGTTGAAATAGATCTTCCAAAATCTAAAGTACCTAAATCAAAAGGTGTTAAAGGTTTTTTAAGTAAATTATTTAAAGGAGATGATGAGGGATATCAAAATTCAAGAGCTGCATATAAAAATTATTTAGATACTTTAAGTATGTTAAAAACAGGATATAAACGTTTTAGTGGTGCAAAAGTTTCTACTGGAATGATGTCACCTAGAATGGCTGGAAGAGTTCAATCAATAGGAAGAGCAACAACCTTTGAAGATAAATTAGGTGAATGGAATTCAAGAATGCGTAAGTTTGCAGTCGCAAGATATTATGCATCATTAGGTAAAAAATAATGGCAAAATTATTAAACGATAATATACAAGAACCAGAATACAATCCATTTGATGCACCTGTACCAGGCCAATCACTAACGGATGAACCAGGTAATTATCCTTGGGAACATCCACCAAAAACAGTTGATCCTGAACAAGCATTAGATAAACTTTGGAACAGATTAACTGATCCCGAAGTTGCAGAACAAATGATTGCTATGATGGATGCTGGTATACCAGTTGAAGCACTTGCTAGAGTTATAACTTTTACAGGTTTTGCAGAAGGAGAGTTTACTCCCGATGTAGGATTTTTGGTTGCTGAACCATTAATGAAAATGTTAGCAGCTATAGGTATTAGGGCAGGTGTAGATAGATTAGTTATTTCAATAGAAGAATTAGAATCTAAAAATAATACTGTTAGAGACATGCTTACATTAAAAGAAGCTAACGAAAAAATAGAAGAAGTTGCTGGAGATCAAGTGCCAGCACAAGAAGTGCCAAATGAAGGTTTGATGTCTAAACCAGAAATGAAGGAGGAGTAATGGTTAATCCACTAGTAAATATTTTATTAGGAGCAGGTGAACAATACATGGCAGATGAAGATGCGTCTGATAAATTAAAAGGTGAAATTATTGACGCAACATCAAAAAAATATTTTGATATAGAACTGCCTGCACAAAAAGCTAATATAAATGCTATTAAAAAAGTAAAACAGGCTGTTAGTAATAGATTTGGTCCTAAAATTGCTGATGCTTTTGATAACTATGGATACTATGAAGATGGTAATATTGATAATGCGATAACAAGAATAGAAAAATTTATTGCTAACACAAGAGATACAGAAAAAACTTTTAGAAATAAAGTTGAAAATAAAATGAGTGATGAAGATTTTAAAAAAGTATTTGGGTCTACATCATTATTAGGAATGAGAGAAACAGCATTAGAAGAAAGAGAAAATAGAGTTAACTCAATATTTGCAGATAGATCAAATGTTAGAGATTTATTAGTATCACCTGGTGCACCTAAAGAAGGAATTAGAGGAGCACTATTTGGTGATAGATTAAAACCATCAGATGCTATAGCTGCTAGAGGTAAGTTAGAACAAGAATTAGAAGATAGAACTCCAGCACCAGATGTAGGATCTACAGCAGATATATTTAGTGTAAAAGCTAGTCAAGATGATTATTCAACTAATTTTTTATTTGCACCAGCAACAGTATATATGGGATCATCTGATGAAATTGCAAAAGCTGCATCATCTTATAGAGGATTTTCAAATAATATTCAAACAGGTAAAGATGCATTTGGTAATACTGTAATTACAGGAATGAAATTCCAAGGTAATAAACAATTAGAATATAATGCATTAACTGCAGTAATGGAAGAACTTGCACCACAATATAAAGATACAGGACCTGGGGGTACAGGTAAAGTAAATTTAACTGCATTAGCAAGAGCAGCAGATGATAAATTAACTCAGCAAACTGAAAACGCTTTAGGTAATCCAGAAGGTGGTATATTTGTAAACTATACACCAATGTCTCCTGAAGAAAAAAAAGCTGCTGGTTTTACAGGAGTTGATTTAGCAAATGTAATATATAAATCAGATGGATTTAGTGAGGCTTTTGAAAATACATACCAGACTGATGAAGAAAAAGTTAAAGCATTAGTTAACTATATTAGTGATTTAGGTGATAAAAATGAACAAAGATTTTTTGTCGATAGATTACCAAATGGTGTAATGGTAACAGTTAAAGGCCAACAACAAGATTTAAGAAAATTCCTAACTAGAATAGTGAGGTAACATGTCTAGCCTATCTAAGGGTGACTTAATTATAAATCAAGATGCAGAGTTAGGCTCTATAAAATCTGGCTTATCAGCTAATGATATGTTAGAAAGAATTGATAATTTTGATCCAAAAGAACCAAATAAAATTGAAACTAAATCTAATACTGTAATACCCGTTAGCAATAATGATGATGGCAGTCTTAAATATACATTTGATAATATATATCAAAATGATGACTTAATTCAAGTTGCTAGAAATTATTATACTGTAAGAGATAATATAACATTTGATGAGGGTGAAGATGGTGATAAGAAAGCTATTGATAAATTTATAAAAGATAGAACTTGGAAACAAGCTAATAGTTTTGCATTAGGAAAAGAATATTTATATATAACAGGTGAAGATACTGGGCAAGATCAAAAAGCTAGACTTGCATATTTAACTAGAACATGGGATGCTTTGCCTAATTTTTATGAAGAAGGTGGTAGAGGATTTTCAGGATTCTTTGCTAATATAGGAGTTGGTATACTTGACCCAATAAATTTATTAGGTGCAGGTGTAGGTGGTAGAGTTGCTGCAACTGGATTTAAAGCTGCTACTAAAGAAGCAATAAAACAACAAGTTAAAAAAGGTGTAGCTACTAAAGCTATTAGAAAAGAAATTTTAAATAGCCCTGAAGATCTAGCTAACTTAGCAAGTAAAGCTAGAAAAAATGCAATACTAAAAGGGTCAGCATCTATGTCAGCCGTTGATGGTGCAGGATTTGGTACTATAGATATTGCAGATCAAATTATAGAAAAAGAAATAGGTGTAAGAGAAAAGTTAGATCCTTACAGAACTGGTACAGTAGCATTAACAGCAGCAGGATTAGGATTTTTTGTACCAGCAGCTACAGGTTTATTAGGTAATAAAATAATTAATTTAAGATTAGCTAAAAATACTAATCATACAACAAATAATATTAAAAAAAATTCTAAAAAATCACCTGATAATACAAATAAATCAGATGCACAAAATAGTCCAGTAACACGATTTAATAGTTATGTTAGAACTAACTTAGCAGATCAATGGGATTTTGTAAAAGTATTACAAGAAGAAATAACTGGTGTTAAAGGTGATGTTGCAACTTTAAAAAAATTATATAAAAAAGGTGATTTTAAATCTGATCCTATATTAGAACCATATTTTCAATTAAGACAATTGGCATCTTCAGGAACAAGAGCACACGGATTTATAATGGGTGGAGTATATATGCCACCTAGCCCTACAGCAAAATTAGCTAGCTATACAAAGGGTAAAAGTAAAGGACTACATGAAATACTAAAACCTTTAGATAAAAATAATGAAGTAAATGATTTTTTAAGTTATGTAGCTGCAAAACGTCAAGATTTTATTGCTAAGAAAAGGGGTAAAAGAATAGCAGCTAGTTTGCCAATGAACAAAGCTACTAGACAAGAATATATTGATTTTGGTGAAATGACTGCTGCTCAGTTTAAAAAGAAATATAAAACAAATTTAACAAGAAAAAATAATTTTATAACTTCTTTAGATAGATATACTCAATTTACAAAAGATTTATTAGAGTACCAAGTAAGATCAGGGTTATTAGATGCAGATGAAGCTAAAAAAATATTAAAAGCTAATCCATTTTTTATACCTCTTACAAGAGATAGTCAAGCTGGTGCAGGTATTATATCAGGTGTTACTAAACAAACTCAACAAATATTAAGAGGTGCAAGGCCAGGGGCTAAAAGACTAGCTACAACAAAACAAGAAGGTGATATTAATTTATATCAAAACCTTGTAACTTATACTTATCAAACTGTATTATCAGGTGATAGAAATAGAGCAAAGATAGCTTTATATAATATGTTAGAGAAGGGTGATAAACTTGGTAAAATTGATGCGAGTAAAATAGTTTCAAAAGTTAAAGGCAATAGATTTGCTACAATGCAAAGAAATAGCACTGAAAATATAAAAAAAGCATATGAAAAAGCTGGTGCTAAAATGGAAGTAACCTCTGGTAAAGAACCAAAAGCAATTGATGTTTTAACTTTTTCAAATACTTTTAAACCATCTGATGGTGTTAACTTTGTAGATGTTGTTTATCGTAATGGAAAAGCAGAATACTATGAAATTATTGATCCTAATATGGAACAGATGTTTAAAGGTTTAGGTGAAGATGCATTTAAATTAGAAGGTATGTTTTTTGGTGAACGTGGTTTATTTACAAAATATGCTAGATTTGCATCACAAGCTATAACATATTCACCACCATTTGTTGCATTTAACGTTATAAGAGATACATTAGCAGGTGCTATAAACTCAGCATTTGGTTTAGGTAGTTCATCTTTAAAATATAAAGTCGGATATATACCAGGATTTACTAGTGCTAAAGGTTACATAGGTGCAGTAAGACACACCCAACAATATAAAGAAGCATTATTAAATGGAATGGGATATTCTTCTAGAACTGAAACAGAAGCATTAAGACCAACTGGAATTAAAAATATGATAGAAAATGGTTCTAGATTAGGTGTATCTTCTGATGTAACAAATTATTATACTAACATTTTAAAAAGATTTACATTTAAACCTGCTGGCTATGGTTGGAGAGGATATAAAAGATTAGTTCAATCTGCAGAATATGCAACTCGTATGGGTGAATTTCAATTAGCTAAAGCTGCAGGATTTAGTGAGATAGGTGCAGCATTTGCTGGTAGAGAAGTTGCTACAGATTTTGGAATGCGTGGTGCTAGTAAAACATTAAATTTCTTTAACAGAAATACTATGTTTTTTAATGCAAGTATACAGGGATTATACAGAACAGGTAGGGTATTTTTTGAACAACCTGCAAGAGCAGCTGGATTATTAACAGCAACTGTAGTTGCACCAGCAGTTTCATTATATCATTTAAATTCACAATTTGAAGAATATGCAAAAGTTCCTGATAGAGTTAAACAATTAAATTATTTAATACCAAATTTTATAACAACAGAAGATGGTAAACAAATTTTAGATCCTGATCAACCATTTCATGCAATACCAAAACCATATGACTTAGGTGTTTTTGCAAATATAGCAGAGGGTTTATTAGATGGTATGTATAAGAAAAGTGATGGTGTTACAAAACAGTATATAGCTGGATCTTTTGCACAAGTTTCACCAGGACTACCTATACCTGCTTTAGCTAGACCTTGGTTAGAAATGATCTTTAACAAAAATTTATATTCAGGATCTCCAGTTGCAGGATTATATGAATTACAAAGATTAGATGCTTTACAAGCTAGAGGATCAACTAGACAAATAGCAAAAAAATTATCTACTGCAAGTGGTAATTTTTTATCATTTATAACAAGAAGAAAAGAAGGAACAGTTGATACACCAATATTTACACCTATAGAAGTTGATTACATAATTGGTGCGTATTTTACTGGATTAGCACAATATCCATTTGATATTTTAGAACAAGCAGATTTAAGTGATGTTCCAGTAGCAGGTAAAGTACAAAAATTATTTAGAAAAGAACGTGGCCCATTGGAAGGTGAAGCTCCAGAAAAAAGAGTTGATGAAGCTGATTTTTCTAGTTTTAAAAATGCATTTAGTATTGTAACTAGAAGATTTAAAGTGGGTGGCCCTATTAAAAATTCTAAATTTCACACTGAATTTAATGCTATTATTAATAGAGCAAAGCAATTAAAACAAATAGATATTGAACAAATGGATTTAGAAAGATCAAGTGATAGTAGAATCATAGGTTTATTTGGTAGAATATTTGAAAATATAGAAGAAGGTGATCCACCTATAGAACCAGAAGTTATGGCTTTTAGTAGTGTATCTCCTATTTTAAATGAAACTGCAAAATTACTAAGAGATTCAAGAAAAGAAAGAAATGCTATAATGGCAGGACCACTAGATGGTAAAACAAAAAGAGAACTTATAGATATATTAATAGCACAAGAAAATTTACTTTTAAAAAATACAATAGAGCTTTTAGCAGATATGGATATTGAATTTTTATTTGATAAAACATTTGGCATATTCCCAGGTATGATTTTAGGCACAGCAGAAGACTCTGTAAAGAGAAACCCAAGAGAAACTAAATAATGGCTAAACAACCCAAAACAACTAGTGAACATTTGATATCCATCTACGGATATATCACAGGATTAAAGAGAGAGGTCTCTTCAATAAAAAATAATCATCTTAAACACTTACATCAAGATGTGGATAAGTTGCATGGAAAGGTAGATAAGCTACTGTATGCAATACTGGGCGGGCTAGGGGCGACAATANTAACACTAATAGGACTATTTTACTAATGGACAAAAGACAGAAAACAGATANAATAGTAATACATTGCACACAAACTCCAGCAGATATGGATTTTGGNGTAGAAAAAGTTACACAATGGCACAAAAATCGTGGCTTTGATACTATAGGGTATCACTATTTAATTAAACGAGACGGCACACTGCAAGTTGGAAGAGATGAAGATGTTACAGGTGCTCATGCAGTACAGGTTAATGGTACATCAATAGGTGTAGCATTAGTTGGTGGTGGCACAGTTGATATGGGGTGGGAAGATAATTTTCTACCAGAACAATTTGAAACACTAAAAAGTATATTACTAAGACTAAAAGAGAAATACAACATAGAAAAAATAATAGGGCACTATCAGGTAGATGACAAAAAGAAATGTCCATCATTTGATGTACCTAAATGGTTGGAGGAAAATGGCTTGGTTTAGTTTAGCAAAGCTAGCATTAAATGCTGGCACACATATTTATAAAAAACGTCAAGAAACAAAAATGGCTATGGCAGATGCACAGCATATGCATGCTAAAAAAATGGCAGAAGGCCAAGAGGCTTACCAAGGTAAACTTCTAGAGGCTNGNCAATCAGACTGGAAGGACGAGGCAGTTCTNATAATTCTCAGTTTGCCCGTGTTGGTGCTTGCTTGGGCAGTCATATCAGATGACCCAACTGCAATGGACAAAGTAAAATTGTTTTTCGAGATGTTTTCACAGCTCCCATCATGGTTCACAAATTTGTGGATTCTTGTCGTGGCTAGCATTTATGGTATTAAGGGTACACAGATCTTCCGTAACGGAAAAAAATAATGTCTGAAAACAGTTTTGAACTGATAACGGAATATAAAGATCAAATCCGTATACTTCGACAAGAGGTAGCGGAATTACAAGATGCTGGTAAATCTAAAGATGCAGCTAACAAAAGATGTTTGCAAAAATTAGAACACACTAATGAAGATTTAGAAAAAGCAAATAAAAAAATTAAAGAATTAGAAAACAAAATTAACAAANTAGNGNANNATNATGATCAAAAAGATAAAAGAGAAAATAAAGAATCTTTGGGATAGATTTGTTGCTTGGCTNTTTAGCTGGCAATAATGAAATTATCTTTAATACTTATTTTATGTTCAGCAATACAATCTACTTGCATGCCACCAATGCATACTGGTCTACAGTATAGTAGTTGGTATGATTGTATGGTTGCAGGCTATCAACAATCTNNAGAATTTTTAGAAGCATCTGGTCCAGAGCAAATAAATAAAAATGAATTATATGTAAAATTTGTTTGCTTAGAAAATATAGAAGAGGAGAATACTTAATTAATGACTAAACCAACTAAATTTTTTAAATGGGTTGTTAAATTAAGAATGTGGTATGCTGATATAAGAGGACACCATGGTAAGAAATGGAATTATGAACCTGGTGATCATTACATGGGGAGAAGAAAATGAGCAAGAAACCACTAAATATATCTGAAGAGGCTGCTGTGCAAATGCCAATGAAGACGGTTGCTAGTTTAATAATTATTGTAGCACTTGGAACAATGGGTTATTTTCAGATGGTAGAACGATTAAATATAGCAGACACTCGTATCCAAATAATGGAAAAAGATTTACAAGAAAATACAGAGTTTAGAATAAAATGGCCACGGGGCCAACTTGGAGCATTGCCTGCAGATAGCGAGCAATTTATGATGATCGAAGATCTTTATAAAACTACCGATAAATTAAATAAACACATAGAATCTATGGCATTAAATAAAGTAAACATAGAATTTTTACGAAAACAAATGGATAAAGTATTAGTAGATATTGAAAAATTAAAAGATGCAAATAGAGAAATGAAATATACAAATGGTAATAATCAATGATAGAGGCTGTAGTAGGATTACTGATGTTTATAAACGGAGAGATCAAGGAACACAGAATACAGGATAATATGGCATCATGTCTTCGTGCAAAACGTGTAGCAGAACGACAATATTCTGAATCAGTATCTTATAAATGCTGGCAAGGTAAGGCGGAAACAGAGGTATACATGGGTGAAAAGAGTATTAAAAANATTATCTTATCTGAATAATTTTGCAAAAATGTTAAGAGATGCAAGNTTTAGNCAACANAGATTAAATAGTAAAAAAATATATAATAGAAAAAAATNTAATATAAAAAAAATNGAGGATTAAATATGTATTTAAATGCTAATATTCCAGTTATAGAATGTTATGTAAGAGGTAATTATCTAAGAGATCAAAAAGATTCTCATGATAAATACTTTGANTGTGTNGTNTTTGGATTTACNTCTATACCAAAACAAGTTCCTTTATTTCANTACATGATGACAGATGGTGGTATNTGGTGGAGAGCACCTATATCTGCATTTTGTAAAAAACCTGGTGTAAAAGAATTACCATTAAATGAATTAATGTTATGGGATTCATTTAGTTATAATGTAAGTGTAACTAGATTTTATCAATTACAAGGTTGTAAAATGCTATACACATCTCGTAGAAAAAAACAAAGAGAAGGTACATATTTATTTACAATTGACTGGTGTGCTGGTGATTATAACGAATTAGATTTTGGTTATGCAGAAAAACCAGATCAACATAAATGTGGACATGTAATAGAATTAGACGATGGCAACTATGCAATTCAACCCAACAATAGACTAAGGATATTTGATCCATCTATGGCAGCTGACCCTAGCAAACCTCTTATACATAGATTAGTTAATACTAGAATATGGTCTGTGGAAGANACATCAAAATGGATAACTGANGANAATGAAGAAGGCAGTTATGATTATGANTATAAGGAGATNAAAGATGGCGAAGAAAAAAAGCACAGTAAATAANGCAGGNAACTATACAAAACCTGGTATGAGNAAACGNNTNTTTAACTCTATNATGGCTGGATCAAAGGGNGGAAANCCTGGACAATGGTCAGCNAGAAAAGCCCAGATGCTAGCNAAANGGTACAAGGCNGCNGGTGGNGGATANAAGTAATGATANCTTTTATTAAAAAATTATTAGGTATTACTGANTTAGAATATAAAGTTAGATTACTTCAAAGACAAAACTATTGGAGAGATAAATATAAACATGGTTAAGAAAATAAAAAAAGTTGCTAAAGCAT
>FUFK010041492.1_pt1 | contig 19617 bp, 23 predicted proteins | sample 1021851 | NCBI WGS metagenome assembly FUFK01 (sample SAMEA51879418, study PRJEB19060) | metagenome
GGTTAGTATAATGATTACATAGTTTTCTGCTTGTTTCAGTATCTAATGTAAACTCTTTCATAGGTTTAATGTGATCCATTTGCCATGCACCATAGTTATGCCAACCCATTCCAGGATTCTTTTCAAAGTATCGTTCAAACCTTGTCACAAATGTTTTACTGCTACAACCAAACCATCTTAGAAACGTTGACTCTCTAACTCTTAACTTTTGTTTAAGCATCTTATCTGTACATATATCTCTGACTATACAACTGTTTCTAATTCTAAGTTTTTTAGCCTGGTATCTATGCGGACGTTCACCATTTTTTACTTTTAAGTCATAGTCTATTCTATATTGCCTTGACTTATCTTTGTTACGTTTTCTCCACTCTACATTCCGTGCATTCTTGCAGTCTATACAATCATTTCTACGACCTTCTTTCATTTCTGAATGAAGAGCAAACTGTTCTATAGGCTTTACCTTATAACAGTCTTTACATTGTTTAGTTTTATTCATTGTTTTACCTCATCAGTTATTTTAGGTGGTGGTACTTTTGCTAACATACATTTGGTATCACCCATTCCATGACACTGAAAACCAAAGAAAGTTAATGCATATGCAATAACACTCATTTGATAACAATTCGTATCATCAAATACAAAACGTGTATGTGGTGCTGATCTATTTGCAAACCAAATAGCTTCAGTCATGACATCTGTTGTAGTATGTGGTCCATCAAAAAACACAAATGCAAATGTCATGTCTTGATGTTCAGGATGTGTCATAAACAATTTGTCTGTCATATTAGCTAATTTAAATTTACCTTGTTGTCGGTAAGGCATCATATCTTTTAAAAGAGTATCTCTCATGGTGTCCGGATATGTAGGAGCGACTCCCTGCTCTAACCCATCCCATTGAAAGTCTTGTTGGTTGTCAATATGTTGATAAACTAAATCACCATACGGATCTATACCTATGTGCATGTAGTTATTTTTTACATTGTCCATGATAATCTTTGAACCAAGTCCTTCTCTAACTCCGATCTCACATGAGTAATGTCCTTCACAATCAAAATTTTTAGCCCACTTTAATAGTAGGTCATACTCAACACTATCTCCTTTTATCATACCAACTCGTATCTCTCCCTTCTTTCTTACACCACATGTAATGGTTACGAAGAATTGTACTAATTTCCTTGCTTACTGCTCGTTTGGTCCTTGCCACCTGTAGCCTCCCTTAGTTTAGATTGTAGAAATTGTTTTTGTTTTAACAACATATCAATTTCATCATTTTGTTTTTTTATAACTCCGTTTAGTTTTTTAACTAAAACAGATTCCAATATTAACCTTTCAGTTTCTTTACTTGGTTTTATATCTGACATAATCTCTCCTTGTGAGTTACACTGCGGACACTGAAATATGGTTTCCGTCAGATTCTCTATAGATTCCTTTACTTTGATATAACCGTTTCCACGGCATCTTGGGCATATTGTCATCTTTGTTTTCCATCCTTTCTAATAATTGATTAACTTTTTTTCGCACAATAGATCCATCTAGTTCTGCCATTGAACAAACATGATCAAAGTCTCTGTTTGGTAATGATACATAATCTAGTTCATGAAATCTTCTGTTGTGATAAAACTCACTGTATTTNACNACCTGTCTTTTTACTTTAATTGCATCTTCAATTGCTACAATCAAAACGTTTCTCCAAAGATTACGTAATGGATTAAACGGATCTTCTAAATTAATTGCCTTTAGACCCAAGTCTGCCATTTAATTTCCTCGCTTTCTCGTTAATTAATATGTCTAAAGCTTTTGCTCTAGATACTTCTGCGTCAGGTACGATCACTTTTCTGATCTTATCTAACTTATCACAACTCTTATGTGAAAGAGCTACTGATTTATATTTATTTATGTCTGTCATTAGTATATTCCTTTGTTAGGATATACTATATAGGATAATTATATTGTTTGTCAAGAGTTATTGTGGACGGCCTTGTCGGTTATATTTTTTATGGCTTCTTTTCTCGTTTTTATTGAGTCTTTTCTTGTGAGTTCTTGGGCGTTTTTTAGGTTTTGGTCTTGGAGTAAAGTGTTTAAAAGTTCTTTTAGCCATTCTTAACTCTACATTCTATATTNGAATCTAATAACCATGTTACTAAGACATCTCTGTTTTTATCAGACTTGTTATTCATGTAATGCTCATAGCATGAATGNGGTAAAAAAGCTATTAGTTTTCCTTTTTCAGATTTTATTGCTTTGTTATGTCTTGGAAAAATTAAATCAGCGTTTTCATTATTTGTTAGATTTACAACTATAGATAAAATTCTTGGATGAAAAATAATAGACTCAGGATTATGATTAAATACTTCATCACAATGAGTATACAACTTATCTCCTTTTTCATATCTGTGAAAGGAATAGCCAGAGTCTTTGACCTGCATCCCTGCTATATTAAAACTATATAATATTTTTCTTTGTAAAAATAATGTTAGTTTGTCAAATATTTTTTTATCTAATTCCTGTAACTTTTCATGCTCTTTGAAATCAACTGTATTACCTTCTCTATTGTATTCTATACTTACTTTATTTTTATCAATACAAGAGCTACATTGCTCTATTATTTCATCACAAAAATCATCACTAAAAAAATTCTTAATTTCTATAAACACTAATTAACCGTTTTTGTAATGTTCCTTTATAAAATTTCTATCTGACTCTGATAAAGACATATATCTTATTCTACCATTTACATGTTGTTTGGTATCATGACCACAGTTTGTGCATCTGTAATACTCTTGAACAATTGCAACTAAGATTGCTTCTTCTTGACACTCTTCACAATGACCATGCACTGTATCTATTTTTTGAAATAATTTAATTGCCTTTTTATCTATTGTCATTCTTTACCTTATCATCTTGATTATTTTTTTCAATATGTATGCATACATTCCCTGACATAGTTACACAATAGGTATTAGTTCCTTTTACCATGTGTTCTAAAAAACTTGGAAAAATTATTATTTGTCCTTGTCTACATTTTGGTTCATAATCTAGTTCAAAAAAATTTGTTTTCTCTCCAAACGTAGTTGTATAATAAGAAAGTATTGATTTGTCTGAAGGATTTACAAACACAGTTCTTCCCTCTTCAATTTCCTTATATATTATAAAAGAGAAATGACTATGTGGATGTACGTGTTTTTCTTGATAATCCTTATCTCCATATCTATTTTCCCAAATATTTAAAATTTCTATTTTACATGGGCCATGAATATCTTTTCTTAATAGATCGTATATTATATTTAAAACATATTGTGCAGAATCATCTTCAAGAGTATTTGAAAAATTAAAAGAACTATTTGTTTTACATGCCCAGGTTTTTTCAAAACCTTTATTATTTATATTAACTCTATCAACATCTATGTTCCCTATGTACACAGGGATTGAAAATAAATTAAGCTTCATTTCTTTCTAAACTAAATCTACTGCCTTTCCTATTACAGGTTTATATTTTGTTTTACCCTCTGATTTATATGCGTGTAAGAATTGTTTTCTAGGTTGATCAGGTGTGTAGCTGCAATGTATCCAGCCACTGTTCGGTTCGCCTGGTGTATAAAATTCTAAAATTAATTGATCAAAGTCTAAGTTCTTGTAAATCCAATCAGCTAACTCAGCATTGTCTGTGCCCATTACTTCGAAGTCTGCGGCCTCAGCCTTAGCGTGCTGTGAATTTACAGAGCTACCAATAGCTGCGCATAATTCCGGAGACCTGAAGCCTGACGTCACCTTCACTCTACCGAAGTGATCACGTACTGGCTGTAAAATATTTTCACAAAGATCTTTTAATTTTTCTATTTGTCCTGAACTAGGATTATTGTTTATCCCTTTTCTGATAGCTGTATCAGATTTGGTTAGTTCTTGCAGACTAAAGTTACGACTTAGATTCATGTATATACCAACAAGGTACAGTATACCTTGCTCCTTTTATTACTTCATTAACTTTATGTGGCACCTTAGCTCCTTCAAAAAGTATTATTTTATTCTTCTCAGGTNCAACTGTTTCATTACCTACAACAGTTTCTCCACCTTCAAAGTCATCATTCAAATACAATATAGATGAATATTTAAAATTATTAAAGTCTAAATGTGGTCCTTGTTTCTCTCCAGTAGGCCACCTAACTATTTGAAAATAGGCAGTATTAAAATGTTTGTCTTCACTTTTTACTAAATTATTAAGTTTATTTTTTAATTCTTGAAACTCTGGTAAAAATTCAATATCCATAACTTCTGTTCCTCTCCACATGTAACTATCTTTTTTATTTATATCAAAATTTTCTTTGTGATATTGCATTAGATAATTAGACTCTTCACTCGATATAAAATTTTTTATCTCTTTCATTATTTTTTCTGTTATACTTCTTTTTATTTTTAATTACAAGTTGCCTATATCGTGGTGTACGTAGCTTTTTTGCAATTTTATTTCTAGATGACATTCTCTTCTTTACAACTAAATAGTATAGCAGTTCTGTTTTTATTTACATATGTTTCACCAAACTCAGCTATTCTTAATTCAGATGCTTTATATCCCATTCTAGCACAGTCATAAAAACTATCAAACTTTTGTGGCCATTCAAACTGTGGTCCACATGTAGCGTTACATATTACCAGAATTAAAATATATTTCATTACTCTAAAATTAGAGCTTTGATATATTTTCTTCCTTGATATAGCTCTATTTCTGCTTTACCTTTATAGCATTTGTAGGTTACGGATTCAGAGTACTGTCTCTCCGCGTGGCGCTTCCCTCGAAGGCATGCCGCCATGTTTTTTTGCACCAAGTGTTCCTTGATCTCTCCGTTTACAAACATCAAAAGGGCCACTATAGACTCTATCATTGTGAGTAACTCCCGTTCTTGTAACCAATCTCACGATTAGCATCTTTTAATTTTTCAATATCTAATAATACTTTGTCCATTTGTTTTCTTAAAAATTCTATATTTACTTTGTTTAATGCCATATTTTCTATATGTGAGTTTAACTTGTCCGTAGTCTTGTACAAATCCTCGATCATCATGTACTGTTCAGAATCTGCGGGCAATGAACCTAGTTGTCCACGTGGCCATTTAATTCTAAACTCTGTATTCTCTTCAAGATCCTTTTCCATTAGTTGAAGTCTAGTATCTGCAACATTAAGACGTTCAATAATTTGAAAATAACCCATGGTGCCGAGTGCCACAATAATTATTAAACTAGCAACCGTCTTCATAGGCATCTGCACTTTTGCCTCTTCTCCGATTTGAAGTGGTTTATTGGACACCTGGACCTCCACAGAGGGCCAGGACAACTAACATTACAATTAGTAAACCTGTAAAGTAGTAATTCATCCTGGCCATCTCCATAATTCTATTTCACTATGTAAGCTACAACAAGCACTGCTATTATAATCACACATACTTTGTGATTGCACCAGCATTTGTTAGCCATGTTTTTAATTTTATCAATCATTTTTATCCTCAATATCATAAAACATTTTATCAGAATCTTCCGTTACCCAATCGTCTCCCTCTACATCCCAGTACGTAGTTTGAACCTTATAGTCTGGCCAATCATTTTCTGTCGTGTAGCTATTAACATGCCAAATGATTCTGTTATTTGGCTGAGCTGCATAATTGCCATTTTTTAATGCCAATATGTGTGCACACTTGTGCTCTTGCGGAATCTCTGAATGTTCCGTGTCCAGTATATTAGTCTCTGGATGTGCCCAGTCAAGTGTAAAAAGATATTGACCATGATAAAATTTTTTATCTTTTCCAATAAATTTGCCGTTTATACCAGCCAACCAATCAAAAACATGGACACTAGGATAATAACTAAAGCTGTTCCACAATTGGAGTTGATCCACTCGCATATCAGGCACGTCTTTTCGTTCAAACTCTTTTTGAAAGAATGCGGAAATCGGGAGCCTATAAAAGACTGCACCGTTTGGTAGCATGCAGTGAAACAATATCGCACGCCCTGATATAGAAGCAAGACCAAAGACAACACAGTCAACAGCTTCTCCTTTATGTTCTTTAAGATCATAGAGATACTCCCTTCTTATTTTACAATAAATCGGCGGTATGTTAGCATTTAAATAAGACATAGTACATTATTTTATTTCCCCCCAGTTAGGTCCAGATTCATAATCTACTTTATTTGGCACTTCTAAGTCAACTGCGTTTTCCATCACATCTTTTATTTTTTCTGCTTGTGATTCATCAATAATTGAAAAGTCTAACTCATCATGTATTTGTATNTGAGCTATCAAACCTTCTTTNTATAATTCTACCATTGCTTTCTTTGTCATGTCAGCTGCACTACCCTGAATTAATTTATTTAATGCTTTGTATGTAAATGCTCTACGTGTNGAGTTTTGATGCCAATAGTTTCGTTTAGGTTTACCACTTTTATCTTTTACAATATTACCTTCAAAATCTTTTAAATGAGGACCCATCTCTTGAAGTTCTAACATACGTTCGTGATCTTCTGGTGGTACGTACGTTCCCCAATCTGCTCCTCGTAATACTGGTTCGTATTTAGGAAACCTACATCTTCTACCAAGTAAAGTTTTTATTTGTCCTCTTGCTTCTGCAGCTTTCATNACTTTGTTCATCAACTGTTTAACAAAAGGTGCTTCACTATGATATTTTGTAAATAGTTCTTCTGATTTTTCTTTTGATACTCCAAGTTCTCCCTGTAGTTTTGCTTTACCCATACCATAGAACAAACCTAAGTTAATTGTCTTTGCTTGTGATCTTGGAATTTTAGCCATCTCCGCAACAATCTTGTGAAAGTCTGTTGATGGATCTGTTTCATATGAATCTGCAATTTGATTTACAGATGGTAAAGAAAATTTTAATGCATAGTGTGCAACAAGTCTTGGCTCCTGTTGCGAGTAATCAAATGTACCCCACTTCATACCTTCTTCTGGTATAAATAAACTTCTAAGTAAAGGCCCTGTTTCCGGATCCCTGGCGGGTATTTGCTGTAGGTTTGGATTCGAATAACTAAATCGTCCTGTAACTGTGCCACCATCGTCAGATCTAATTTGATTTATATCTGCATGAATTCTACCTTTATGTTCATGTTTTAAAATAGTATCTATAAATGTAGTTCTAACCTTGTTTATTTTTCTTGCTTCTGCTATCATGTTGACCACAGGATTAGCATGATTAGAAATAAAATTTTTAGTAAATGAAGGAGAGTTTGTCTTTTCAGTTCGGGTATAAGGTAGCTTTAGTTTATCAAAAACTTTGGCAATACTTGCTGCTGCCCATATCTGAGTATCTACTCCTGTTTCTATTTTCACTTGTTGCAATAAGTTTTCTTCTTTTACTGCCAGTGCTGTTTTCAATTGATTGGCTTTCTCGATATCTACCCGAACACCTAGGTGGCGCATATCGACTAAACAAGGGAACAGATCAGTCTCAAGATTAAATACATCTTGTAAGTTATCTTCTATAATTATTTTTTTTAATTTGTGCCAAAGTTTTAAAGTTAGTTCAGCATCTTTTTCAGCATAAGCTCCAACTTCCATTGCAGGCATTCTCCACATATCTGCTTTTGGATCGAGTCCTCTTTCTTTTGCTGCTTGATTTAATCTTGCTTCATTCTTTCCTTCGCTAAGATGATGCCAAGACAAAGTATTTAGTGTGTATGAAAATCTATTTTCATCAATCAGTGATGATGCAATCATGGTATCTATAATTAAACCATTGATTTTTATACCTAAATTACGTATCCAACATACGTCGTACATGGCATTATGAAATATTTTTGTAGCAGGTGATTCGCAAATATCTTTAAACCATTCGATAGTTTTTTTTCTATCCATGTTTGGTCCTTGTTCGTGTGCGATAGGAAAATAATTTTTATAACCATCTACTGCTACAGCAAAACCTACAATCTCACCATTACCTGATATAGCTCCTGAACCTGTTNATTTTAAATCTGGATCTCTTGTNTCTAAGTCAATNGCAATTTCATCAGCAGATCTTAGATCTGGATATTCTTTTGGAATAATCCATTCTGTGTGTGGAACTATCATTTATCTTTAATGTCTCTCATTTTTTTTAACTCTAATTGGCAGTAGTGTATTATTTTTTTAATATCTTCTGCTCCTCCCTTTCTTTTATATCTNCAAACATANTTTATAACATTTCCTTGAAAAAAGGAAAGGTCGTTTTTAGAAATAAATTCATAAGGTTGAATAGGAAATTTAGTATAGTGATTTCCTCCTACCTGAGTATATTGTGGAAACGCTTCATCTAATATATTTTTATCTGTCATATCGGATACACCTTTCTTGTTTTGTTTTTTAGTTTAAATAAATAGAGATTGTTTTTTGCACGTGTGTATGCAACATACCAAACTCTATGTTCTTCATCTGCTTTATCACTGCTTTGATTCATCGCTTTGATTATCTTGTTACCAAGATCTATACAGAGAATTACGTTGTCTTGTTCACCACCTTTAATAGCGTGAATTGTAGAAGTCCATATTCTTGCCTCTCCATCTAAGTTTTCTTTGTTTTCAAATAGACGTACTAAATATTCTTTTTGTTCTTGTTCATCTTTATCTGCTAATACAAATGCATTAAACCAGTTTTCATTTTTACTCCATTTAATATTTCCAGTATATGTTTTAATGTCTTTTATTTGTTCTTCTGTTAGCTCTTCTCCTTTACGCCAACGTTCATAGTTCTTCACTGCTTTATACAAAGAAACTGTAATACTTTTTCCATTATTACTTTCATAGTAGAAACCTTTTTCAAAAAGTATTTCCTGTATTTTTAATAATTTTGAAACTGTTCTTGCAAGTATCAACCATTTACCTTTTGATAAATCTATTTCATCTAAATTATATATCTCTTCACAAACACCTTCATGATTTCTAGGATAATATTTTTTATCTTTTTTAATTCCAGATATATTTCCAATAGCAATCATGGATTGTTCTTGTATAGTTTTAGATATTCTTTTTGAATAAATTAAAACTTTTTCTTTTGCAGGTTCTTTTATAAATCTACCTACATCCGCTCCGGCCCATGCAAAGATAGCTTGATCATCATCACCTGCAAGATACATATCTTTAGTTTTAGTTTTTAAAATATCAAATAGTTTCCATTGTAATGGTGATAAGTCTTGAGCCTCATCTATAAATATAACATCAAACTCTGGAATTTTTTCTGGTTCTTTTGTTAATTTATCTATCATGTCGTTGAATTCAAATATTTGTTTTTTATTTTTGTAGTTAATTAAATTTTTATTTATGTGATCTAGTGTTATCCAATTAACATCTTTTGGATCATGTTCTTCTAAATTAAATTCATCTTTAAGATCTATACATTTATTAAATGCTCTTTGTATGATTTGAAAGTATGGATTTTCAAAACCTAAATAAAAAGATTCATCTTTGTTGTACCTGTCGTAAAACTTTACCTGTAAGTTTAATTCTCTACCAAGTTCTTCATAATGATAAGGTTGCATNACATCTTCTTGAACCATATTTAAACANTCAAATGCAAGTGAATGAAGTGTNTTAAAATATTTTAATTTTTTATTNTCAAAAGGCATTCTACCTTTTGCTTCATCNGCAGCTTTTTTNGTAAATGCAAAATAACCTATNCGGTGTAAAGGTATGTTATATTTTCTAACNTATGCTCTTGCTCTNTTAATCAATCTATATGTNTTACCTGTTCCAGGTGGACCATANTATTTATACAACATTATCTTCNCTNTCTATTTCAATTGTTTCNTCTACCTCTTCTGGTTTNTCAAAAAGAAATAAAGGAATNCTAGCTACTCTTATNGNTTTAAATGGTTTGNCNTTATCATCTTTACCTGGATATCTTTTNTGANGACCAAANAATACTCTTTTTTCTTCNTCNTCATCCTCATGATTATANAANTGTCTTTCAATCATGTAAGATGTTTTNTGTGGTTCGTACTTCCACTCTTCATTTTTTAATTTGTCATAAAATTTATCAAATACAAACCATGCAAATTTATCGTCAACATATGGTCTACCACTTGCAAAAGACATAAAGCTTGTTGCCTGAGCCCCGTATATGTGTTTCTCTAATAGTTTCTTCAATACTTCTATCGGACTTGTACCTGCTGCAGGTTCTATTATTTCTATTTTATCTTTACCACTTATTGATTTTAAAATTAAATCAAACTGTTCTTGNTTTATTGGTGGTGCNACAATCAAAGCTTGTTCAAACAATACTGTTTTAAATTCATGCACCTGAGTTAATTTATATGTGTTTTTTAAATGTAGCTGCATATTTTCTCTTTCATCAGGATGCTCTACTGTGACTCTCCACTCTGGATTTGGTTGTAAATTTATTTTTTGTAAATTACTTAACGTTGGGTAGTTTTCTTTTTCACCAGATAAAACACCATACTTTCTTTTAGTGCACAAAGCTTTCATACAATTTGGTTCTAGCAATGGATCACTACAAGTATAACCTTTCTTTTGCTTTTCCCAACTTTTAATTTTTGATTTAATATGATCGTCTGTCCAGTGTTCATCAAATGTAAAATATTTTCTACCTGCTTGTACAATCATTTTTTGCCAAGTATCTGGATATTTCTTTTTAGCAAACACCATATAATTATATAAAAATCTATCTCTACCATCTGTAAATGTCATTTGTTCTTTAGTTAATTTTTGTAGACATGGTGGACCATCTTCAAATTCTTCACCCCCACCTTTTAATTCTGCGTAAATTAAATCTTCTTTTATCTTTTTAAAATTTTTTGAATCAATTAAATTTAAACCAATTGTCTGTACAAATTTTTGAAAAGACATAGTTGTTCCATCAACATCTAATGCTTTTCTATCATTAGCGTTGTAAGGTAAATTTATAAAGTTACCATTTGATATTGTACCATCGCTTGATATTAGTTGTGTTTGCTTTGGAAATATTTCTGTTGCTGCCGGTAATTTAAAAACAAATAATAAATCTTCTAAAAAATTTCTTATCTCTTTTGCTTTAACCCACCTAGTGGTGAATACATATAAATGTAATCCACCACTTTTGGATAGGACAGGTATAATTGGCAGGTCTTTATCTTGGATGACATCAAGATAAAACTTTTTATCAATAGGATATTTATCTACATCTATCGCACCAAACCTTGCCATACCATCGTCAGTACAAGGTTGTATGCCTATTGATTTAATTCCTTTTATGTGATCTTCGTAGTCTTGATCGGTAACGGGAGTCTTAGCCCATTCATGTTTCCATTTCTTTTTGCCTGTTACTTCGTCGATGTNTCCATCATCNACTTTACAGACACCATAACTTCTTTGTAATCCTGTAAAATATTCTATGTACTCTTTCATATGTCATCCTGTTATTTGAGGACGGCTTCAGTCTCCCTCTGCCGTCCTCTGTAGCTACTATTGTTTCGTCAAACAATTAGATAATTTCTTCTTTTTTAGTTTCATTACCTTTATCGTATTCAGGTTTTGTAACACCTGACGATACTTGTTTATGAAACTCTTGACCCATCATATAGATAGCAGCTTCCTTCTCATTAGAGACATCTAGCATTTTAACTAAAGATGGTTTGTAGACGTGCCAAGTTTTATCTCCAGCACTTTTTTCTGCAGTTTGTAATTTAAACATTGCAGAGTATGCTGCCGGTTGGAAAGAACCTTTATCATCTGTCATTCTAAGATTAGAAATAAGATCATTTAGTTTTCTTGCCGGTGTAAGATTCGACGATCTCATTGTGATCACCGCTTTTCTTGGCGCACCATCTACCATTACAATTACAAAGAAGTACATAGTTTTCTCAATATAGTTACCATTTTGTAATCTATATTTGATACCACGCATTTCTTCTTTTGCACTAGCAGGTGGAGTTAAATGTGTTCCAACAGGTGCTGAAGGACTATCTCCCATCTCTTGCCACTCTGGCCATCTAGTCTGTGTATGTGCTACAATGACATCGATACCTTTTTCGCCGTCCATAGGTTGTCCAAAACTATTGGAATATATCATACCAGGTTCAGCTCCTTGTACATGCTTTGCACTTCTAGAGTTACACTCTGGTGATAGTTGATGTAAGATTTTCAGAATCGGTGTTGATACGTCATCTGATTTGATTTCCTCTGCACCTTTACCAGAATCGGCTCTAAGGTTTACAGCGGCTAGTGCACCTGCACTATTCTTTTTTACGACTTGTTTGTCCATACTATTTACTCCTTTATTAGTTTAGTATTTTAGTTGTTTATTTTTTATTAGTTACACTAGTTCTTTTACCTTCTAGTGTATTAAACAGATCAGCAGGAACTTCTTTGCCATTTGCTTTCCATTCCTTCATCACTGCTGAGAGTCGAGCGTGGTGAACCTTCTCTTGTTGAGTTGGCTCATAGCCACGCTCCCTCGCAAGGCTAGCGTATTCGACAGCCTTGTTATCTTCGCCTTGGCCAAATGTTACTGTAATATTATTATCTACAATATCACCTAAGCCATTGTCTCGAAGCCATTTAATACCTTCATCCTTTTTGTCTGCTTTGAATGAGGCAAAAAACCTATCACCTACAGATAGTTCAGAACCATCTTTTAGTTTTACAGTTTTTAAATTTTGTTTGTCCATAATTTCTGGAATTACAAATTCAGAAATATATTTTTCTTGAGCTTTAAACTCTTTTAGTTTTTGTTCTGTAGCTAATACTTGTGCGCTAACAGTTTTAAATTGTTCTATTGCTTCTGATAATTCATTGACATCAACGTTATCAGTTTGATCAGGTGCATCCTGTCTTAAATTTATATTCATAATTTTACCTTTCGTAAAATGTATATATAGGATAATTCTAGTTTGTCAACTAGTTCTGGAAAATATTTATTTCTATTGGGTAGTATGTTTTTTCCTGTCTGTCCCATTTTAACAATTTATATTTGCCGTTAGTCATATCAGAAACTATTGAACATGTCACGCCAATAATCGCTGGATCACCAGACAANAATAAATAATCGTCTTCTGTAAAATTTTTTAATTTATCTCTTATCTGAAAAATTAAAGGACCAGGTGAAAAAATCATTTGAGCTCTTGCAGGAAGCATGACCGTAATCTCGCCATATTTTTGTGCACCCATTATATTATATTTGGGTTGACCGGTTTCTCTATCGACAGGTATGTCCTGGACTAAATACACTTTGGGCATTGACTTTTTCCTTTTGTAATAATATATACACTTTTAGAAAGAAAAAGCAAATTATGAACTATAAATTTAAAACTAAGCCATACGTACATCAATTAGATGCATTAGAGGCATCATGGGATAAAGAAAATTTTGCGTACTTCATGGAAATGGGTACAGGTAAATCAAAAGTTTTATTAGATAACGCAGCTATTTTATATGATAAAGGTCTAATAAATGGTCTGTTATTAATTGCTCCCAAAGGTGTGTATAAGAACTGGTATGATTCAGAAATACCTACACACCTTCCAGACCATATAAGTAAAAAAATTGTGTTATGGAAAACGTCTGACAAATCTAAAAAACAACAAGATATTTTAAATACATTATTTAAATCAGAAACAGATCTACATATTTTAATAATGAATGTTGAAGCATTTTCATCTGGTAATGGAACACAGTTTGCTAAAAAATTTTTATCATGTCACAAATCAATGATTGCAATTGATGAGTCAACTACAATTAAAACACCTACATCAAATAGAACTAAAAATATTTTATCTCTTAGAAAAGATTGTAAATATAGAAGAATATTAACAGGTTCTCCTGTAACTAAATCACCTTTAGATTTATTTAGTCAATGCCAGTTTTTAGATCCCTGGCTATTAGATCATCAATCGTATTACACATTTCGTGCTAGATATTCTATCTGTAAAAAGATTCAAGTAAATGGTCGTCAAGTAGAGATAGTTGTAGGTTATAGAAATCTTGGAGAGTTATCAGAAAAAATAAAACCTTTTTCAAGAAGAATATTAAAAACAGATTGTTTAGATCTACCTTCTAAATCTTATGTCAAGCATTATGTTGAACTTACAAAAGAGCAAAAGAAAGTTTATCAACAAATGAAAAAAGAAGCAATAGCTTTCCTTGATGGTAAGATGCAATCATCAGCTACAGTCATGACTCAATTAATGAGACTACATCAAATAACTTGTGGACATTTTACTGCAGATGATGGTACGATAAAAGATTTGCCTTGTAGTAGACTCGCCGAACTAATGAGTATATTAGAAAATGTTGAAGGTAAAAGTATTATCTGGTCTCACTATACTCATGATGTAAGAAGAATCATTGCAGAGATTAAAAGAGTCTATGGTGAAGATGCAGTTGTAGATTATTATGGTGCAACAGATACTGATGCTAGATCTAAAAATATAAAAAAATTTCAAACAGATCCTAACTGTAGATTTTTTGTAGGTACCACACATACAGGTGGTTATGGTATTACATTAACTGCTGGTAGTAATATGATTTATTTTTCAAATGGTTATGATTTAGAAAAAAGACAACAATCAGAAGCACGTATTGATCGTATAGGTCAAACACAAAAAATGACTTACATAGATATAATGAGTCAAGACACAATTGATGAAAGAATTGTAAAAGCTTTACGTAATAAAGTTAATATTGCTAATACAATTATGGATGAAGACTTTAGAGAGTGGATCTAAAACCACCCTTTATCAAATAACATCTCCAATAATAAAAGTGCAACAGCCCCCACTGTTGCTAACAATGCCCAATAGATCTTGTCTATCTTACCGCCCAAATCGTGAATACCGTCATGCATATGTTTCATATCTTTTTTGATACCAGTTATATATCCGTAAATAGCGAGTAAATGTTCTCTTGTATTTTTTGGTCTTAATTTATCACCGTTAGGCATTATGCTAATCCTCTTTGTCTTAATCTAATTTGTTTTTCTTCTTCAGTAAATAATTCGTTTTCTATAGGTGTNAAACCCTGATTCATGTTGCCTGTTGCCGGAAGCGCTGCTGTTCGTATCACATCTGAACTAGGCATTGGTTGTGGTGGTAAAGGAGCTTGTGCAACCGGTTCTGATTCGTCAATTAAATAATCTCCTATATCTATATCAAACTCATCAGATAGATCTAAGTATCTAAGATCTTGTCTTATTTCATTTATAATATCTCTTACTTCTTCAAACGGATTATCTACATCAATTCTTGACTCAATATCTCTAAACTCTTGTTGTATCTTTTGTGATGGAAAATACGGATCAAACTTTTCATTTAGCATATCGTTGTAGTCTCTACCTAATCCTCTATCTCTAAATTCTTTTCTAACATCTGACATATCTGCTTCTAGTTCTTCTGCTGCAGTAATGTCTTTTAACATTTCTTTCTCTGCTTCAAATTTTGCTTTGTTGGCAGCAATATATCTTCTTATAACTTCATTTGGATCTACTGGTCCACCTTTTAAAACACCAAACTCACCACCTGTAAATAGTGTTCTAGCTTTTCTTTGTTTTGCTCTGTATTCGTTTAGTTTAAATCCTAGAGATTTAATTGGATCTAATTTAACGACTCTGTAACCTGCAAATCCTAATACTTCATCTGGTAATTCAAAAAACTCTCCACGCTCTGATGGTTTATCTGTTGCAGCTTGATAGATTCTTTGAAACTGTGGATATGAAAATGGTAACATGGCTTTAGCTAAATGACCTGATATAATTCTAATTTTATCTCCTGTTGGAGTATCTTCATCGTATAGTTGTCTGCCTTCTCTAGTTCTACCATCTCTACCTAAGATAGGAAGTAAGTCTACCATTGCTTCTGTATAAATAGATTCATCTATAAACGGTGATGCAAGTTGACCACCAGCTTCACTAATACCTCGTAAAAAACCTTCCATTAAAACTTCTTCGTCTTCTATTCCTTGTTGAACATTATTTAATAAAGTTAGAAATGGTCTACTAACAATGTCGTACGCGTTGCCATGACTGAAATCTATATATTTTAAATCACCTGTATCTTCATCTCTTATCGGAAGTATAGTAGAGTTTTTAGACCAATCAGGTAGGTATCTTCTCATTGCTTGTAACTGTTCATCAGTGACATCGTAGATTGCTTTGAACCCTTCTGTTAATACTATCGGTGCAGCTGCTGTAACGGTAGCCATTCCTGCTAATCTTTTTAATCCAATATTTCTTAAAGCTGGATCTTTTATTTCTTTTATAGATCTTTGTGCAATATTAGTTGTAGTTCTTAATATTTCAGATGGAAAAGACATGAAATTACCTAGCGGTAATCGTCTAAGCGCTCTTACAAAATCAGAAACATACGCATAGTTTGGTACTGTATTTCTTACAATGTCAGCTGCTTCTTCTTTTAATTGTTTTTCAGTAAACTCTCTACCTGCTTTTGTGTATGCATTTCTAAGTCTACTTAATTCAACTGCATAGTTTGCAATCTTAAATAAATCATCCTCAGCTGTGTATAAATCTTCAGCAAATTTCATTCCTTTTTTAGCTGTTCTTTTACCAGCACCAAAAAGTTTTGCCATCATACCTTGTAAAGGTTTTTCTATATTTAAGTTTTCCCCAAATCTAATATCTCTCAATAGATTTTTAAGATCTCCAATTTGTACTTGTGAGTTTACAACACCAAGTTCTAGTAATTCTCTATATGCTTTATTTGCTTCTTCAGATCTTGTACCCACCTGTAGTTTTGGAAATGCATCTTTAAATGCTTTAGCTACAACTGCAGGGTTTTCAAAAAATATACCATTAGCTGCAGAGAATCCTGTTGCAGAAAACAAGTTTCTAAAGTGAGTTACCGGTGCGAGAATTGTTTTTGCTACCTGTGATGCTGCTTTTGGAAATAATAATAAGTTTCTGTATCCCCACGTAATTCCTTTTTCGATACCAGTTGCATCTGGTCTTGGCTCAAATAAAAATCGTAATGATTTTTGTGAATCTCCTAATGCTTGTGCAATATCTTTACTTGTAAATTTACCCGCTAATGGATTAACTGCATACTCATCTCTAAAAAATGGTGCAACAAAATCATCTAGTTTTACAATGTCTTGATAAGGTAAAGCTCTTTCTGCTGCAGCAACACTGTCAAAGAAAAAACCTTTTTCACCTGCAGGTGTCTCTGGTGTTACTTTTCTTTTTATAGCTAAATCATCATTTGCTAATTTATCAAACAACTGATTCTTTCTTGCTACAGCTGATAATCTTTGTACACCATTATATACAGAGAATCTTGGGTCTTCTATCTTACCAAATAAATCTCTAAATACCTTACTACCTTGACCTACAACTCTAGATATTTCTTTACCATTAATATCATTTGTAACTACTTGTTTAAAAAATTTTTTATTTTTATCTGCGTTACCTAATGGTGTAAGATCTGTATATTTAAAATAAGGTAATTTACCTGGTGCTTTCATTTCTAATGCAGACTTAACCACGTCATCTACCATCTGTTCTGCTTCAAAAGCAGTGATAGGATTGTTCTTTTTAGCTGCGTATCTTACAAATAATTCTTTTGCACTTTGCACGGCCTCATCTGTAGGTGTATATGATTTAAAAGGGAGAATAGATTTATCTTCAAAGATAGCATACGTATTACCTAAATAATCTTTTACTCTATCTCCCATCAAACCTTTNAATGTTTGTACATCTTTAGGTGCNTTTGATGATGCNTTAATTAANTCAGNNAATNTTTCACGTGCTCCATTTANAGCACCAAACANTTNATTTACTTGTCCAGATTTCAAACCNTTCTTTGTAAGTATTTCAGTTAGCTCATCACTAACAGCANTNGGCATNGGTTTATCTATTTGNCCAGAAAACATTGCATCGTTTATNTGTCTTAAAACTTTTACTTTTTCTTGATTTGCAGATTTATCAAAAAATGTTTTTACTGTAGGAAACATACTGTCTACACTTGTATCTATTTGTTTTACAAGTTCTGTAGCTCTGTTTAAATCAGCCATCTCTAAACCTTTTTGTAACATCTTATCTTCAAAAATTTGCTGTGGCTTTGCACCTCTAGCTCTTAATGCAGAAAAAACTTTGTTAAAGTATCTATCTAGTTTTGAATTACTAAACTCAATATTCTTTCCTCTTGTAGCTGCAGCTTTGATTGCTTTACCAGCTCCGTATACAAAAGGTGTAACTAATATAGATTCACTACCAAATTTTAATCTGTTAAATAATTTTCTAGATGCATCTGCACTATCTGAACTTGTCTCTTCTTCTCTATCTAATTGTGTAGGTCCACCAAACAAATCACCAAATGTGCCTATTCTTTCTACATCAGCTACAAATGCTTCTCCAGCTGCACCGCCAGTTACACCTGCTGCAAATCTTTTTGCTTTTGCTTTTCTATTTAGATCAGATGCTTTACCTGCAGCTTTTATTAAGTTTGGATTTTTAAAATTAACATAGTTGTTTGCTTTCTTTGCTTTTAATGCTTTGTCAGCTAATTTAGTTGCTGTTTTGAATCCAATAGCACCTGGAATACCAACTTGTACTAATGCCTCTGTAATTCTACCTGCAGCTTTTTCTTCTGCTATTTCTTCAAACGGATTTATTTTATCAAAGAATTGTTCTACTTGTGCTGCACTGTTTGTATCTAAACCTAGATCTATTAGTTCTGCACCAAGAGATATTACACCCTCTGGAACTTTTATAAGACCTGATGCAATACCTGCAAGGCCAGCTTCAAATTGACTTATTTCTGAATCTTTTTCTGCATCTGATAGAATAAGATAGCCTTCTGGTGTAAATTCAGCCATTTAATCTCCTATTCTATTTTTTTTAAATTTGTGCCGTCAAAAAATAAAGGTTGTTGTGTAGCTACGTCAAAGTAGACTTTATTAGGTGTTAATTCTTGAAGTTTAACTTTTCTCTTAGTATTTATATATGGTTTTAAAATATCAACTGAATAACCTTGTTCTTGTAATTTTGGTAACACCTCTAAAACAAAAGTTGCTTTTGCTGTCCCCACCATATCTTCACCAGGAAAATTAGTTTTAGCATAGTCAGCTACTCTGTCTGCCATTGAAGATCTAAGTAAATCACCAGAGCTTAACGTAAAGTATTCAAATGCTTGTCTTCTACCCTCTTCTGTATCAGGAAATTGACCTAATTTAATTGCTTGATCTGCTAATTTTTGCACCGCTGTTTTATCTCCACCAGATGCATTTTTTAAAAGTTGTAATTTTTCTTGACCTGTTTGTTTTAGACCAAGTATTTCTAATTCAGTGGCTTTGTCCTCTTTTCTATATTTTTCTTCTCGTGCAATGTTTTCTTTTCTCTCTTCTTCAGCTATGTCAAATTTTAATCCTTCTAATTCAACATCTCTTTTTCCAGCTTGTGCTCTATTCATAGCATCAAATGCTTGACCAACTGCAGGTTCAAAAGCTAAAGCTAAATTACCAGCTACGTTGCCACCTCTAGTTTCACCAAAACCTCTTAGTCCACCTTGAATTAATAACTGTGCAATAGGATCAATAGCAGGTGTTGAATACTTTTTCATTATCGCTTCAAATCGCTCTCTGTTTGTACCTTCTGAAAAATTAGATCTCATACCAGAAGTAATGCCGCCACCGACTTCACCTCCT
>FUFK010856608.1_pt1 | contig 19610 bp, 19 predicted proteins | sample 1021851 | NCBI WGS metagenome assembly FUFK01 (sample SAMEA51879418, study PRJEB19060) | metagenome
AGGATCAGCAGCGGGAACAGCACGCCGCGCAGCACCATCGGGTCGGCGCGGGTGACGCCGTTGATGTCCTGCACCGGCAGGCCGGTATGGTTATAGAGAAGCACGAACAGGCCGGCGCTGACGAACCACAGGGCGATCACCAGGAAGCCGTCGTAAACCAGGGCCATAAAGCGTTTGAGCAAACCGGCGGGTTTGGCGTCTTCAATCATGGGGGCTCCGACGGGCGGACCAGCGTCTGGCGACGAACGGATACGGAATAAAAAGCCCGCGTTTAGCGGGAGCTTCGTTTCATGCTGGGTAGCAGAGCGGGACTTGGCCCGATGCGCGAGTGTAGCAGAAACCGATTCAAAACCGCCAATGATCCGCCACCGGGCGCCTCTTGCCCAGACCCACTTCTGGCGAACTTTCTGTCGTGATCAATCCAAAGACCGCGCCTTGCCGGAGCGGGGTTCACCGAGGCGCCGATGCTCCGGGGCCTGACGTTAGAGCCATAGGGGCGCCGATCAACCGTATTCAGTCCGCACATCGTGCCGGCGCTCCTTTAGCACCGCGTCCCGGATCATGCGCCAGACAAAATCACCTATCTCCTCTAGCGTGTAGCGACCATCGTCGCTAAACCAGGTGGCTACCCAGTTGAGCGCACCGAGGCCTATAAGCCGCAGCAAATCCAGATCCACTTCCTTTCGAATTACCCCTTTCTCCGCCAGTGACTTGAGCATAGTCGCCCAGAGGGACTCATAACGGTCGCGCAACTTGATCATCTCCTTACGTGCCTCGCCGCGCAGAGAACGCCACTCAAACAACAGTACATAGACCATGTCCGAGCCGCTGACCAGCATCTGAAGGTGCGCATTGATGCCTCTACGCAACTGCTCCACGGGTTCCGCCGCACCGGCCACGGCTTCGGAGACAGCAGTCGAGGTTTGCTCCAAACCAAGGCGCATCAGATCAACAAGAATATCCTCCTTGGCCTGATACCGGTAATGAAGGCTGCCGGGCAGCAAATTACACGCTTTTGCGATTTCTTTCACCGTGGTCCGGTCATAGCCCTGCTCACGAAACAGTCGAGCGGCGGATGTCAATACAAACTGACGATCAGACCGGGCCGGACCGGCCGGGCGCTTTTTTCTCATGGTTTTTCTCCTCCGGCCTCGGGGTACGGCGCGAATCCGAATTGCGAGAGTCCATTGCCTGCGTCAGACCGACGACTTCCCCGTAATGGCTCGTCACGCCGAAGATCCGCGCGGCCCGCTGATTTTCTCACAAGTCATCGGCTAAGCACCACCGGCCTTGGTCAGCTGGCCAGGGAGGAGGTCCGGGCCGTGTACGGTCTGCGTCGCACCGAATGCCGATGCTGCTTCGGTATCATGCCTTATACCAACGATTTCAATTCGGTGCTCGGATCTTTCAATGCTTCAACATCGACGTCCTTGCCTTGATATACAAGATTCTTCCCGACCATGAAGGCCATGGGCAGATTTACCGCGTCAACGGCCACCAGCCGGCTTCCGCGTAAATAGAATACCACAAACGCTTCATCCGAGGGATCGCCGCGAACCACTCGCTGATCGTGGTTTTGAGATAACCCCACCATTTGTAAGCGTACGTTAAACTGGTTCGACCAGAACCACGGCACGCTTGTGTAGGGCACGCGCTCACCCATAAGCGTCGCCGCCGCAGTACGAGCCTGATCGACGGCATTCGCCACGGACTCAAGTCGTTGCATCTTTTCAAATAACAGATTCCGGTGGCGGGTACAGTCGCCGATCGCCAGGACAGCGGGATCCGCGGTACGAGTAAACTCGTCAACGACAATACCGTCATCACAGGGCAGGCCCGCGGCCTCGGCCAGAGCGGTTTCCGGAAGAACACCGATGGAAACAAGCACGATATCGGCCGGCACGATACCGCCGTTCGCCAATCTCACGCCCGTCACACAACCTTGCTCTCCCGCTTCGAAGCCGGTAACCGCGGTGTTCAAACGTACGTCCACGCCGGCGTCAGTATGCTTGGCGTAAAAGAATGCGGATATTTCCGGCCCAGTAACCCGTTGCATAAGCCGATCAGCGGCTTCCAGTACGGTGACATCGACGCCGCTCTTGTTTGCGCTGGCGGCGACCTCGAGACCGATATAGCCGCCACCCACGATGACCAAACGTTTCCCTGCAACTAATTGTTGGCGCAAGTTATCCGCATCGGCTATATCATGCAAATAGTGAATGCCTTTCAAGTCCGCTCCCGGCGCATTCAAACGCCGAACACGCGATCCCGTGGCCAGGACAAGTTGATCGTATTTCAAGGTGCTCTGGTCCGACAACCGGATGATTTTGTTGTTTCGATCGATTTGCACGACTCGCACACCGAGCCGCAACTGATGACCCGCGTTTTCATATATTGAGCTTGGCTTCAAATACAGTGAACCCTGATCAACTTCGCCTGTCAGGTAATTCTTGGACAGAGGCGGGCGCTGATAGGGTGGGTGGGGCTCTTCGCCCACCAGAATCACTTTATGCTGATATTTCTTTTGCAACAGTGTTGTCAAAAGCGCTCCCGCCGCGTGCCCGCCGCCAACGATGACCGTCGTTTGTTTCTGATTGTTCGTCATAGCCTGTCTCTTTTCTACTGTGCCTTGGGGTCCGATTTCACGATTACAAACGCCATGGGGACGAGCACGCCGCACTCAATACCGCGATCGGCCGCGGGAAACCTTGAAATCCTCGAGAATCATCTCGGCCCCCTTCTCGCCAATCATGGTCGCCGGCTGATGAGTATTTCCGCCCACCAGGGTCGGCATAACGGAAGCATCAACCACCCGCAGGGACCGGAGGCCACGCACGCGCAGTCGGGGATCGACCACCGCCATTGGATCCAACCCCATCTTACAGGTACCTACAGGGTGGTAGGCCGACTCGCCGCTACGCCTCACCCATCTGGCGAGGTCTTCGTCACTGCGCAGCGTCGGTCCCGGCGATATCTCGACCTCGTGGTGAGACGCGAAAGCCGGCTGCTCCAGAATCCTGCGGACTAAACGCACCCCCCGAACGAGTCTCTCGACGTCGGCGGGCTCAGCCATATAATTGGGGTCTATCAGCGGTGCCGCGAAGGGATCGGCACTGTGCAAACCGACGTGGCCGCGCGACAAAGGCCGGAGCCCATAAATCATCACGATGTAACCATAACCGCTCATCGCGGTCTTCATATCCCGCCCGTGATCAGCGTACAGCATCGGCCCGAAATGCAGTTGCAAGTCGGGGATCGGCTCTTCCGCACGGGAACGAATAAACCCACCGGCCTCGGCGCCGTTACTCGACAGTAAACCGCGACGACCGCTCAGATACTGCAGCAGGGCCCGAAGGCCCTTGAACCAGTAGCTCGGATGCATGGAAATGCTCTGGCGGTCGCGCGCTCTGACACGCACGAACACGTCGATGTGATCCTGCAGATTCCGTCCCACGCCCTCCAGCTCATGACGCAATTCAATCCCGTGCCGGGACAGTTCACCGCGCGGCCCGATTCCAGAAAGCATCAGCAGCTGCGGAGAATTAAACGCGCCGCCGCAGAGAACTACTTCGCGCCGGGCACGGACCTGAGCCAGCCCCTTCCCGCTCCGATATTCGACACCGGTGGCATGGCCGCCCTGGAGCAACACACGCGTGACGTGCGCTCCGCTGCGGACAGTCAGGTTGGACCGAAACGCCGCGGGTTCGAGATAGGCACGCGCATTGCTACAGCGCGCGCCGTCCTTCTGATAAACATAGTAGTAGCCCACGCCTTCCTGTTCACGTCCGTTGAAATCCGGGTTGCGCCGGTGGCCCGCCTGCATCGCCGCCTTGACGAACGCCGTGCTTAGCGGATTGGTATAGCGGCGCTCGGCAACATTAAGCGGGCCACCCCGACCATGAAACGCCGTTTCAAGAGCCGCCAACTCCGGCTCGAAATGTTCGGATCTTCGGAAGTAAGGCAACACATCGGCATACGACCACCCCTCGCAACCGAGCCGTGCCCACTCATCGTAGTCCCGGGCATGTCCGCGAATGTAGACCTGCGCGTTCATGCCGCTGGACCCGCCGACCATCTTGCCTCGTGGCTGATATAAGGCACGGCCATACATGTGCCGCTGCGGCTCGGTATTGAACTGCCAGTTAACGCGACGACTGAAGATCAGCTGCAGAAAGCCCAGCGGCATATTCACGAACGGATTGCGGCGACTCTCCGGACCGGCCTCGAGCAACAGCACCGAATGGCGGCCGCATTCGGATAGACGGTTGGCGACGACGCGTCCGGCCGAGCCCGCCCCAACCACGACATAATCGAACTGTTCGGATGACATCGGCTCCGGACGTGAATTCAATTTTTTGCGGTCAACTTGACCATTAGCTTGGAATAGCCCCGCACAAAGTTGGACTGCACACGCTCGGGCTCACCCACGACCTCTATGTTATCAAAGCGCTTGAGTAACTCTTCCCACAAAATCCGCAATTGCAACTCAGCCAGACGGTTGCCCATGCAACGGTGAATGCCGTAGCCAAAGGAAATATGATTCCGCGCGTCCTTTCGATCAATAATAAGCCGGTCGGGATTTTCGAACTTTCGTTCGTCTCTATTACCGGAGGCATACCACATCAACACGCGGTCCCCTTTCTTAATGGTCTGACCACGCAGCTCCACGTCCTGCGTGGCAACCCGGCGCATGTGGGCGAGTGGAGTTTGCCAGCGGATAATTTCCGAAACCATGTTTGGAATCAATTCCGGGTTTTTCTTCAGCTTGATGAATTCCTCGGGGAACTGATTCAGGGCCAGCACACCGCCGCTCATGGAGTTGCGGGTGGTGTCATTGCCGCCAACAATCAGCAGCGCCAGGTTGCCGATAAACTCCATCGGACGGTTAATCAAATCCCGGGTATCCTCGTTACTCTGTAGCATGCTGATCAAGTCGAAACCCGGAGGCTCGCCAGCCTTGCGTCGTGCCTCCTTGTCTCGCCAAAGCCTCGAGAATGACCAGGCCATGTCCGCGGCATCGTCAAACATGATGTCTTCGTCGGTAAACTCGCCACCAGTCGCCGAAGATGCTCCGGACAGTCGGTCCGACCAATCAACCAGCTTGTGACGCTGCTCGTAAGGGAAATCCAGCAACGTTGCCAACATACGCCCGGTCAACTCCTTGGACACTGCCGGCACCCAGTTGAAAGCCTTGTCCAGGGGCAGACTGTCGAGCACCTCGGCGGCGCGCTGCCGGATCAGCCCCTCCATTTCCTTGAGATTCTGGGGTGCCACCACACCTTGGACCGCCCGGCGTTGCACATCATGTTTTGGCGGATCCATGGCGATAAACATTTCCACCGACAACCCTTCCGGAGGATCACCCAGAATAATCTGTGGCTCGGAGGAAAAGAGCTCGTGATTCTTATCGACGAACAAAATGTCTTCATAGCGTGTCACCGACCAGAATGGCCCGAACTGGCTGCTTTTCTGGAAGTGCACCGGTGCCTCATCACGTAACCGCTTGAAATAGGCACCCCACTGATCTTGCCGATACAGAAAAGGGTTGCTGGTGTCAATATCCTCAAGTGCCAGGGTATTGACGTCAGGCACGGGCTGTTCGAGAAACTTGACCTGTGGGCGTGTTGACCCCATTGCCTTTTTCTTCGCTTTCATCAGAGATTTGAGTGCCTTGATCTGTAAGTGCATAGGCACCAATCTCGATGTGGCATTAATCATCTTTGTTTGCATGGCATCGTTCGTGCCTGACTTGGTTGACATGGTGACCTCCCGCTACATCTGAAATTCAGGCAACAGAACGGTCATACCGTCCATCGCCTCAGTGGTTCGAATCTGACAGCCCAGCCGAGAAGTTTCTGCCCGCTCCGGAGTCATGGACAACATCTGCTCTTCAGCATCATTTATTTCCCCGGTCTTTCCGAACCATTCATCGGTCACTATCACGTGGCAGGTGCCGCAGGCGCATTCCCCACCGCAGTCTCCGTCGATGCCGGGCACAGCGTTATTAACAGCAACCTGCATCAGCGAGGAACCAGATTCAAACTCGGCAATGTGCTCGGTACTGTCATGCTCAATGAACGTAATCTTACCCAAGACCTTTCTCCAGCAAGTAACTTAATGACTGCATCGTGGTTGTTGATTCGCTTGCCGGGGAGGTCATTTATTGACACGCTGGGGTCATTTAAAGACAGGCATGCCTATCAACGGACCGTATCAATGACACAGCAGAAAGGTGAACCGAAAGCCTCGGAAGGCGGCATTCCGTCGAACTATTCACGACTTATTGCCCGCGAGCTGGACTTAACCGTCAGCCAGCTACCCTCGTTGCTGCAAGGTACCGGTCTCGGTATCGCGCAATTTTTGGGCGAGGACAGTCTGCTCACGCCAGCTCACCAGGTGCGGATTTTACGCAATGCACTGGCGTTGTCGGGCCAGTTTGAGTTCGGCTTACGGCTGGGTAAGCGTCTGACCCCGGCCACCCACGGCGCCATCGGTTTTGCCGCCTCGAGCAGTCCGGACCTGCTCACCGCGCTACAGGCGATTCAGACATTCCTACCTACTCGGGCAAGCATCGTCGAGCTACACCTGCAGGAAGCTGAAGAACACCTGGAATGCCGACTGGACTTCCAAGTGCCGCTGGACGCGGATATCGAGCGTTGCCTGGCGGATACCATGATCGTGGTGCTGCTTGAATTCGGCGAGTTCGTTGTCGGTCGCCCACTACATGAGGCTGAAATTTGTTTTACCCACCGGACACCTGAGTACCACGCGATGTACTCGGACTACTTGCCCGGTCNCATTCGTTTTGGCTCCGATAAGTTCACNCTNAAACTGCCGANGGCACTGTGCCGGGAACCGAACGCCTCCGCCAATCATGAAAATTACCGNCTGGCNCTTGAGCANTGTGAATCNATGCTTGCCGAGCTTCAGANCCACAAGCCCAGCTACCAGACCCGGCTTAAGAAGATGATGCTATCGAGACCCCCCGGTTCGCTCAGCGAAGACGAAGCAGCNGCCTCCCTTTTCATGAGCAAACGCACNCTCGCTCGCAAGCTCAAGGAGGAAAACAGNAGTTTTAGGAAAATTCGTGACGAAATCCTATCCCGGCAAGCGATCAGCTACCTGTGTGACAGCAAGCTNTCGATCGAAGCCATCGCCGCGTTGATGAACTATCATGACGGAGCCAATTTCAGGCGTGCCTTCAANCGCTGGTTCGGTCTTTCGCCCGATCAGTACCGGCAGCACGCCGGTTCCCGGCACACTCTACCCCCNGCCCCCTAAGGTNGNCCGGTACCACGCTNCGGCATTCCGTTTCCTTTCTTTTGTACCGTANCTCGACCGNCNTTTCCCGCCGGTCTGNCGCGNTCTGTTTNCCGGCGCGCGAAGATATCCACTGACTGCTTTTTTTCGGGCCTTGACATTTGGTCAANCGCCCAAATANAGTGANTCAACAGTCGAACTACTCAGGAGGNCGACATGGTGATCGCNAGCCGCAAGATTGGTTACGATGAAGTCGANCANAGGGATTTGAATTTCGGCATGAGNCCGGAGACGGTGCCNCGCCANTGGTTCAACAANGATCCGTGGATNACNCANTGGATGAACGCGATCCTGGCCGCGGTGCCGGACGGCGAGCGCTGGGTCATGCAGGCCACGAGTAAGCAACTCGAGAATCTTCACGATCCGTCAGTGCGCAAAGCCGCGATCAGCTTTATTCGACAGGAACGCTCCCATGCACGGGAGCATGACGCCATGAATGAAGCGATGGTCGCGCACGGCATTCCAATAGACCGGGCGGAGGCCGTGTTCAAGGCGATCAGAAAGCCCCTTCAACGCTACCTGGGCGGCGCCACCCAGTGCGCCATGGCCGCGAACTTCGAGCATTTCACGGCCGTGATTTCCCAGGTAATGCTCGATCATCCGGAACTGTGGGACGATACCAGGCAGGAAGTCGCCGCCATGCTGTTCTGGCACTTCGTGGAGGAGACGGAGCACAAGTCAGTCAGCTTCGACGTGTTCGGAGAGGTAAGCGGGGGCGGCGTCCGCGCTTACGCAATCCGCATGGCGACGCTCGCTCTGGGTACAGCCCTTTTCCTGCCTCTGGTGCACGGTAACTGGCTGTATTTCCTCTGGAAAGATCGGCAGCTCACGAACATCCCCTCGGCACTGCGCGCCATTAAGTGGTTGTACTTCGCACCTGGAATCTTCACCCGAGCTTTTGTGATCGATACGCTGCCTTTTCTCTCCCCCCGCTTCCATCCATGGGACGCCGATAACCGGGAAGTCATCCACGCCTGGAAGCGCGCCTACGAGGAAACCGGTGATGCCCAGCAGGCTTACCAAGCATTCCGGCAATGGCATGACGATAACAGGCGTGACACAACAGCGGAACGAGTGACGGCGGCGTGAGCGGTGCCAAGCGTAAAACACTGAAACCCTCCGAGGGGGCGGCGGCCCTGGTCACGGGGGCGGGCAGCGGCATCGGCCGCAGCTTCGCCTATGAGATCGTGCGCCGTGGCGGATCAGTGATCTGCGCGGATATAGACCGCCAGCGCGCCGAGCAAACCGCCAGCATACTCTCGGAATTGGGCGAAGGTCGGGCTGTCGCCTACCGCTGCGACGTAGGTAGTGAAAAGCAGATGGCCACGCTCGCCGACAAGGCCGAATCGCTGCTCGGACGGCCAATGACGTTGGTGGTCAATAACGCCGGGGTGGGCGTAGGCGGCCGCATCGGAGAAGTGCCGCTTGGCGATTGGCGCTGGTGCCTCAAAGTCAATCTTTGGGGCGTCATTCATGGTTGTCACTTCTTCGCACCCAAGCTGCGCGCACTGGGCTACGGCGGCATTGTCAACGTGGCTTCGGCCGCCGGTTTCGGCGCGGCGCCGGAGATGAGTGCGTATAACGTGACCAAGTCCGCGGTCCTTTCACTCTCCGAAACTCTGGCGGCCGAGCTGACCGGCACCGGCGTGCATGTTTCGGCCCTGTGTCCCACCGTGGTACCCACCAACATTCTGGACAAGGCGCGACTGCCCGAGCACCGCGGCGATTTCGCCCATGCCGCCATGCGCAAGTGGACCTTCGCCACCAGCGACCAGGTGGCACGCCGGACCCTGGACGCCCTCGATCGAAAGCAGCTTTATGTGGTGCCGCAGTTCGACGGGCGTTTCATGTGGCGGTTCAAGCGCTACGCGCCGCGGCTATACGCTCGCGCGCTGGGCGAGGCGTATCGCCTGGCCGGGGGCTGATATCCGGCAGGAGGCAAATCATGACATCATTCTCGGCAAGAGTTGCCGACCGTGGTTTTCGGCTACTGATGAAACGCGAGCCGGCTAGTCCCGACGAGTTGGTGATGCGGTTACGGCGCATCGCCGCGATGGCCCGCCTGCCGGGCGGGCTGCCGTCCGGAGTCACCGCGCGCAAGACCACCATTGGCAATGAACCGGCCGTACCACCCGGCGTGCCGGCGGTGCGTGTCAGTCCCAGTCAGCCCACGGCCACCGTGCTGTATCTCCACGGTGGNGCNTTTATCAGTGGCCGTTTCCNTACTTATGCNGAGCTTTGCGGGCANCTGGCCAAGAGACTGAACGCACGCGTGTTCTGGATCGACTACCGCCTAGCGCCGGAGGCGNCCTANCCGGCCGCCCTCGACGATGCCCACCATGCCTACAGGGCGCTGGCNGAGGACTATCCTGACGAGCCGCTGGCCCTGATCGGAGATTCCGCGGGTGGCAACCTCACTCTGGCCACGCTGCTGAGGCTGCGCGATGCGCAGGCCGCCTCGCCCGATNCCTCCCCCCGCATGCCAGCCTGCGCCGTGTCGATCTCNCCCGGCGCCGATGCGGTTGGCGATNCACCNTCGCGCCAGGCCAACGCGGCCAGCGATGCCATGCTGACTCCNCGCATGATCNAGATGGCCACCNATCTGTATCTGGCCGGCCATGATCCCCGGGATCCCTATGTCTCACCGATATACGGCGATTTCCGTNGCCTGCCGCCTCTTATGCTCACTGTGAGCGAATCCGAGGCCCTNCGTGATGATGCCTATCGGGTAGCGCANCGTGCGCGCCAGGCCGGCNTGGCCGTGACCCTGCGCGCCCGCTGGAATATGCCACATGTGTGGCCGGTGTTTCATTCCATGTTGCCGGAGGCGCGCCAGGACGTTACCGAAATAGTCGGCTTTATGCGCCGGCATTTGTCGGCGCCCGTAGNATGCACCCGGGCCGTGGCACGGACGAAACTGCGCCTCGCGCATAGCGGCTAAGCGGCCTGCTAAAAACTGGAAGGAGGACCACTATGANTGTCGCGGAGGACCGGATTCAACAAAGCCGTCGTGGCCAGCGGGCGCCGCGCCACGGGAGCGCTGAACCCGACCACGAGATTTTGATCATCGGCGCCGGCTTCGCCGGAATGGGCGCGGCCATCGAGCTTCTCAGCCGCGGCATGAAATCCTTATCGATCATCGAGCGTGCCGCCGANGTCGGCGGCACCTGGCGCGACAACCGCTACCCCGGCGTGGCGGTGGACATCACTTCTTTCGTCTACTCTTTTTCCTTCGAGCAGAATCCGAACTGGTCGCGGGTCTTCGCGCCGGGTGACGAGCTGCAGAACTACGCCCGCCGTGTGGCCAGCAAATACGGCCTCTATCCCTACATACGTTTCGGCGTCAGCGTGAAGCGTGCCGAGTTCGATGAAGGCGAGCACTTGTGGCGGGNGACAACCGACAAGGGATGTGTCACCGCACGCCACCTAGTGTCCGCCACCGGCGGGTTGATCTCGCCGAAGATGCCGGATATCGAAGGGGTCGAGGATTTTCAGGGCGAGCGCATGCACACCGCGCGCTGGGACCACAAAGTGGATCTCACCGGCAAGCGGGTGGCGGTGATCGGTACCGGCGCCACCGCGGTGCAGCTGATTCCCGAAATCGCCCCGCAGGTGGCGCATCTGGATGTCTATCAGCGCACGCCCATCTGGGTACTCAAGAAACCGGATGTCCGTATGCCCGGCTGGATGCGCACCGTCTTTCGTTGGTCGAGCCTGGCCCAGCAGGGAGTACGTACCACCACCGATGCGCTGACCGAATCGTTGATGATCATCGCGGCGGTTTACTATCGGCGCTTTCCCTGGCTGGTGCACTGGGCCCAGCGCGCCGGCGTCAACAACATGCGCGAGCAATTGCCCGATAACCCGGAGTTATGGGGCAAATTAACCCCGCGATATGGCTTCGGCTGTAAGCGGCCGACATTTTCCAACAACTACTTTTCCACCTTCAGCCGTAGCAACGTCGATCTGATCACCACCCCTATCCAACGCATCACTCCCAAGGGCATCGAGACCATCGACGGCATTGAGCACGAGATCGATGTGCTGATCCTGGCGACCGGCTACAAGGTTTTCGAAAAGGGCAATCTGCCCTCCTATGAAGTCGTGGGACGCGGCGGTGTGGATCTGGGCGAATTCTGGGAGCGGAACCGTTACCAGGCCTATGAGGGCCTGACAGTACCCGGCTACCCCAATCTCTACATCATGCTGGGTCCATACGCGCTGATTGGTTCATCCTATTTCAAAATGGTCGAGGGTAACGCNATTCACGTGGNGCGCTGNATCNAGGCCGCCCNNNAGCGNGACGCGACNTGCGTGGAGATNCGNCANGACGTGCACGATCGCTACTTCCNGAANATCCAGANGACGCCANCANGGGACNGTGTTCCTNAACCACAANTGCGCGNCCTCNAACAGCTATTACTTCGANCNNCANGGCGACGCGCCCATGCTNCGACCNTCTACCTCTTTCGAGATGCTTTGGNGAGCGAANCACCTGCCCATGGCTCATTACCATTTCAAAAAGGCCTATCCGGCAGGATGGCTATCAGNTGACTCAAGGCTGACGTCCANCAGCAGGCNTTTTNCCGGNGATGATNCCGTTGCGGAGGNTANNCGCCGATGACGNCTCATGAGGAAACAACACCGGTGCTGGTCGGCGCCGGCCAGATCANCGCGCGCGAACCGGATNCCGAGCGCACCCCCATNGGNNTGGTCGCCGAGGCTGCCCGNGCCGCGGCNGCGGACTGCGGTGTGNCCGGGGTNCTGGGTCAGATCCAGTCGTTAACGTGTCTCAACATATTGGCGCCGTCTTATTCCGATGCCCCGTCCACCCTGGCGCGGCANCTGGGCATCGACCCCGGCGAGCGCTTCTACACNCCNATAGGCGGGAACATGGGTCAATGGCTGGTCGGTTACTANGCCGATCGCATCGCCGCCGGNGGTCTCGATTGTATCTTGATCGCGGGCGGCGAGGCGCTNGCCACNCAGATGCGCGGCAAGGGCGCCGGCCTGTCCGGAGTGCTGGACACCGCCACCGGCGAGGGNCCGCGACTGCTCGGCGATGACCGCGAGCCGACCAATTNGGCGGAACAACGCCACGGNCTCAATCTGCCCATCCAGATNTATCCGTTGTTCGAGCAGGCGCTGCGGNGNCGCTACGGCCTTNACCCAGNCGAGCACCGACGAATGCTGGGCGAATTCTATGCCCGATTCAACGCCGTCGCGGTCGACAATCCGCGAGCCTGGCGCCGCGANCCNTTATCGGCGGCCGANATCGCCGAGCGCTCACCCAAAAATCGCATGGTCGGCGCGCCCTACACCAAGCACATGAACGCCCTCATCGCGGTGGATCAGGCCGCCGCGCTGGTNATGATGTCNGNGGCCAAGGCCCGGCGGCTGGGCATCGANCCTGAACGCTGGGTGTACCCCCTGGCCGCGGCAAACGGCCACGATCANTGGTTCGTCTCCCAGCGGGCGGATCTNTCCCGCTCGCCGGCGATCACCGCCTGCGGCGAGCGGCTGGCNGCGACCAGCGGACTCGGGATCGACGCGATCGATCACCTGGACCTGTACAGCTGTTTCCCCAGCGCTGTACAGATGGCGCGCGATGCGCTGGGTATCTCCGTGCATGATCCCCGGCCACTGACCGTCACGGGTGGCTTGGCTTACCATGGCGGGCCCGGCAACAACTATTGCACCCACGCCATCGCCGAGATCATGAACCGTATCCGCGCCGACCGAAGCACCACCGGATTGGTCAGCGGCGTGGGCTGGTACATGAGCAAGCATTCGCTGGGGCTCTACGGCGGAAGACCGCCCGTCGGCGGTTGGCGGCCGATCGATCCGGCCGGGCTGCAAGCCGAGATCGACGCCGGCCCCGTCGTGGAACTGGTGGAGCAGGCGCAGGGCAAGGCCCGCATCGAGACCTACACTGTCATGCACGACCGCGCCGACCGCCCGGTCCAGGGTATTGTGCTGGGCCGCCTGAGCGATGGCCGGCGGTTTGTTGCCAACACTCCCACCGACACGGACCTGCTCAATGCCATGACGAACGAGGAATTTCTCAATCGCACGGGCCGCGTGCACCACGATGGCAAACGCAACCTATTTACCCCGGAGGGGTGAGCGCAAGGGGGAGACGATAATGAGCATCGCGTCCGAAGCCCAGTTCGACCAAGCGCGCGTAGCCGAACGCATGCGTGACATTCGCGAGGCCACCCGCGTCGTGAGCGAAGGCTTTTCCCGGGAATACATGCGCGAATGCATCGATAANCACCGATTCCCTCAGGAGGCCTGGGAAGCGCTGGGCGAATANGGGCTGCTTGGCATCACCATTCCCGAGGACCTGGGGGGCTCGGGCGGCGGCCAGGTGGAACTNGTCGCGCTGATGGAAACGCTGGCCGAGGCCGGGCTGGTGCTGCCCATGCTGTTGCTCACTGGGTTTGCGCGAGTGCCGATCATCCGCAATGGCACACCCGGCNCANATNGAGCGNTTCGTCAAGCCGACAATCAGCGGGGCCGAGAAACTGTGCTTCGCNATCACCGAGCCNGATGCCGGGACCAACAGCTTCGCGATGTCCACGCTGGCGACACNGGATGGTGACGGCTATCGGCTGACCGGGCGCAAGGTTTTTATTTCCGGTGCGGCGGACGCCGATCGAATGCTGGTCGTGGCCCGCACCCAAAANGCCGGCGAAGTCAAACGACGCACNGAGGGTATGTCCTTGTTCGTGGTGGATACCGACGCGCCCGGNGTGGAACTACAGCCCCTGAATATCGACGTCGGTTGGCCGGAGCGGCAATACCTGGTTTTTTTNGATGACGTCAAACTCGACGCGGNTCGCTTGATCGGCAACCCGGGACAGGGCCTGGCCGGAATGTTCGAGGCGCTGAATTCGGAGCGCCTGCTGGTCACCGCCATGTCCGTGGGCCTGGGCAATTACGCTCTCAAAAAGGCAGTGGCCTACGCCAACGAACGCAAACCTTTCGGCACCCCCATCGGGGGTTATCAGGCTATACAGCACCGNCTGGCCGAGGCCAAGGCCGAATTGGAGGCAGCACGGCTGATGATGATCCACGCGGCTGCGACGTTCGACGCCGGTGGCGATGCCGGTNCTCATGCCAACATGGCGAAATTGCTGGGTTCTCGCGCGGCGGTCAAAGCCGTCGAGGCCGCCCTGCAGACCCACGGCGGCTACGGTTTCGACCGGGACTACGACATCATCACGCTATGGCCTTCGGCACGGTTAATGGAGGTTGCACCAATCAACAACGAAATGCTGCTCAACTACATCGGAGAACATGTCCTTGGCTTACCCAAATCCTACTGAGACGCGNGNCGTGATCGAGCGTGACGGATTCACNGCCCCGGACGGGCGGCAAATCGCGCTGTGGCGCTGGCCCGGATCGCGCGAACGCCCCACCCTGCATTGGGCCCATGCGACGGGCTTCCATAGCCAGGTTTACCGCTCGCTGCTCGACGAATTGGCTGACGATTGCAACGTGCTGGCCTGGGATATGCGGGGCCACGGGGCCAGCGCCGAGGCGGCCGATATTAAAACATTCCGCGGTTGGGAAACGTACTACGAAGACCTTGTCGCTTGGCTGGAAAGTCTGGATGAGCCTGTCTGGCTTGCGGGTCATTCGATCGGTGCCACGACCAGTATCATGGCCGCGGCCCGACGACCGGACAAGGTGCGGGGCTTGATCCTGGCGGAACCGGTGATCATGGATCCCTGGCAGGGCTGGCGATTGTGGTCGGCCAAGCTGCTACGCCAGTCACAGCGGTTTTCACTGGCCGCCGGAGCCGCACGTCGCCGCAGGGTGTTTGACTCGCGCGCCGCCGCACTGGAGAACTTTCGTGGCCGTGGTGGCTTCAGAACCTGGCCGGAAGCATGGCTGGAAAACTACGTTGAGCACGGCCTCGTGGCCCATGATGATCGTTTTCGCTTGGCCTGTACGCCGGAATGGGAAAGCACCACCTTTGCCCATACCGAACACAACCCCTGGCCCGCCGTCCGACGATTGCGGTGTCCGATGGTCGTACTGGCCGCGGAACGCGCCTCAACCTTCTCGCCAAGGGCGCGCCGGCGCCTACATGCCTTGCTACCCTCCGCCGAGTTGAACGTTCTGGCTGGAACAACCCATTTTCTGCCCATGGAGCGACCGGAAGTGGTGCGGGATGCAGTGCGACAAGCAATGCACGGTGATACCTAGAGGGTAAGGAGAAAAGCATGAAACACACAGCGGTGATCAGCGGCGTCGGCATGGTGCCGTTCGCGAAACCCGGCGCCAGCGCGCCCTACTACCAGATGGGTGCCGAGGCGGCGCGTCAGGCCCTGGCCGATGCCGGGCTGGACTACGCCAAGGTGGAGCAAGCCTACGTGGGCTATGTCTATGGCGATTCCACCTGCGGCCAGCGAGCGCTCTATCCAATCGGCATGACCGGCATTCCCGTGATCAACGTCAACAACAATTGTTCCACCGGCTCGACCGCCCTGTTCCTGGCGCGCCAGGCGGTGGAGTCCGGCGCCGCCGACTGCGTGATCGCCCTGGGCTTCGAGCAAATGAAGCCGGGAGCGCTGGGCAGCTACTACAACGACCGGCCGACCCCCTTCGAACCCTTTGACCGGATCTGCGAGGACCTGGTGGGACAGCCCGAGGTGCCGCTGGCGATCCGCTATTTTGGCGGCGCGGGCATGGCGCACATGGACAAGTACGGCACCAAGGCGGAGACCTTCGCCAAAATACGCGCTAAGGCGAGCCGGCATGCCGCGCGCAACCCGGTGGCGCTGTTCCGCAAGGAAGTGACAGTGGAGGAAGTGATGGACTCCCCGGTGTTGATCGGCCCAATGACCCGCCTGATGGCCTGCCCGCCGACCTGCGGCGCGGCGGCGGCCATCGTCTGCTCCGAAGCCTTCGCCAGGGCCAACGCTCTCGATCACCGAGTGCGCATCCTGGCGCAGGCGATGACCACCGACACACCGAGCACGTTCGAGGCGCGCAACATGATGCAACTGGTCGGCTATGACATGACGCGCACCGCCGCCGATCAGGTTTACGAGACCGCTGGCATCGGTCCGGAGGAGCTCGACGCCGTGGAACTGCACGACTGCTTCGCCACCAACGAGCTGCTGACTTATGAAGCACTACGGCTGGCGCCGGAAGGTGGCGGCGAGCAGATGGTCGAGGACGGCGACAACACCCACGGTGGGCGCGTGGTTACCAACCCCTCGGGCGGGCTGCTTTCCAAGGGTCATCCATTGGGCGCCACCGGGTTGGCGCAATGCACCGAGCTGGTCCAACAGCTGCGAGGACAGGCCGCGGACCGCCAGGTCGAAGGCGCGCGCATTGCGCTCCAACACAATCTCGGCCTGGGCGGCGCCTGCGTGGTGACGATGTACCAGGCCACCTGAAGAGGACGAACTATGATCGACACTAAACACATCGGGCTGCGCCTGCCGACCGTCAGCTTCGAGGTCGAGAAGGGGCGGTTACGTTTTTTCGCCAAAGCCACCGGCGAAACGCGGCCCGAGTACCTCGACGAGTCTGCGGCCCGGGCAGCCGGCTACCGTAGCCTGCCGGCACCACCAACCTTTCTGATGGGCGCCGACCTCGATGCCGGAACCATGACCACGTTGCTCGAAACGCTGAACGTGCCGATCGGACGCATCCTGCACGGCGAGCAAAGCTTCACCTATCACGCGCCGGTATGTGCCGGCGACGTGCTCAGCGTCGAGTCAAAGATTAGCGACATCTACGGCAAGAAGAGCGGTGCGCTCGAATTCATCGTCAAGGATTCGCTGATCAAGGACGCGACTGGCGAGACCGTGCTCGAGGCACGCAGCGTGATCGTCGTCCGCAACCCGCAGGAGAACGCAGCATGAACGCCCCCACTCGTGACCAGGTCAAGGTCGGCCAGGCGCTTCCGCCACTCGAGCTTCCGCCCATCACGCGCGCGACGCTGGCACTGTTCGCCGGCGCCTCGGGTGACCACAACCCGATCCACATTGACATCGACTTTGCCAAGGCCTCTGGCATGCCGGACGTGTTCGCGCACGGCATGCTGCCGATGGCCTATTTGGGCCGCTTTCTGACCCAGTGGGCACCGCAGACCCGGCTGCGCCGGTTCTCGGTCCGCTTCGCCGCCATCACGCCAGTCGGCGCACGGCTGAGTTGCACCGGCAAGATCGTTGAAATCACCGAGGACGGCCACGAAACACTGGCCCGGCTCGAGATCGGCGTGGTCGATAAACAGGGTGAAGTCAAGCTCGCCGGCGACGCCCTGGTGGCGCTGGCCTGAAACACGTCCTTTCCATCACCAACAAAGCAGGACTGCGTATGAAACTTCAAGATAAAGTGGCCATCGTCAGCGGCTCAGGGCGCGGGATAGGCCGGGAAATCGCCCTCAAACTCGCCGCCGAAGGCGCCAGCGTGGTAGTCAACGATCTTGATGCCGCCCCGGCGGAGGAAACGGTCGCGGCGATCAAGGACGCCGGCGGCAGGGCCGTGGCCTGCATCGGCAGCGTGACACAGGAGGATTTTGCCGAACGCTTTGTGAACACGGCAATCGAACAGCTGGGCGGTCTGGACATCATCGTCAACAACGCCGGCTACACCTGGGACAACGTGATTCAGAAAATGAGCGATGAGCAGTGGCAGGCGATCATGGACGTGCACGCCACGGCGCCCTTTCGCATTCTGCGCGCGGCCTCCGAATACTTCCGCGTGCAGGCCAAGAAAGAAGCCGCCGAAGGGCGCGAGGTATTCCGTAAGGTGGTCAACATCGCCTCGATCGCCGGCACCGGCGGCAACGCTGGACAGGCCAACTATTCGGCCGCCAAGGCGGCGGTGATCGGCCTGACCAAGGCGATGTCCAAGGAATGGGGCAGGCTCAAGGTGAACGTCAACTGCGTGGCCTTCGGACTGATCAAAACGCGCCTCACAGAGGCGGAAGCAGGCTCTGATGCGAGCATCGATGTGGAAGGCCGCAAGATCAAGGTGGGCGTCAACCCCGATCTGCTCAAGACCATGGAGGCCATGGTGCCGCTCGGTCGCGCCGGCACGCCGGCCGAGGCCGCCGGGGCCGTCTATCTGTTTTGCACTCCGGAGTCGAACTACATCAGCGGTCAGACGCTGCTCTGTGGCGGCGGGTTCTCAATGTGAGGCCATGGACACCATGACGTTTAATCAATCACCCTGGATGGACGAAGAACTAACGCTGTTCCGCGACAACGTCCGGAAGTTCATCGCCACCGAAATCACCCCCTTCGAAGAACACTGGGACTCCCAGCAGCACGTCGAGCGCACGCTGTGGACAAGGGCAGGCGCCGCCGGCCTCCTGTGCACCGACGTGCCGGAGAAATACGGCGGGGCGGGGGGAAGCTTCGCCCATGAGGCCGTGATCCTCCAGGAGCAGGCCCGTGCCGGCAATACCAGTTGGGCCAAGGGCGTTCATGAGATCGTCAGCCACTACATCGTCAGCTGCGGCACGCCGGAGCAGAAGCATCGCTGGCTTCCCAAGCTCGCCTCCGGCGAGTGGGTGGGGGCCATTGCCATGACCGAGCCGGGCACCGGCTCGGATCTACAGGCCGTGCGCACGCGGGCCGAACGCCAAGGCGAGAACTATGTGGTCAACGGGTCGAAAACCTTCATCTCCAACGGCCATCACTGCGGCCTGCTGATCGTCGTCTGCAAGACCAATCCGGCCGAGGCCGCCAGGGGCGTCTCGCTGCTGGTCGTCGAACAGCCGGGCGAGCAGCCCGGCTTCCGCCGCGGCCGGCTTCTGCACAAGATCGGCCAGAAAGGTCAGGACACCGCTGAGTTGTTCTTCGATGATCTGCGGGTGCCGGCCGAGAACCTACTCGGCGGCGAAGAGGGCCAGGGCTTCTACCAACTTATGAACCAACTGCCACGCGAGCGCTTGATCATCGGCGTCGGCGCCATCGCTGCCGCCGAGGCGGCCCTGGAGCACACCTTGGCCTACGTGCGCGAGCGCAAGGCCTTCGGCAAGCGTCTGCTCGACTTCCAGAACACGCGCTTCCGGCTCGCCGAGCGGCGCACCGAAGTGACTCTCGGCCAAGTGTTCATCGACCACTGCATCCAGCGCCTGATCGCCGGCGCACTCGACGCGGAGACGGCCTCAATGGCCAAATGGTGGTGCACGCAAAAGCAGTGCGAGATCGTCGACGAGTGCCTTCAATTCTTCGGCGGCTACGGCTACATGCTCGAGTATCCCATCGCACGCTTGTACGCCGACGCCCGGGTACAGAAGATCTACGGCGGCACCA
>FUFK010039903.1_pt1 | contig 19609 bp, 22 predicted proteins | sample 1021851 | NCBI WGS metagenome assembly FUFK01 (sample SAMEA51879418, study PRJEB19060) | metagenome
GCGAATTTCAAGCTCATGAAGGCGTGCTTTTCTTTCACGATCGAGGCGGTCTAAATAAAACATATAGGCTAACTGAAAACCGGCGACGCCCGTCAAAGCGAGGCATAAAGTTATCAATGCATAAATCAACACCGCTTGTACTCCTTTGGCTGCCGAAATTAGCGCTTGTCCTGGAAGAGCAGTTCCGGCAGCGCACTCTAAATGCCTAAAATCTGACAATAACGCTTTGGCGGTACAAAAATCAAATAATAACGAACGGAGAAACCACTTATATGAAAGAAGACATCGTCAATTCCATTCCGCTAGCCCCGATTCTTGATCGTCGCGAATTTATAGTTACGTCAATTTTTGCCGCCGGGACGTTTGCGGCCGCGGTCCAGCCCATTTCCGCCCAGACAAAGATCACCACTGATTCCGTTGGATTGACCGTCGGTGAAGTGAAGATTCCGGTATCAGACGGTCAGATGCCGGGCTATCGTGCCATGCCCGAAAAGAAACGCGAAGGCGGATTTCCGGTCGTTTTGGTAATTCACGAAATATTTGGCGTTCACGAATGGATTCAGGATGTCTGCCGCCGGTTTGCCAAACTTGGTTTTATGGCGATAGCGCCCGCTCTATATGCAAGAATCGGTGAGGTAAAGGATCTGAAAGATCCACGGGAGATTAATCGCCAGGTTTTTTCAAGGATTCCCGATAGCCAAACTATGGCTGATCTTGATTCAACAATAGTCTGGGCCGGGAAAAATGGCGGTGATACGCGCAGGGTTTCGATAACAGGTTTTTGTTGGGGCGGCCGGATAGTCTGGCTATACGCCGCGCATAATCCGCGGCTTGCTGCCGGTGCGGCATGGTATGGCCGCGTCGTGCCAACGGCGAATTCACCGGTCAATGCTGCACAGCCGACCACGCCCATTGATTACGCCAAAGATCTGAAAGTGCCGGTAATCGGATTTTACGGCGGCCGCGATCAGGGCATTCCACTGGAGGGCGTCAGGCAAATGCAGGATAAATTGAAAGAAGGCACTTCCGGTTCGACTATTGAAATTTATCCCGAGGCCGGCCATGGATTTTTTGCCGATTATCGGGAAAGTTACAACAAAGCTGCGGCGGAAGATGCCTGGAACAAACTCCTTACATGGTTTCGTAAATACAAGGCATTTTAGGCACCCTCGCAGGGTTTTCAGAGTTGAGCATCAGCCGGCCGGGGCTTATTTATGACTGCCGGAGACTTATGGGAATGGAAATACAAAATCTCAGGTTGGTTTATACCTTGTTTTGCGACGACGTTCGCATTGAAATGGGCAACAAAATCTCCTTGATGGGAATTTTCCAGAATATCATGGTGGATAAGCTGCCCGTTTCTTTGATCAAATTTGCAGTTATCAATCACTGGCGCGGCGAGGGAACCTATCACACAGAAGTCAGAATTTTATCTCCTGACAGGCGAACTGTAGTCGTCACCTCGCAGCCGACACCAATAGAACTTGCACCTGGCGGATTTACGGATAATGTTAGTTTTTTTATCAACGTTGTGTTTCCACAGGCAGGAACTTATTGGGTACAGACACTTGCCAATCAGGTCGTCCTGCAGGAACTGCCGTTGATAGTTACGGATGGCGGCTTTGGTTCAGCACAAGGTCCGGAAGAGGTTTCGGAACGAATAAACTGATTTATTTCTCTGTGCGTGAAATATCTAACGTCAGAGCCAGCCGATAGATGGCTGCCATATCAACGTCAATGATTTTGGAAGCCTCGGCATTTTTGAATCGGGCAGTAATTCGCAGTCTGGCCTGCCCCTGCGGTCTTTTATATGTGAATTCGCCGCTGATGTTGGTATAAACAGTCGTAAGTTTTTTCGCCGAGCCGTCGGAATACAATTCTTCTATGTCAACCCTTGCACCGCCGAGGCTTGTTCCTTCCTTGTAAAAAACGCTGCCATTGACTATAACCTGCAATCCACGGTCGGGAAATAAAATGAGCCGCTCGCCCAGATCGCGGACGCTGCCGCTTTTGACTTCTATGCCTTGCAAAAGGCCCGAGCCGAAACCATCGGCATCGAATACAAAACTATAGACGCCCGGAGCAAGCCCATCAAGCTGAAACCGGCCTTTTGAGTCAGTCTTTACACTCTTGACATCTTTACCTTGCTGGCGTGCCGTTACGGTGGCATTCGGAATCGGATTTCCGTTATTTGCACGAACCCGGCCCTTGACGCCAGTCTGTGCGGCCGCAAGACCGGCTGCGGCCAAAAACAAAAGCAATGCAAAGATATAGTTTCTTAATGTAATAATCATTTAGGATGCTGCCATCGCCATTTCCTTTTTGAGTTCGGCGGCTACGTCATTGATGATGTCTTCAAGGTTTCGGGTTGGCTTATATCCGATCAGTTGCCTGGCTTTTTCCAAACCGGGAACACGGCGCTGCATATCCTCGAAACCGTCACCGTAGGCTTCTGAGTATGGAATAAAACGGATTTCGCTTTTACTTGATATGATTTCTATTGCTTTTTTGGCAAGCTCAAGAATTGTAACTTCTTCGTCGTTTCCGATATTAATTACCTGACCGAAGCATTCAGGCGTCTCGAGCATTTTGACTAATCCATCGACAACGTCCGAGACATGGCCGAAGCAGCGTGATTGACTGCCGTCGCCGTAAACCGTGATAGGCTCATTACGCAAGGCCGAGCCGACAAAGCGGGGAACGACCATTCCATATTGTCCAGTTTGCCGAGGCCCAACCGTGTTGAAAAGACGAACAACGACAACAGGCAGCCTTGTTTCCTTCCAATGAGCCAGTGCCAGAAATTCATCGAGCGTTTTGGCGCAGGCGTACGCCCAACGATGTTTATCGGTTGCCCCGGTCAGTAAATCGTCACTTTCACGAAAAGGCACAGATGCACCTTTGCCGTAAACTTCGGATGTGCTGGGTATCAGGACACGCTTTCGGTAACGTGAACAGAATTTGAGGACAACATCCGTACCATGAAAAATTGTCTCGATTGTTCGGACGGGCTCTTCCATAATGAGCCTGACGCCGACGGCACTCGCCATGTGAAAGACGCGATCCGAATCCCTAATCAATTCTTCCATCAGGCGTTGGTCCAGGACCGAGTCAATAATAAGCCGGAATTTATCGTTGCCCTCTAAATGTGCGACATTTGAATAACGTCCCGTTGAAAGATCGTCAATGACGGTAACATTGTGTCCATTTGCAATAAAACGGTCAGCAAGATGGCTTCCGACAAATCCGGCTCCGCCGGTAATAAGAATTTTCATAACCTTAATAATTACAATACCTTTCAAGCCGCACTACTTCGTCCGATCAAGGCTTCGAAATAGGCCGCCGTATGCTTTAGCCCTTCGGCAAGTTTAACTTGCGGCTGCCAGCCGAGCAATTGCCGGGCACGTGAGATATCCGGTTTGCGTTGCCGCGGATCGTCCGGCGGCAAAGGCAAATAATCCAGCTTTATCTCTTTTCCGGTAGCTTTTGCAACTTCATCGGCCAATTCGTTCATTGTGAATTCATCCGGATTACCCAGATTAACCGGCAAATGAATATTTTCTGCTTCGGTATTCATCAAACGGATAATGCCTTCAACAAGATCAGAAACATAGCAAAAAGAACGCGTCTGTGTTCCGTCGCCATAAATCGTCAAGGGTTTTCCCCTGAGTGCCTGAACAATGAAATTTGAAACTACGCGGCCGTCATTTTCCAACATCCTCTCACCATAAGTATTGAAGATACGAACGATCCTTGTATCTACGCCATTTTGGCGGTGATAATCCATCATCAGTGTCTCGGCTACTCTTTTGCCTTCGTCATAGCAGCTTCTGAGACCGATCGGATTGACGTTGCCCCAGTAATTCTCAGGTTGCGGATGGACGAGCGGGTCTCCATAAACTTCGCTGGTAGATGCCTGTAAGATCCTTGCTTTTACGCGTTTAGCCATTCCGAGCATATTGATGGTGCCCATGACACTCGTTTTGACAGTTTTAACGGGGTTGAACTGATAATGTATGGGTGATGCCGGACAGGCGAGATTATAAATCTGATCGACTTCCAGAAGAATCGGCTCAGTTACATCATGCCTGATCAGCTCGAAATTTCTGCTGTCCATCAGGTGAAGTATATTTGCCTTACGACCGGTAAAAAAGTTATCGAGACAAATCACCTCATCGCCATTTTTTAATAGCCGTTCGCACAAATGTGAACCGATAAATCCGGCTCCGCCGGTTACAAGGATTCTCATAAATTGTTGTTGAGACCTGAAAAATACCGAAAACTTCAGTTATCAGGCAGCCAGATCATTTTAGATGCTTCTCGAACAAAGCCAAAATTCTCTCATATTCATCAGCCCAGCTTTCAGGACGTACAAAGCCATGATTTTCCGAAGGATAGAACATTGTTTCGAAATAAGGTGTCTTGCCGAGCCGTATGAGTTTTTCGATCATCTGGACAGAGTCCTGGAAATGCACATTGTCGTCTGACATGCCGTGAAGAATCAGGAGAGGACGCTCCAGACGGTCAGCGTAAGCGATTGGCGAGCTACGGCGATAGGCTTCGGGATTCTTGTCCGGAAAGCCTAGACGCTGGGCTGTATAAAACGGATTAGCGGCGAAATAGTTTTTCCAATCGAAAACCGGCCGGAGCGCTGCCGCAGCTGCAATTCGTTCGGGTGCGCGGAGCACCAGCATCCCAGCCATAAACCCGCCATAACTACCGCCATACACTCCTATCCGATTTTGGTCAACGGCATAGTTTTTGACCATAAAGTCAATGCTGTCAATATGATCGTCAAAATCCTTACCGCCCAGAAAATCGTAAACGTCAGTCCTCCAATCACGGCCATATCCGGCTGACCCGCGATAGTCAATGTCTAAAACTACATAGCCTTTTTGCGTCAACAGCTGATTGAACATAAATTCGCGGTAATAATTGTTCCAGCCATTTATGACGTTTTGCAGATATCCTGCGCCATGGACAAATATAGCCATCGGATATTTTGTTTTCGATCTCGAGTCGAAGTTCTGCGGGAGGTAAATCTTCGCGGGAATAGACTTACCATCGCGTGACGGGATTTGGATAAAACGCGGGGCGTTCCACCTGATTCGAAGAAACTGTTCAGGAACGGTGTTTGTCAGGCGGACGGGTCGGGCAGATGTTTCACAACCTGAGCAAACGGTAACTGCAAAAAAATCTTGAGGAACATTCCATTTTGAGGAATCGAAAATAAGGATTTGCTTTTCACCCGAATCAGACAATTGAGGCGAACCCTTGAAAGCAGCATCGCCGGTCGGATAAAGCAGTTTGTCGCCGGTCTGCGGGTCAATTATGTAAAATTCTCTTTCGGCCGTATTTTTTTTTGTTGAAGAAAAGAGAATTTTTCCATCGACAGTCCATTTTGCCCATTCGACCTGCCACTTTCCTTGTGTCAATTGCGTAACTTTAACGGCGTCTGAGGGAACTGACAGGCCGTCAGGATCCAGAGACTTAGGCGTCAAGCCATCTTCCGTACCCTTAGTTAAACGTGCAAGATAAATATGGTTATAGCCATCTTTTTCTGAACAGAACAAGACCGTCAGTGGATCTGAAGGATGTGGTTCTACAATAGCTGAAAGTGAGGCCTGCCATTTGGGGTCGGTATCGTCATCAATCGTGATTATTTTTTCGCTTTTTCCGCCGACATTGAAAACATAGAAAAGCCGCCGCCGCTTTGTATCTCTGTCGAGCATGTCAACAAGCAGGGAACGACCGTCCGCAGCCCATTTAACGGATCGAAAATTGCTGACTCCTTCAGGCTTTGGCAATTTTATTTCATGAGGTGAGCCGCGTCTCCCATCGGCAGACGTAACCATGAGTTTTTGTTCCGTCCATCCTCGACGTACTGTATTTGCCGCAACAAATTCAGGCAGATAATTTGGCACAATGAGAGGTCTTTGTTTCGAAGCGTCGGTTACTGTATAGGCGATCAATAATCCGGCTTTATTTGGAGTTACCGACCCGACAGAGATGAAGTTTTGCTGATTTGCTTCCCGGGTAATCTGCGTTAATTCGGCAGTTGTGGTATTCAGGATATAGGCATTGCCGCTTTGTGAAAACAGAATTCGCTCATTATCCAGAAATCTGGCGCCAAATTCCGGCGTCTGGGTGTTTGTAAGACGTTTCGGTTTTGAATCGCCGATAGTAAGGATAAAAATATCACCACCGAAAGTAAAAATCAGCCTTTTTGAATCCGGTGCCCATTCCACATTGCCGATTTGATTTTCGCGTGAACGGACAAATTCATCGCGGGTTTCAAGGCCGTAATCAAGTTTATTATCGTTTCGCTGCGGCCGCTCATTTAACGGAAGGTCGGCCGGAGACAGCAATTTGGTCAATGCTCCGTCGCTTGTCGAGGCGATATACAAATCGCGGGGCATTCGTCCTTCGGCATTCCAGAAAAACGCCAAAAAACGGCCATCCGGTGAGAGTTTTTCGCCTTCTGCCCGCATTCCTGCGATTGAAGGCTCAGCCATAATGGCACGAATGTTCAATGTTTGCGCCCGGACGGTAAAAACAAGTGCAACTAAGGACAAAAATATTGCGACAAACGTATCTCTGGTTTTCATATGTTTAAACGATTTATTCCAGCGGGCTGGGATTTATCGGACATTGTAGAGCAAAATCCATTTTGCTGCATCCTGCAGTGTATAATTTACTGTCGAAAGTGTAAATTTATGGTTGAATCATCCAAAACACCGTTTAACAGGGTCGGGCAGAAGCCCGAAAAGATGAATGAGCCTGTAAAATCCGAATACCCGAAGGAAGAATCGGCATATTATTATGACGACGCCTATGGCTACACAGAATATGACAAATTAAATGACAAAGCGGAAGACGACGAAGAAGAATAATCAAGCATTACCGGGTTCGATTTTAACTACTATATTACGCCATTTGCCTTGTATAAACCTCAGATAACTCAATACACAACGTGAAAAGTGGCCGGCGAAAATCGCAAGCCAAATATGTATTGGCTTCAAAGTAGAAGTTTCGCGGATTATAAAGCAAATTGATAACGGAATAACTACCTGTGAAAGGATTGAAATATAAAGCGGTCCTTTAGTGTCGCCGGTTCCCTGCAGACCGCCCGTAAAAGTAAGAGCCACCGAAACAAAGAGACCCGAAAAGCTAAGGACCCGCAGAAGCTGTGTCCCGATGGAAACTACGGCAGGGTCGCGCATTCCGAAAAAAGAAAGCAGAAGCTCCGGGAAAAAGAAAAAAATCAGCCCTACAAAGGCCGAACCGGCTACTCCAAACATTGCCGCTGTAGATACGGCCTTAATGGCACGATCAGGATTTCCGGCTCCAAGGTTCTGTCCGGCGGCAGCCGCCGCCGCTCCCATCAGCCCGACACTTGTCCAGGTAACCAGCGAGAACAATTGCGTATAAGAGACGGCAAATGCTGCCTGTGCCGCGGCGCTTTCGGCCAAAGAGCCTATGAAAGAGAGCATCAGCACGCCGCCGATATTCATTGCAATTCCCTGAAATCCGGCAGGCAAACCAAATCTAAAGAGTTCACGAATAATTCCCCAATCCGGCCATAAATTTCTGCCGCGTGGAAATTGGACTACCCAACCTCCATGAGTCAAACGCCAAATTGCATAAACTGCAACGATCCCGGATGCGATACTTGTTCCAATTGCGGCACCTTTTGTACCAAACGCCGGTATCGGGCCAAGGCCGCGTATCAGGATTATATTTAAAATCAGATTCAAAATAGTCATTACCACGCCCAGAATCATCGGCGTTCGCGCGTCTCCGGCCGACCGAAGCGCTCCGCTCAGCATAAAATAAACCAGCATGCCAAGGCTGAAAACAAACGTAATTCTGAGAAAAGGCAGAGCCTCCGCCTTGACCGTAGATTCGGCGTTGACAAGATCCAGCAAGTATGGCGCGGCAAAATAACCAATTGGTGCAAGAATAAAAAGGGAAATAAAGAATGCGGTAAGAAAAGACTGATAGACTGTGCGGTTGACCTTTTCTACCTCACCGGCACCGGCGAAGCGGGCAACCAAAACACTCATTCCTATGAAAATCGAAGAAATAAAAACAATAACTACCAGGAAAATTTGCCAACTTACGCCGATCGCGGCATTCCCGATGTAGCCAACCAGGTTGCCGACAAGAATATGGTCAACAATGCCCTGCAGGCCGCCAACCATATTTGTCAAAACCGTCGGCCAGGCCAGTTTCCAAACTGCACGTTGTAGCGGACCTTCTACAATTGAACGGTCAAATTTTCTGACAACCGGTTTTGGTCCGGCCTCACCTGTTTGACTTTCCGTTTCGCTCATCTGAATAAAGAATAACAAAAGTCATGGAATTACGGGGGAGCAGCGCCTGGCATATTAAGAAAAATTGCCTTATGCGGGAGATGTTACATACCCTTCTTTCGGGCACCGCAAAGGCACTGAATAATAAAGTTTTCTGATTATGTTTACGGCTTTAGCAGCGGTGCAAACCGATCCCGATAGCAATAAGCTAAAAAAAGAAATGCCGCAACGAGAAAAATTGCGACCGGCAACCCACTTCTATCCAAAAGTAAGTGAACAAAAAAGATGTTTACAACTACCGGTGCGAGTATCACCATTGCAAGCGGGACAAAACGCCCGATTAACAGGGCAATGCCGCAAAGCAATTCTACCGTTTTCAAAAGCGGAAAAAAGTAGCCGGACGCAGCCAATCCTTCGCTGAATTGTTTGATCGGACCGGATAGTTCGGGCTGTTGGACTAAATTGAAAAACCATGCTACCGATGAAAAAATAAACAGAAGACCGGTAAGTGTCCTGACGATTATCTTTGCAATCTTCATTTAAAGTCTTGACCTCGCTATAGATAATTTTTTACCTGATTGACGAAAGATTGAAGCCGTTCGAGGCATTGCGTCCAGCCGAATCTATGATTGTTACATTCATCAGCCGTTTCAAACATTGCCTGATGCAGGGTGAACTTCGTTTTGTTTATACCTGACGGCTCAAAGCGCAGACGGACAATATTGCTGCACCATACAAGACCATCATCCTGGAAACGTTGCCAGGTAAATTCAAGCCTCTCAGGCGGCTCGATAACAAGATATTCGCCCGCGACCCAATAGTTAATGCCGTCAGGTGACAACATACAGATTTTGTAGCGGCCGCCGACACGAAAGTCTATCGTACAATCCGGCACCTTGAAATCCGAAGGGCCAAACCATTGCGAAATGTGTTCACAATTGCTCCAAACGGAAAACACAACTTGCGGAGCCGCCTCGAAAATCCGCTCAATTGTCAGAATTCTGTCATCGTTTTGAAAAGCCGCCACCTGTTTCATTTAACCTCCCGCAGAGAAGATAACCTGATTCGAAAGCGACATTGTAGAGCGAAACACGCGCCGGCACATTCGGTTAAAGGGCAAATCAGTGAGACGGTGCGTAATCAACCATCCATTGAATACCGAATTTATCGGTAAGGGAACCCCAGTAAGAGCCCCAAAACATATTATCCATTGGCATATTTACTTTACCGTCGGCGGAAAGGGAAGCAAAAACCCTGTCCGCATCTTCCCGGGAAACCGCACTGTAAGCAACGCTAAAGTTATTGCCCGGGTTAAGCTGTCCGGCGAAATCGCCCGGCCAATCAGATCCCATCAGGACGTTGCCATCGCCAATAGGAAGAGCGATGTGCATAATCCGCTTTTTATCTTCTTCCGTAAGCGATGGCATATCTCCGCAACCCGGGTTATCTTCCCAACGCATGACAGAGGCAAATTCGCCACCAAAAACCGATTTATAAAAATTGAAAGCTTCCTCAGCATTGCCGGGAAAATTCAGATAAATGTTAAGACGTGACATCAGCTTCAAATCTCCTTTTTAGATGTAGTCAAAAAGTTAACCTTTGGCAGCCGCTTCGATGGAAGCAATGTCGATTTTGGTCATGCCAAACATTGCTTTGGCCGCGCGGCCAGCTTTTTCACGATCAGCATCAGCAAGTAAGCGGACCAAAATAGAAGGTATTACCTGCCAGGAAACACCAAAACGATCTCTTAGCCAGCCGCAAGGCTGCTGTTCGCCGCCCTCGGATAAAAGAACGTAAAAACGATCAATTTCCTCTTGCGTTTCGGCGGCTACGGACAATGAGATCGCCTCGGAAAAACGAAAATGCGGCCCTCCGTTATAACAATGAAACTGTTGTCCATCGAGTTCGAATGTTCCGCCTGCCGGTTTTCCGTCCGGTCCGGGCATTGTATCAATTATCCTGGAATTCGGAAATACGGAAACATAGAAATTCATGGCCTCGACGGCATTATTTTCAAACATCAGAAACGGCGTAATCTTTTTCATCGTTCCACTTCATGTCATTTTTGTCGTTTTTACAAAGACAGCCCGCATCGCATTCGCTTTATTGATTGCAAAAGCAGCGAAGCAGAATTAACTTGCCGAAACCCCGGCGGATATTTCGCCCGCAAGCAAGGAATCCAGTTTTTCATAACCGTCATTGACACCGTGTTCCATACCGGATTGGATCATTCCGTCACGATCAGCAACAGAAAAGAAAACTGATTGGTGAACAAGCCGGCATCTGTTGTCAGGGAGCTCCTCGAAAACTGTTTTGCCAAGAATTACGTGTCCGCGTTCGGGCAGGCCGCTGTATTCGAATGTTCCGACGATTCTTTCCGGCTCCGAAATTTCATGGTTGACACCGAAGAAATCAAATTCCTGTCCACCACAGATATTACGGAAACGATATGAACCACCGTCGCGACAATCCCATTCGATAATCTGCGTCTCCATACCGTGCGGTCCTACCCATTTCGAATAAATATCCGGATCTGTATGTGCACGGAAAACCAATTCACGCGGATAATCAAACTCCCTGATAATAAAAAGTTCCTGTTTACCCGGCTCGGCAATGATTTCTGTTTTATTTTTCATTTTTCTTTCTCCTTTTTTTAGTGGCTCCGTTTTTTTGCAATTTTGTTTCAGGTTTTGGTTTGGACTTTTCAGCCTCAGCCTGCATTTGTTTCAGATATTCGTCGAGGCGTTCAAAGCGGGCTTCCCAAAATCTGCGGTATTGTTCTACCCAGTTAGCCGCCTCTTTCAGAGGTTCCGCAACGAGGTAACACGGACGCCATTGTGCCTGCCGGCCTCGCCTGATGAGGCCGGCATTCTCCAGTACTTTCAGATGCTTTGTAACGGCCGGCATAGTGATCCTGAGCGGTTTAGCAAGATCCGAAACGCTGGCTTCACCTGAGGCCAGACGAGCAAGAATCGCCCTCCGCGTAGGGTCGGCCAATGCCGAAAATGTTTTACTTAGTCTATCCGGTTGTTTTTGCATTGCAGAAAAATACCTATGGCGTCTTTTTGTTTGATCAAACCCGGAAAGTTACTGTCTATCCGGGTCGTTACTACTAAGCAGGCACAACGTATGACGTCAGTTTCGATATTTTGTCACCTGTAAATTCATAAACGTCGCAAAAAGAATATTTTTTGTCTTTGCCGTCGCCTGTGTCCATTGTCATATCGCCGTGGCAGGCTGCCGAAGTGCCTTCGACTATAATGCTGCAGTTTTGAACAATTGGCGGGCCGGGACATTTGTTTTCATTCAAGAAAGTCCTGATTTCTTCTTTGCCGTTTAAAGTAGTTCCTCCTGCGATCTTCCAGCTCATATCATCTGAGCAGAAATCGAGAAACGATTCGCCTTCGTTGCGCGAAAATGCATCATTTGTTTCCCTGATTATGTGACGAATTACTTCCGACATGGTTCCTACATCTTGTGATGTTTTATATTTAACATATCGGTTAATTAACCTAATGGTAAAATACACACAAATGGATTTTCTGTCAAGAGCTGAAAAATGCGGTCGGAAAATCCGGTCCGCATTTACTGAATTGAATCGAGAAGTTTCAGATCAGGCAAGTTACTTTTTCGGGCGTTCATTCGATTTCAATACCCGTTTACGCAGTCTTATGGATTTCGGCGTTACTTCGATCAATTCATCGTCCGCTATGAATTCGATCGCTCTTTCGAGGGAAAGTTCGCGCACCGGTACCAGACGCATTGCTTCATCCGCGGTGGAAGCTCTCATATTAGTCAGCTTTTTTTCTTTAACCGCGTTGACATCCAGATCTACGGCTCTTGCGTTTTCTCCGATAATCATTCCTTCATAAACCTTTGTGCCGGGTTTTATGAATAATGAGCCGCGTTCCTGTAGGTTGTAGAGTGCATAGGTCGTGGCCTCGCCCATGCGGTCAGCGACGAGCGTGCCTGTGGCGCGATGTTTCATCTCACCCTGCCATTTATCAAAACGCAGAAATATTGTGTTAAGAAGGCCCGTGCCTTTTGTCTCCGTCAGAAATTCACCGCGGAAACCAATCAATCCACGCGAAGGAACTTCGTATTCAAGTCTGACACGGCCGGAGCCATTATTTACCATTTTTGTCATTTGGCCTTTTCGGCGGCCAAGTGCTTCAGTTACTACGCCGATGAATTCCTCAGGAACATCAATTACAACTTGCTCGAACGGTTCCAGAGTTTCACCTGTTGTTTCATCGCGTTTTGTAATGACTTCAGGTTTTGAGACCTGCAGTTCATAGCCTTCGCGCCGCATCATTTCTATCAGAATAGCTAATTGCAGCTCGCCGCGGCCGGAAACCTTGAATTGTTCCGGTGTTTCAGTTTCATTTACCCGCAAGGCGACATTGCCGAGGAGTTCACGGTCCAGGCGTTCCTTTATTTGCCGCGAAGTAACGAATTTGCCTTCGATTCCGGAAAAAGGAGAGGTGTTTACTCCGAAAATCATTGAGATCGTGGGTTCATCTACAGCAATTGCCGGCAGCGGCTGCGGATTATCGGCTTGTGTAATGGTTTCGCCTATCTCGACGCCGTCAAAGCCGGCTAATGCGACAATCTCTCCTACGCCGGCCGACTCCGTAGCAACGCGATCAAGCCCTTCGAAGACGTAGAGTTCTTTAACGCGGGTTTTTTGCAGGCTGCCGTCACGCTTCGCTATGGCCACTTCCTGGTTTTTCGCAATACTACCTGAAAATATACGGCCTATCGCCAGCCTTCCTACAAACTGGTTGTAATCAATATTCGCGACAAGTAATTGCAGCGAATCATCACGAAGCGGCGCCGGTGCGGGAATTGTTTCAATAATTTTTTCGAAAAGAGGCTTTAGCGTACCGGAATCGTCAGAAAGATTTTCCTTGGCAATTCCTTCGCGTGAGATGGAATAAAGAATCGGAAACTCTATCTGATTTTCATCGGCACCGAGATCAATGAATAAGTCATAAATTTCGTTGACGACTTCTTCGGGCCGGGCATCCTGACGATCTATTTTGTTTACCAGAGCGATTGCGGGCAGGTTTAATTCCAGTGCTTTGCGCAAGACAAACCTTGTCTGCGGAAGACAGCCCTCTGCGGCATCAACCAGAAGCACAATGCCGTCAACCATTTTCAGAACGCGCTCTACCTCACCGCCAAAATCGGCGTGTCCCGGTGTATCGACAATGTTGATTTTGTAATCGCCAAAGCGGACGGCAGTATTTTTTGCCATTATCGTAATGCCGCGCTCGCGTTCCAGATCCATTGAATCCATTACGCGTTCCTGTACGGCTTCATTATCACGGAAAGTACCGGATTGACGTAGCATCGCATCAACAAGCGTGGTCTTTCCGTGATCGACGTGAGCGATGATAGCTATATTTCTTATGTTTTTAGGATCAATCATTGATGCAAACCGAACCTTACAGGCAAACGAGTATGATGTGACATTTATGGGCTGAAGGCAAATCGGAAACCGATATTGTATCGGACTTTATACATGAAAATTATTCTGACGCAGTGCTTCGTAGAGAACAATTGCGACACTGTTTGCCAAATTGAGGCTGCGGACGTTTGGGTTCAACATCGGTATGCGATAACAATGCTCCATATTTGCGTTCAGAATTTCTTCAGGCAAACCGCGTGTTTCAGGACCGAAGACAAGGAAATCGCCTTTTCCGTATCTGGCAGAGGTGTAGCATTTCGTTGCTTTGGTGGTGAAAAAGAAAAACCGGTTTTCAGGATAATTACTACGAAGACTTTCAAGGTCAATGTGTCTTTCAAGCGATACTTCTTTCCAATAATCCAGGCCTGCACGGCGAAGCGTGCGGTCATCCATACGAAAACCGGTTACGCCGATGATATGAAGCCGGGAATTGGTTGCAGCACACATTCGGGCAATATTTCCGGTATTCGGTGGGATTTCGGGTTCATAAAGTGCAACATTCAGCATTTTTCAGTATTAAAACAGATAATTTCAGATAATTTTCCGTCCGATAGCCATTTATGGCAAAACTTTAAGGCGTTGTCTGCATCTATTTCGAATCAGCGGCGGCTTTGCTGATTTTTTATCTTATTAAGGCTTTTGGTCTATGCCGTTCGCTGACTGTCATGGCAGTTATATGTTACAATCCGACGATTAACTTTTTGTAATGTATTTTCAGATTTTCAGGAAAGTGTCACCGGTGAATTCATTTTTAAGGCTTTTAATATTGTTGTTATCGTTATTGATTGTTTTACCTTTGTTCCTGTTTGCGCAACAGGCCGAAACATCTTCAAAAACAAAGGATAAATCAAAAGATTCGACTGCTAAAGACAATTCGAAGCCATCCGGCGAATTGAATGCCGAACAGATTGTTGAAAGCGTTATCCTCATCTATGGTTTTCCGGGCGGCCGCCAGACATTGGATCAGATTCGCAAGACTACGAACGAACGCGGTAAAACGAGAATTACCTATCCCGATGGCCGGTCTGATCTTGTTAATTATCAGCGCTTTATAATCCGCGGCGCCAATCTGGAAAAGGAAAAAATTCGGCTTGATCAGGAATTTCCAAGTGTCCGTTATTCGCTTTTGCATGAAGACGGCAAGGTTTTCGGGCTTTACAACGACCAGATTTTCTCTCCAAGAGAGGATGCGGTTGCGGCTTTTACAGATCAGATTTACCGAAGTATCGAGGCCTTGCTTCGTTATAAAGAGGACGAATCTCAAATAACCCTTGCCGGACGCGAAAAAATGCTCGGAGTGGACTTTTATCTGATAGACCTTGCCGATAAAAATGGCCGTAAAACACGATTCTATGTTTCGGCAAAGCGTTTTCGTGTAATGATGCTGGAATACGAATCCGGCGATAAAAAATATCAAAGAAAATTTTACGATTATAACTATGCTCAGGGCACTCTTGTGCCGTTCAGGACAGTACTCTATGTTGACGGCAGAATAACGGAAGAAACAGATATAGGTACTATTACCTTCGGACAGAAGGTTGACGAATCACTATTCCCGAAACAGCCCTAGGTACTTGAATTTTCCGCAACCAAATCCGGCCGTCTGACGTGCAATATTGTGTGTCGGCGGCTTTTCGTTCAATTTCGGCCAACATAATGCCGGGACAAGATTCGCTAATGGCCAACGAAAAGACCCGAAACGATCAAAAGAGCGTTTTACCAGAAGATCTGCAAATGCTTTCCGATCATCAATTGATGGAATCGGTTGCAGGCGGTGATGAGTCGGCTTTTGGGGAGATTTTGCGAAGATACAGGGACAGGATTACAAATTTCATCTTCCGATTTCTGAATGACCGCGAGGAAGCCATTGAATTAGCTCAGGAGGCTTTTGTCAGGGTTTATTTTGCCGCCGGCCGCTATCACAGCGGTTACGCCTTTTCGACGTATTTGTACCGGATAGCGGCAAATCTGGCAATTAGCGAACTCCGTCGTCGAAACCGTCGGCGGTTAACATCCTTACAAGGGTTTTTTCGTGATGAAGAATCTGAGGATAAAGATTACGACCCGGTAGATGGCGGCCAATTGCCTGACAGAAAGTTCGAATCCGATGAAAGAAGCAGGATAATTGGTCGCGCAATTGCATCGCTGCCGGAAAACTACCGGCTTCCGATAGTATTACGCGATGTGGAAGGACTTTCGTATGAAGAAGTTGCTGAGGTGCTTGGGTTGGGGCTTGGGACAACAAAATCCAGAATCAGCCGCGGGAGAGCGATTTTGAGGGATAAACTGGAAGCGTCAGGCATAAGGGAGAACTAAAACCAAATGAATCCGCAGGAAGACAAAATTTCTGAAATTTTGCAAAAATTACCTCGTATTGCCGCTCCGATGAATTTCGATGCCATGGTAATGCAAAAGATAGAAGAGCGCCGAATTCGTCCCCAAAAGGCGGCAATTGCTCATCAATGGAAACTATGGCTTAAGTTTGCATTTCCGGCGGCTGTTCTGTCCGTACTGGCATTTTTCCTCTTTCTGCCGTCTTTACCTGATATTCCGCTCGTCCCGCCGGTTGAATCACCCGCGCAGTTGACAGTTGCCGAAGCAGATCGTGAATCCACAGGTGGAATCCAACCCCGATCCGATGTCGGCAACGCAATAAGCACCCGCAATTCTTCATTGAATATTCCCGCAGGGCAAAAGACTCCCGGCGGTAACCTGCGTCCATTAGATAAAAGGAATTCGCTTAACGGTGGCGGCTCGCTGGATTCGGCAATATCCCCTGCTCAAACTCCTTCTATGCCGCCGGGTCTGCAAATCAGGCCGCTGGCATCAGATCATATAAATACTTCAAACACATCGCGCAGGGTTTCCTTCAGGGAGATTTTAACTATGCTTGGAATTTCGGCCGAATGCAACGCGGATTTTTGCGATGTCCTATCCGTAGCTAAGGGAAGTATTTCCGCCAGTGCGGGTTTAATGTCCGGTGACCGCATTACGGCAATAGATTCGCGGCCGGTACGGGAGAATCTGCCGGTCGGAGTTGTTACCGTAAAAACCCTGACCATTATTCGTGATGGAAAAACACTTGTGCTACAGCTTAAAATGCCCTGATTGAATCAAGGTTTTGTTGCGGGCTGGAGGATTTCCGCATCGCGAACCTCCGTCTTAAACCTGCGGTAATTGTATGAACGCACGGTCTGGTTAATATTTATTCCCTTGAATAAAAGCACCCTTGCCGAAAGGTCGATTTCCATCAGCGAAGGCATCCAGATTTCATCGTTGACCCTTTCCTGTTCCAGTGTGAAACTTGCACCTTTTTTCAACTTTGCAACCAGTCCGCCTCCGATATTGTAACTATCAACAAGAAAAGCCTCGATACGAGCCACCTGCCTGTCAGTTTCGTCTATCCAGATAACCCCGGCGGTTTTCCCGAAAAACTTCAGAAAACTTTTTGCATTGCGGTAGTCAAAAGCGGGGTTGGGTTCGAAGTCGAAAACTATGACGCTTCTGCCGCGGAAACGCTCGCGGCGCGGATTTATAAGGTTAGATGCCCTGAGCAGTTCCGAGATTGAAATACGGTCTTCTTCGGGCGATTTTCCCTGCTTTCGTGCTGCTTCTTCTTTTGCCGCAGATTTTTCGATTTCCTCGATTCTTTTTGCTACCGCCCTGTCAACCTCAGCCTGTGCTTTCTCGTCAAGCGGCTTACCGTTTTTTTCGATTAAACGCGGAACTTCGATGCCCTTGTAATAAGTAATCTGGAGTGTTTCCGATTCGACCTCGCGGAGTTTGCCGTCTTTTCCCACTTCGCGGGCAATCACTTTTTGTTCAAAAGAGTAGTTTTCGAGTACTTTCTCGATATAGTCCTGGTTTTCGGCAACTTTTACCAACAGTTCACGAAGATCCGGGAGCGGCTCGGTGTCAATTTTAGGAAAATCGAAAGATATTCCTGTAATCGAAGGCTGATATTCGTCCAGAATTATCTTATACGATTCTTCGCCTGTGTCTATTTTCAAAAGATAGGGTCGAAGCAGAGGGCCTGACGGCCGAAAATCTTCGTATTCATAACGTCTGGTTATGTTTCCGGATGTAAATTCTTCCGAGCGGATGTATCCCGACTGCGGGTCTATGCAGAGTTTGATTGTTACTCCTTTTGGTGACGATATCGCAACAAGATTGCATACCGGATTGGTACCTGCTGCCAGGATTCTTAGTTTACGTTTGCCTGCGTCAAACCAGTAGTTCGTTTTGAAATCCGCGATTGCCTGTAACACTTCGGCTTCTTCGCCCGTTACTGTCCTCAAACCGGAACGGGAATCGCGCGCCCATGCAGAGCGACCGTTGAATGCGAATTCGGTTTCGAAACCATCGATTTCGAACATCTCACGGTAACGGCCTTTCCCATCCGAAGATACCGTAATACGACCTTGCCCGCCGCTGACATTATTTGTTATTGTTCCCGTCGCAGTCCAAACAGCCGATTTCAGCGATTTTCCGCCACCTAAGACCTTTTCAGCCTTTTTTAGTAATTTGGAAGGAGATTGCGCGGATGAAACCACTGCAAAAAACGCGAAGATTAAAAATAATGACGATATCTTACGGGACGTCATATAAATGAATTTTGACGGATTTTGCAGTATCTATGCAAGCCGGATGGCTCTTTGCATTTCAAAGGAGCTTACGGAAGGTCTTTGGCAAATGGCCGCTGCGTCTGGAGTCGGGCATTGATGCCTGCTATAATTCGCCGATAATGAAAAGCGGTTTTATCAAGCTGATTTCTGCTGTTTTTACATCTTTTCTTTTCATGCAGATTATTGTCTCGGCGCAGACCTGGGCCGGTACTTACAACTTTGATGAAGATGGAGGGAAAACAGCCGGCGGGACACCAATCTTTGTTACACATAGCCTTGTTGTCCTCGAATCCGACGGCGGCTATTATGCAACCTTGAAAAGCAATGGATACCAGACTTCAAGAGATTTGATCTGTCAAGGAAAGACCGAAGGTAACAAACTGAAAATTTACTTTGTTTCTTATGGCGAAGATAATATCTTCGAATTATACCGTCCCGGCGATTTACTGCTTACATTGGAAAGGAGACCGTCTCCGAAAGGCGAGCAAATTCTGACATTTTGGGGTAAATTTCTACCCATCGTACCAAAAAACGAAAAGACCGGACGAATTTATTTTGTCCGACAGGATGAGATCAATCTACAATGATAAAAAAAATCGCAATTGCATTAATTCTTTACTCTCTTTTTCCGGGCTTGTCAGCTGTAACTATTTCAGCACAGACGATTTACGCAGATCTTGTAGTTCTCAATGCCAATGTCCGGACAGGCGATAAGTCGCGGCCGGCGGCGGAAGCGATTGCAGTTTCCGGCAACCGCATTGTGGCAATTGGCAATACTGCCGAAATAAGAAAGCTTGCCGGACCGGCGACGCGGCGCATCGATGCCGGCGGCAAGACGGTAATTGCCGGTTTCAATGACGCACACGTTCATTTTATGGAAACCGGCCAGCAGCTTTCCTCCGTTGATCTTCGGGATGCAAGGTCACCGGAGGAATTCGTCCGCCGCATAAGGGATTTTGCTTCCAGATTGCCAAAAGGCCGTTGGATACTCGGCGGGCAATGGGATCATGAAAATTGGACTCCAAATCGTTTGCCGACCGCAGAAATGATTGATGCCGTAACACCGGACAATCCTGTGTTCATCAATCGTCTTGACGGCCACATGGCATTGGCAAACAGCCTTGCGATGCGGCTTGCAAAGATTGATCGCACAACCAAAGATGTCGAAGGCGGCGAAATAGTCCGCGATGCGGAAG
>FUFK010055717.1_pt1 | contig 19607 bp, 19 predicted proteins | sample 1021851 | NCBI WGS metagenome assembly FUFK01 (sample SAMEA51879418, study PRJEB19060) | metagenome
AAAATTTCTTTTTCGGGATTCCACCAACATGCAACTTGGTGTTCAGGGTCCGTCATCTCGAGCCTCGGATTTTCGTTTTGGCACTTTTCCGACACATGTATGCAACGCGGGGCAAAGGGACAGGAATCGGGGATATTATGGAGATCCGGAGGTTGTCCTTTGATGCTCTCCAACCTTTCTGTCCGCTCACCTTCCAATTTCGGAAGCGTACTTAAAAGCCCTTGGGTGTAGGGATGTTTAGGAGTCGAATATAGTTTTTTTACAGGAGCCTGTTCCACGATAAAACCCCCATACATAACGGCAACCCGGTCCGCAATCCCTGCCACGACCCCAAGGTCATGGGTGATCCAAATGATGGCCATTCCGAGTTCTTTACGCAGTCTTTTGACGATATCCAATATCTGAGCCTGAATCGTCACATCCAGGGCGGTGGTTGGCTCATCGGCGATGAGGACCTTAGGATCACAGGCCAGTGCGATGGCGATCATGACACGCTGCCTCATTCCTCCTGAAAATTGGTGAGGAAAATCTTTGAGCCGACTTTGGGCCATCGGTATTCCAACCAGGTCCAAGAGTTCTATTGCTTTTTTTCTAGCCTCTTCCCGACTCAATCCAAGATGTTCCCGCATCGGTTCCATCAACTGATAGCCAACAGTCAATACTGGATTCAGAGATGTCATGGGGTCCTGGAAGATAAAGCCNATTTTTCCGCCTCGAATTTTTCTCAGTTGATTAAGATCCATTTGAATCAAATCCTGATTTTCGAACAAAGCACGACCTTCAACGATCTCCGCAGGTGGCATCGGCAGGAGTTTCAAAAGCGACATCATCGTCACGCTTTTACCTGAACCACTTTCACCAACCACCCCAAGCAGTTCTCCCTCCTTCAAATCAAAACTGATCCCATTAACGGCAAAGACTTTCCCGTCTTGAGTATTGAAACGGGTGATAATGTTTTCTACCTGAAGCACATTGGCGTTGCTTTGCATGCGACAGAAATGGTTTTTAAGATTTGGAAATTATGTTCCTTGAGTATTTTACCAGTATTTTATCCCTCATAATTGATTTACTCTTGAATAACCTAATGCTAAAAATTTTAAAATCACACACAAATCACNCAAAATCATAATGCAAGAAAACGAATTACACAAAAATCTGATCACAGAAAACCTTCGATGGCGCTGTATCGGTCCTTCTCGCGGAGGTCGGGTCGTGGCAGTTGCGGGAGATCCCGTTAANCNACAGGTATTTTACTTTGGTGCCGCAGCAGGCGGAATCTGGAAGACGGAGGATGCAGGCGTCTATTGGGAAAATGTTTCAGATGGATTTCTGAACAGCTCAGCCGTGGGGGCACTGACAGTTGCCCATTCTGATCCAAACGTGATCTATGCAGGAATGGGTGAATCCACGATCCGCATTGATGTTTCCTATGGGGACGGGGTTTACCGCTCAACCGATGCGGGAACAAGTTGGAATCATCTTGGACTTCCCGAAACCCGTCAAATCAGTGAGATCCGTATTCATCCTCAAAATCCGGATCTGGTATATGTCGCCGCATTCGGCCATGCCTTTGGTCCCAACAAAGAGCGAGGAATNTTCCGTTCCAAAGACGGCGGCAAAAACTGGGAACATATNCTTTTCCGAAGTGACAAGGCAGGTGCGATCGATCTCAGCATGGATCCCAACAATCCCAGAATCCTGATCGCATCCTTTTGGGAAGCCCATCGGAATTTCTGGAGTCTCCAAAGCGGTGGTCCGGGAAGCAGCATCTACCGAAGCATGGATGGCGGAGACAGTTGGGAAGAAATCACCAACAACAGAGGGCTTCCAAAAGGNACTCTCGGGAAAATCGGAGTCAGCCTTTCNCCAGCCCAAAGCGGGAGGGTATGGGCNATCATTGAAGCGGAAGACGCCGGGCTTTACCGTTCTGACGATTATGGNGANAGNTGGATCAGAACGAGCAAAAACCGGGATCTGATCCACCGACCCTGGTATTACTGCCATGTCTTTTCTGATCCAAAACATGCGGATACTGTGTACCTCACTAACCTCCAAATGTGGAAATCCAGCGATGGGGGATCCAGTTTCCGGGAAATCACCACTCCCCATGGAGACAATCATGATCTTTGGATCGATCCTGAAAATCCTGATCGAATGATCGAGGGCAATGACGGAGGGGCCTGTGTCAGTTTCAATGGAGGGAAAAGCTGGTCCAGCATTTACAACCAATGCACGGCCCAATTCTACCGCATGGATCTTGACACTCAATTTCCCTACCGGGTTTATGCGACCCAGCAAGATAACACCAGCATCAGTGTCCCCAGCGCCAGCGAACACGGCGCGATACCATTCGGAGAGTATACATTTCCCGGGACCGGCGAAAGCGGATTCATTGCGGTCAAACCCGATGATCCNGATATCGTCTACATCGGTGCTGTCGGTAGTTCTCCCGGAGGTCATGGAGCCCTCCAGCATTATAATCACCGAACACGCCAGTTGCGCCTCATCAACATCTGGCCGGAAGAGCATTACGGATGGGCGGACCGTGACCTCAAATATCGGTTCTCTTGGACCTTCCCCATCTCATTCTCTCCCCATGATTCGAATACGGTGTACGCATGCGGAAACCATGTTTTTGCCAGTCGTNATGAGGGCATGAGCTGGGAGGCTCTNAGTCCGGACCTGACCCGGGCAGATGACAGCAAACTCGATGTTTCCGGAGGGCTTACGGTCGACAGCAGCGGCGCGGAAACTTATGGAACCATCAGCACCTTTGCAGAATCCTCTCATCAGCCAGGAAAATTCTGGGCTGGNACAGANGACGGACTGGTACACCTTTCAACCGATGGAGGAAAACATTGGGAAAATGTGACCCCCAAAGATCTTCCTGAATGGGCTTACATCTACTGTATCGAGACTTCAACTCATGACCCGGATGTGCTCTATCTCTCCGCAACACGATACAAACTCGACGACTACCGGCCCTATCTTTATAAATCCGTGGATGGAGGAAAAAACTGGAAAAACATTTGCGNGAATTATCCTGAAAATGAAATCAGCCGGGTCATCCGGGAGGATCCTAAAAATCCTGGTTTACTATTTGTCGGATCGGAAACCGGGATTTTCTTCAGTCACAACGATGGAGCAAACTGGAACCGTTTGGGAGGAAACTTCCCCGTGGTTCCNGTTTATGATCTGAAGATCAAAGATGATGAAATGGTGGTTGCAACCCACGGACGCTCATTCTGGATCCTGGACGACTTGAACCCGGTCCGGGAATCTTCTCGATTTAAAGCGGAAGATGATTTTCATTTCTTCCCACCAAAGTCCACCTACCGGAGAACGCTGAACTGGAGCACCAACCTCTTCATGGGCGATGGAAAAAACTACAGTCCTGCTTTTGGAATTCCCGGAACCAGCTATGTCTCAGAAGACAAAAATGGAGAAAAACANACCCGCTATCTGGACCTTGGAGAAAACCCTCCCCAGGGAGTCATTTTCCATTATGTTCTGAATGATCCGGAAAATTCGAAACTTGAGCTACAGATCTTCGATTCCAAAGGAAACCTCATCGATACGTTTGAAACCAAACAGGAAGATAAAGTTTCCGGGCAAACTGAGAATGACGATGAGGAGGATCAAAAACCGGCTCTTACCTCCTCAAAAGGACTCAACCGCTTTGTCTGGAACATGCGTTATCCCGGGCCTGCGGAAAAAATCGACAAAACCCTTGAACAAAAGCGATATAAAGCGCTTGGGCGAGGTGAAATGGGAGAACGCGGGGGGCCAACGGCAATGCCTGGAACCTATCAGGCGGTTCTCCGAATCGAAAATACAAAACAGGAACATCACTTTGAAATCCTGAAGGACCCCAGACTGGAGACGTCTGAAGAAGATTATCAGGCCCAATTTGATCTTTGGATGAATATTCGTGACCAGCTTTCCGAAACCAANCGCTTGCTNAATCAACTCAGAAGAATCCGAAGAGAAATTCATGTGATTCTTGAACGCCCCAACCTTCAAAAGAGTAAGGTTCCAGATGAACTTAGTTCATTTAAGGACAATGCGGAAAAAGTGATTCAGAAATTAGAGGTCCTGGAGAACGAACTGGTTCAAACCAAAAATGAAACTCCCTCCGACCGGCTTCGATTTCCTGTCATGTTGAGAGACCGTATTGAAGGTTTGATCAGTGTCGTAGCCGTTGCTGAAGCCGCCCCTCCTCAACAAGCTCATGAGGTTTTTCAACATCTGAAAGGATTGCTGGCAGAGAAGACTTCCAGCATGCAGCAACTGTTATCGGTTGATCTGCTAACCCTCAAAGAATTGGCTCAAAAAGCAAACATCCAATTCTTTGAGGAATGAGGTGTCGATCAATCAGAATTTGATCAAACTGACGTTTGCGGATTTTCTTGTCCGCAGCGCTTACCAGATGGGCAAAAGCCCCGTTTTGCCTCTGATGGCAGCATCCCTGGGAGCAGATGCTCTCTTTCTAGGAATGATCGTCTCGGTTTCTACCATGACCGGTCTTGGGATGAAACCACTGTTCGGNCTGCTCTCCGACCGTTGGGGAAGGAGGTTCTGGATCATAGGTGGAACGCTGATTTTCACTGGTATGCCTTTTCTTTATGGTTCCATAGAAAACCCTACAGAATTGATGTTGTTGCGCTTGGCTCATGGATTGGCAACAGCGATTTATGGTCCAGTGACTCTGGCCTGGGTTTTGGACCAGGGCAGAAAAGGGTGTGCAGAAAGGGTAGGTTGGTTCGGAATTGCCAAAAACGGAGGTTACATTGTTGGCCCTCTAGCCGGAGCAAGNCTCCTCAGTGTTATGGAACCGGTTGAGGTCTTCACTGTGATCGGTCTGATCAGCATTTTGGCTTTGATTCCTGTTTTGATGCTGCCAACAGAACATAAAAATGCTGCTTCCGGTATTTCATGGAAAAAACAGATTTCGGGATCATTCAAGGCAGGTCTTGGACTTCCCGAATTATGGATTGCTGGAGGACTGGAGTGTTTTCTTTACATTGGTCTTTATGCGGTCAAAGCCTTTCTGCCATTAATGGCACTTTCGGAAGGCATCCCTATCATCTGGGTAGGTGTCTTTTTTTCAGTACAGGAACTGAGTCACCTTCTNCTAAGGCCTTTGGGTGGAAGAATCGGGGACCGAAATGGTNATCTGTTTACTGCTGCATCAGGACTGGTTCTGGCTTCAGGAGCACTTTGGGCACTTCCTGTAATCCTCGATGTGTCTGCCCTGATCAGCGTTTCGATTGTGTTTGGGATGGCCCAGGCGTTGATTCTNCCATCATGTGTAGCCCTTTTTGCAAACCAAATCGACTATCGGCATACCGGAAGCGGGACTGGTTTTTTTGGTTCGATGAAAAACCTTGGAAAGATCTGCGGACCGATTCTAGGCGGGTGGCTCGTGCATCATCATCAGATTTCCTGGATGCTTTGGTCGCTTTCCGGACTTTTGACTCTTTTTTCACTCATCATGTTTTGTTCNTTGATGGGGCGCAAAGGAACTCTTCAGACTTCGGGTTGAATTTTTTTGAACCAAAAATAAGTGAAATCTCTCTCCTGAATTTCTTTTTTTCTCATTCTTGAAAATCAGNGTTCAGCCCCTCTTTGCCTCAAAATCTCATTGCGTGATTCTCTCGAAAGAGGTGAGACTCCTTTCAGAAGAAAATCTTCGTAGGATTTTCGGTCGATCAGATTCCAGAGATAAAATGGGAGGATCACGCACCCCATGACTATAAAGACGATTAAAACCGTTTTAATCAGGGGAGGCATTGGAAAAAGTTATGATTTCAGAAAATGATAAGTGAGGAAAAACTAGTTCCTGAATGTCTCAGCTCATGGTTCACGCCGCTTCAGGTTTTTTCTCATATTCCTCTGGAGCCAAAAAACCTCCTGACTGACGATTCCAGAGATCAGCATAGATCAGGGAATTTCTGACCAATTCATCATGGGTTCCGGTTTCAATNACGGCACCTGCGTCGATCACCACCAGTCGGTCAAGTTGGGCAATGGTCGATAGCCGATGGGCAATCGCAATCACCGTTTTTCCCTCCATCAGTTCAAAAAGATTTTCCTGGATNGCGGCTTCNACTTCAGAATCGAGAGCAGATGTTGCCTCATCAAGTACCAGAATCGGNGCGTCTTTGAGAAACATNCGTGCAATCGCAATACGCTGTCGTTGTCCTCCGGAAAGCTTGACACCCCGCTCTCCAACATGAGCTTCGAGTCCTTTGCGTCCAAAAGAATCTTCAAGGTCCTGAATAAATTCCCAGGCATTTGCTTTCTTTGCTGCCTCGATCACATTTTCATCAGAAATTTCAGGAGAAGTGTAGGCAATGTTGTCACGAATGGAACGGTGCAATAAAGAGGTGTCCTGGGTCACCACCCCAATTTGGGCTCTAAGGCTTTCCTGGGTGACTCCGGATATATTCTGTCCGTCGATCCGGATTTCACCTTTTTCCAGATCATAAAAACGGAGCAGCAGGTTCATCAGGGTGGTTTTCCCGGCACCTGAACGTCCAACCACACCGACTTTTTCTCCGGCCGCTATGGAAAGACTGAAATCTTCCATGATTCCACCCGGACGTCCATAATGNAATCCGACATGGTCAAAATCTACTTTCCCGCTGCTGATTTTGAGAGNCGATGCTTGTTCATGATCCACCACCTCAAGAGGTTTTGCCATCATGCTCATACCGTCATGCACGACTCCAATGTTTTCAAATAAAGACGACACTTCCCACATGATCCACTGGGACATTCCGTTGATCCTGAGGCACATCGCAATCGCGATTGCAATCGAACCGGTGGAAACAATGGATGACATCCAGAGCCATATCGCGAGTGCGGAGATAGTGAAAACAAGGAAGGCATTATTGATATAAATCAAAATATTGTAAGTCGTGACCAATCGCATCTGCCGGTGCACGGTAACCAAAAAATCGTCCATGCCGTCTCTTGCATAGCCTGCTTCACGNTTTGCGTGGGAAAAAAGCTTCACGGTGGATATGTTGGTGTAACTGTCTACCACCCTGCCTGTCATCATCGAACGGGCATCAGCCTGTTCCCTGGAAACTTGTTTCAGNTTCGGAANGAAATAGGTAATTAAAGCAACATACACNACCAGCCAAAGAACCATAGGAAGCATCAATCGNAGTTCCGAAGAAGCAACCAGNACCATCATTGAGATGAAATACACCGAAACATAAACGAATACATCCAATAATTTTATNACGCTCTCACGTATTGCCAGAGAAGTCTGCATGACCTTGGTGGCCACCCTTCCTGCAAATTCATTGGCGAAAAAATTCATACTTTGCCGAAGCAGATAACGGTGCATCTGCCACCGACCAATCATGGGATAATTCCCCAAAAGGGTCTGATGAATCAAAAGTGAGTGGATTAAAACCAAGATCGGTAAGCCAACAACCAGAAANAATCCCATCCAGATTAATTGACTTCCTTCTCTTTCGATNAACCCTTTTGGATCCGAGGCAGAAAGCCAATCAACNATATTTCCCAAAAACCCGAAAAGGTAGACTTCTCCCACTGAAATCAATGCCGTTATCACTGACATGATCACCAAAAAAGGAGCAGCGGTCCGGGTGTAGTACCAGCAAAAGGCAAAGAGTCCTTCAGGAGGTTGACCCGGCTCTTCAGGGGGATATGGATTCAGTCTTGTNTCAAACCAGCGAAACATGTTTGCTTTGTATGTNAGAAATACCTTANTTTTTTAGGATGATGAATGTAGACAACATTAACAAATGAATACAGAGATGAAAGGAGATTGGATTTCGCATGATACCCATCGCCTAGCCCTTGGCTGTATGGGGCTAGGAGGAAGTTGGAATGATAAGTCATATGATCAAAATCATATCAAGCAAGCGCACTCAGCTATTGAAACGGCTCTGGAAGAAGGAATCCATTTTTTTGATCACGCAGACATTTACGCAAGGGGAAAAGCAGAAGCGGTTTTTGGAGAAATCTTAAAATCCAAACCCGGACTTCGTGAAAAAATCTTTATTCAAACAAAATGTGGGATTCGGCTTCCCGGAGACCCTCCAGGGATTGAACAGGGACGTTATGATTTCAGCAGGAAGCATATTCTGGATTCTGTCGATCAGTCTCTGATGAGACTGAAAACCGAATATCTGGACATGCTCCTTCTTCATCGTCCTGATCCCTTGGTGGAACCTGAAGAAGTCGCGGAAGCGTTTGAAAACTTAAATCAAAACGGGAAAGTCCGGGAGTTTGGTGTCAGCAACCACACTCCGGCGCAAATGGAACTGTTATTAAAATATTTGACCGTTCCCATCAGATCCAACCAGATTGAATTCCATCTTCTTCACTCTGGAATGTTGGATGGAGGAATTGCAGGATCACCCAACCCAGTGGACCCATCTGGTCTTGAAGGAACCATCGAATATTGCAGAATTCACCAAATCCAAATCCAAGCCTGGTCCCCNATTTCCAAAGGGTTTTTGTCGGGAAGAAGTTATCAGGGAAAAGATGGGNAACTGAAGGANCGAATCCTTAAATGCANNGCGAAAATCGANGAATTTTCAAAAAAACATCAGGCTCCTGCGGAAGCAATCGTGGTGNCCTGGATTCTTCATCANCCGGCTAGAATCCTTCCTGTTCTCGGAAGTAAAAATCCGGACCGGATCAGAAGATGTGCCAGATCTTTGGAAGTAAAATTGAGCCGGGAAGAATGGTTTGAACTTTATTGTCTAGGACGTGGTTCCAACCTGCCTTGAGGATTGTTTTCATCAAGATCAACCATGATCGGTGAAGCCAAATCCTGTTCCACCAGATTCTCTCCTGCCCCTGCCCGATCGATCACCAAAAAGTCCTGCTGTTCTGCTAGCACTAAAAGCGGATGATGCCAAACTCCTGGTTTGAAATTCACCCCTTGTTTATGGGAACAGGAGAAGACCAACACATCTTCCGGCATCACGGTTGGTTTTGCTTCAGCCACCGCCACCAGATAATCAAAAGGGTCAAGCGGCATGAAAAACTGGGATCCGAGAGGATGATTTTCCATCATTCTGATGGTCAATGGAAAAGGGTAGGGAGTACCCCTAAAAATATTCACCACCGGCCTTCCTCCGTCTCTTTCAACATCGATGTTTGCCAAATCATGAAAACGGTTTGTGGTACCCTCGTTGATTGAGAACATCTTCTCTGGGCTGGCCTCCACCACGTCACCAAAATCAGCAAAGGCCTGAACGGTAAGCGGAATGGGTGAAATTCGATGCATCGATTCTCAGAACTGGGGACGTCCAAAAATCCTGAGGCGGCTGATTCCGCCGTCCGGAAAAATATTCAAGCGGACACAGTTGACCGGCCCCAAATCCTGCAGCTGNTGTTTTTGAAAAAAATGTTGCTGATCCATCGAAAGTTTTTGNGGAGATAAGAGTTCCNGCCANTTTTCTGCCTTGGCAGCCAGTTCTTCATCGGTTTCATTACCTGCCATAGAGGCCTGAAGGGAACATCGGTCCGGGTAGTTCCCTTTGAAATGAGCCGTGTCGACTTCAACTTTTTCAATCTCAGCAGTTGCTCCCAACCGTANCAGGATCCAATCATGTCCAGGTTCTCGACGTCTCCGGGTNTCCCAACCGTCTCCCATGTTTTTACCCCTTCCTGAAGTCAAAATCACCCAGGGCATTCCATAATGGGCATCGTTATATCCTGCGATTCTCCCTCCTAATTCAATCGAAGAGACTTCCATGATTTGAGACATGTCAATACCCGACCAATCCGGATGNGGNTCTCCATATACCCNCAACCGCGCAATTCCTCCATCAGGGAAAATATTCAGACGGACATGGGTCAATGGGCGGCGGTTTTTAATGGAGAAAAAATGTTGGCGGTCAGAGCCAAGTTCTGAGACTGGAAGCAGTTCTTCCCAATCTCCGGAAACCGGGTTTGTAACAGAACCGCAATCCATCCCTTCCACCGATGCTTGTGGGGGGTAGTTGCCCGTGAAGTGACGGGTGTCGATGTCCAAACCATGAACAATCCCTCTTGTCCCAAGTTGGACCACCGCATAATCATGCCCCGGTTCGCGTCTCCTTCTGCTTTCCCAGCCATCCATCCATTTTCCATGCTCATCGTANAGATCCGGCTTAAATGTGGGNTCAGAGTCCTGGAGCATTCTTTTGGCTTCCGCGAAAAAGTCATCGCTCACTTCCTGAACCTTGGCTCCCAAACGCCGGGATGCCAGGTTGACCATATGTTTGCTGAAGTCGGGTTTTCCAGTCATTTCAGAATTCGTTTGAATTGAAACTTCACAAGTTCGTTTTTGAATTAGATTTAGGGTGTGGATCTTTTTGCAATAGATCCTTTTTTNCAGAAATATTTAACTGGCTGGAGCCACCGAGCGGAATTGAACCGCTGACCTGCAGTTTACGAAACTGCTGCTCTACCCCTGAGCTACGGTGGCCTGTGCAGAAACTTAATCATTCCTGTAAACAACCGGGAGAAACTTCCAGTTTAAAGAATTCCTTAATCATGACTTCTGTTTTTCCAACCCCAAAAGGAAGAGTCCGCTGCCGATGACGATGATCGAACCAATGATGGTGCCTGTTGAAGGAACTTCCTGAAGAATGATAAAAGCACTGATGGCGCCAAAGATGATGATCGAATAACGCCCTGGAGAGGTGACTGAAAGTGGTGCCAGCCTGACAGTAAGCACAGTCATCACATGGGCAACGGTAACCGCTAAAGTCGCTCCAAGAATTGGAAACAAAATGCTCCANTCCGGTGTCTGCCAATACGGTATTGATGCTAATCCTGCAGCAATGGTAAGTAACANACCCGTGATCAGGACAATCTCTAGTCCTGAATAGTGGTGCGGCAGTCGCTTGGTGTATACTTCACGAAAGACAATCATGACTGTTGCAAAAAGTGGGAGAGCATAGGCCAANTTCCAACCCATATCGTCGGGCCAGACAACAATCATTACTCCCAAAAATCCTGTCATCACAGCAAGCCATTCTCGCCATCCAACTCGCTCCCGGAAAAAAATTACACCGGAGGCAGTAATCATCAAAGGTGCAGTGAGCAGAATCGTGTAGACGTCGGTAATCGGTAACATCAAAATCGACGTCAAGAAGGAAAANGTCAGTCCGACTTCGATCAACCCTCGCCCGTGAAGCGCTGAAGGTTTGAAAATGTGTTCCCAACGTAGTTTCCCCTGAAAAGCCAGGATTATTGCAATGATGAAACACATGAATGTTCCGCGAAAAAAGACCACCATGAACAAATTGTCATTCCCGGGCATTTTGAGAACCGTCCATTTCACAAGACTGTCATTCACAGAAAAACAGAATTGCCCCAGCAGCATTGTCAAAAAGCCGGCCAGGTAGGAGGATTTTGTAGAATCGGATAATTCCAATTTCTAATCTTGTTGAATTATGTGAATGGCATATCCTCAGGGAAACAAATCAAATATTCCATCCATTCCGCAGTAATCTAAAATTTGAATTGAGAGCACAGGGAAGCATCCCTGAAATCCAGACTTTTGAATTGAATCCTCCTGATTCAAATGTTTAGATTCCAAATGTTTAAACCTTATTTACCAAAACGCTGACAGTTACTGGTAAAATCACATTTCTATCAATTTTTCCATACTTCAGAATTTCTCAAGAATTTTGAATGTGAATCGAGACCCATCTGAAAATATTTCATTTTTGATGCAATCCAAATTATGGATATACAACTATCTCCTCAATCATCGTAGGATTGTTTTTTTAGGTCTCCTTTCAGTTTTTCTGCTTTTTGGTTTTTTCCAGATCGGTCAAACCAAACAAAGAGAAATGCAAAAGGCGATTACTCAAGTAAAATTGGAAGATTTGAAAATCACTGTTGGAGGTTCGGGTAAATCACTCGGAACTGCATTTTTCGGAACACTCACCAATGAGACAAATAAATCAATTTCGATCCTTACTCTTAAAATTGATTTTCTTGATGAAGATGGTGAAGTATCAAAAACACATGACTTTTTCCCCGTCAACCGTTATTCAAAAAATGATTGGGAACCACTTGCTCCAGATTCAATCCGAAGTTTTGGTTTTTTCATTGATGACATTGTTCCTGAAAACTGGTCAGGACTTTATGAGGCAGAAATCACGAAATTGGTTTTTTAATCAAGTTCTCGGATGAATGAAATCTAAAGAATTAAACATTTGAAGAACTTTTCAAATAGCTGTTGAGGTCTCAAATTGCAAAGATACCCAAGCATGGAATTGAATATAAATGATTGCTTTAAGTCCCGAATTGTATCGGATCTTAACTCAAGATAAATGTGCCCAAGAATGAATANATTCANAAAGTCNTCCCTGTTTTATTANTTGATTTGTTTTCTTTCTATCAGCAGTTGCAGTGTTGAGCAGGTCATGTCTAAAGCCGGGGTGATGACGCATCCGCGTTGTGCAAAATATTCAACCGAAGAAGCGGTTGCTACTTGTGAGGCAGGACTGAGGGGCCGGAGCGAACCAAGATTCAGCGTTGGTTTCGGTTTCAGCAAGAGAATGTAATTTTTCGCCACAAGGATTAGAGTAATTATTTTTGTCTATGAACAACCAACTACTCATATTCTTTTTCTGAAAAAAGGTGGAACTGAATAGACCTTCCAAGTAATCTTTAAGGATAATTCAAGGATCTTTGTGATTTTTTTTGGAGGAATTTTACCTTCTAGTTGTTTTTTCAGGACTTGATTATTTTTTTTGTTGATTTAAATTTAGTTTCTTTATTAAGATACTCCTATTAATTGATCCCCACTCTAAGAATAGAATAATCCTGTTTGTTTTAATTAGATCATGTCAGCCCCCACGGGAATAGTAATTCGGTCTTCCGAAAGGAATGCAGTNTGGTTCAATGAACTTAGACCCTTAATCAAACTNCANAGTATNATTAATACACCAGAACAAATCCGATGGCTTGCATTTGAATTCCAAAAAGAATTCGGAAACTGNCTGGATGTAAATCTTTTAAAGATTGTGGAACAATGGGATGAATGGTCAGAAAAAAACGACCCGGAAGATCTTCACAAAAAGATATTTACGAAATTGATAGAAAAATTTTTCAATATTGGTGAAACGGATCAAGAAACAGGGCTTGTTTAAAAGTTTTNTTGNTAAGAAATCTCTTCTTCAAACCGTATCAGCACCTAAAATAACTATTTTTCCCTCNTCGATCATTTTTCTAGCGGTTTGAACGATTTTCATCTGAGCCGCTTCAACATCCTCTCGACGCCGAGGGCCAAGGTTTTCCAAATCATCTTTCATCCCATCGGCAGCCCTGGTAGACATACTGCTGAAAATCAATTCTTTAACCGCGTCACTGGCCGTTTTCAGTGATAACACGAGAAGTTCCGGGTCAAGTTCCTTGAGCAGGACCTGCATCTGCCTGATGTCAATCAANGTCAGGTCATCAAAAGTAAACATTTTTTCGCGTATCTGGGAAGCAAGATTCGGGTTGGCTTCTTCCAGAGTTGAAAGGATTTTGGTTTCCGTGTCACGTCCCACTGCGTTGAGCAGTTCTGCAACATGCTGGAGACGCTGAGTCTTATGATCAGTCACTGGTTTTTATTCAAANANGTTGTTTGCCCAACNGACCCTATCATTTTTCTCGTACCATTTTAGANCACTTGGGCGTTAAAATTCACCGGGTTTTGATTCGAATTCTCAAACANTTCTCCCTCAGGCTTGATACGGATTCCATGGCCCAGATTTTTCCAGGGCAAAGTAGAAGGGTCTGCGGGCATCGGCCCAGGAGCCTGTGCAACCAGAATCGTCTCGGCAATCGGGGTGAAATCCGCTCTGAAGTGAACCGANCTTTTGTTCACCAGGATTCGCATCGATTCCGGTTCAATTCCGGCAATTCGATACATTTCCCGGTCCAGCATCTGTGCTTTTCTGGAGCCAACCACAATGCGGACTCCATTTTTCCGGAGACAAACGGTCGGTCCCAGTTCAATCACTGCTCCTTTCATCATCGGCCCCTTGACGGTCATCACTCCATCCGAGACTTTCTCCACCAAAAAGGTATCTTCCAGAGGCTGGTCATTCAAAGCCGGTTCACCTCCCAGCGCAAGTTTCAATGAAGAGCCTTCTCCTGAACGGGTAGCAGCCAGTGCAGACTGAGGATCATAGATCATCCCGATCGCCGCATCAGTGGCGTCATGCCTTAACAGGGCACGAAGCATGCCGGTGGTGTTGGAATTCCCTCCGGCTCCAGGATTGTCCTGGCTGTCGGCAATGACAACCGGTTTGGTGGAAGATTCACTGATGCGAATCGCTTCCAGAACCGACTGGTCCGGATCCAGTAAATCTACCCACCANTCACTTTCCTTTGACTCAACCCAGGCCGCCAGTTGGTTGACTGCATCCAGGGTNTCNTGAGCATCTTGCCCATACCCCCANACCAATGCTCCACAATCTAANAAATCCGATGCCGGGAAACCCGGAGTGAAAGAAAGAATCACATCCTTTTCAGCTTCCAGTTTTTCCAGCAGGGAATAGGTCCCAATTGCCGGCTCAAGGTCGGTGCATTGGGCATTGATCGGAATCAGAAATGGTATCCGTTTAAAAGCGCAATATCGGCGTTTTTTCTCATCCATCCTCAATTTGAGCAGTTTTGCGGCACGGCTTCCTGTTTCATCCATATCCACATGCGGGTAAGTCCGGTAAGCCACCAGTGCGTCNGCATACTTGAGCATCTTATGACTGACATTCGCATGCAAATCGAGACTTCCGACAACGGGAACCTCATCTCCGACAAGTTCACGAACCCGCTTCAGGAGTTCNCCTTCACCGTCGTCTATATGTTCCACAACCATCGCTCCATGGATGTCGAGATATATTGCATCGGGAGTTTCTTGCTTAAGCGCATCTGTGATCTTCCCCACAATCCGCTCAAATGCATCTTTGGTGACTTTACCCGAAGGAGAAGCTGAGGCCCAGATCACAGGCAGGTACTCATGNCCCTCTCCTTCCAAATCATCCAAGAACCCTCCAAGTGGAAGGTTGATTCCCTTGAAATCGAGTAAAGCTTCGCCTTCCACCATCCCCGGCATGCCTCCCCCCTCAACAAAGCTATCCCAGTCCGCTTCCGAAGGAGCAAAGGTATTGGTTTCATGTTGAAACCCCGCAATCAAAATCTTCATGGTTTCATCCTTTTTGAGTTTATGAGTCTAAATATTTTTGGAGAAANNATGACGGCNCCTTNTTNTAAAACCAACCNTCCTCATGATGNNNAAAGCCTTTCCTNGCANNTCTCAGATTNTGCGTAACTTCCCAGGATCCTGAACAAAACCTTCAGATGCTCTTTTCCTGCAGAAGGGANGCTGCAGCATCCGCCATCACCTGACATCCCAAGATGATGTCTTCATCATGGCTGTTTTCTGAAAAATCATGACTGACCCCGCCGATGGAGGGGATGAAAAGCATTCCGCAGGGAATCACCTCCTGAAGGATACCGGCATCATGAAAGGCTCCACTGGGCATGGTTTTCCATCGATCAGATGCATGCACTTCAGCAGCTTTTGAAAGATGCTTTTGAAAATTTGAATCCATATCACAGGGAGGAATCTGAATCCGTGACGGACGTGATGCTACGGTTGCCCCTCCCATTTCATTGATTTCTTCCATCAGTCTTTCAACAGTTTGTCCAAATGCTTCCAGAACGTCCATGGATGCATCCCGGTACTGGAGTTCCAGTTCCGCGGAACCAGGGACAATCGACGGNGCTCCCGGATNTAAAACCGCCCTGCCCATGGTCCATACTGAATGCTCTCCTGCAACTTTTGGAAATTCCTCGTTGATCCTGGATGCGAGTCTATAAAGGGCGGTGGAGGCGTCTTTACGGATATTCATCATCGTTGTCCCGGCATGATTCTGGACACCCTTGAAATTGAACACCGTTCCTCCAATTCCGACGATGCTCGAAACAACTCCGATTTTCTTCTGCTCCAATTCGAGCTGAGGTCCCTGTTCGATGTGNCCTTCGAGATAACCAAGATATCTGCCTTGCTCCATTTTGGACAAAGGNANCCCTTTCAATCCNGCTGAATCCAGTGCCTTTTCNAGGGGATAACCTTCTTTATCACAGAGGCCATCAAGGGTTCCGGGAGGAAGTTGTCCGCTGAAAGAACGGCTTCCCATCGAACTGAAAAACCGGGATTCTTCGTCCTGCCACGAAACAGCATCCACTGCAAGCAGACGGGTATCCGAATCTTCCGTCAAAGCCCTTACGATTTCCAATCCGTAGATCACACCCATTGCTCCATCCAGCCAACCCCCGGTCGGCTGACTGTCTGAATGGGAGCCGATCAATAACGCAGGACCTGGATTTTTTGAGCGGCCCAGGACATTTCCGATGCCGTCGATGGATGCTTCGAGTCCCGCCTCAGTGTATTGATCTTTGAGCCATTTTCGTGCTTCCATATCTGCCTCAGAAAAGGCCGGCCGGACCACACCAGGAGGTTTTGCACCAAATTGACGAAGTCGTTTCAAATCCCCAATAAGCCGTTCTGCATTGATCTTCGGCATTTTCTTCCTTTAAATAAATCCTGTCCTTTTGAAAGTAGGCAAAGCTTAATTGGAAAATCTGAGTGAAGCAACCATGGTTTCATAAAAGCAATGATCATTGATTTGAATAAAAAAACTGTCCAGGAATTGCGGCAACGTTGCAGGGAACTTCTGGATGAAGGAATACTGGATGCCACCAGGACTGAAATTTCCAGGGCCAGGAAAGCGGAACTGATCGAATGGATCGAGTTTTACGATGATGATGAAGATGACCTTGAAAATGAATCAGGATTGGAACATCAGATCATTGCAGCAAAACCCCGGACGGCCATAGAAAGCTATCCGACTGAAAATGATTTTAACTCAGCAAACCCTTCCACCAGTGAAGAAGAAACTCCATTGGAGCCTGATCATCCTGAAGCAACTGAAGAAATCAGTAAATCGGCAAGCAAGGATGCAGTCCGGGAAGTCTTGATGCTGATCCTGGTAGGGCTTGTGACCCTTGCAATTGCGATTGGATTGGGAATTTATTTCCGGTGAAGAATAAACTAAGAGAACTCATTCTTGAACAGCAGAGCATGATTTTTCAGATTTTCAATAAGATTGGCTTTTGAAGCGATGGGCAAAAAAGACGCTTCCGTGAATCTGTTTGTCTATGGGACGTTGCGACGTGAAGAAAGACAACGCATCACCCCCGATCGATTTGACATCCCTGCATTCAGGCGGAATGCATTCTTGGAAACCGGAAAGATTCTTGACGATGCTCCCTTCCTCGGATTCGCAACCACTTCNGGGAAGNTGTTTGATGTGGGACGATACCCCGGAATGATCGAAGGAGAAGGCCAAGTTTATGGTGAAGTCTACCAAGTCGAACCCGATGGATTGTCAATGATCGATCTGCTTGAGGGATTTGATCCTGAAAACCTTTCAGAGTCCCATTACCTCCGCCAAGAAGTTGAGCTGATGGTGAATGGCAATGAAAAACTGAATGGNGAGGCCTATTATTACAATCTGGAAATTGATCACCTGCCTTTGATCCCTTCCGGAGACTATTGCCAATATCTTGAAGCCCANAGATCCNTGGAAAATCCATAGAGGATGATTAACTTCCTTTTGTCATACTCTTTAAAACAGAGAATCCTTCCTCTGGAGTGTGAAAAGATTCCCAAAGATTTGCAGTATTGCTGATCGGATGTTAAGCCTTTGAAGGAACCTGTTCCTTAATTCCCCCAACCCCAATTCAAATCATTTCATGAAAAAAATTGACCTCAAAAGTATGATCATCGGTTTTCTGGGCTGTATCATTTTTTTGATGCTGACAGGACAAACTTTCACCATCGGGAGCGTCGAAGAAGTTCCAAAATCTTTTGACATCCCAGCGGGAAATTATGAAATCGAATGCTGGCCTGGAGCCGTTAAAACCCATGCACGCTGTGTGGTGTTTGACACCTTAAACGCCAAGGCGATTGGACGTTTTAACTCTCATAACGTCCGTCCTATGAGTCAAAAACTGATCACAGAAAATGCTTTCTGCCCCAATGGAAGTTCATGCAACTGAAAAGTCTGAATCCAGTTATGATTTAAATTACCAGAAACGGTTCTTTGAAGATCCATTGGAATTGGTGAGTATTTACGATATGATTGCTGGCGAAATGGATTTCAACACCAAACAGGATCAATGGAATGATCTTTAATCACGATTTATCCCGTTACCGCTACCAACTGGCCCAGCAGTTCAATCCTCCCGAGGGGGATCGTTATTACACTCCCCTCGACAAACCAGAACCTCAGTTTCCTTCGATCACTGGTGTCCTTGGTGCGGACCCGGAATCTCGGAACAAACTCCAGGCATGGAGGATGAGGATCGGAGAACAAGAGGCTGAGGAAATCACCAAAAAATCTTCGGAACTTGGAACTCAGGTCCATGAAGCCCTTGAAAAACTCGTCCTGAACCAGGAAGTTCCCGAAGATGATTTAGGGCAAGGGCTCCCNTACTACCAGGGNCTNAAAAAACATCTCACCCATTATGTCGACAAACTATACGCGGCAGAGGTGATGCAATTCAGCGAAGAACTCCAAATTGCCGGACAGGTTGACTTGATCTGTGAATGGGAGGGAAAACTCGTTGTCGTCGACCATAAAAACTGGAAAAAGGTCTACCCTGAAAAAATTGCCAAAGCCATCCTGCAAACGGCATTTCATGCCATATGTTTTCATGAAGCCAATGGGTGCTGGCCGGAAGTGCTGATTTGTACCGTTGGCAGGCCCGACGGAAAAGCAGAATTCTACGCGTATCGGGTTACCGAACCCTTGATTGAAAAAGCACGCGGGAAAATCATGATGCTTCGTCAACATTACTATGAATGGAAAAATGAACCGGATTTGCTTCACTAAATCCGTATTTCCCATAAAAAAAGAAGTTGGAGCATTTGACTGACAGCAAAACCGTCCTGGATTTCTGGTTTGTCGAATTACACCCAAAGCAGCACTGGATTAAAGATCCAAAGCTTGATGATGAAATCAAAACGCGTTTTGAAAGAACTCTGTTTCAGGCAAGAGCATGTGAGCTTTTTGAATGGAGGAAAAATCCGAAGGGACGGCTTGCGGAAATCATTGTTCTCGACCAATTCTCCCGGAACATCTATCGGGGGCTTCCGGAATCCTTCATCGCAGACCCACAAGCCCTGACTCTTGCCCAGGAAGCTGTTGCAGGCGGCCATGATGAGTTGGAACCCCTAGAAAAAGCATTCCTCTANATGCCTTTTATGCACAGTGAGTCTCTTCTGATTCAAGACCAGTCCGTTCGCCTGTTTGAAAATCTTGGGAATCAAAATAACCTCGATTATGCAATCAAACACAGGGAGGTGATTCAAAGGTTCGGGCGATTCCCGCACCGAAACTCGATCCTGGGCCGTCCTTCTACNGTTGAAGAAACAGAGTTTNTNAAAAAAGTGTCTGATATATTTGGTTTTGACAAAAAAAAGTTTAATTTATTAATAGAAATTTACTCAAATAACGAAAATGATCCTTATACTATCTTGCAATCAAATATTA
>FUFK010042270.1_pt1 | contig 19601 bp, 25 predicted proteins | sample 1021851 | NCBI WGS metagenome assembly FUFK01 (sample SAMEA51879418, study PRJEB19060) | metagenome
ATGAATTCTGCTGGTAGAGTTGGAACTGCTGATAACGATATCAATGCAATCAGAAACATGGGAATGATTCCTGGAGGATATTCAGTGAACCACTTCTTAACTGACACTGATGCGTTCTATCTAATCACAGACGTGCCAAATGGTATGAAACATTTCGAAAGAGCTCCATTAAATACAAAAATGGAAGGTGATTTCGATACTGGTAACGTAAGATACAAAGCTAGAGAAAGATACGTATTTGGCGTATCTGACCCTAGAGGTATTTTTGCATCACCAGGTGCGTAATACATAAATTTTGAGGCGGGACACAATCCCGCCTCAATTAAAAAATAGAAAGAAGAAATGCACCCTAAAAACTTCCTCGTTAAAATATACGCGTATCACTACAAAATGGAGTTAAATATTAACTGCATGGAGGGCCCACAAGACATAGAAAATGCTATTGTTGACAAATTGGGAAAAGGTGATATAAAATGGGAATATCTTGGAGAAATGTATGATCCAAGGTGTAAACGAATAACCTATGAGGAGGTTATCGATGGAGAACATGATGCAACATCTGAACGATCTCTACACGAGGAAAAGAGGTCTGGATCTCGAATGGGAGCAGGAGCATCTTAAAGAGGGTAGATATACTCTCAATATGGTTAAGATTGACAGAAAAGTCAGAGAAGTAATTAGCCATATTAAAATTGCAGAAGCTGAAAAAGAGCATTTGCAAAATAAGATTGAAGGTTCTGCACCACAAGTTTCTGTAGCTACTTAATAAAAAGCTACATCGTTGGAAAAATCCAATCCACATCACAGGCCCTCTTGCGCTCTACTTAAAACTGTTGTATAAAAATCACACTATACAAATTATTAATATTTCACATGGACGCGTATAGTCGACGGCCAAGAGACCATGTGATCTAAACTTGGAGGATATAATTATGGCAAGAACTAACTTTTCGGGACCAATTAACGTTGGCCGAATACAAAATACTACAGGAACAAGTATTTCAGAAAATATAAGAAACGTTGCATTCGTAGAGTGTCACGCGTCTTTTCCTGTAAACCACAGTAACTTCACTGTAACAACTGATGATGACAAATTAGCTGTAACTGGTTCTAACGGAGCTAGTACAACTTCTGTTACATTAGTAGATGCTACTCAAAACGTACCAGGAATAACTTCTGATGGTGGTTTCGAAGCTGCGTCTGTAATAACTATTATATCTGGTGGCGATGACTCTAGCAAAACTGCTACGATCACTGGTACTGATGTTTTAGATAATGCACAAACTGAAGATTTAACATTAGCAGATACTGGCACTGCCACTTCAACTAAAACTTTTAAAACTGTAACTTCTATCACATTAGATTCAGGATCTGCAGGAACTTTAAAAGTTGGTGTTATTCTTTCAGGATTGATTTCTGTTGTGTGTAGATCGTTATTTAACGAATACCCGCTAGGTCAATCATCAACTTCATCTAGCAAAAACTTAGCAAACAATATTGTAATTCCTAAATTTTCTAGAATTAACGATATCAGATTTGTAGTTAACGAGGCTTTCGATACAGCTGGTTTTGACATGCAAATCGGTGCTAACGTTGCACAAGCAGCAGGAGCTACTTTAAACAGTTTAGATCTTGACTACTTTGCAGGTGACGCTGATAACGATGTAAGAACTGTTGCTTCGCATCACATTCCAACTGGAATGGACCAAACAGTTGCTCAGATGAAAAATTGTTTAAATGTTTCAGATGACGATGCTTCTGGTTTTGAGATGGACAAAGCAGTTGTTATTTCTGCTAAGACTGATGATGCATTAACAGCCGGAGAAGGTGTGTTAAACATTTATTGGACTCAACAGGTTAACGACACTAACTAATAAAATTAGAGTGCCCCTTCGGGGGCACCTTTAATTTACTAAGGAGAAAATAAATGGCAGCAAAAACTGATATACAGGCTACTAGATCTGATGCCGCTGCAGGCGCAACAGCCATCGTAGAGCCACCAGTAAGATTAAGAGGTATAATTGTTGCCTCTGATGGCACTGGAGCTGGAACTTTAGAACTATCGACTACTTCAAACTCAGGAACAACTTTGTTTCAAGCTGATGTACCCTCTGGAGATGTAATTAATTTTAACTTTCCTGAAGACGGAATTTTATTTCCAAAAGGAATTTTTTGTAAAACTAAAACTAAAGTTACAGCTTATACTTTACTTACAGATAAATTTTCTGGTCCAAATTTAACAGCTGGATAGGAGGTTTAAGTGGCGAACGTTACTTCAGGGTCTTATACTTTTGGAAAGACTCTTCCAGTCGAAGAGGTTATTGAAGAGGCATATGAAAGAATAGGTATGCAAGGTGTATCTGGCTATCAATTAAAAACAGCTAGAAGATCTTTAAATATTCTTTTTTCAGAGTGGGGTAATAGAGGTTTACACTATTGGGAAGTTAGAAACCAAAGTATTGAAATGGTTGATGGTCAAGCTGAATATAGCTTCTTTAGATCAACAGCTGATGGCACAAGTGCTGGAGTTACAACCACTTTATCTGCAGGAATTAATGCTACAGTAACAACGATCGGTGTTGCATCTGTAACTAATCTTGCTAGTTCAGGAATTGTAAAAATAAATGACGAAGAGATAACTTACTCGGGTATATCTGCTTTAAATTTAACTGGTTGTGTTAGAGGCGTAAACGGAACGACTGCTGCTACTCATAACTCTGGAGATAATGTTTTACAGTTTCCTGCAGGCGTTAACGATATTTTAGAGTCTAATTATAGAAATGATCAAAATGTCGACGCTCCCATGACAAAAATTAGTAGATCACAGTATCAAGCTTTTTCAAATAAAACAGATAAAGGAACACCAAATCAATATTTTGTTCAAAGATTTATAGATAAGGTCACCATAACTTTATACTTAACACCAGGTAGCACACAGGCTCAAACTGGATATTGTATAAATTTTTATTACACACAAAGAATACAAGATGTAGGAGCTTATACAAATGCAACAGACGTGCCTTTTAGATTCATACCTTGCATGACTTCAGGTTTAGCATACTATCTTGCTATCAAGTATGCTCCACAAAGAGTGCAAGAATTAAAATTATTATATGAAGATGAATTTGCTAGAGCTCTTGCAGAAGATGGGTCTCCAGTTAGCACATTTATTAGTCCAAAAGTATATTATCCGGAGGTCGGTTAATGGGAAATTTTGCATCTGGAAAATATGCATACATGATTTCAGACCGATCTGGTCAAAGATTTCCATATACTGAAATGGTTCAAGAATGGAATGGTTCTTGGGTTCATATATCTGAGTTTGAACCAAAGCAGCCTCAGTTACAACCAAGACCCACTAGTGCTGATCCACAAGCTTTGATGCATCCAAAACCAAGTAGAACAGCTTTTCCCACGCCTAATGTTTTAAGAAATGATCCGTTCGTAATGACGGCTGCATCTAAAACTGTAACAGTTTTTACAGGTGAGAATGAGGTATTACAAGACAGTAATCCTTGGTCCACGGGTGATGCAATAAGGTTTAGAGAAGTTAAGAAACCTGTTGGTGGAGTTTCAATCAACACTCTTCAATTAGAGACTACCTTATTTAGTAATGCTACAGCAGACGCTACAACAATAATTTTGCAGGATGGAAGTCAGTTTCCAACTAGTGGTTTTATAGTTATTGGAGATGAAACAATAGAATATACTGGTAGATCTAGCAATAGTTTAACAGGATGTATTAGAGGAACCTCGGCCCCTGCATACGGTAGAACTTATTCAAATACCACAGCGTCTAGCCATATTTCAGGTGCAAAAGTTTTTGGATCGTATATAATAACAAAAGTTTCTGAGACAGCTACAAACGATGCAAATTCAACTCAGAGCTATAGTAATAAATTTACTTTTAGTTTAGTATCAAATGCATCAAGCACAGAAACAGGAGGAGGATTCTTTGCATTTGCAGGGCCTGTAAATCAAAGAGCATAATTATGGCAGGATTTAATTACGCAAATTTAGTAACCGATATTAGAAACTACACAGAAGTAGGGGATAGCGTATTAACAGCCGCTATTATTAATAGATTTATAGAGGATGCTGAATTTAAAATTTTTTATGATGTTCCAATTGATGCATACAGATATGTTAGTGAGGGAACATTAGTGACAGATGATAATACAATAAACGTGCCGGGTAAAGGCACGCAAGGTGCTACTGGTGCTGTATTTGTNAGAGGCATAGAGGTATTTGATTCTACGTCGGCTACAACTGGTCAAGGGGTTTGGTTAGAGAAAAAAGATCAAACATATTTATCAGAGTATGTAGGACGATTAACTGGGACTGAGGGAGATCTAACAAATCAAGACACGACTGGTTTACCTAAATATTATGCCATGTTTGGTGGAGCGACTGGCACGACCAGCACTACATCAGGAGGCATGTATATAGCGCCAACACCTGATCAAAACTATAAATTTAGAATATATTACACTATGATGCCTAAAAGTCTGGTTACTGAGACTAGTGGCACGTATATTAGTCAGTATTTTCCAAGTGGACTATTATATGCATGTCTTGTGGAGGCATATGGATTTTTAAAAGGTCCAATGGAGATGTTGACTTTGTACGAAAATAAATATAAACAAGAGGTACAGAAGTTTGCAGGAGTGCAAATTGGAAGACGTAGAAGAGATGATTATACTGATGGAACAGTAAGAATCCCAGTGCAGTCACCTTCACCGTAAAAGGAGAACAACTATGGCAATAACATCGGCAATTTGTAACAGTTTTAAAGTAGAAATTTTAAAAGGAGTTCACAACTTCACAGCCTCTACTGGTAATACATTTAACTTAGCCCTTTACACAAGTTCTGCAACTTTAGGAGCAGGTACAACTGCATACACGACATCTGAAGAAATTACAGGGACTGGATACACTGCGAAAGGAGCTGCTTTAACAAGCATAACTCCTACTTTAGATTCTACGACAGCATGTTGTGACTTTGATGATGTAAGTTTTACAAGTGCATCTTTTACAGCTAACGGATGCTTAATATTCAACGACACTGCAACGGGAGATCCTGCAGTTTGTGCAGTGGCTTTCGGTGGAGACAAAACAGTTTCTTCTGGAACATTTACAATTCAATTCCCAGCAAAAGCAGCAACAACAGCTATAGTTAGAATAGCATAAGGAGGTAAATCCTTATGTCAAACACCTGGGGAGCAAACTCTTGGGGACATAATCAGTGGGGTGATCAAGACTCTGTTGATATTACAATCACAGCACCATCGGGTTTATCTTCAGCAATAGGGGCCGTTGAATCTTTCAACGAACAAGGTTGGGGTAGACAAGAATGGGGTAACTCTGGTTGGGGTGTAGAGTATGCTGTTGAGTTATCTGGTGTTCAAGCAACAACAAGTGTTGGAGCACTTACAACAGCTATTTCAGTTCCTCTAACAGCTCCTTCAGGATTAACATCTAGTTTAGGCACACCTACTTTAGACTTAACATCAATCGCAGCATTGACAGCACCGAGTCAAATGACATCGGAGGTTGGAGATTTTGATAACGCTGGGACATTAGTTGGTTGGGGTAGAAATGGTTGGGGTGAAGAACCTTATGGTGATTCATTTAATAAATTAGTTCAACCAGCTGGAGTTAGTGCAACATCTTCTGTTGGATCTTTAACAACCGCTGTTGAAAATTTTGTACAATTAACTGCACCAAGTGAAATAACAGCGAGTTTAGGTTCTTTAACTTTAAATTTAACTTCTGTAATAACTCCAACAGCACCTTCAGGGCTAACGTCTAGTGTAGGAGCTATTTCTCCTACTAACATGACAGTAGGACTGACAGGACAACAGGCAACATCTGCAGTTGGTGGAATAATTTTAGATGCTATAGAAATAGGGGTAACAGGTCAGTCTGCAACCTCGGGCATAGGATCATTAACAATTGAAATAGGTGTCCCTATTACAGGACAGAGCGCAACATCTGGAGTCGGTTCTTTAATAACAGAAATAGGTGTCCCATTAACAGCACCATCAGCATTAACGTCAAATGTGGGGGCTATCGCTCCTACAGAAATGGTCATTGGATTAGATGGTCAAGAGGCGGTATCCGCTGTAGGATCTCTGGGAATAAGGGCTTATCAAAATGTTGTAATTGACGGAAATACAAGTTATAGTAATGTAACTAAAAATAATAGCGCNAGCTATTCCGATGTTGACATTACATCGGAGACATCTTATACAGATGTTACGGCAGCGTAGAGGATAAATTATGGCATCAAGTTATACAAATCTAGGTATCGAACTAATGGCTACTGGTGAAAATGCCGGTACTTGGGGAAATAAAACAAATACAAATTTACAAATAGTCCAACAGATTTCTGGTGGTTATCAAGAACAAGCTTTAACAAACGGTGGAACTTTAGCTTTAAGTAAAACAGATGGTGGAACTGGAGCAACTCTAGCAAACAGAGTTTGGAAACTTACAGGCGCTTTAACAGGATCATCAATTGTTACTGTTCCAGATAGTGTGGAAAATTTTTACATAGCTCACAATGGTTCAACAGGAGCTCAAACTGTTCAATTAAAAACTGCAACAGGAACTGGGACTACATGGGCAACTACAGACAAGGGCCATAAAATAGTATACTCTGATGGAACTAATATTGTTGATGTTTTTGCAGATTTTTCAGAAATAGGACTATCTAATCAAAACCCATTAAAGTTTAAAGATGCAGATGATTCACACTTTTTTGCATTAAAAGCACCAGCAACTATAGGTTCTAGTGTAACATTAACATTACCTAGCGCAGACGCTACTTCTTCAGGTCAGGCTTTGGTTTCTGATGGGGCTGGAACATTATCTTTCGCAGATGCGGGTATAACAACAGGAAAAGCTATTGCAATGGCGATCGTATTCGGATAAAAGGAGTAAATTATGGCAAACCCAAATATAGTAAATGTAACATCAATCGTAGGTGGAAACCTAGGTTTTAATTTATCTAACACACTGACTGCAACTTTACTTACAGTTGCTGCTGATAAAATTGTAAAAATAAATAGAATAACAGTTGCAAACGTAGATGGAAGTTCTGCGGCTGATGTAGATCTGTTTGTTGATGGTTTAGGAAATGGAGCAACAGGAATTACTGCTACAGGATCTTCGACAGTTTATTTAGCAAAAACAGTTTCTGTGCCGGCTGATGCAACGCTGGTCCTTGCAGATACACCTATCTATCTTATGGAAGGTGATATTTTAAAAGGTGGGGCGAGTGCTTCAGGAGACTTAGACTTATTCTTATCATATGAAGTATTAGACGACGCGTAGGAGGTTTTATAGGCTATGGCAAATGGCGGAATTATAGGACCCGTAAACATAACGTCTCGTGGTAAAAATACACAAACAGTTAGAACGTCAAATACACCTAGCGCAGTTACTACACAACCAGGAACAAGATTAGTAAAAACTTTAATTGTTGCTGGTGGAGGTGGAGGTGGATCTGGTCCTACTCCAGCTGATACAGGATTTTCAGGTGGTGGAGCTGGTGGTTTAAGAAATTTAGAAATACCTGTATGTGGAAATACAGCTTTAGGAGCTGTTACAGTAGGTGGAGGTGGATCTGCAGGATCTGCATGGCCAGCAGGTGGTGGTTCTAACGGAAATAATTCATCAATAGTAATAGGATGCACAACCTATACCTCAGCTGGTGGTGGCGGTGGTGGAGGTAGAACAAATCCCGGAAATGTTTGCAACACTAAAGGTAAAGACGGTGGATCAGGCGGCGGGGCTTCAACTTTTTGTACAAGTCCAAGTGGAGGTGGATGTGGTAACACTCCTCCGGTAGATCCTCCTCAAGGAAATAATGGAGGAACGGCTACTTGTGCCAGAGGTGGTGCAGGTGGTGGTGGACATAGCGCTGTTGGAGGTAACGGTGGTGCTAATGCCGGCGGTGCTGGTGGTGCAGGAACAGATTTAAGTGGTTGTTATCCAGGATCACTACCTGGAACGTGTTCAGTATTTGCCGGTGGCGGAGGTGGTGGAGCAAGATGTGGAGGTCCCCCAGCCGGAGTAATAGGAGCAGGTGGCGCAGGCGGTGGAGGTGCTGGTTCAAAAACTCCAAGCACTGCTACAGCAGGGACAACCAATTCTGGTGGTGGCGGAGGCGGTGGTGGAACTTGTGGCGCAGGTGGTGGATCTGGCGGTGCAGGTGGATCAGGAATAGTTGTCGTAAAAGAATTAGATAAAGCATCAGGAGTTTGGTCACTGGAAGAACAATTAGATGCATTAAGTCAAGGCACATGGCCTGTAATAACTCACAGCATAGATTATTTAGTAGTCGCTGGTGGTGGCGGTGGAGGTAGAAATAACGGTGGTGGCGGTGGAGCTGGAGGTTATCGTGCCTCTGGTTATGGTCCATCTCCATTACGAGGGTCATCATTAACTTTAGAGGCAGGAAGTTTTGCAATAACTGTTGGAGCAGGAGGAGCTGCTGGAAATCCAAACTGTGATGGTCGAGGCTGTTCAGGTACAAATTCAATATTTTCAACAATTACGTCAGCAGGTGGTGGAGGTGGAGGATCACCTACAACTAGTCCTAAAGATGGTTTAGCTGGAGGATCTGGTGGTGGAGCAGGACCTTCAGGATCTGGTGGAGCAGGTGATACACCTGATGTTACTCCGAATCAAGGTAATGCTGGAGGTAATGGAGCTTCAGGACCTAATTGTGGTGGAGCCGGCGGTGGCGGTGGAGGAGCAACTGCTGCAGGATCAAACGGAGCGGTTCCAGGATCAGCACCTTCTACTAATATGAATGGATGTGGTGGAGCCGGAGCGCCAAACACTATTACAGGTTCAGATGTATCATATGCTGGTGGTGGAGGTGGATTTAGAAGATACACACCAGGTTCAGGAATTAACGTGCCTTCAGGAGCATCAGGAGGAGCTGGAGGTGGAGGAACTGGAGGAGCAACAGGAGCTAGTCCTTCAGGACCAAGTACAGGTACAGCAGGAACAACAAACACTGGTGGCGGCGGTGGTGGCGGCGGTGATAATGGTGCTGCTGGAAATGGCGGACCAGGTATAGTGGTTGTTAGAGGTTGCAGTTCTAGAACTTTTACGGTCACTCCTTGCACAAATACAGTTACGTCTGCACCTGGAGGATGTAAAGTTGCAACGTTTACAGTTTCTGGGACGTTGACAATTAGTTAAGATTAAAATAATATAATATAGTTTAAGGAGAAAAAATATGGCACACTTTGCAGAATTAAAAGCGATGACGGATCCTACTGGATTTACATCGAATTCACATCAAATCGTACAAAGAGTAGTTGTTGTAGGAAATGATATTCCTGCAAACGATGGAATTTTAGGAGACAATGATATGCATGTTGATGGAGAAACATGGTGTATTAATTTTTTCCATGGTGGAATATGGAAACAAACTTCTTACAACAATAATTTTAGAAAACAATATGCAGGAATTGGAATGGTCTACGATCCTGTAAAAGATAAATTTTTAGTACAACAACCCCACGCTTCGTGGTCATTAGATGCTAATGATGATTGGAAAGCACCAATAACTTATCCATCAATTGAAAAAGAAAGTGGAGTTTATTATGATATTTCTTGGAATGAAGATAAATATAATAATGATAACACAAAAGGTTGGCAAGCAACAAGATCAGACGACACTGCAGAAACCAAAACTATATATGATTGGAACGGCACAGCTTGGGTGTCTGAATAGGAGAATTTAAAAAATGTCTTCTAGAAGTTTAAACAGAAGAGCAGGATTTATAGGATATTTTTCACCTATAACTTTAACAGCAGAAGTCCCTGCACAAGCAGAACAGATAACTACATTTAATTCCTCAGGAACTCTTACTACACAACCAAGAACTACATCCATAGAATATGTAGTTGTTGCTGGTGGTGGCGGTGGAGGCTACAATGGTGGCGGTGGTGGTGCTGGAGGTTTTTTAACAAATTTTCCAGGAGGAACTTCTAACCCAGTTTCTGGTGGCACAGGTTACCCAATCACAGTAGGTGGAGGAGGAAGTCCGGTGTCAGGTTCAGGAAATAGAGGTGGATGTGGATCGGATTCAACATTAGGCACACCGAGTCCTATATCTAGCAATGGTGGTGGAGGTGGTGGAACTAACACTATGACTAAAGCTGGAAAAGATGGCGGCTCAGGTGGTGGCGGTGGTGGTGTATCTGGAGGCGGTGGATCTGCAACACCCCCAGGACAAGGAAACCCTGGAGCGAGTTCGCCGGGTGCTAACGGAACTTTTGGTGGCGGCGGTGGAGCCGGTGCCGCAGGATCTTCTGGTTCTAACCCAACTGGTGGACCAGGTGGATGTGGTACAGCTAACTCAATATCAGGATCACCTGTAACGTTTGCAGGTGGTGGCGGTGGTGGAAACATTGACCAACCAGGACCTGCTGGATCAGGTGGACCAGGCGGTGGTGGTGCTGGTGGAAAAGGAAACGGAGCTAGTGGAACAGCAGGAACAACTAACCTTGGCGGTGGTGGCGGAGGAGGAGCAGGAATGGGTGCTTCATCTGGGGCCGGTGGTTCAGGAAAAGTTGTAGTTTTTGAGGCGGCACTTCCGTCTATACCTGAAGTATTTACAGCAGGTGGTGTATGGCCTATGAAACAAGTTTATGTTGAAAGGGTTGCAGGAGATTGGAAAGGAAGCTAATATCCTTTTGTGGATAATTTTATAGAAAGATACAGAATACAAACTTCAATTTGTAATAATTTAATAGATTATTTTAATAATAATTTGGAGTACAAAATGCAAGGCCAATTTGGAAACGGCGTTGTTAATAAAGATGTAAAAGAATCAATAGATTGTTTTTTCTACAATCAATCAACCAATAAACATATAATAGAATTTTTTGAAGTATTGAGTTTACATGTTCAAGATTATGTTAATAAATATAGTATTGATTATCCTTTACAAACATCTTTTCAAAATGTGGTACAGTATTATCCACCAAACGGTGGTTATAAAAAGATTCATTATGAATGCGTAGATCAAAGAACTGTGAAAAGAAAATTAGTTTACATGGTTTATTTAAATGATATAGAAAAAGGAGGAACAATTTTTCCTCGTCAAAATACAGAAATAAAAGCAGAGAAAGGTAGTTTGATTATTTGGCCTGCAGATTTTACTCATCCACACAAAGGTGTTGTTACGGATGTAGAAAAATACATATGCACAGGTTGGCTAGAAATGGTATGATTATAGATAAAAACATAAAGTCAAAAGTAAATATAGATTATTTATTTATAGAGGGAAAAGTTAAGATAGATGCTAAATATTTTATAAATCAAATAAACCAAAACTGTCATGTTTCTAATACCCATATTGTAGGTGAGATGACAAATTTTAATTTTTTTAATACAGATAAAAAGTTTGAAGAATTTTTAGTCGTTGTATTAAAAGAACTAGATAAACATGTTTTTTTAAGAAAATATAGTTTTAAAGAAGCATGGGGTTATAAGCAAGGTTTTGGACACAGAACTACAGAACATGATCACATACCTAATTATTTATCTGGAGTTTTATATTTAACAAACGGTGATCAAAAATTATTATTTAAAGAAATAAATCAAGAAGTAACTCCTAGCGTGGGCAAGTTTGTTATCTTTTCAAGTTTTTTAAAACATAGGGCTGAGAGAAGTTTAAGTAAAGAGTATAAGTATGGAATAGCTTTTAACTTTTCGTTTAATAATAGTTATGCAACTGATTGACAATTTTTTACCAACAGAAGATTTTTTACAAATAAAAAATAAATTATTAAATAATGATTTTCCTTGGTATTATAACGATGGTGTTAATAAACCTGATGAAGAACACACTCAATTTATTCATTATTTTTATAAGGGTGGTTTTCCAACAAACTCTTACAGCACGATAGTGCCCTTAATTAAAAAAATAAATCCAGTTGCTATAGCCAGAATAAAAGCTAATTTAGTTCTTCAATCAAAAAACATTATAGAGCATGGAATGCACCGTGACTATGACCATGAAAATTTAACTACAGCTATTTATTATGTTAATAGTAACAATGGATATACAAAATTTAAAAGTGGTGAAGAAATAAAAAGTTTAGAAAATAGACTAATAGTTTTTAAATGTAATTTATTACACTCAGGAACAACTTGCACTGATAAAAAGAGGAGGGTTGTTATAAATTTTAATTTTACATAATTAATAATATGATATATACATGCAGTTAAAATTATAAAAGAAAGAATATGAATCTTATAAATTATTATTGGTACTTTCAATCAGCAATTCCTATTCGTATCTGTGATGAGATTGTCAAATATGGCCAACAACTTCAAGATGAAATGGCAGTTACTGGTGGTTTTGGTAACAAAAAATTAAATAAAAAACAAATAAAAGATTTAAAAACAAAAAGAGATTCTAATATTGTTTGGATGAATGACAGATGGATCTATAAAGAAATACAACCATATATTAATCAAGCAAATGAAAATGCAGGTTGGAATTTTCAATGGGATTTTTCTGAGTCTTGTCAATTTACAAAATATAGAGAAGGACAATACTACGATTGGCATTGTGATAGTTGGGACAGGCCTTATCAAAAACAAAATCAAAATTCACCGGATCACGGTAAAATAAGAAAACTTTCAGTAACTGTAACTTTATCAGATCCAAAAGATTACAAGGGTGGAGAATTAGAATTTGATTTTAGAAATTTAGATCCAGATAAACCAAGAAAACCGGTGAAGTGTAAAGAGATATTACCAAAGGGTTCCTTAGTTGTATTCCCTTCGTTTGTGTGGCACAGAGTGTGTCCTGTTAAAAAAGGTGAGAGACATAGTTTAGTTATCTGGAATTTAGGGTGGCCATTTAAATGAGCATGACTTTTCCACAAAAATTAAATTTAGAGCAATATTTTCCGTGTCCGATATGGTGGGCTGATCAACCTAAATTTGTAAATAAATTAAATAAAGCTTCTGATAAATACATAAAAGAATCACAAAAAAATTTAAAGAAAACTATAGACAAAAGAAATAAAGACTTTGGTGATAAGGGAGATATGGGTCAAGTGTTTCATTCTACAAGTTTAATTAATGATCCAAAATTTAAGGACCTACAGAATTATGTAGGAGCAACAGCTAATAATCTTTTAATTGAAATGGGTTTTGATTTAACAAATTACACAGTATTTATTACAGAAATGTGGGTTCAAGAGTTTGCAAAAAAAGGTGGGGGACACCATACTTTACATACTCATTGGAACGGACATATATCTGGTTTTTATTTTTTAAAAGCTAGTGATGTAACTTCTTTACCTGTATTTGAAGATCCAAGACCAGGTAATTTAATGAATCTTTTACCAGAAAAAGATAAGACAAAAGTTACACTTGCATCAACACAAATTAATTACAAAGTTAAACCGGGAAGAATAATGTTTTTTCCATCTTATATGCCTCATCAATATATCGTGGATCTAGGTTATGAACCATTTAGATTTATACATTGGAACTGTCAAGCAATACCTAACAATGTTTTACAATACAAAGGAGAAAATAATGTCATTCAAAACAAATAAATATACTATTTTAAGAAATGCAATATCAAAAGAGTTAGCAGATTTTGTATATAAGTATTTTAAAAACAAAAGAGACGTTGCAAGAGTTTTATTTGATTCACGTTATATATCACCTTTCACAGAATATTGGGGTATTTGGAATGATGTGCAAGTACCGAATACTTATTCACACTATTCTGATATTGCTATGGAAACGCTGTTACAGGAAGTAAAACCTGTCATGGAAAAACATACAGGATTAAAATTATCTGAGACATATTCTTATGCAAGAATTTATAAACACGGTGATATTTTAGCTCGTCACAAAGATAGATACTCTTGTGAAATATCAACTACATTAAATCTTGGTGGTGACCCATGGCCAATCTATCTTGATCCAACAGGCAAACAAGGTCAAGCAGGTGTCAAAGTAGATTTAAAACCAGGAGATATGTTAATTTATTCTGGTTGTGATTTAGAACACTGGAGAGAAGAGTTTACAGGTAAAGACTGTGGACAAGTATTCTTACATTATAACAAATCATCTACAAAAAAATCCAAAGAAAACTATTTAGATAAAAGACCCCTATTAGGATTACCTGGGTGGTTCAAGGGCGCAAAGTTGACAAAACCAAAAAATTAGTCTATACCTCAGGTTTGCAGGGGGATTATCCACCACACAGTCCCTCTGCTTAAATATATTGAAATCACCTATAATCTGATATAACACCTAATAAACAGGTTTTTATATGTTACAAAAATTAGGGTTTTTACCAGGATTCAACAAACAAGTCACAGAAACCGGGGCCGAAGGTCAGTGGTTTGATGGTGACAATGTTAGATTTAGATATGGTTCACCAGAAAAAATAGGTGGTTGGCAACAGTTGGGAGAAAACAAACTCACTGGTGCGGGTAGAGCTATTCACCATTTTGATGATAATGCAGGTATTAAATATGCTGCACTTGGCACAAATAGAATTTTATATGTATATTCTGGTGGAACTTTTTACGACATACATCCCATAAGAACCACAATAACAGGAGCTAATTTTACCAGCACCTCATCATCAAATACAGTCACGGTAACTTTAGGATCAACACATGGATTACAAGAAGATGATATTGTTTTGTTTGATAGTGTAACCGGATTAACTGGTTCAACATATAGCAATGCCACTTTTGAAGACAACAAATTCATGGTGACATCAGTGCCAACTACTACAACTTTTACCATAACCATGGACTCTGTAGAATCAGGAACGCCTTTGAGCGCAGCTGGATCAGCATCTGTTCTTATATATTATACTGTAGGACCCGCACAACAATTAGGTGGTTTTGGTTGGGGTACAGGTTTATGGTCTGGTACTGCTTTAGGTGCTGCTACAACAACGTTAGCGTCTACAATCAATGACACTGTAACTGATATACCTTTGACTAACTCTGCAGCATTTCCATCTCAAGGAGAGATAAGAATAAATTCAGAAGATATAAGTTTTACGGCCAACAATACCACAACAAATATTTTAAGTGGTGGTGCGAGAGAAGTTAATGGAACAGCTAAAGCAGGACATAGTGCAGGTGCAACTGTAACAGATATTTCTAAATTTGTTGCTTGGGGTGATCCATCATCTTCTGACTTTACAATTGATCCAGGTTTATGGGTATTAGATAACTTTGGAACAAAACTTATTGCTTTAATTTATAACGGGCAGTGTTTTGAATGGGATGCAGCAGCATCTAACGCTACACAAAATAGAGCTACTATTATTGCTAATGCACCAACAAAATCTAGACACGTATTGGTATCTACTCCAGATAGACACTTAGTATTTTTTGGAACTGAAACCACAGTAGGTGATCAAGCAACACAAGATGATATGTTTATAAGATTTTCTGATCAGGAAAATATTTCTGGAACAAACGCTTATACCGTTACCGCTACTAATACAGCTGGCACTCAACGACTTGCAGATGGGTCTGAAATCATGGGAGCCATTAGAGGTAGAGATGCAATTTATGTCTGGACTGATACCGCACTATTTCTTATGAAGTTTGTGGGCCAACCATTTACTTTCTCATTTGAACAAGTGGGAACTAACTGTGGGTTGTTTGGAAAAAATGCCTGTATTGAGGTTGATGGTACAGCTTACTGGATGTCTGAAAATGGATTTTTTCAATACGATGGTCAATTAAAATCGATGCCATGCCTAGTAGAAGATCATGTCTATGATGATATAAATGCTACATCTAGAGATCTTATTAATGCAGGTTTAAATAATTTGTTTGGTGAAGTTAGCTGGTTCTATTGCACAGAATCTTCAAACCAAGTTAATAGGGTTGTTACATACAATTATCTAGATTCAACACCAAGGCGACCTATTTGGACAACTGGCACTTTACCTAGAGCAGCGTGGCAAGATTCTGCTGTATTTGATAGACCTCATGCAACTTTTTATGACCCTGATAGTAATGCTTCTTACGATGTTACTGGTAATACGGATGGTTGTACGATATACTATCAACAGGAAACAGGGACCGATCAAATTAATGCTGGAGGAGTGATTACAGCAGTGTTGGCAAATATTGTTTCTGGAGACTTTGATATTACTAGAAGAACAGTCAGAGGAGATTCTGTTGGCATGATGGACCTAAGAGGAGACGGTGAGTTTATAATGAGAATTAGTAGATTTATACCAGACTTTATTTCACAAACAGGAGACACTCAAATTAGTTTTCAAACTAGAGATTTTCCAAACAGTTCGCCAACAACGACAAGCTTTACAGCAACACCTTCTACAACTAAAGTAGACACAAGGTTAAGAGCTAGATCTATAGCTTTAAAAGTTGCAAATACATCTACAAGTCAAGATTGGAAACTTGGAACATTTAGATTGGATATTCATCCAGGAGGTAGAAGATAATGTCCACATTAACCGATCAACAAATAAGAGACGCAGGTCTTTTATTTATTCCCCAACAACAATATTTAGCAAGTCCTTTTATTTTACCTGAAGAAGAACAAGAGCAGGTAAATGAGAACATGACTGTCACTAATATTCCACAAGCTAGTGTGGGTGGTGGAGGTGGAGGTGGTTTAACAACCTTAATTCCTACTTTTACAAGCGAGAGCGCTGCTCCACTTCAATTTACTGGTGATCCAACAGCTCAGTTGACAGGTAGAGGAAGATTAGATCCAATGGGTTCTGGCTTTGAAGAAACTTTAGAATCTGTTACGGCTCAAAACACAAACCCATTTCTTAATAGAGATGCATTGGCGAGAAAAGCTTTCTTTGAAGAAGTTTATCAAGACCCTAGAGAAATTTCTTTTTTAGATAAAACTAAAAGTGGATTAGAAAGTTTTGGAAAAACATTTAAAGACACATTTTTTAGACCTAGAGTAAAAGGCACACTTGGAGATAGATTGTTAAAACGAGCTACCGGAACATTTGCAGGTATTCCAACACTCGCTAATGCACTTGGTAGATTTAGAAATCCATTTCTTCCTACTTCTCCAACATACAATCCAATGCTTGTTGATCAACTTAATTATTTAGAGGGGTCAAATGAATTTTTAATTGGTAGAGATCCAAACACTGGAGCATTAAAGTATGGTCCTGATAGTGTGCTAGCAGGTAAAAATGTAATATCAGGTTTTGGAACAAATAATTATCAAACAGCTCTTTTAAATTACATACAAAAAATGAGAGAATCAAGAGCATCTGAAGAACTTAAAAAAGAAAAAATAGAAAAAGCTGAAAAAGAATTAAAAAATTTAATAGATACAAATGTAGAAAAACAAAGAGAATCTAACAAAGCCAGAATAGAAAGAGCATATAAAGAAGAGACTGGGGGTAAAGCTGGTACTTATGGTACGGGTGAATCTGGTCGACAGTTTGATGATAAAGGACAAGAGGTAGATTACGTTGACCCCTTTGATCCAGGAGGTGGAGAAAAAGATGGTGGTTTTATTGATGGCACAAATAGAAGAAAGTTTAGAGTTGGTGGAGTAGGCGGACGAGCTGAGGAAGGACCCGTTGATAGACCCGGCGGAACAAGTGATACCGATAAGAGTCCAGAAGCTACAAATAGAGAGCTTGGAATCTTGTCTCGTGGTTTAGGCCCAAGGGGAACCACAGGTAACATTACAGGTTTTGATCCCGGACCACCAGACGATAGATCTACTCGAGAACAAACAGCTAGACACATGTTAAATGTAGACATAGCTCGAGGACTATATAACATAAACAAACCAAACCTTGTAGACAGAGCATTTAAAAACCCTTTATTTAGAGCAGGTCTTTATACCTATGACCCTTTTGGCCTTGGTAGAAAAGCGCTTCAAGTTTTTGATATCTTTGACAGAACTAGAGATATATTTAATATAGATCCAGAAGAGGTAATAGAAGAAACAGTAGAAGAAGACCTAGAAGAAAGAACAGGAAATAAAAAAGGAGGACTAGCAGGAATACTAGGATATTAATCATGGCAAAAATTGTACAATCATTAACAAGAGCAGAAGAAGAGTATCGTAGAGAAAACTTACAATCTTTAATTAGGGACTTAGATGGTGTGATAACAAAACTTAATTCTTCTTTTCAAGATGAAGTAAAACAAGAAATAGAAGCTAAAAGCTTTTTCTTAGACGCATAATGGCAGTAGTAAACCAGTATAAATTTTATGGTAAAACCACCACATCAGCAGAGTCTGTAGATATGTTGGAGCCAACTGTTAATGAGACTATTATAGTAAGATCGTTAAGAGTAACTAATAAATCTGGATCTAATACTCCAACAATTACTATTAAAAATAACAATTTTGAGATCGTTAATACTCAACAACTTGCAACAGCCACTAGTGTAGAAATACTTAGTTTACCCTTAATTGTAGAAGGAGGCACTAAATTATCTTACACAACGGCGGGCACAGTATCTGATGGTGTGGTTATAGGTATTAGTTATCTCAATATATTAAAGGAGAAAACAGACTAATGAAAGTATTGAACGCTGAGGTAGAGGAAACTTATAGACACAAGAAAACAGGCGAGATTTTTAAAGAAAAAAAGGACTGGTTAGCTAAGGGTTACAAGCCAGAGGACATGGCTCAGGACGTAAAAGTCATCATGCCACCTCTTGATTTGTTCGCTAAAACAAAGTAAAACCAATAAATTAAGGTAAAAATATGGCTATATCTAGAATGCAAGAACCCCGACAGTTGTATGGATTAGGAAGTTTAGTTAGAAAAATAACTAGACCGATTAAGAAAGCTGTTAGAGGAGTTAAAAAAGTTGTTAATAGCCCTTTGGGTAGAACTGCTTTGTTAGCTGCTGCTAGCGCGTACGGATTAGGGGCTTTAGGATCTGGAGGATTTAATCCATTAGCTAAAGGTTTTTTTAGTAAAGCTAATTTAGCAGAAGGTTTAGGGACATTTTTTAGCACACAAAACCCATTATTATTTAAAGGTGGTAAATTTAATTTAGGTAGAGCGGGTCTTACAGCTAGCGCGTTAGGTGCTGCATTACCATTTTTAGCACCAAATTTATTAGCACCTCAACAACAAGAAATGGAGGAGGTAGATATTACTCAAACTCCAGAAAGCATAGCTTTGTTAAATCAAAGAGCTAGAGATTTTTATAATTATGGAGATGAAAATTTATTGTTTATGCCGGCACAACAATATGTATCGAGAAACTTTTTTGCAAAAGATGGTGGGTCAGTTCCAGAATCAAAAGTAAAAGGCTATGATACACCAGCAGGATTTAATAAATTTGATTATCCATCAGGTGGTGTAGAAGTTAGAACACCTAAAAAAGAGGGTGGAAAACTTACTGAATACGATAGAAACAGAGCAGGAGCTTTAATGCGACCTAAGTTTGAAAAAGGTGGTGGACTTATGGATCTAGGTGGTTTAGAAATGGACTTCAGGGCAGAAGGTGGTTTTGTTCCAATTGGAGCAAAAGAAAAAGCAGACGACGTACCTGCAAGATTAAGTAAAAATGAGTTTGTCATGACAGCTGA
>FUFK010047853.1_pt1 | contig 19597 bp, 18 predicted proteins | sample 1021851 | NCBI WGS metagenome assembly FUFK01 (sample SAMEA51879418, study PRJEB19060) | metagenome
TTTTTTGACCAATTGGACAATTTTTCTTAATTTTTTTTTATTCTTGTTCTAAGGTTGATTAAATTAAAAGCACAAAAATTAAATTTTCAAATTGGCCCCTTAATTTCAAACTTGGAAATAAAAACAAAAAGTGACTATCAGAATATATGAATTTAATAGAAAAAAAGACCCTATCGAGAATTCAAAAAGAAAAACGCAGCNCTATCAAGAGCGCCGCTCTTGAAGTTTTTTCAGAATATGGTTTGCGAGGAGCNACTTTAGATAAAATTGCCATCGCTTCCGGTCTCACTAAACCCAACATTCTCTATTATTATTCGAGCAAAGATCAAATCTATTTTGATGTTTTAAGCGGCTTATTAGATGAATGGGTTGCTCCACTTCACGATATTTCTCCTGATGGAGATCCGATAGATGAATTATTGGGTTACATGAAAGCAAAATTAAAAATGTCAAAACAAAAACCACAGGAAAGCAAACTATTTGCAACTGAAATTTTGCATGGCGCGCCGTTAACCCAGAATGTTTTAGCAACTAGCCTAAAACAGACATTAGATAAAAAAGTTGCAGTTATTGATAAATGGATTGAAGAGAAAAAATTAGCTTATGTGAACGGTTATCATTTATTCTTTTCAATTTGGGCTATGACACAGCATTACGCAGATTTTGATATTCAAGTGAAATCGATTTTGAATCAAAATGAAGAAGCCTTGTTTAACGATGCGGAAGAATATTTAACCAGTGTTTTATTGCGGACACTAAGTTTAAATGCACCCTAATGCTAACAAAAGGGTGCCATGATTTGAATCTATTCGGCTGCTTTTGCCATTGGGTTATTGGGATGTTGTGTCCAGTTGCCATACTCCGCTGCAACACGGTTTCCAGTTCTTTCATCCAAGTCACCAGCGGATAGCTGCTCCATCGTAATACAATTATCAACAGGACAAACGTTGACGCACATATTGCACGCCACGCACTCATCATCTTTAACTGTAAATACTCTATCATCTGACATGGCTATAGCTTGGTGTGAAGTATCTTCACAGGCGGCATAACAGCGACCGCAACTTATACATGAATCTTGATCAATTCTAGCTTTGGTTGTGTAATTTAAATTTAGATATTGCCAATCTGTTACATTTGGTACTGCTCTTCCAACTATTTCATCTACAGAATTATAGCCTTTTTCATCCATCCAGCTGGATAATCCAGCAGTCATTTCCTTTATAATTCCAAATCCATAGGTCATGGCTGCTGTACAAACTTGCACGTTTCCAGCTCCAAGAGCTAAAAATTCAGCAGCATCCCTCCATGTTGTAACACCACCTATTCCAGAAATCGGCAAACCATGAGTTTCAGGTGTCCGTGCTATTTGCGCAACCATGTTCAAAGCGATCGGTTTAACCGCGGGGCCACAATAACCACCGGCAGTACCCTTGCCGTCAATCGTTGGGTTAGGCGCCATATCATCAAGATCTACAGACACAATTGATGAAATTGTGTTTATAAGGCTGACGGCATCGGCACCACCCTCTTTAGCAGCAGTAGCTGGATAAATTATATTTGTTATATTTGGGGTGAGTTTAACAATTACAGGTAAATCTGTGGATTCCTTACACCACCGGGTTACCATTTCAATATACTCTGGAACTTGCCCAACCGCTGAACCCATGCCTCTTTCTGACATCCCATGCGGACATCCAAAATTTAACTCAAATCCATCAACCCCAGTTTCTGCTATTCGGGGAACTATCTCTTTCCAATGTTGCTCTTCACAAGGAACCATAACAGATGCGACTAAGGCTCTGTCTGGAAAATCTCTTTTAATCCGAGCCATTTCTTCAAGATTAATTTCTAATGAACGATCTGTAATAAGCTCTATGTTATTTAATCCTAATAGACGTCGATCCGCCCCCCATATGGCTCCATATCTAGGGCCATTCACGTTCACAATTGGGGGGCCTTCAGAACCAAGGGTTTTCCAAACAACCCCACCCCAACCAGCTTCAAAAGCTCGACGAACATTATATTCTTTATCCGTAGGCGGCGCTGAGGCTAGCCAGAATGGATTTGGGGACGAAATACCACAAAAATTTGAAGTTAAATCAACCATTATGCTTCTCCCATAAGTTTAGAATGAATATTTTCAGCTGCGTCTCTACCTTGCGCAACTGCAGTAACTGTTAAATCGTCACCTGCGGACACACAGTCTCCGCCAGCCCACACATTATTTACCGACGTCTCAAAAAGGGCATTAACTTTTATTTTTGATCCCTCTATTTCCAAGTTTTGCGAGTCATCCGTTAAAAGCTGTCCAATTGCCTTAAGAACATGATCGGTTTTTAAAACAAAATTTTTGTTGTCCGCAGATCCTTTCACGGCCTGTTCAAATTCGATATTTTCTACAGCTGTAGAACCCTCAATATTGACAGGCTTTGCATTAAAAATGATACGAACACCTTTCGACTTGGCTATCTCTTGTTCATATTGTGAGGCAGGCATCTTTGTTTGAGAACCCCTATAAACTAGAGTAACCTCCTCTGCTCCTAACAATTTTGATTGAACAGCAGCATCAATTGCAGTCATACCTCCGCCTATTACTACAACATTTGAACCAACCGGAACTTCCGAAAAGTCTGAGGCTTGCCTTAGTCTGGCAATAAAATCTACAGCGTTTTCGACATTACTTAGGTTTTCATTATCCAAGGAAAGATTGCGAACACTATCAAGCCCTATACCTATAAACGTTGCATCGTGAGATTTACTCAAATCATTTAAAGTAAAATCTTTACCTAAAGCTTTTCCATTGTGGAGTTTTATACCTCCAATCTGTAACAACCATTCAATTTCGTCTTGTGCAAAGTTATCAGTGGCTTTGTAGGCTGCAATTCCAAACTCATTTAAACCACCAGGCTTCACACCAGCATCAAATATATCAACATCATTACCTAACATTGCCAAACGATGTGCAGCAGCTAAGCCAGCTGGACCAGCGCCAACAATGGCAATCTTCTTCCCAGTAATATCCGCTCTAGCATAGGGGTGCTGGCCAGATCTCATTGAAACATCCGTTGCATAACGCTGCAGACGTCCTATCTCAACGGGTTTGCCTTCCGCGACTTCGCGAACACATGCCTCCTCACATAATGTCTCAGTTGGGCACACTCTTGCGCACATTCCGCCTAATATGTTTTGGTCAAATATTGTTTTTGCTGATGCCAAGGGCATGTCAGTTGCAATCTGTCTGATAAATAGTGGAATATCAATTGATGTCGGACATGCGGTAACACAGGGCGCATCGTAACAAAAATAGCACCTATCTGCAGCAACGGCTGCTTCATGTGCATCAAACTCTGGATGAAGGTCACTAAAATTTGTGTCTAATTGCTCTTTAGACACACGGCCTGATTCAAGCTGCGCAACTTGTCCTGATAAAGCCATAATTAACTGTCCTCCAAAATATTTTTACCATATGGTCAATTTTTTAGTATTTGGTCTAATTTTATTCCCAGATGCAAACAAAAAATGCGAATTGACAAAAATTTATTTAACTTTAGTGACTTTTTGATGCAAAATTGATCAATAAAATAAAATTGAAAAGTAAGAGGAAGAAAAATGTCAAAGGTCCTTCAAGTGGTTATCTATAAATCAGTTTCAGACGAAGAAAAATTAGCTAAATATGCAGCTTTAGCCTTACCAGCTATGGAAAAAGCGGGAGCTAAATTTCTGGCTCGAGGACTGCCAGTAGCAGTGAGGGAGGAAGGCCAGAATACACGCACAGTTGTTATAGAATGGCCTAGCATTGAAGCTGCAGATGCAGGATATAACGGGCCTGATTACCAAGCTGCATTAGAAGCTTTAGACGGTTCTGCCTCTAGAGAATTTAGATATGTTGAGGCAACCTATTAATCTCCGCAACAAAACAATTACCGAAAGCAGAGTATATTTAGGAGTTGCGATATAGGATCAAAAGCCCCAGACCTATCGGAATAATACCTATGTAAGTATAGCTTGGAGCCAAGGTATCTTTTGTAATAGTCTCAACCATTAAAACCCAAAAGGGGATCAAGAGGCTATATGCCATAACATTAGTTGCCGGAATTCTTGAAGAGGCAAAATTTAGGCAAACGATTGTTCCTATTGAAGCAAAAATAGCCAGGTAAATAACTAAAAAAACCAAACCAACGGATTTGTTTTTTGGTATAAACTCTAAATTTTGAAGAATTATAGAAAAAGCTAAAATAAGTGTTCCAGCGGTCAAAACTCCAAAGGTAGTAATTAGTATATTTTCGCCAAAATTTAATCGCGGTTGCACTAAAGCATAACTAGAATAAACAATAGTTCCTATTAAAAAAACCAGCTCACCAAAATCCAGTCTAAAATTTAATGCGTTAAATAATGATCCGTCAAAAATTATATAAAGAGCGCCCATTGAACTCATAGAAAGTGCCAACCAAATCAAGAATTGGGACTTTTTGTTAAAAATCAATGTATCTAAAATAAGCGTTGCAAAAGGCATAAGCGCAAAAATTGCTGCCGTTGAAATTGTCGAAGTATATCTAAGGGCGATAAACATAAAAACAAAATATACCGAATAGATACCTCCAAGGATTAAATACCGCCATGGTTTGAAAAAAAGATCAGTTGATAGTTTTTTTCTTAAAATCAAATAAGACCCAAGTATGATGGCCCCTAGTAAAAAACGATAAAAAGTTAAAAGCTCTGGCTCAATAAGCTCGGCATATATTTTTCCGAAAACAAATGATCCCGCCACAAACAAAGAAAACAGCAGCATCACCAAATGGCTTTTTATTTTTTCATTTAAAACGTTAAACATTTAAAACCGGTTAGATTTTCAATTTTTATTGGAAATACAAAGATTTCAAGAAGGCGCATACGAGGCCGGATCTACGATATCAGGGCNACCATCAATAATTAAATTTGTATTTAAATGATTATTTTTTGCAATCAATTTCCCACCCCGTACAACAGCCAGCCGATGCGCACGTAATCTTATCGCCTCGATAGTATCCTTTGCTTGAAGCAAATTAAAATTTGCTTTTGATCCTTCACTTAATCCATAGCCGTGAAGATGCATTATTCTGGCAGAATTCGATGTAATTGCATCAAAACACCATGCCATATCCTCTCGACTAGACAGTTGGCCAACATGCAAGCCCATAAAGGCAACATCAAGCATGTCAGCTTTACCAAGCGAGTACCAAGGATCCATGACACAATCCGACCCAAATCCAATCAAAACACCTGCATCACGCAACTCTCTTACTCTGGTTTGTCCCCTGCGTTTTGGATAGGTGTCATGTCTTCCCTGGAGCATTATATTTATAAGGGGGTTGGGTATTGCATGAACGCCTGCTTCTGCAATCAATGGTATTAATTTAGATACGTAATAATTATCCATTGAGTGCATCGAGGTAAGGTGAGAACCTGCTACTCTTCCATGCAAGCCAAGCCGTTGAGTTTCATATGCAAGAGTTTCAATATGACGGCTCATCGGATCATCTGTTTCATCGCAATGCATATCAACCAACAAACCTCGTTCAGATGCTATTTCACAAAGAGTTTTAATTGATTGGGCTCCTTCCGACATGGTTCGTTCGAAGTGAGGTATGCCCCCAACAATATCTACCCCCATATCCAAAGCACGAATGGTATTTTCGAGTGCTGTCGGATCGCGGTAAAGCCCATCTTGAGGAAAAGCCACTAATTGAAGTTCCAAATAGTCTTTAACTTGATTTTTTACCTCTAAAAGGGCTTGGACACCTTTTAATTCGTTATCGCATGTATCTACATGACTTCTTATCGCTCCAATACCCATTGAAACAGCTAAATCACAATATCTTAACGATCTTGCGATTATGTCATCTACAGTCTGGACAGGTTTCAACTCTCCCCAAAGTGATATTCCTTCCAAGAGTGTTCCAGACTTATTTAATCGTGGTGTACCAAGAGATAAAGTTGCATCCATATGAAAATGCGGGTCTATAAAAGGCGGGGCTACAAGCCAGCCATTTGCGTCAATAACTTCTTTTGCTTCAGCTGAAATATTCTTTTCGACAGCGGTGATGAGACCATTTTTACCGGCTATATCAATACCTTCCGTTCCATCGGGCAGAGAAGCGTTTTTAACCAAAAAATCAAACATAATTTACTCCTATCTTTGCCCTTTAAACCAAGGTGTGAGTAGCGCTCTTGGATATTCGGCCCGACGGGCGGCTATAACCAGAGCTACAATCGAAAGGACGTAAGGCGCTGCAAGAAAAACCTGGGAGGGAACTTTGGCTCCCACCTCNGTCTGCATCCGGACTTGTAATGCATCAAATGCACCAAATAGTAATGCACCCAATAAAGCTTTGCCTGGTTTCCAACTTGCAAAAATAACTAATGCTATACAAATCCAACCCCTACCATTAACCATTCCAAAGAAAAAAGCATCGAAAGCTGACATTGTGAGAAAAGCACCGCCCAAAGCCATAAGAGCCGAACCTACTACTATGGCTCCAATCCTTAGTCCATAAACGCTTAAACCTTGCGCATCCACACTATTTGGATTGTCGCCAACGGCCTTAATCGCAACGCCTAAACCGGTTCGGTTCATAACGTACCAAACAAGTCCAACCATGAACAAGGCTAACCACGTTAAAGCCGTTTGCTGAAATAAAACTGTCCCAATGAACGGAAGCTCTGATAATATTGGGATTTCCAATGGTCTAAATGGTTCAATTCTTGGAGGAGAAGAGACTTTTGGTAATGCAGTCCTGTAAGAAAAATAACTCACGGACGTTGCAAACAATGTAACCCCAAGCCCTGATACGTGCTGAGATAAACCTAAAGGGACTGTTAAAATAGCATGAATTAACCCAAAAAATCCACCAGCTATTGCGGCAACTACGACACCACCCCAGAGACCGGCACCCAGCCATACAGCCATCCAACCCGCCATAGCACCCGCCACGAATATTCCTTCAATTCCTAAATTAAGAACCCCAGATTTTTCACAAATCAAAGCGCCTAAAACACCAAAAATAAGAGGCGTCGCAATCCTTAAAGAAGCCGCCCAAAAGCTTTCAGTCAAAAGGATTTGAAAAATTTCAATCACTTAATTTTTACCTTCCAAGTTTGTTCTCACTAATTTGAAGCGACCAAAAAAACCACCAATAAGGACACACAGAAGTGAGGTGGAAACAACTAAATCTGCCAGATAAGAAGATACACCCATAGCACGGCTCATACTATCAGCACCAACAAAAACCGATGCTATAAACAAAGCTGATATTACGACACCGATAGGTGATAATCCTGCAAGCATCGCCACAATTATCCCTGCGTAGCCAAATCCTGGAGACAAATCTGATGTTAGGTAACCCTTCAAACCGGCAACCTCACTCACGCCCGCCATACCTGCGAGAGCTCCAGAAATCGCAGCTGCGCCAAGTATTGTGCGGTTGACCTTTATACCAGCGTGCCGGGCGGCAAATACATTCTCACCAACCGCACGCAACTTAAAACCCCAAACAGATCTTGCCAACATAAATTGCGCTATTAAAGCACAAACAATTGCAATTACTAAACCCGAGTGTACGCGCATTCTTTCCATTAAAGGAGGTAACATTCCTTGATCAAGAATTGGAGAACTTTGAGGCCAACCCAAACCCATTGGATCTTTCAGAGGGCCTTCCAGCATATACTGTAAAAAAATAATAATAATAAAGTTTAGTAATAAGGTGGTCACGACCTCATCTGCGCCATATCTTGTTTTCAATATTGCTGGCACCACCATTCCCACTGAACCAGCAGCACAACCAAATGCTATAATTAAGGGCAGTAAAATAAATGCAGGTGCTTCTATGTAACCCGTTCCAATCGCAACAGCTGCTATTGCTCCAAGATATAACTGCCCCTCTGCACCGATGTTCCAAAGTTTAGCTCGGAAGGCCAATGCAGCCGCCAAACCTGTGAACATTAAAGGTGTAGCTCTCGTTAGCATCTCTGAAAAAGCAAATTTGGACCCAAATACTCCTTTAGCCATTTCAACGTATGATATTAAAACGGGCGCTCCAGCTAGCCAAAGCGGAATAGAGGCCAAAATTAGCGCCACAACTGCCGATAGAATGGGTACTCCATAACTAAAAATAGCAGAATTTGCATTTCTTGGCTCCACCCTAATCATGCCGCCTCACCCGCCATCATTAAGCCAAGGGTTTCCCTATCATGCGTTTCAGCTATTCTGAGCTTACCATCATAAATTACCATAATACGGTCAGACAAACTTAAAATTTCATCTAAATCTTCAGAAATCAGTATAACGCCAGAACCTCGTTGGCGCGCCTCCAATAGACGATTAGCCACATCTGCAGCGGCGCCCATATCTAAACCCCTTGTTGGTTGATTTGCCAGGATCAATTTTGGAGAAGCCTCAAAAACCCGAGCGAGAATTAATTTTTGAATATTACCACCTGACAGTAAGCGTGCCGAGNCATTCGGACCTGGACCTCTAACATCATACTTTGAGCTTAAATCTGAGCAATAACGCATTATATCTTCATGATTAAGCAAACCACGGCTTTGAATTTTACTACTATTTAAATCTTCTATTATCATATTTTCCGCAACGCTCATCTGCCCAACAATACCATCTTTATGCCTATCTTCTGGTATGCGTCCGACTCCAGCTCGGATAATATTAGACGGATCAAATGAAAGAATATTTTCACTATCAATCTTAATCTTACCCGAAGACGGCTTTACCAAACCAGAAATAGCATTTGCCAGTACCGTCTGACCATTCCCTGAAATTCCAGCGATTCCTAAAATTTCATGCTTACTAACTGATAAATTTATTTCAGAGATACTTTCTCTCTTTGAAGAACCCGAAATAGTCAGATTATCCACTTCTAATACCGGCTCTCCAACCTCTAATTTTTTTCTTGAGAATACTTTCGTTTCTTCTCCGACCATCAACCTAGCTATTTTTCGCTCGTTGGCTTCCTTGCTTGAAATTTCACCAACCTTTCGACCATGGCGGAGGACTGCTATTCGATTTGAAAATGCTAAAACTTCTCGCAATTTATGAGATATAAAAATAACCGAGAGCCCATTTTGGGTCATGGCCGTAATATTATCAAATAACTTATCAGCCTCTTGCGGAGTTAAAACCGCTGTCGGCTCATCGAGTACTAAAATTTTTACGTCTCGATAGAGCGCTTTTAAGATTTCAACGCGCTGTCTCTCGCCTACCGTTAGTTTTCCAACTGCAACATTCATGGGCGCGACTAAGCCGCTATCATTCATAATTTTTTGAACTTTTTGAATTGCTTTGGACTTATTACGTCTTAATTCTAAGAATTTTTCCGATCCAAGCATAATATTATCAAGAGCATCTAAATTTTCTGCTAGGGTAAAGTGTTGATGTACCATACCTATCCCTGCAGCAATAGCAGCCTGAGGGTTACCTAGCTGTAATTGGTTAGCTGTTCCTGAACTATCATAAATATNAATGCTTCCGGAGTCTGGCATATAATGACCAAACAGCATATTCATTAGGGTTGTTTTTCCAGCTCCATTTTCACCCAACAGNGCAAGCACCTCACCTTTAAAAAGTTCCAAATTAATTGATTGGGCTGCCTGAACAGACCCAAATGTTTTAGACAAACCATTTAGAGTTAAAACGGGTGAAGANGTCATATTAAATAAGGTCGGCACAAGATTGTGCCGACCAATAAATTTTTAACCGTCTGATTGAGGCCGAGCGTCGTTTACATTTACTCGGAACAAACCATCTAATATTTCTTGCTGTTTTGCTTTCACTGAACTAGCCACATCAGCTGGCACAAGACTTTCATCCATTACCAAAGATCCGCCACCATAGGCCATGAAGCTATATTGTCCGTAGTCAGCTGCTTCAAAATTACCTGATACAACATTTGCTATGGCTTTATCTATTGTTGCCTCCATATGCCATAAAGCAGAAGCCAAGATCGTTCCTGGATAATCACCCGATGTATCTATAACGTTACCAATGGCTTTCACGCCTCTTTCTACAGCAGCATCAGATACACCAAAACGTTCTGCATACATTATGTCAGCGCCAGCATCCATCATCGCAAATGCACTCTCTTTGGCTTTGGGTGGGTCATACCAACTATCGATAAAGTTAACCATAAACTTCACATCTGGGTTTACATCTCTTGCACCATCCATGAATGCATGCATCAAACGATTTACCTCTGGAATAGCATAGCCGCCAACCATGCCGATTTTATTTGACTTAGTCATTGAACCAGCAATCATTCCAGAAAGGTATGATGGTTCATGGATCCAGTTGTCGAATACTGCGAAATTTGGTCCAACCCCTCCAAACGAAGAGCCCATTAAAAATGCGGTGTTTTGATAATCTTTTGCAACTTTGCGAGCAGCTCTTTCTAAACCAAAGACTTCTCCCACTATGAGTTGTTGTCCCTGCTCTGCATATTCACGCATAACACGCTCATAGTCTGTGTTAGCCACATTTTCAGAGAATGTGTATTCTATATCGCCACGATCAGCTGCCGTATTCAAAGCTTTGTGAATGCGGCTTATCCACTGTTGCTCAACCGGCAATGTATAAATTGCCGCAACTTTAATTTTATCAGCAGCAGCAATGCCAACTGATGAGAATAGGCTTGCGCTTGCCACTAAAGCGAGTGCTAACCTACGACTTATTTGGTGCGTAAGAGTCATATTTTTCCCCCTTGTCATTACACTTGAGAAGTGTGCTTTCGTTTGCACAATTAATCAATAACTTATTTTATTTAAAATTGAAGAAACTAGAAAAATGAGAAAATTTGAGCAAATATTTGCAAAGCACTTCTTCTCTCAAGGTTAATTTGGTAAAGTAAATTTTATTAAACGAGCATTAGATCCATCCTCAATTACCCAGATGGAACCATTCTTTTGAACTTCGACATCTCTAACTCGTACTCGCCATGAAAACCTTTCTTCCTCAGTGACTTTTTGACCTTTAAATTTNAGNCTNACGAGNGACTTACCTTTTAATGCACCCAAAAGTGCTTGTCCCTGCCAGTCTTTAAATTCCTTACCTTTATAGAAAGTTAAGCCTGACGGAGCTAACGTTGGAACCCAATATGCAACTGGCGCAGTAAATTCTGGCCTTGTATCATGTGATGGGATCACAGCGCCACTGTAATGGTTGCCCTCCGAAACTAGCGGCCAGCCATAGTTAGATCCTGGCACGATAAGATTTAATTCATCCCCATGTCTTGGACCCATTTCATTAGCCCATAAATTATTTTCCTGATCAAATGCTAAACCAAGCGCATTTCTATGCCCAGTGGTCCAAAATGTCTTAGCTAATTCACCTTGATTTTTAAAAGGGTTATCGTGCGGAATAGATCCGTCCTCATTTAATCGAATAACTTTTCCAAAATTTGTCTCCCACATTTGAGCTGGATACTGCATCTGTCGATCACCAGACGTTATGAATATTTTATTCTCATGCGCTGATCCTTTGGGACCTAATGCTATTCTATGGGAAAAATGTCCTTTGCCTTTTACTGCTGGAAATTGCTCCCATATCCTTTCTACATTTTCCAAAACAGGGAAACTAAGATCGTGCAGTATTGCTTGATCCACTACAGCATATCTCGTTTGCCCCCCATCATCCGAGGTAATATAGGAAAGATAAACATAATGATTTTCTGAGTAGTTTGGGTGAGGGACAATATCACCCATACCACCCTGCCCTCCATACTCCACGCTCACCATGTTTTTGACTTCTGTTTTGGAACCTGCGCTGTCTAACAGCCACAATTTACCTGGCTTGGTAGCGACTAAGAGGTGATCCTTGTCTAGAAAAGAAAAGGACCAGGGGTAGTTAAATGTCGAAATAACTTCGCCCTCAATTTTAGAACCTAAGTTTCCCACGATTATGTTGCTTGCGTAACTCTGGCTTGTAATCATCAATAGAAGAAAAAAAGAATAGATTTTGGACAAAAGCTTTCCGTTCGATTTTACTGGATAAAACTATCAATAAAAAACTAATTTAAAGATCAAAAATTTCCATTATTTTTATCCAAAGCATCAAACTAATGAAAAGGACGGAAATATTCAAATTGCGCTTGAGTAATTGAATTTATTGAAAAATTCAGAAGGGTGAATATGCGAGTTGGCGTTAAGTGGTTCAGACTTTGTTTAGCATTGTCAAATTTAGCGCGCCGTGCAATCACTCAAAAAGATCAAGTCCCGAAAGTAAATCTTTGACCACTCCAATTTTAAAAACTCACTTAATCGCTATAGTCGGAGTTATATCGTTTCTTCTGTTAAATGCACCATTACCATGGTTGTTTGGCCCTCTTNCTAGCTGCTTAATAACTGCNCTATTGGGATTTAAATTAAAAGTTTATGAACCCTTGAGTGACGGAATGCGCACAATACTAGGAGTTGCGGTTGGAGCAGCGGTGACCCCAGCGTTTTTCTACAGTCTTAGCAGCTTAGCGCCAACGCTGCTAATAGTCCCAATCTTTACGGCCCTAATAGGAATAATTGGCATAATTTATTTCAAAAAGATTTATAAATATGATTTCTACACTGCATATTTTTCCTCAATGCCTGGTGGGGTTCAAGACATGATTGTTTTCGCTGAAGAGGCGGGAGCTAATGTTCGTTCGGTTTCGTTAATTCATGCAACACGAATTTTGGTCATAATAGTTGTTTTACCTATTATTTTAAGTGCAACTTGGGAAGTAAAACTCACTAACCCGCCAGGCATACCACTTCAGGAATTCGAAGTTTTTCAACTCATATTACTTTTTATAAGTGCTATTTTGGGATGGTGGATTGCCAAGAACTTAGGTTTGTTTGGTGCATCAATACTTGGGCCTTTAATTTTGGCGGCTGTTTTTAGTCTAAGCGGGCTTTTAAATAATCGCCCACCGGCTGAAATAATTTGGGCTGCTCAATATTTTATCGCAATAGGTATCGGTGTGAAATATGTTGGCATTTCCGCAATTGAAATAAGACGTGATATATTAGCTGGTCTTGGTTTCAGCTTACTGCTGGTATGTCTAACTACCTTTGTTTTAGTAATAGTTTTAATGCTGAATTTAGCTGAACCTGTTGAGGCCATTTTATCTTTGGCACCAGGAGGACAAGGTGAGTTATTAGTTTTGGCCATTATTGTTGGCGCAGATTTAACTTTTGTCGTTGCACATCACTTGTTACGNATATTTTTTGTAATTTTGGGCGCACCCATCATAGCATCGCTGCTGCCGCCGCAATATAAAGAATAAAATTATTCTTCCTAAATCAGATTATCTTACATATGCCTTGTCACTCCCCCGTCTGACCTAATGCTCTGACCAGTGATGTAACTACTGTCATCAGATAATAAAAATGCAGCTACCTTGGCTTGTTCCTCAGCTCTAGCTAAACGCTTTAATGATGATAATTGTGCGAATTCGTCAGGTAAATTCAAGCTATCAGTGAACCCAGGAAGTAAGCAATTCATTCGAATATTTTTAGCCCCATATCTTTCTGAAAATAATTTTGTAAATGAAGATACGCCTGCTCGGTAAACACTCGAGGTAGGAAAGGTAAGACTCGGCTCAAAAGCAGAAAAAGTAGTAATATTAACTATTGATCCACCGCCCTGTTCCAGCATGATTGGAGTAACTAATTTTGCGACACTGATTACTGGTTTTATTATCATTTGATTTGCTTTATCCCAATCACCATCATCTATCTCCAAGAGGTCACCTTTCGGTGGCCCTCCAACATGAACTAACACTGAGTCAATCCGCCCGTACTTTTNCATNGTAAAGCTCACGATACTTTTCAAATTTTCTTTATTTTCCGCCTTTCCACGTAAAGCAACGGCTTTCAAATCTTTGGCCAATTGCTCACAACTTTCAGATGGCGACATAAGTGAAAGTCTATAGCCTCGTTTGTGCATTTCTCTGGCCGTAGCAGCGCCCATACCCCTGCCACCACCGATTACAAGACACGTTTTTTCTCTCATTTTATTAACCTATTTCAAAAATTTTAATTCAAAATTAACCTATTTATTACCAAATGTTATCATAAAAACTTTATACCTATTGGCACTTGTACCTTTTCATCTATTTATTATGGCGTAAGATACAAATTTAACAGGAGAAATGCATGCCTAAAGCAATTTGTGCGGATAAGCCCGGTGGAACAGAAGTCCTAGATTGGCGGGAAATTGAAACACCAAAACTAGGACCTGATGATGTTTTAATTCATCAAACAAAGATTGGTCTGAACTTTATCGACGTATACATGACTAGTGGCACATATCCATTTCCAGAAAATGGTCCTCAAATTCCAGGTGGAGAAGCAGCTGGGGTTGTAGCTGAGGTAGGTGCNAATGTAGAATTCCTGCAAATTGGAGACAGGGTTGCATACACCACAGCTAATGGAGCCTTCAGGGAAGAACGTGTCTTACCAGCTGAGAAAATAGTGAAACTACCCGATAATGTTTCAGATGAAGTTGCTGCCGCATCAATGCTTAAAGGTATGACTGTCGAATATTTGCTGAATAGATCTTTTAAAGTTCAAAAATCTCACACAGTACTTTTCCATGCTGCAGCTGGTGGCGTTGGCTTGATAGCAGGTCAATGGCTCAATTATATTGGAGCAGAAAGTATTGGAACAGTTGGAAGTGATGATAAAATCGAGCTTGCCAAAGATGCAGGTTATTCCCATGTAATAAATTATAATAAGTCCAATTTTGTTGAAGAGGTTAGGCGTATTACCGATGGAATTGGTGTCGATGTTGCTTACGATAGTGTGGGGCAGGCAACCTACCCTAACACACTTTCATGTTTGAAAAAATTTGGTTTATTTGTTTCTTTTGGCCAGTCGAGTGGCATAATTAAAAACGTAGCCATGGGAGATCTTCAAAAAAATGGCTCCCTTTATGCGCAAAGGCCCACTCTATTTGATTTCATTTCTGACCCAGAAAGTCTGCAAGAAGTTTCCGACAATATGTTTGAGATGTTAGCTGCCGGCCACATAAATATGCACATTAATCAAAGGTACCCATTGAAAGATGTACCAAAAGCTTTTGAAGCGCTTATGGCTCGAAAAACTACAGGAGCAACAGTTTTTGATGTGGGGAGAAATTAATGTCATCAGAGCTTTGGAAGGGACAAGCATTTTGCGTAAGCCATGCCGACGGATCGGGTACATTTAATAGTAATTTCACTGGAGGTCTTCGGGCCTTTTTTGAGTATCGCAATTTAGGGGTAGATGATGCAACCCAAGGGAAATACTCAGCCAATGTAATCCGTGCCGTTCCAGGTAGACATGCCGAGCCAGCGTGGCATATCCATCACCTAGACCTCCAAATGATTTATATTCTTCAAGGATGGGTTACTTTTGAATATGAGGGACAGGGCGAAGTGACTTTTAGGCCTGGTTCAGCAGCACTTCAGCCCCCTGGCATACGCCATAGAGAAATAAGGCACAGCGATGATCTCGAACTAATTGAAATTACATCTCCTGCAGAGTTTGAAACCGAAACTGTTAAACAACCTTAGTAAACTTTTTAAGAAAGCATTCATTTATGAATAGTCTAGACAGTTTAAAGTCTTCTATCATCAGCCAATTCGGCACACCTTGTGCAGTTATTGACTTGGATATAATTAAAAAAAATATACTCCGTGCACAGAAAATTTGTGATGCAGCTGGATTAGCCAATCGTCCGCACATTAAAACGCATAAATCACCCCTCCTGGCGAAAATGCAAATAGATGCAGGCGCCCGCGGGATAACTTGTCAAAAGCTCGGGGAAGCCGAAGTAATGGCAGAAGCAGGTATAGACGATATTCTAATAGCAACAAATATTTTAGGAGCCGCCAGGTCAGGTCGTTTAGCCAGTTTGCAGAAAAAACTTCCATTAAAAGTCTGTGCAGACAATCATGTATCTTTGCAAGAATATTCAAAGGCCGCGGAGGTTGCAAATCGCCCTCTTGATGTTCTCATCGAGTGTGACACTGGACAAAAAAGAGCAGGCGTCGAAGACCCCAAAGAGGCTGCAAATTTAGTGCAATCAATTATTGAAGATAAGTGGTTAAAATTTACCGGACTACTCTATTACCCAACCCTACAAGGTTGGAATGACACCCAAATGTTTCACAATTCACTTACCAAAATGCTTGATGATTTAAAAGTTAAAGCAAAAATAATATCTACCGGCGGAACACCAAACTTTGCAAATATTGGGAAGCTTGAAGGTGCCACAGAGCATCGGGCAGGAACATGCATTTTTAATGATATGATGATGGTCCAAGATGGCTTCGCTCAACTTGCCGACTGTGGTTTTCGAGTATTTACAAGTGTAGTCAGTAGAGCAAACGAAAATCGGGGAATATTAGACGCAGGTTCAAAAACACTAACCTCTGATACTGGAGGGCTAAATGGATTTGGTCACATAAACGAGTATCCAGAAGCCTCTATAATAAAATTTTCAGAAGAGCATGGGTTTCTTGATCTTGGAGATTGCAAAATGAAGCCCTCGGTAGGTGACATTGTTACTGTGATACCTAACCATGTTTGTGTAGCGGTTAATATGGTTGACGAATTAGTTATGGTTCAAAACAATACGATATTACAGACGGTCCCTGTAACCGCTCGTGGAATGCTTGTTTGATCATCAAACCTATAAATTTGTACTTTTAAATTTCTCCATTAGATATGGTCCTGAAACAACGGCTTCCGAAGAAGAGTTACTTATTGGTTTGATAGTGGCTTCCCAGTCGGGCTGATGAAAATAAGCAAGACTTTTCCTTGCTGGCTGGTTTGGTTTTGCAACAACTCTATGAAGAGTTGATATCCAACGTTTTGCTGTCCAAAGTTCCATTAAATCGCCAATGTTTATAACAAAACAGTCTTCAAGAGCAGGTACGTCTACCCAAGTATTTTTTTTCTTTATTTGCAAACCGGAGGTTCCAGCCTGTGGCAGTAATATCGTTAGGGAACCATAATCTGTATGAGCGCCTGCTCTTTGCTGCTTATCAATTATAAAATCGTTAGTTTCAGGATAATGCAGGGCTCGTAACGCTGAAATTGGGTTATTTATAAATCTGTCAAAATAAGAATTCTCCAAACCTAAAGCTTCAGCAAATGCCGCCATAATACGTTTAGCTAAGCGCTCCATTTCAGCATAATATCTTTCCCAAATTTCCCTAAAGCCTTCTATTTTTGGCCAAAGTGTAGGTTGATAACAAAACTCNTAAGCAGCANNATCTTTAATATTATTAGGAATGTTTAACGGACCACCATTAAAACTCTCTTTCAAATCGGGTGGAGTTACCTCACCTTTTGAGGCCGCTAAAGCCTCTTGGTCGGGTCCAATCCAGCCGTAGGGATATCCACTGTAGGGAACTTTAACTTCCCTTTTCACCTCTAGAGGCGACGAAAAGAATTTTGAAACAATATTCCATTGGTCTTTNATAGCTCTTTGGGAAACGCCGTGACCTTCTATGACTAGAAAACCTGTTTCACTACAAATTTTATCAAGTTCATCACTCTGTTTTTTTCTTTCGTCTCCAGAAGAATTTTCAAAGCGCTCTAAATTAAATCTCGGGAATGACATTTTTACAGCCCCAATTTCTAGTTATTTTTTTCCATGATTGACCAAAGTTCATTTGAAAATGTTCCTAATCGATTTCGGATTGTTTTCATACTTTGGACTATTAAATCTTCCCGCCATCTTTGCCCAATTAATTGAACATTAATTGTTTGAGNCCCCTGCTCTAATTGGGCGAGATGAGTTGGAAAACAACCTGCTGGAAGCCCTAAAAAGTTTATCGAATACGACCAAAGAGCCGATCCNAGAACTTCCCGAACACCTTCTTGACCCTCCAAATCTCTTCCAGGCTTAAAAAATGGTTGTGGCAAAAATGGACTTAAAATTAGTGGATACTTGGTCAAAAAAATCGACCATTCCCTTGCATAATAACTTCTCTTTGCAAGTATCTTCAGTAAATCAGTTCCAGTATATGGTTTGAATTGTTTGAAGTACTCATCAAAAATTCGATTAATTTCTGAGGATCCCAATTTTCTTATATCAGGACCTAGTAATTCTATTACCTCTCCCATTAAAGCTCTATAACCTGCCATGGCAGTTTCAAGAATTAAGGGCGGGTCAACTTCGACAACTTCATGACCTGCATCACGCAAAGCATCAGCAGCTAACTCTAAGCCTTTGTAAATCTCGGGATGGGTTTCAAAACCTGGAGTTTCACGGGACAGTGCAACTTTACACTTATTATTGCGAGCCCCCATGTCATAAGGCAACGGAACGTGAAATGGATCAACAGGATCATTTTTCATTAGGATTGGCATTGCCAAATCCAAATCAGATGGATCTCGCGTCAAAAGCCCTTGAACCGACATAGATTGCGCTAAAATTCCCCTTTCCGAATTTTGAGAAGGGTTCCAAGCAGGTACACGACCAAGGCCTGGTTTTACTGTAAAGGCACCATTTGCCGCCGCTGGAAATCTAAGCGAACCGCCAATATCGTTACCATGACCTAAGGCTCCCATACCGGACATAACGGCTGCACCAGCTCCACCTGAAGAACCTCCAGCAGAAACATGGCCACCCCAGGGGTTATTCGTTCTCCCATACAGCTCATTATCTGTATCAGCTCTGAATGAAAATTCAGGAGTATTAGTACGACCAATAATAATAGCACCGGCATTTTTTAAGTTTTTGACAACTGGTGCGTCATCAGGTGCCATCCAGTCTTTTAAAGCAAGAACACCGTTTGAAGTTGAATGACCTTTCTGGTCAACGTTAATTTTGATTGTAACTGGAACACCATGTAATGGTCCGCATTCCTTTCCATTATTCCGAGCTCGATCTAAAAGTTCCGCAGTTTTAAGAGCTTCATCTGACAGATCACAAACGATAGCATTTAACTTTGGATTTACCTTTTGCATTCTGTCTACAACTGAAGTTATGACGTCAATAGAACGCACCTCACCAGCAGTTGTTGCTTTAACTATTTCTGAAGCGCTCATGCGCCATAAGTTGTTTTTATCCATTTTTACATTTTTTATTGGTTATCCGAAAACGCTACACGGCTCTCGTTTCAAAACAAAGAAAAATATTCGAAATTACAGATGTATAATAAAAATTGAAAATTTAGATAGTTAGCTGAATTTATACTTTTATTATTAAAAAAGTTATCCAACTCTAGTCCGTAAAAATAACAAAAAACTTACTAATTCACTTTTTTTATTTAAAAATAACAATCCTGGTATAAACTTCTCTTACGCATTTTTTACATCAGCGATTTTCTGCAGATAAAAATGACCTTTAGAAAGGGAGTATAAATATGTTTCAATCAAAAAAAATAATTGCAGCTGGCGCTTTCGCTTTATTTGCCGGCGCGGGACTTAGCCTTTCCGCTCAATCTGATATTACAGTTGCCATGCAACTAGAACCACCCCATCTCGATCCAACAAGCGCAGCTGCCGGAGCAATTGACAGTGTTCTATATTCAAATGTTTTTGAAGGTTTAACACGATTTGCATCCGATGGATCAATAAT
>FUFK010047254.1_pt1 | contig 19592 bp, 20 predicted proteins | sample 1021851 | NCBI WGS metagenome assembly FUFK01 (sample SAMEA51879418, study PRJEB19060) | metagenome
CTAAGTCAATTCCATATGACCTTTCAAAGGCTGATGGTCAAAGAATTGTTTTAGATTTTACAAATAATTATCTGGATGCAAGCATTATTCATCCAACATCAATAATGGGTCCCAATGATTTTAAACCTGGACTAAATTGTCAATCAATGATCGATATTGCAAACCAAAAGAGGCTTTTGAATATAGATTTTGGATATAACTATGTTGACGTAAGAGATTTATCAAAAACTGCAATCAATTGTTCAATAAAAGGAGTTAATGGTCAAAATTATCTCGTAGGCGGAGAATTTTTGATGTTTCCAGAAATTGCAAAAATGATAGGCAAATTATTAGATAGAAGAACTTTGCTTGCTGCTTTACCTATATCTTCAATGTATTTCAATGTTCCGTATGAAATAGTAAAGTCAAAATTTACAAAGAAACCAAGACTCATGACGATTGACACTATTCATACAATAAAAACTGCACATAAACTAATACCTTGTACGCTAGCCAAAAATGAATTAGGTCACGCAAATAGACCTTTCATTGAAACAATAACTGATACAATTAATTTCTTTATTGATAGAGGGTTAATAAAAAATTAAGAATCTTGGGCAAGAGTATCTTCAAAAGACTGTCTTTTAACTAAGTCGAAAACCTCGTTACTTGATATACCAATGACTTTTGCCTTTGGAACACGATTGTAATTGCTGGCCATAGCGAATGTGTAAGCTCCAGTGGATGTTGACATTAAAATATCGCCTGGATTTGTGTCAGTTGGAAGACTTGCTTCTTCAACTAAAAGATCTCCTGATTCACAGTGTCTTCCAGATACTGCAAAAACTTTTTCTTCCTCTTTTTTGTTTCCTGATATATTAAATAGCTTGTGTTCACTTCCATATAAAGCTGGTCTTGGATTATCTGACATTCCTCCATCAACTAAAATATATGGTTTATCTCCTCTGTCTTCTTTTATTGCTCCTGCTGTATAAAGAATTAGTCCAGCGTTATTTACTACAGCTCTCCCTGGTTCGATCATTACCTTATAATCTGAACTCCAGTTTTCTTCAATGCCAGATTTAATTGCCTCAGCGTAAACTACAAGATCTTGGCTGTTCTCGTCACCTTCATAGGGAGAAAAGAAACCACCACCAGCATCAAAAACAATCTCTCTTTCAACACTAGCTTTGTTCTTTTCTAAAAATAAAGAGCACTCTTCCATTGCTTTTTTGAATCTTTCAGGATCTTTAATCTGGCTTCCTATGTGGACATGAATTCCTGAAAATAAAAGTGAGTCAGAATTATAAACTTCTTTTAGGGCTGTATCAGCAATATCAATTGAAAGTCCAAACTGCTGATCATAACCTGATGTCAAAACCATTGGGTGAGTTTCTGCACCAAGATCTAAATTTATCCTCAAAATAACTGATTGTTTTCTTTTATTTTTTGAAGCAATTTCTTGAAGTAAAGAGATTTCATTCAAGTTATCAATTGATATGTGTCCACCATTATTAGATATGAAAAAATCTACTTCTTCTTTAGTTTTGTAAGTTCCATTAAATAGTGTGTTTTCGAGTGTATCTATTGAAGATAAAACAGTTGCCATTTCACCTCCTGAGACTACATCAACACCCCATTTATTTTTATCCAATAATTCGACGAGCTTTTTGCAGATAAAGGCTTTTGCAGCATATCGATATAAAGTATCTTCACCAAAAGCATTTGTAAATTCAGATATATTGTTTTCGATATGATTCCAATCATATATATAAAGAGGTGTTCCATGTTCTGATGAGATATCTATGAGTGAAAAGTCATTTATAAACGCGACTCCCTCGTCAAACCTTAAGTTTTTTGGTAAATAGTTCATTTCTTTAAACGTCTTCTAATCCAAGCAATATCTTTTTTTTGTGCATCTGGTCCATTCGGTGTTTCCACAATAATATCTGTTTTTGCATTTTTGATTACATACTCTAATTCCTCTTTGGGGATTTTTCCTTTCCCTAAATTTTCATGTCTATCTCTACTACTCTCAAAACCATCTTTAGAATCATTAAAATGTATTAAGTCTATTTTTTTGACTAGTTTCTTGAATCCCTTCACAGCATCAATGGTAGGTATTCCTCCAGCCCAGGTATGGCAAGTATCTAAACATAGTCCCACATTTAGATGACCGATTACCTCCCATAACCTCTCGATTGAGTCCATATATCTTGCAACTGAATTTTTACCACCTGCAGTATTTTCAACTAGCACTTTCATTCCAGTGTCCTCAACATGCTCTAAAGCTTTTCTCCAGTTATCGTAGCCAGCACCAATATCACCACCTTCACCAACAGATCCACCATGAACAATTACCCCTTTTGCTCCAAACGTTGAAGCTACTTTGCAAGTATCTTTTAATAGCTTTCTGCTTGGATGTCGAACCTTATTATTTTGTGTTGCAACATTAATTAAGTAAGGGGCATGGACATAAATATTACCCCCAAAATCCTGTAAAATCTCGATATCTTCTCGAGGTTTTGGACTTTTCCACATTTGTGGACTGGATATAAATATCTGAAAAGTATCCCCTTTTCTATACGAAATTTCATCGATTGCGTTTTTAGAAGGTATATGAGCGCCAATATTCATGGTGTTTATTATAAAACATATATGTGGTTTGAAAATAGAAAGAATTTCTCAAATCAATTAAAATAGTAATAAGACTTCCTTTCGTGCTTTGAGCCACTGCTAAAAGTGTGATAAAACAAAAATAACAGCCACAAGGGAGTCTTTTTGCTTTTTTTAAGGCATTTTTAGTATTTTTTTATAAAGAAAATAATCTCTATCACCTAATTCATTTGGAGCAACGGCTGAAACAACAAGATAATCGCCGTTACTTAGCAAAATACCAGTTGGATCTAGATAACTTAAATCTAGAGGTGATATTGGTACTCCTGTAAAATCCCATTCAAGACCATCTTTTGATGTTGCAACAAATAAACTTTGTGGTATTTTTGGTAACCCTTCTGGTGAGAATGAGAATATTGCTTTCCAATTGTTTTCTTCTGCTACCAAGACTTCAAAATCAACATATCCATTTTCAAATCTGTAGCCAGGATCTTTTGTAAATGAAATTCCCTCTGGAGTTTCTGAGGTTGCACTTACTATCTTTTCACCTCTCATACCTGAAGACTCATCTACCCAATAAATTCTTATTCTTCCATCTGGTATAACAACAGCATCTGGAACACCCCAAGCAATACTGCCACCATCAGATATACCGAGTGAGATCTGGTTAGTGTAGGATAAACCATCCTCACTAAAAATAGCTGTCATTATTTCTTTTGATTTAGTATTTGGATTAAATTCAACAAAGTATCCTCTGCGAGTGCCACTAGTTGTTTCAACAATTGTTAAATCTTGAATTCTTTCAATTGCACCTTGACGAGTACAGTTAAGATCGTAGTCGCATAAATCAACTGCTAAACCATTTGCCGACAGACTTGAATAAAATAATCGAAGTGTTGTGCTGTTAACTACTTCTAGATGTGGGCTGACTCCATCTTGATTAAGACTCACTATGTCAACTAAATAGGCATTTTCTTCAACGTTTTCTGAGACATTACCTTCGGGAAACGCCTGTACATTTGATTCTCCTTCACCTGGCAGAGGGGGTGGAGGAATATTACACATATCAAAATACTTGATTGCATCTTCTGAAAAGGGTCTACCTGCGTATAGATCTAATTCAATTTGTCTTAACAGTTCAAATGGAGCATTTTCATCTAAACAATTTCTTTCTTTTTTTGATAAAAAAGAAAGAATTCCATCAGGGAACTCTTTTAATATTTCATCAATTGATCCCATTTGAGCTTCATCATTTTTTGGTTCGTTATTCGTTTCTGTTTGCATAGGTTCATCGTTTATATTTGGTTCAGGTTCTGCGGCAGATGAGGATGTAGGAGTTGTGGAGCTTGAGTTATTTCCACATGCTATTAAAAAAATTGCTAAAAGTGAGATGAATAATTTTTTCACAAGTGGATTATACCAATAAAGCAAAAATCCCGATTGATCTTGCGACCCTTCGGGATTTTCTATTCTATCTCATTTTCGGTCTTGCGACTTCTTTTTTGATAGTGTGTATTAAATGTACAGGTAATCCAATACTTTCGCAAGAAATTTTGTGCTGTTTTTTTCGCGAACTTTTTATGAAAAAAGTCAAGAAATACTGATTTTTACATCTTTTCTTGGGTATGGAATGGGTGCAGGATTAATACTTAAAGGTTCTGAAGACGATATATTATCAAAGTTTGTCACAAGTTTGTAAATCACATTTTTAAAGAGATAGCTAGCAAAAAATTTACCTAAACAAGTATGGGCTCCACCTGAAAATGGAAAGTACGAATCATTAATTTCATCTGTATCTAAAAATCGTTCTGGATTATAGGTATCCGGTCTATCCCAGTATCTTTCATCGTTATGAAGTACCAAAGGACCGATAGCAACGTACGTCCCGCCATCAAGTTTATAATTTTCAACTTCTGTATCTCTCATTACATAACGAACTGAAAATGGAACTGGGGGATATTTTCTCATAGCTTCAGAAAATAAAGATTCAGCTTTTAGGCCGTTCTTTAGATCTGCGATATCTGTCAAAGAAATACCATTTGATTCATCCTTCAATTGTTCATAGAAATTTTTATTTGTTGAAAGATGGTGTATTGCAGATGTAAGCGTACTAGTTGTTGTATCGTGTGCAGCAAGCAAAAGAAAAATCATATGTTCTGCTATTTCATAATTGCTTAAACCTGTTTCATGTTTATTTGTTTTTACTAGTTCAGAAAAAAGTGTTTTTTTGTCAATATCAACTGTTTCTGCTTTTTTTTGAAAATAGGTAAGTAATTCCTGTCTTGCTTTTAAACCTTTTTTTAATTTTGTAAAAGGTAATGGAGTCCTAACAACAGACGTCGCAGATTTGATTGAATCTGTAAACAATCTTTCTAACTCTTTCAATCGCGAGTTATCTATTTCATCAAAAAATAATTCAATTGAAATCTTAAACATTAACCCTTTCATAGTTTCATATAAATTAAATGATTTTTTAGATTTAAGATTTTCAATCCACTCATCAAGAATTGGTTGAATGATATGTAAATAATTTACTAGTGCATCTCTTCTAAATGAATCCTGTAAAAGCCCTCTATGAAACTTATGATCATCAAAATCTCTCAACATTAAACCATTCTCAAAAGCTTTACCTAAAGAAAATTCCCAACCATGTTTTGATGAAAAATTATCTTCAGGGTCTAAGTAAATATGTTTTGTCGCGGATGGGGACATAAACATTGTGACTCTTTCATTAAGTATCGATATTTCGAATACATCACCATATTTCACTTGAAGATCTTGAATTAAAGATAAAGCATCATTATTAAATTTGATTGAGTGACCAAATATAGGATTTCCCTTATCTAACGGAGGTTTTGTCATCATATAAAAATAACTTTATTAAAAATATATGAAAAAAGCAAAAATCCCGATTGATCTTGCGACCCTTCGGGATTTTCTATTCTATCTTCTTTTCTATCTTGCGATTTCTTTTCCGATAGTTTCTATAAATATAGGTATGTAAAGTAATTTACGCAAAATATTTTCTAATCTATTTTTCGCGAACTTTAATCAGGAATAGCTGATTTTATCTCATTCAAAAGGAGTTCTAATTCACGATTATCAATATGTTTTATAACAACTGCATATGATTTTTCTTGAAATGAAAAANTAATCGTATCTTCATCTCTTTCTTCAATGTTGGTTATTTCATCTACGGCATTAATTACTGACAGTATTTTTTCTTTTGTCTTAAGAGCTATTTTTCCATTTTTGATTTCTATAACTGGTTGAAAGAATGCTTGAAGGGAAATAATTATCTGGAAAAAACCAAAAAATAAAATGAGGTAATAAAGACTTTCCTCTCTATTGTTAGAACCAAATTCTTCAAGATCAAAATAACGTTTTAAAAATTCTCTTAATGGACCTTCTAGGATATTGTCAATGGAAACATATGAAAGAAAAATACCATTCAAAAGTTTTGAAAAGAATTTATTTTTTTTTCTAAAAAGTTTTTTTTCCATAAATTTGATTCTATTACCTACAGAATACTCAAGTATAGCTATTGTTTAAATATGGAAATTGTTCTAATTAGGCACGGTCAACCAAAGTGGGTTGATGGTGATCAATATGATCTTAATCCTGGTTTAACTGAACTTGGAAAGATTCAAGCAGATAAATCTGCTTCAATATTTTCTGAAAATAGCTTTGATGAGCTTTGGGTATCACCATTGAAAAGAGCCCAGGAAACTATGTATCCTTTTAAAGAAAAAGGTGTGGCGCAAATCCTTAAAACTTTTGATTGGCTTGAGGAAGCCCTTGATGATGAAGAAAAAGAGCTTTTTGGCAAATCCGGTGGTGACATAGAAAAGTTTTTTGAACAGAGAAATGCTATGTCATTCGAGCAGTGGTACGAAAGTGTTCATGGTGAATATATGAAAGGATTTAGCGCAAATATATTTAATAATCTCGATAAAAATTTAAATTCGATTGGGATCACAAAAATAAAAAATGACTTTGATTCATTGTTTAATCTAAGTGAATCCAAAATTGAAAAGCTGTTAATAATTTCACATGCTGGAACAATGTCAGCCTTGCTCTCATATTTCTTAGATTTAGATTTGTTTCCTTGGACCTGGCGAAAATATCTTCCAAGACATGCTGGCCATACTACCTTAAAATCAAGTCAAATATCATCGGGACACTTTTTTCGATTNAAAGAATTCAATAATGTAACATTCTTAAATTCCGAAGAAGAAAAAACATATTAAAAATTAAAGTAATAAAATTCTTTATATGCCGTATACAAAGATACTTCCTGACGTAGATATTCCNACAAATACNCCAAGAAAGANAAGATTTTTTCTTCAAAAATTAGCATATTTCNTATTACTTTTTGAAGATATAAAAGCTGTTGGGAGCTTTCTTGATAATAAAAGAGTNATAGTTGTTGCTGCACCGCATCAATCTTTTAAAGATGAATATCTTATGATTCTTATGATCTTAGCTTTAGATATNAAAGTTTCCTATCTTTCGGCNAAGTGGACAATGCGTAAACTGCCAAACCCTTTTACAAATGNAAAAGACATTGATAATCAAGGAATCANTTGGCCACTAGGGTGGCTGCAGGAAAGATTATTTAAAAGGTTTGGAGCAATTCCTGTTGATAGGAAAGAAGGCTCTGGTCAGTATGATNTTGTCATTANTGAACTAAAGAAAATTGATAATTTTTTACTAATTGTTACACCAGAAGGAAGGTTTGATGCAGAGAGATTTAGATCAAGCTTTGTGTATCTTGCAAAAGAACTTGAGGCTGAAGTAATGCCTGTACAAATTGACTATGAAAATAGACAATTAAAATTTCTACCATCATTTGATATGGCTGGAACAAAAGATGAAATCATCAAAAGAATGCGATTAAAATTTGATGGTATTAGGGGTAAAAAGAAAATATTTAGAGCTTGATGGAAGAAAAAATCTACAGCCTTATTCGTGAACGAGGGCCATGGTTCCTTAAAGAAAATATTTTTTCAAAATTGATATTTAATTTTTTATCAAAGTATTTACGGATTGATGAATCTATCTATGTTGGTGACCATATACAAAGTATGTCGGGACCTGAAGCTTTTGAATGGCTTGGAGATACATATACAAAAAATTGTGAAGTAAGTGGATTGATTAATATTCCTGAAGACGGAAAATGTTTAATTGTTGCAAATCATCCAATGGGCCCTGCTGATGCTGTGGCAATGTATCATAATGTCTACAAGAAAAGAAAAGATGCATTCTTTTTTGCAAATGAATTATTTGTTTATTTACTAGGTGCTTTTGATGATATGATGGCTCCTGTCGTTTGGGATAAAGAAAAACAAATACATACAGCAACAAAAAAAACCATTGAAAGAATGAGAACATTTTTTTCTCAGGAAAGAATTGGAATATTGTTTCCATCTGGAAGATTATCGAAATTTACTATCTTTGGTTTGGAGGAAAGGCCTTGGCAAAAAACTCCTGTAAANATTGCTNANAGAAATGATTGCTTATTAATCCCGGCATATATACAAGGACGAAATTCATGGTTTTTTTATTTTGCTTCAATNATAAATAAGCAGTTAAGAGATATATCCCAATTAAATGAACTTCTAAACAAGANAAATAAAAAAATAAGAATAATTATTGGNGAACCAGTTTCTAGAAATCAATTACCTGANGATGANGGNGATGCAATCAAAGAATTAAAGAAATTATCTGATTCATTAAAATAATTACTTTTTAGGAAACAGTCTCTCCGGTAGAAGGACTAACGCCAAGATTTCCAACCATNTATCCAAANAGNAACGGTGTTGTTACTAANCCTCCAAGTCCATAAAATCTCCATGGAAGCTCATAACCACCTGTTATTTCAATTAATAATATATATAAAACAACAGTTAAACCATAAAGTGAACCTACTAGAGCTGTAGATATTTGAATTTTTCTATCATGATTAGTTTTGTAATACCAAGAAGCTATTTGATTGATAAAGAAAGCTATAAATATACCCGATACGAATGTTCCAATTAACAATTGAAAGTCTCCAAGTAAAAAAATTAAAGCTTGATACATGAATGAAATTAAGAATATTAATGCCATNTTCCTTGGAGAAACATTAAATCTAATTGCATAAACAAAAACAANCGAACCAAGCATGGCTTGAAAAAATACTGANGCTGCAGAAAATGCTTGGTAGATNAATTCATTATTTTGAAAAAACATATACGGCTCAAAAAATGGATTTACAAATTGCGTAATATAAACTACTAAGGCATAACTTGAGGCTAGAGCAAATATCGAGGCTGTATCTAAATATTTTCTATCTGGTCTAGATGCAAAAATATGATCTAACATTAAAAATGATCCTAAGAATAGCATAAGGTGAGAAGGTGTAATTAATGGTTCTATGCCAACTTCAATGCCAAGTAGGGTATGCCAGATAGCATCCGAACCTCCACCAATTGCAAATATAGAAGCTCCTAATATCCCAACATCAAATTTGTAATCCTTCATTTTATTTTTAACGTATACAGCAGATAAAACAACAAAGCCAAAGCCTGAATATAAAATACCGTGCCATGGAGTAAAAAAAGATTCAAGCTCACCTATTACATACCTATGTGCACTAGCATCGACCCAAGCACCAATAAACATCCAAAGCATTGCAAAAATCATTAAATTTCTATATTTTGGCTCGGTAATTGGAACTGGTGATAGCTTATTAAACATAGGAATATCTTATCATGAAACATTATTCATATTTGTTTGCGTCTCTTTTATAAAATAAAATTACTGATATGGACAAATTTCAGAGGACTTTAACACTAAATAAATCAATCTTATTGGGNCTTAGTTCCATGATTGGTGCTGGTTTGTTTTNNAACATTTCACCNACTTCAAAAATTGCATCTTANTCCTCAATATTGGGGTTGTTGCTCGCAGGAACTGTTGCGTTTGCAAATGCTAGTTCATCTGCCCAACTTGCAAGGCTTTTCCCTGAAACAGGAGGGACTTACCTTTATGCGAAAAATGTTCTAGGGAAGTATCCATCTTTAATTGCTGGATATTCATTTGCTATTGGTAAGTTAATTAGTTGTACTGCGGTAGCTTTAACACTTGGAAATTATCTTTATCCAGAAAATCCAAAAGTTGTATCAATAATATTTATTATTTTTGTCACACTAATAAATTATTTTGGAATCTCAAAGACTGTAAATATTGCCAGATGGTTTGTATACACAATAGTTCTAATACTTATTTTTTATATTATATCTGTTACAAGCTCCAGTAATTTTTCACTTGACATACCTATTGGAAAAGGTTTTTCATTTAAAAATCTTATTCTAAGTGCAAGTATCTGGTTCTTTGCATTTACAGGGTACTCAAGACTTGCAACATTCGGTGAAGAGGTTGATAGCCCAGAAAAAATTATACCTAAGGCAATACTTGTTGGTTTAGGAATTACATTATTTTTATATATCTCTACGTCATTTGTTACGCTTGGAATTGTAAAACCAAGTATCATTGAAAATTCCTTAACTCCATTAAAAGTCGCATTTGACTTGAGTCGTTTTTCTGAATTTTCATATCTAATTATTATTGCATCAACTGTTGCTACAGGATCTGTGTTACTCGCTCTTTTGCCTGGGATAAGTAGGGTATTAGTAGCAATGGCAAGAGATAAAAAAATTCCAGGCTTATTTATGACAATCCATCCAAAGCAGAATTCTGCCTATGTAGCAGATATATTTGTTGGTTTTATTGTTGTGGTTGGTATTTTAAATTTTGATGTATTATCAGCTGTAAAATTAAGTGCAATATTCATATTAATTTATTACTCAATTACAAATCTTTGTGTCATTAGACTTGAAAAATCTAAAAGAATTTTTCCTATCTATATATCTGCATATGGACTGTTCCTTTGCGTTATTCTCGGAATCTTTCTTGTAATTTATTTTTAAATCTGATCAGAGTTATTCTTATAAATATGGATGTAAAAAGAATTGTTGCTCTTGCTTTTGTTCTTCTAATACCTATGTTTGTAGGGTTTCTATATTTGATGCTTTAGTTTCACAAACACATTTATTTTGTGAAAATAATTGCACAATCTTGCACGTTTGTGATTAAATATCTATAATTAATTCATAGGCCGACTGCTTGTATGCGTTATTGAGTCACTCAAACACTCTTCCAAATGTAGTTGGCCTATGCCCTAAAATAATCTTATGAATAATATTCTATCTATTAAGAGGACTAAGAAACTTGATTTTTCTAAAGATGAAGTCTGGAATGTAATAACAACACCAAATTATTTAAATGAGACTCATCCGTTTTGTAAAAACAATAATGTTGTCACCTGGCCAGGTGTCGGATCGAAAGATATTTTAGAGTATCTGAGTGGACTTACTTTTGAAAGAGAGTTTACTAGATGGGATGAAAATGGTTATGACTTAATAATTGGAACCAAGAATGGAAAAAAGTCAAAAGTAAAATGGAGGCTATCAGGTAATGAGGAGTCATCTGAATTATCAATTCAAGTAAATACTTATCCCTTAAAAAAATTTCCAGGTCCCTTGTATGTTATCCCCTTTGTTTTTCAAATTAATCCTCAACTTAGTAGTTATTTAGATTCAGTTTTAGGAGGTATTGAATATTTTTTGAAGAATAAAAATCCAGTTCCAAGAAATCATTTTGGAACTCATAAATGGTTTTCTTAGACTAAATTTCGTCTTCGCATCCACACTCTGGACAAAACACTTTTACTCCTTTTCTTGAATTTTGATTATTGCACGATTTTCATTAGAACCTCGTATAAACATTTTAGACATTGATCCATACTTTTTTATGATTTTATCAAGGGCTTCTTGTTTCTTTTCCTCGTCATCAATGATTGATGCTCTTACATCTAGCGGATTAGAAAGCACACTACTCCCAATTTGGTCTGTAACATATATTGTTGCTCTGCCATTGTTAGTAATTCTTTTTACTTTTCCAGCGGATTTACTTGAAGTAATAACTAAATAGTCTTCATGTTCTGCAACCCACACTGGAGTCTTTACTGAAGTATCATCTTTTTTGTATGTAATTAAATTGATATATTCATGATCTGCAAAATCCAAGAGATTCATATTCAAAAATAGTTTAATAAAAGTGATGGTAATTGCACTAATCTACGTGCAAAATAGGAATCAGAAAATATCAAAAAAAGTATAAAAAATAAAACAAAAATACTCCTGACTATAAATTTTCGATTCATTTTTATTTTTTATTAGGTAATCCAAAAAGTGGTCTTAAGAATTTAATATTTTTTACACCATGATAAATGGTGAGACTCAAGAAACAGAGTAAAAACAAAACGAGTGGAAACTTGATTAAAAAAGGTAAATTTATATCTGAAAAAATATACATCACTCCCATTTGTATAGGCATGTGCACAATATAAACAGGAAATATTGCTTGTTTATAATATTTGAGTTGTGATGAATCTTTATTTAGGTATTTTGCTCCGATTCCAAGAATTAAGAAAATAAAGTTAAAAGATTCGAAAGCGATTAGTTTATTTACAACTTCGAACTCGTTTACAAATCTATTTACTAAGAGTGGAATGCCAATGGCAGTATGAGTGCTTATATTTTTTAAATTATATTCCCAAAATTTATCACCTTGAGAGGTTAAAACTATTCCAATAAAAAACCATAAAAACCCGAGCAATAAACCATGGTTCGTACCATAGTATTCGGCATAACTATTTCCATAACCTATCTCTTGATTATAAGCTGTTAAGTCAAGAAGATGACCTTCAAGCACTATTGGGATTGAGAAAATTAAAACACCTCCTCTTAAATTAAGAATTGAATCCAAAAATTTAAAACCTTGTTTTTTATTTGATAAGAAGTTAATAATTGGAATGAGCAACAAACAATAAATTAATATATTTATTAAAAACCATAAATGTCCCCCTGTGAAAAAAGAGGTAATCACAATTCCAACGCTGTCGTCCATGTTTATATCTCCATAGATAAACTGAGCAGAGATTATCAAATACAATGGAACAAAAGTTATGGAACCAAAAAGGTAAGGAATTCCCAACCTTTTAAGTCTCTCTTTAAAGAGATCTTTAATACCTCTATTTTGGAATGAAAATCTTAATGCAATACCAGCAATTATAAAAAGTAGAGGGATTCGCCATATATTAAATATATTGAGTAGTCCCCATAAATTGTCTATTGGCTTGTTGTTTGGAACAAAAAGAATCCATTTAGCTACTGAAGTAAAAGAAACAGCTAAATGATAAAAGATTAAGAGAAAAAGAGCTATAGACCTTAACGCATCAATGTCATATCTTCTTTCGTCCAACATATATTAAATTTTAAAGGACTCTTTAATTTATTGATTCGCCAGCTTTGAAGTCAACAAACTGTCTGATGGCATACGGTTCACCATAGTAATCCGTAAATCCCTCCATCAATGGCATAAACTTTTCGTAAACATTTTCATCAGCATTAAGTTTTTCATCAAAACTATGCTTTGCATCATGAGAAGTCCAAAATTCAAACAAAACAAGGGAATTTTCATCAATTTTAATTGATCCATAAGAAATAATTCCCTCATCCTCTTCAAGTTTTGGTAAGTAAATTTCTTTTTGAAGATTCATATATTCGTCCGAATTTTTTACATCTAATTTTGCAAATGCTAAAAACATAGTATCTTTTGGATCATCAACTAACGAATCCTTTAAAGTCTTACCAGTTAGCAATTCACCTTCATAGACTCTTGGAAAACTTGCAAGTAAGTCTTGGATTTGTAGCAAGTTTTCGTTTCTAATTTCTGCAAATTTTTCCCCAATCTCCTTATCCTTCATAAATGCAATACCAAGATTTACATTATCTTTTGGGTTAAAAAAGGCGATCGAATACATTTCGCCTTTTAGTACTTCTAAAGCTGGGAAGCCTGTATTTTCAAAAAAGTCTTTAAGCTCATCAAGCTTTCCTTCTTTAAATAAAATGGATACTGCAACGGCATACACTAGCTTGCGTAAGCCTTTGATATTGCAAAAAACCAAGCAGGGGTCAAAACTACTCCAAGAATTACATTCAATGGTATGAATGCTGCATCAGGAAATAATCCAGCNAGAAAAACTANAGTTACTATTCCAATTCCATAGCCNACTGTATTTCCTACTGCTGGTCCCCATGATGGCAAAATATCTTTTCCNTATTTTGCAAATTGTATATTCCAGGGAGCTATAAAAAGAAAAACTGCTGGGGTTGTATAAAAAACAAAATCAGCAGCCATATCAGCTGTTAAAGAAGTTTCATTAAATGCATTATAAATTGCAGAAGGAACAAGTGCAGTTACTACACCTACAGCAGAGACTGTGTAGGCTAACCCAATTGATCCAGTGAGTAATGGTTTATCCTTGTCGTCGAGAAGTTTTCCAGATAATCTAACAACTCCCATTCCAGCCATAAATTGGAGAGCGTTAGATATTCCAATTATTGGTCCCCAGGTTTCATTGTAACCTGATGCATCTGGTCCTAATACAAATACTTGAATAAGAAAATTTGCAAGCAATAAAGTTAATGCTCCAAGTGCAAATCGTCTTCCAAGATTTTTTTCCTCAGCTGTTATCATTTTTATTTGCTCCAATCTGATAGTTTTCCTGCAGGAAAACTTACATTATTTATGTATATCTTGCACACTCCAGTAACAACAGTTGGTGGACTTTTAATATAAGTCATAGCATCTGCCATTATTTGTTGAAATTTTTCCTGGGATGAATCTATTGCTTCTTGTGATTCCCAATTGCTCAAAGTGACACCCTTGTTATCACCTACATCTGCAGCTAAAGCACCGATTAAACCTTCTGTACCTTCATACCCTGCATAAACAGTATTTTGAATCCAATCTGTGAATTCATCAATTTTTTCTTCGTCATATTCTGATCCAAATCCTAAGCGAACAACAAAGGGTTGAACTGGATCGTCTTTTCTTACAGTTTGATAAATTTGACCGGCATTCATTGGTCCAAATGAAATAGTTGGTGGCCCGCTGACAAATTCTCCCAATCCACTTAGTGCTTCTTGAATTTGTGGTCCAGCAGCATTCATTGCGTCTTCATTAGCCCACAAACTCCAAGAAGTCATTTGACCATTATCCATTTCAGCAATACAAATCTGAAATAAACCAGGCGTATCCCTAAAAGAATCTGCCACGCTTTCAGCGTATGCTATAGTTTCCTCCATTTTGCCCTCTTGTATGTCAACTTGCGTTAATCTAAAGTACATAATTCTCCTTCACTTTTTTTTACAATTTTCCAACAGGAAAATCGACATAATTTTTCCATATATTGCATTGACCAGTTATTTCTTGTGGTGGTTCAGATATTAGATTTGCAACTGCGTCTGATACAACTGATGCGATAACATCAGATGCCGCGTGTGCGGCATCATGATCAGTCCAAAAATTAAAACTAAATCCTTTATCTTCAGATACTTTACAAGCACCCGTCCCATAAATTCCTTCGACATTTTCATAAGCCGGATAAACAGTGTTTGTCATAAATTCTGCAACATCATCATAAGTCTTGCCTTCTTGAGTGCCTCCACCTAAAACAAATCTGGCAAAAAATCCTTCTTCACCTTCCTTGGATACAGCAATATATTGTTGCCCAGCAACCATAGGCCCCTCCATCACTTCTGGTTGACCATCAAGCATCTCTGCTGCTCCTGCTAGAGCCTGATTAAATTTATCGATTGAGGCATTTTTTGCCTCTTCATTAGCCCAAGTAGACCATGCCATAAATTTTCCATCATTTGTGGCACATGCTGCTATTCCTAGTAACCCTGAAATTCCATCGTAAGATGGCATTACCGTATTTTTGACATATTCTAGGGCATTGTCCATTTCACCCTCATTCACATCTGCAAGTGTAAGTCTTACATACATTTTTACTCCTAACGTTATTTGTAGTCAGTTAAGTATGTTTACATTGCCCTATCTTTTTTTATTCAGTACTAGTTGCTAATTTGTCACCCCAAGCGACATAGCTCCCATAACCTAATCCTATTACCATTGCGATCCATCCAATTCCAAATATTGGTTGAATAGATTCTGGTATTGCATAATCAAAAAATACGTCTGCGCCAGACCAAATAATGATTGAAATATAACCAAAGATACTTAAATATTCATAAACTGGTCTAAATATTCCAGTACCTCTCATGGTGAAAACGTAAATCAATGAGTTAAAAGCCCATAGGAAGTACATTGGAGCAAAACCACCATTATCCGAGTTATATTCTGGTGAAGATATTTCAAGAAGTGTTCCCACAAGGATTACTCCACCTAATATTGCTGAAGCCTCTCTCCAATAATCTGGTACCTGATCTTTAACTAGATAATAACCAGCAAGGATTATTGAAAAAAGCGAAAATCCCCATAAAAAATTTACGAAATTTCCTAAACCGATTGGTACATCAATTTCTCCAAAACCTACAACTAACAAAACAACATTTATTCCAACAAATCCTAATGAGTTTTGTCTTCCTAGTTGCCCGATTGGCTGCGTAAAAAATGTTTTCATATATTAATTCCTTTCTTTAGTTAATTTCTTCGTAATTTTTCCAAGCATCATAAGTTCCGTAACCTAATCCGACTGTGAAACCAATAAAAATTATTAAGAACAAGGGTTGAAGTGTTTCCGGTGGTTGAAAATCAAAAAATATATCAGCACCTGTAAAAAATACACCAGCAATTGCCGCACCTAGTATTAGATACCTGAATATATTTTTATAAATTCCTTCTGTTACAAAATAATTAAATATCAAGTTAAAAAAGAAAAAGAGATAAAATCCTGTTGTATCAATCTGAGGCTCATCATTAATAGGTGGATTGGCAATCTCAATAAAGGTAGCAACAAGAATTATAGAAGCTAGTACACCTCCTGAAGTCTTAAAATAGCTTGGTACTCGATCTTTTGTTAATTCCCAGTTTCCAAGAATAATTACTGATAAACTAACACCCCAAGTCAGATTAACAATTTCATCAATTGGTCCTCCACTAATATCTAAAAAACCAGTAACAATTTGGTATATATTACAAAAAATAAAAATGATAGATTGTTGCTTAGCTTGTTCTCCAATCGGAGCAGTTATAAAATTTTTCATAAAACTTCCTTCCTTAAGTTCCCTCTAAATTGTTAATAAATATGAGCTTCCCCCATACTCAAGCTGATTATATTAAGAAATTTGTGAGCTTGTAGATGATTTTAAGGAATTTACCTTAAATTAACATTCTGTTAATAATTTGAAAGTGCGTCTGCAAGACTATCAATAAGTCTTTGAATATCCTCAATGTTTACACTTTCATTTGGTGCATGTGCATTACCTTCTTCATCTCCTGCTCCAACCAAAACAATCTCAGCATTTGGAAATTGTTCTGTAAATATATTTGCGAAAGGTATAGAACCCCCAACNCCCATAAATGCAACTTCATTATCCCAAAATTTATCGAAAGATTTAATTAATTGTGTTGAGAACTCTTTTTGAGGNTCTACAAGTACACCTTTTCCTTTTGCTTCAGGGATAAATTCAACATTTGCATTCCAAGGTGTGTTCTCTTTTATATGTTTNTGGAGCATATCCATTGCATGATCTGGATCTTCTGTTGGAGGTAATCTCAAACTTACTTTTGCTCTAGCTTTTGGAATAAGTAGATTAACTGATTCTTCAACAGGTGGGGCATCGATAGCTAAAATGCTNAGTGCNGGTTCNAGCCANAANCGTTTTGAATAGCTATCCATTTCAAATAAATTTACACCGTTGGAAGAAAGNGAGTTTTGAACAAACTCTTCAGATAATTCATACACGTCTTGGTCNGTTGGAGTTAATCCNTCAATTAATAATTCTCCTTTTTCATTNTGAAATGATGAAATAATTTTACTTAATANCATAAATGCATCAGGNACAACACCACCTCCAAGACCTGANTGAACAGGATTCATCTGCTGATCAACAACAATAATTCCATCAACCAAACCTCTTAAAGATGTTGTAATAGTTGGAACACCTGACTTAATGTTTCCAGAATCNGCAATAACAATGACATCTGCTTCTAAGTCTTTTTTATTTTCNTCTATAAACTCTGCCATGAAAGGAGAGCCTATTTCTTCTTCACCTTCGATGAAGATTTTTATATTTACAGGTAGGTCATCTATCAATTTTTTAACAACTTCGTAATGAGTTACAACTCCTGCTTTGTTATCTCCTGACCCTCTTGCAAAAAGTCTTCCATCAATAATCTCTGGTTTAAAGGGATCTGTATCCCATTTATTTATATCGCCAACTGGTTGCACATCATGATGNGCATAGAGAAGAACGGTTTTTTTAGATGGGTCTATTTCAGTCTGGGCAAGTACAGCTGGTTTACTATTTTTACTTGAAGTGACCTTCGAATTTAAACCAATTTCATTGAATAAATCAGCAATATAATTTGCCGAATCTAATACATCTTTCTGATTTTCATCAAGAGAACTTATAGAAGGAATCATTACTAAATCGGATAGTAATTGTCTAATATTGGTGTTTTCCATATTAATTTATTGTATTAGAAATAATTATTCGTAGGAAATAGCTTCTAAAATATTTTGCCTTGATGCTCTAATTGCAGGAATGATTGCTGCAATTACACCCGAGAGTATTGCAATACCAATCCATAAAAGTGTTTGCTTTGTGGAAACAACAAACTCAGTGAAGCCTTGATCTTCCAAAGCTTGAATTAAGCTCCAAGCAAAAAANATACCAAGCGCAGTACCAAGAATTGCACCAAATATTGAGATAATTGAAGACTCTATAAACACCATGTTTCTAATTTGTTTTCTCAGAGTTCCTATTGCTCTCATTAAGCCAATTTCTCTTGTTCTTTCATAAACAGATAATGACAAAGTGTTTGTAATTCCAAATAATGCAACAAAAATTGAAATAGACAAGAATCCATAAATAACATTCAATAACAATTGGATCTGGCTATTTGCCTCTTCAATCAAAGCGTCTTGATCACGTAATGTTACACCTGGATAATGATCTACAATATCATCAAGTTTATTTTTAGTTGCTTCATCTTTGTTAGTTACGTTGAAATATAGTTCAGTATCTAAAGATTCGTTTGAGAAAAATTCGTGATTATCTAAAAGGAGAAAAAATTCAGCAGGGGGCTGTGTGGTCCAGTCAAAAATATATTTAACAATAAATTCTTTTTTTCCTACTTCAGGAATTGTCAAAGTTACTCTGTCATTTAGTAAGATATTATCATTATCAGCTTTAAATTTTAAAACCCCAATTGCGTCTTGTTCATAAAAATCTTCTCTTGATCCAGCAATGTCAATAGTTTTGATTAGGTCAAAAACTTCTTTATCAACAGCTCCCAGTATCAATGGTCTATTGTTGTACCCAACAACGGTAGCTCGCGTTCTTGATAGTTCTGTAACTTCCTCAAGTTCAAGCAATTCTTGAGATAGTCCTGTTGGAATACCCGGAGATGCAAAAATTTGAGCTGCACTAACCTGATAGTCTGCAAGAACAACTTCTTTTACAACTTTTTCTGCTTGTGCTTTGAAAGATGTGGTTAAAACGTTTGCGAGAGATATTAAAGTTAGTCCAATCATTAACGCTGAAGCTGTAGAGGCAGTCCTTCGTGGAGTTCTTTTAGAGTTTTCCGTTGCCAATTTACCAAGAATTCCAAAAATAGTGTTATAAATTTTATCAAAAATAGTAACAAAAGGTTTTGTGATAGAAGGTGTAATTACTGAAATTCCAATAAAAATTATGCTTGCGCCTAAGCCTACTTGTTGAAGTACTGATAAAGATGGAACTCTAAAAAAAGAATACAAAACGCCGAAAAGAATACCTAAACCTGACAATGAGACTGATGACCCAACAATCAATCGTATAAATAATGACTTTCTTTTTGGAGTTGATTGACTGTCT